>Ga0164292_10000322_pt1 | contig 36097 bp, 50 predicted proteins | sample GEODES117metaG_FD_111486 | JGI IMG/M metagenome (GOLD analysis project Ga0164292, IMG submission 111486) | Eutrophic lake water microbial communities from Lake Mendota, Wisconsin, USA - GEODES117 metaG | ecosystem: Environmental > Aquatic > Freshwater > Lake | place: USA: Lake Mendota...
ACCCAAACACCAATTTCTACCTTTTGCCAGCTCAGAGGAGCTTCATCTTTATTTAGAGTAGAAAAAGATATCATATTTGAAGCCGCGAAGGAGTTACTGTTAATTTGTTCGATCGTTGCAGATCTGATTTCATTTGCCATACTAATTTCTTCCGTGGTGAATTCTTTATTAATATGAGCGCCTACTCCTGCACTGTTTATTACTTGAGCCGCGTTGTTTTTTTCTGCTATAATAACAAATGGATCTTTACGGAAGTGCCCAGCCTTTACGGCATCAGTTGTGGCTGTCACAGAAAAATTACTAAATAGGGCAGATTGAATTACATACGCGTTAACAATACTCTTAAGCCCATCGACCGGAGATCTCATAAACGCACCTACAATTTCTGTTAACTTACAAAGACGAAAAAGAATATACGCTATTACTTCCGGAGTAATTTTTTCATATCCTCCGGCCATTTGAGCAATGATACTTTCAATTTTCGTCTTTATGTTTTTTATATTAAGATCGCTAAAAAAGTTTTTGGCTCGAGCAAGTTTTTTCGATATAGCATTTGCTGTAGCGATCGCCATATTCTTGAATGATTCAATTTTCTTAACTATATTGTTTATTTGCTGTAAGAACCTGTCCTTTAACGAATCAACTAGCTTATTCAAAATGTCTTTAATCGAGTTTAATTTATCTATTACATCTTTTATTGAAAAGTTTTTCAATTGATCAATTAGGCTTGCTCCAGCTGACACTAGACCAGCAACCTGTAATAGGTTGCCGTTAAATGCAGAACAAAATCCACCGCTCAAAGACGTTTCGAAATTATTATTGTAGTATAAATCAAGTTGTGTATAATAACTGTTGATTTCTAATTGTGAATCATTTGTTACTTGTGAAGCGTTAGATTGACCGCCAACACTGGATATTGTCGAATTATAAGAAGACAATAATGAATTCAAAAATTCAAGATCATATTGAGAAAATTCTAAAAAGTCTGCGTACTCAGCAGATAATACAGGACCTTGCTTAAATCTCTCCAATACAAGAGGATATGTTGTACCATTTGGGTCTACATTGATTAATGCTTCTTGTGTTAGCGCAATAGTCGAGTATATTACATCTTGATCATACTTTATTGCTGGATTCACTTGTAAATTATATAGTTCATCAAATGAATATAACTGAGAAGTTAAATCGCTTATTGTTAATGCTGATATAGAATACTTTGATGTTTGATTGTTGAATGTATTACATGTCATGTTAATTCGCCTGGTAAATCTGGTGTTATTGGATTTGCTTGACTTGTAGAAGATTCATAGTCGGTGTCAGATGATACTCCTCTTGCAATTGCTGCTGGAACGTTTGCAGCAATTGCAACTTCAGCAGAACCAGGCGCTTGTCCTGGACTATTTAAGTGAATTTCTGATCCTCCGATCTTTACAAATTCTCCTGTTTTCATATCAATGCCATCTGTTGATTCAACCGCAACCTTTTTACTAGCCTTTATCCCAATATTCCCGGCCTTTGCCTCTAAGCTAAGTTTACCGATCGATAAAAGATCAATGTTATCTACGCGCGCAGTTGCAGCGATTCTAGATCCAGCAATGTCAATTGAATCTCCAGCGTTAATCGTAACTCTTCCTCCAGAAGTGATGCTAAAATCTCCTCCAGATTGAAATTCCATATCACCTTCTGCTTGGATGACGCATTTTCCTCCTTGAACAAGTATACCGTATCCAGTTCCATATACACTTAATTTAGATCCGGTAACAACTTCCTCCATGTTTCCTTCGCTTGAATTATGAGAACTACCAAACGATTTGATCGTCACATTTCCATGAGAATCGAGAGTAACGTGTGAACCGGATACGTGCGTGATGCTGATGAATTCGTTATCATCAGTTTTTCCTGCTAACTCGATATTTGATCCATATTGTCTTGCCTGCCACACAGATGTACGTACATTTGATGCGATAGGCCGCAATGGTTCTTCTATTGTGTGATCTCCAAACTGTGTAGTTTTTCTAAATGTTGCTTGAGTTACAATTGGCGATTTGTCGATTCCTTCGCCATGAAACTGGTAAGGCATGCTTACTGTTCCATAATTATCGTGCGCATCCTGTGAAGATGCTAAGTACGGATTAACGTTACCAATATCGTACGAGGTTTCATCTGGTTTTTGTAATGATTTGTTGAAGGTTGAAATAATAGCATTATGGTTATTGGGATCTGCAAACGCTTCCCATGTAGGTGCAAGTGAAGTAAGCAATTCTGACGTTACACCATTTGTCTTTATGTAACTATTTAGGTCTCCTCCAGTATATGCTTTATATCGTCTTTTCGCTAATTCCCATGCATAATAGTCCTGATTTACTGGAGTCATTGGAGCTCCTCCAGAAACATCTTTCCAGGTTCCATAGGTAAATTGGTATCGTCCGGCTGCGGTACTTGTACCGCCCGGTCCAACTATGTTAGGGTGGTTCCCTGACGTATCGAATGTACCTCCGCCATTTAACACATCGTATTTACCGGCACTTTCTTTCGATGCTATTGCATCAAGAAAGGCCCTTTGATGTGACTCAAGAGAAGTATTTACTGCTCGACCCGTATCAACCGGATAATTTCCCGTAGTACCCATACTGTATGGCGGTAGCGATGCACCTCCAACCGCTGGAAGAGAAAACTTTGCTGTATTGATTACACCAAAAACAATCGGATGCTGAGCATCTCTACCATCCATGAAGCAACCTATTACTAGGTCGCCTTCATCCGGCATAGAGGTGAACTTAGAATTTCTTACGACATGCGCCCATGGAAGATCTTCTTTATATACTGCCCCAGACCCTACTGCTGGATGAAAGTTAAAACACCTTACACGAACACGACCAGACCGAGGATCTTCTATATCTTCAACCAAGCCCATAAACCACACGAGGTTTTCGAATCCATTTTGACTTATCATATACCTATTCCACTTCTTGATAACACAAGCTTTTGTCTAAATGTGTTTTCGAAAAATACACTACTAATTGATTCTACTATATATCTTCCACTTTTTTCTTTATCTAAATCAACAGTATTTGTTTTGATCGCGTTTATTTCAAGATCAATCATGCTTCCAGCAAATATGTTGTTTCTCCCATTGATAGTAACCGCTATCTGATTTCTTCGATAATGATATAGATTTGCTCTCTTATAGTTGTACAGAGTCGGATAATATTGGTTATTGCGGATCGAACTCCCGGTAGGAGCTCCAGTTGAGTGATAATCTTTCACTACAAACGTTTCATCTTCTGCCGAAATATGTCGGTCGATAAACGCTTGAGTGTGTATTAGTTTTTGACCAGGATGTTTAAATTCTGTGATGTGATCATACTCGTATTGCACGACCGTGCCGTTCATTATGTCTATCTCAGTAGTCTTTTTCTTATAGGCGCCGACTGTTATATCTTCAACACTATTTACTCGATCACCATACTCAATATCAATAATTTCAGACATTGCCATTATTTGTTTATCCGCACCCACATCAGGCATATAGTTAAGTCTGAATATCGGAATAGTTCCCGTTTTTATCTTAGTATCTCTAGCTAGTCTAGGATCAATTAAACCATCACCAACACCCACAAAATTTTTGGATATCTTGTCCATATACTCATTAGTTGCAAAATAGTATTTTTCGCGGCTTTCAAAGAATCTGAAAAACTGTGTGGTTGAACTTGGACTTACCGCTCTTCGAGAAAAGAAGTGCATAGTTTGCTCGGGCGTATAATTCGGTATTACATATGATTGAACACCTTGTGTATCTTCTATGACCAATTCTTTCGTCTTAAGTTGCAATTCCTTCATTGGTGTTTTATAATATTCATCATATACTAGTTTAACGTAATCACTTATTTTTGACGAAATAGAATCTGGCTTATATGCCTTCATTATGTTAAAGTTTTCGGAATAAAACTTTCCAGGTGATACGAAATTAATCTTGTATTTTTGTATCTTTCCTGTGCTTTCATCGTCGTTGCCAACATCTGTAATTGCATATAGGAAGTAAATTTCTTGGCGTTGATTGTTATAGAAATCCGTGTATGTAATTTCAAGAGTTTCTTCACCTATAAGAGGAAACTCAGCAAGTATGTTTAGCGCGTCATAAACAATTGCAGATCCCCGAACAGATCCTGCCGACATAGATTCGTCTATGTTAAAGGCGTGAATGAGTCTATTAATGTCAATGGTCTTTGTTCTTTCAAAGTTTGTGACTTTGAAAGAAAGCAATTCGAAATGACCAGCTTGTTTAAGTTTAGCTGAGTTAATCATTCATAACCTTTTCTAAATCACTTTGTAATTGATCAGCATAATTCGAATTAACAAGCCATATAGTTCTTCTATCATCATTAAGCTGTATTTCATAATCATAATATTTAACTTTAGTCCACTGAGATGTAACAATGGATTGATCAAGAAAATATGTATCTGGCGATATACTAATTGTCTTATCAATATGTGTAAAGTGTTTTATGTTTGAGCGAATAGCATCGTTTAATAACCAATTATTAGCGTTAAAGGTTAGTTTCTGGCTATTTCCTCCAACGCCTGTTAATGAAATTGCTACTCCTGATAAAGAATTCGCGGCGTTTGATGCGAGTTTTATATTTGACTCGTCTACTCTTATTACATAGTAGTTTGTGTCAGTTACAAGACCGGTAATTGCAGATAACGCCGTGTAAATAACCGGATCACTTGTTAGTAATTTGTGATTTGGTAAAAAAATACTATTTGTAGAAGTGTTAACATTCGAACTAACAAAGTCTTGGGATCCTTTGTTATATTTTTTTAGCATTGACTTTTCAAAATTCTCGTTTGAAAGAGGCCATTGCGTATACGGATCGATAATTTGATTGGCTAAATATATTAACCACACTTTGTTTTGATCACCATAATAATAGTAAGCAATATCTTCTGGTCTATCATCTCCCTTTATAGTATAAGGTAAAAACGCATAGGGATCAGATTGCAAATCTTCTATTATTTTAACTCTGGAAGTAATATCAGTTACTATACGATTTAGATAGTTTATTTTTGGAAAATGCGTAAAATACTTTGACATTATTCACCTTCAATATTATCTGAATAATCTGAGGCAACATGAATCTGAGCTTCAGTAAATGCCATCTGCAGTGTTATAACACCTGGTCGACCTCCCTTTAACATAGTGGTGCCATTACCTTGAGAGTATTGAGTGTTTAGCGAATTGATTAGTCCAGGTTTGAAAAAATAGAAATAATCTTGGTCTATTCCAAGAAGACTTATTTTTACTAGTTTTGGATATGTTAAAAGCGCGCGAGGAACGATTCCGTCTATGCCCTGATAATTTGGCAACATGTTTCTTTTGATTGTTCTTATGATAGAATTGAGGGACGAAGATTCTCTTTCATTACGGGGTGCTAATGTCCAGTTAAATGTATGTGATTTAAGAGCAACGCCGTCAAAATCAAGTGTTGTGTGAGGGTTTACCGCAGTACCAGTTGTTAGATCGGCCGCAAGACCAGCACCAGGGGAAATATTATCTAGGCCCGCTCTTCCTACGAATGACCCAAATACTCGTGCTGTACTTAAGTACGAATCTATATCAGTTAAACTTGAAGTATCATTCATTACTTCTTTTAAAGCATTGTATGTAGCAGATCCGCTCCTTTTCATTGATTCATTACTCATGTTCATAAGTGCGTACGCTGCTGTACCCGTTAATCCTAACTGAGCCCTATTTGAGTTAACGTTAACGCTATCTTCCAAATTCATCGGCAGGGGTAATACAATTGTTGCTCCAACACTAATAGCGTTAGACCCAGAAGATACAAATCCAGCAGTTGGGTCATACTTGTAGTCAATGAAATTCATCACCATGGCATACGCACCAATATCCGATGGGAATTGGAGGTTGCTATGCTTAAATTCATTTTTTCTAGTTTCAATGACTTGATCAGGATTCGCCATGATATTCCCTATAAATATCTCTGTATGTTAGAAGTATTTATACGGATATCCATGGCTTATTATCAGGGCTTCTTTAAGCCAAAAAATCCTCAGAAGTACGCAGGAGATCCAACAAATATCGTCTATCGATCGAGTTGGGAACTTAAGCTATATTCATATCTTGATTCACATCCAAGTGTAACGAAATGGCAAAGTGAAGAATTCTGTATACCGTATAGATCTCCTATTGATGGAAGAGTGCATAGATATTTTCCAGATGTTTATGTGGAACAAATAAATAGCAATGGGATTAAACAGAAAATCTTAATCGAAATAAAGCCCGAATCACAAACAAAGCCACCGAGCATGACAAATAAAATGACGCCAACCGGAAAGATTAGTAAAAGATTCTTAAACGAAGTTAAAACTTGGGGTGTTAACGAAGCAAAATGGAAAGCAGCAGAAGAGTATTGTGCTGACCGCGGTTGGCAATTCACCATTATGACAGAAAAACAACTATTTGGAAAATAAATGACCGCAGTATTTGACACAATTTTAACACAAGGGATCCGTGCCGGGAAGGTGCCAGCTCGTACTGAAACATCACGTGAATGGTACAGGAAAACAGCTGAATCTTATAAGAAGATAGATGAAACGGCCCTGATGAAAGGCGGAAACGAAAGGCTGACTAGCCAGCCTCGTTTTGGCAGCTGTTACATGTATTATTACGACCCAAAGCATAAATTAACGCTGCCATATTATGACATGTTTCCTCTCGTATTTCCATTCAAAAAAATGAAAAAAGGATTCCTGGGTATTAATATGCACTATTTGCCCCTTCCTCTTCGTGCTAAATTAATGGACGCGTTATATGATATTACAAACAACGATAGGTATGATGAAACTACTAAACTTAAGCTAAATTATAATGTTTTGAATTCTGCGTCTCAATTCAAATACTTCAAGCCGTGCATAAAGCATTACCTAAACGATCATTTAAGAAGCAGATTTCTTTATGTATATCCTTCCGAATGGGACATTGCTTTATTTTTACCAACACAAAGATTTGTTGGTGCAACGAAGCAACAGGTTTGGGCTGAATCTAAAAAGCTCATCAAATAAGGTTTTCAAATGGTATTCAATATTACTGAATTTAGCGCTCAGATATCTAAACACGGACTAGCAAAGAATAATCTGTTCTTTGTTCGCATCACGCTTCCTCCTTCATTGAAAAGCTTAGAAGAAAAGCTTCCTTCCCGCGAATTATCCTTCCTTTGTAAATCGGTGATGCTTCCTTCGATTGATCTTGATACAATTGACATTAAACAACAGGGATTCGGAAAACCTGAAAAGCGTCCAATGGACTTTCATACGTCAAGTCTATCGTTACAATTTATGATGGACAGTAATTTCGCTACAATGAAATATTTTCACAGATGGATGCAATCTATAGTAAACTACAATAGCTATGACGGCCATTTCGTAAAAGACGGCGATGGCAAATACCTATACGAATTTGAATATAAGGAGAACTATGCCGCGCAGGTAGAGATCTTGGTATTCTCTGGTAATGATGGCGATAAAGCTTATTTGTATCAGCTTGGAAATGCATTTCCGTTTTCAATAGGAAGCATAGACGTCTCATGGGAGAATAATGGAGAAGTGATGGTTCTTCCCGTAGGATTCGAATTTGACAGAATGAAGGTAAGTGGTATGTCGATCGGAAGTGTAACAGATGACTTTAGTCGTGCAAATGGATTTTTGACGTATCTTTCATCAATAAATTCTTATGGCCAAGCTATTAATCAGATACGCCGACCACGATCAATACAAGATTTAATTAACACCATAACAACGGTGAACACTATTTTCAATACATTATAACGGAGTTATACTATGGGACTACCTAAGATTGATCTACCACTATTTGATATCGAGATTCCGTCAACCGGGAAAAGGGTTAAGTACCGTCCATTCACTGTAAAAGAGGAGAAAATTCTTCTCATCGCGCAAGAGTCAAAAGACATTGATCAAATCATTCTTGCAATTAAGCAAATCATTAATAATTGTGTGATCTCTGTTGATGTCAACAAATTAGCAATGTTTGATTTAGAATACATGTTAATCAATATCCGCGCTCAATCTGTAAATAATGAAATTCAATTTTCAATTAATGATCCTGATACAAAGGAGCGTATTGATCTTACTGTTGATATATCAGAAATACGTGTTATTCACAAAGAAGATCATAAGCAATTAATTAAGGTGAATGATGACGTACACATTAAAATGCGTTATCCAACAATTAATGAATTATCTGGTATCATTAAGTCGATTAAATCAAAAGATAAGTTTGAAGACTTGTTTAACATTATGATTAGTTGTATTGAAAACGTTATTGAAGGTGATAGTGTCCTCGTGTTAAAAGATTTTAGTGATGAAGAAGTAGCCGAATTTGTAAACAGTTTTACCACTAATCAAATCGATCAAATCAAAAACTTCTTTGAAACTATGCCGGCATTAAGATATGAGGCTAAATACAAAAATTCAAACGGAGACGATAAGACCTTTATCATCGAAGGTATGGAAACTTTTTTTATCTAACGCTAGGTTATAGTAATCTAGCGTTATATTACAAAACAACCTTTGCATTAGTACAGCACCATAAATATTCAATAAGTGATATTGATAGTCTTATTCCTTACGAACGAGATTTATATTTAACTATGCTAGTTGAGTTTTTAGATAAACAAAAAGAAAAGTAAAATGGATATAGAAAAAGTCGATATAGAGAAATTTACAAAGTTGTTTTCTTCAATGGAAAAACAACTTGTGATGCAATCTAGTTTTCTTGAATCATTATATGATCTTACGGTAGAAGAAAGAGAAGATAGAAAAGCTAATGAAAAGCTATTAGCCGTAGCTCGAAGAGAAGAACAATCACAGTTCATTGAACAACGCGAACCAACTAGAAAATCACGAGATTTTACTGCGCAAGGCGTATCTGGCGAACAAACTACATCACTTTTTTCCGGTATATTTGGTCCCATAGTCGACATGATTCCAAAAATTCTTTCTGGTTTAAGTATAGCCGGAATTGGTGCACTTCTTATAAAGGGCGGTATCTTTGCTGCGCTAGCGCCAGCAATTGGTACGTTTATTGAAGACTTCGTTGAAACTGCATTACTCGATTTAGGTGCTTCATCAGAAGCAGCAAAGTCATTTGGATCTGCTTTAGGCAGAGCAGGCACCTTTGCTGCATTGGGATCCATTTTTGGTAAAAGAACGGCCCTGTTATTTGGCATAGCCGGAGGCGCATCATCTATATTTGACGATGAAATTCGTGATTTGTTTGACTCAAATAAAGATGGCATAGTAGAAGCATTTGGGATGCAGCTATCTGCTGATAATGTTGTGATGGGTATTGGAGCTGCATTAGGCGGTGCTCTTGTACTCGTACTACCAAAATTAATACCTGCTATTGTTGGACCTATGATTGGTTTACTTATGGGCCCAGTTGGATTAGCTGCTGTAACGGCTGCAGTAATAGTTGGTGGAGCAACATTATTTGGAAACTACCTTAATGATAAGCGCGCTGAGTTTATTAAAGAAATTGACAAGTATATAGGTCAGGGCATCGAAGGTATGAAAAACGAAAAGGATGTTGGATTTCTTAATAGCTTAGGGCTACAAATGGGATTAACTGATCCTTCTACAACAACTGAAGCAATGATAGGGCTAGAAGCAACGGCTTCAAACTTTAAAACCGCTATGGTAAGAGGTGGCAGAGGACCATTAACACCAGAAGAAAAGAAGAAATCAGAAGTAATCGATTGGAATACTGCTAAGAAAGAACTTGATCCTAAGGCGTATAAATTACTAGAAGATCAGGCCGAAGGACTTAAGAATAGTATCAAAGAACCAGGCGCCCTAATTGGTTTAACAGACGATAAACTCGATCAATTACGTAGACTATCTGTTCTATTTGGTCACACGGAAAACGTAACTATAATAGATAAAGAAAAAGCTGCTTCCGCTGTTTCAGCGGAAGCAGCTTCTAGAGAATACGGAGAACCGACATACGATGCTATGGGAAATGTTACTGGATATACTACTCCGGCTCCATCGGTGGTTACTCCGCAACCAACACCCGCGCCCGAAGTAACTACTCCAAATCAAAGCCGGCTTGATCAAATTGAACAGGGGGCAATGCAAGCAGTTGGTAAAATCAGTGCACCATCAATGAATTCATTTAATAGTCCAACAAACGTTGGAGGTTCTACGAGTGTAACTAACAACAACTCAGTCTTCAATATAATGTCAAACCCAAGCCAGAGCCTAGACCACATGGTACCGTGATCCAGAATCACTTCTGGATCACTTAAAACATTGCGATTAGGATTTATACCTTGCCATGAAAAGTGGCACAGGTGAAGTGTTTTGATTAGTCGTCAGTCGCAAGTCTCTTGAAAAAGTCAAGTGTTTCCTCATCATCTTCATCAAGAGATGGTGCTACATCTTCTTTTTGCTTAGCTGCAACCTTTTCCTTAAAATTCGGCTTATACTCAGTTTCATCAGATTCATCACTTGTCTTATTTGAAGAACTTGTCATTGACCCATTTAAACCGAGAACTTTATAAAGTTTAGTCTTTAGTTCATTATACGACTTAAAGTTCTTTGGATCAGTGATGTCCTTTAACGAATGCATCGATCCTACTAATTCTTCAAGCTCTTCTTCTGTAAATGGTTTGCCATTCGATTTAGTGATTTGTCCTGGTTCGCTGAACTCCGATTTGTCGTAGTTACGATACCCTTCGTAGTTTCGAATCTTCAGCTTAAAATCGGCGCCATCCCAAAGATCAAATGGATTTACTGCTTCTTCACCTTCATATTGAGGATTCATTGCTTCCTGAATCTTCTCCATGATTTTTTTGCCAAACTTAAACAAGAAAACTTTGCCTTCGTTCTTTGGATTTGCCGAATCTTTTATCATATAAATGTTTGCATAAAAGTTTGTTCTACGCTTTTGTTTACGAGCAATCTCTTTATTTGATTCAATACCGGAATTCCACAACTGAGAATTATACTCACTTACTGGATCATCTTGACCAAGAGTTGCGAGTGAGTTTTCAATATACCATCCTCCAGGTCCTTGGAATCCATGATCGATCATTTTTACGAATGGAAAATCTTCTCCCTCTGGTGCTGGAAGAAAACGGAAAACGGCATACCCGTTACCAGCTTTATCAACTTCTGGTTTCCAGATGTTTTCATCATTTGAAGAGGAGTTATTGTTACCTGCGGCCTTCTGCAGCTCAGAGTTGAGTTTATCGAGAGAAGACGAGCGATTAGATTTGAGTTTATCTAAATAAGACATTTGCGATTCCTTTGCGATTATAATGCGATTTTTTACAATTTTACGATGTTGGCATAATTGCCATCTTTATTTATACCACAAATAAGTGAGTATGTCAACTGATTAAGAAAATCTTTCGAGTAATGTTTGTTTCATTTTTAGTTTATCATAAGTAAAGAACGGTCTGATTTTTTCTACACTTCGTTTGATTTGTGGGAAAATGATTGGATCTGTTATTTTCTTTTCCCAATACGAAAAATTCTTTACAAAGTCATCAATGATAATAAGTGTTTCGACGCTTACTTTTTTCATATTATAGAGTTCAAGTAATCGAGGATGTTGGCCATCTTTTACTTCTAAATTTGAGTTGAAATCGTCTTCTAATTCTGACAAATCATTGAGAAAAACATACGATAGAGTTTGTTGTTTACGATTCCAATTCAAATAGATATCTTCAGCTCTGTTATTATCTATTAAGTCTCCAATCCAAAGAGTAGGATCAGACATAATATTTGCCAAAATAAACTCTTTAGCATCTTTTCTTTTGGCTAACTTATAGAAGTGAAATTTGTCTTTACGGTTTTCGAATGCTTGATGTGAAGCTTTTACTTTGCCGTTATATTTGAAGTAATCGTATTCAGTTGTGAAGTGTTTTTTCAGCGCGAGATAATAGATGTAAAGATCATACGCATCCCGTGTTGAGTGTACTATCATTAAATTTGAAGCCTTTTAGTTTTTTCTACTAGATTAAGTTTCTCAGCATCTTCATGAACCTTTGCTTTCATGATTTGGCTTCTTCTCACTATATCGCCAATTATTTCAACTTCTATATTATGTATTTCTGCATAATGAATAAGAGCATCGATATACGATACCTCTTCGTTGATGTATTTGTTTACTTCATTCAGAATACTTTCCGCGGTCAATTCTATTTGCATTTAACCAAGAAGCACTTCAATATTAAGAGCCCAACTGTGGGCAACGTCTTCTACGTAATCTAAAGATTTACCCGGAAGTTCTCCGGCTGTATCATAAAAATCGATATAGTAGTATTTCTCTACTTCATTTCGAAGTACTTCAGCGCGGGCTGAGTTTGAATTTTCTTTAAAATATGTTGATATAAGCATAATCTTCCTTTCTAGTTGATGGGCGCTACGCCCATCAATCACTTCTCTGTTAATCTATTTGAGACAAACGCGTATAATTCGTTGGCACGTTTTAAAACATCACTTGACTCATACATTTTTGGAATGTTAGAATCAATAAAAATATCCAAATCCAACATTGGACCAGCCGGATACGTGCTTTTAAAGTAATCGTATTTGGTATTAAACTTTTCTTGATTAAGTTCTGTTTCTCTATCTAGCATATTTTGCGCCATTTTGAGAACATCGAGGCGCACTTCAAAGGGTGTTTTATTTGCCATTTGTGTATACCGCCTTGTTTCTTTCTTCATCATTAAATGCTGTAGCTCCATATACAGAAGAAGTATTTAGGCCAGCAGCATAAGCAGTTTTCATTCTTGATGTCATGTCAGAAGCTGAACGAATAGTTTCAGCAGAGTTCGTTGTTAAGAATTGGAGAGTATTCTCGTTTTTGAAACCAAGCGAAACACCTGTTGCAAATGCATCAATGTTTGCTCCAAGAAACATGAATCCCCAGTTTTTGCTTTCAGCTATTTCAATCATGGGCTTAATATTTGAAAGACTAAATGTTCTTGACATATTCTCTTCACCATCAGTGAGTACGGTGATGATTATTGATTCACGATCTTTTTTCTTTTTCGCACTGAGCGCAGAGTTAACTGCCATCATCACTCCACCAATTGCGTCATAAAGATTCGTTCCTCCACTTGGCCGATACGTATCATTATTTAGGGGCTGAACTTCTTCTATATCTTTACTATCAATGGAGCATGTCACGCCATATCCATTAAACTTATACAGAGAAACAAGTGTTTTGATACCAGTCTTTTTTGCATCTTCTTTCTGGGTTAATAGATACTCGTTATACCCAGAAATAGTCGCTTCTTTACACAAAGACATCGAACCAGATTCGTCAAGAACAAAAATGACGTGAGAAAGATTCGTGTTCCTTGCAGCGCGTTTTGGTTTAAAGGCTGCATCCAAATTCGGCCTTTGGGCTTCAATGATTGGTTGTGTCGTCATTGTATCAACCGGCCCCGATTGAATAACTTGAGGAAAGATATACGGATTTGTCAATGGGCTAAAAGGTGTTGACTCCCATTGCTTATTAATAGGGTATCCAATCGTTGGTTTGACAAATGGGTCACGGGGTAAATTAATAGGGTATCCAATCGTTGGTTTGACAAATGGGTCACGGGGTAAAATGTATGTCATAAAATGATCCTTGTGTTGTGGTGTGTGAAAGGACCCGTTAGGTTATACGGTGGAGCCCATACCGCAGACAGTGATTTAAGCCGCTAGACGTAGGTCCATTGGCGCAAAGTTGTCGTTTGCAATGTTTGTTGCATTTAGAAATTTCTTCGCGGTAACGGCGCTTAGATCCCGATAGCTCCACTCTGCCTAGTACGTACATCGATCCCATTCACCCCCAGCAAAGACATATCACATGCGACTTCCAATTTGGTTGCAATCCTGTTAACAAGATCGGATATATCTGTGGTGGAGGTGTCGGCTTCGAAGCCGAGTCTGTTCCGTGTTCAGTGAATATCAACACTATGAGTATATTTATATCACAATTATTATAGTATGTCAACTATTTAAATGAATTTAACGGCCTCTAAACGAGAGAAGGAGACTGATATATATGAACAGTCATAAGATAAAATGGACCACTAGTTCGTGGAGACTCAAGGTGCAAAGTCCCGACGTATACCGAATGATCTGGAACATCCCCACCAGTTAAGACACTAGTGAAGGTTACATCAACTGGGATCAGGGGCTTCTCAAGTGTTTCATAAAATATTGCTGGTATACCATCTTGTTCATGAACGGTGAGCACCTTAAATGCTCCCTGTGAAGCTGTTATTGTTACACTTGTATCTGTCATTTGTGTCTTATGAATCACTCGTCCCATAACATTACTCCTTAATGTTTATTCGTCTTCATCGCTGTTCTTGATACCGATCACATTTAGTCTAACTAGAAGCACAAGAATATTCGTATAAAGCAATATACTAATCCAAGGAATAGCTATATACGCAATTTGAGAATATTCGCTTACGTATACAAATGACACTGCTGTAGCATTAACGAAAAGAAAACCTAACATCTTCTGAATGTCAGCACCTACATTCAACGTAGACCCAGCTATTCCAACAAATACTCTTGACAAAATATAGTAAAAGTCAATAGCATTAATGCATACAAATAAAGCTAAGGCTTCTATACTATATGGAACATTAAAACTTGCGGCCACTACAGCCGCGAGCACAATGTATACAAATATTTTTTTCATTAAAAGGGTGCATCCAGATTTTCTGGTGTCTGAGGCGTATTCAAATCCGCATTTGCATCAATTTTTGCATAAAGATCGATGAAAGCTGCCTGAGTGTCGGAGTCAAACCTTGACACACAGAGCGTAATAGATTTTTTTCTGTTTTTGAAGATTGCAAAAGTTTGTACGATGTGGCACAACCGGCGGCTTGAAATAACTTCTTCTACACCACCGTCATCAAACGTTTTACGAATAGCCGCAGACCATTTCGTAAGGTTGTCAGCAAACTCTTCGTCAACGTTTCCGAAAAGTTCCATGTGCTTAAGCACAATCTTCTTTTCTACGTTGGCATTAGGATATGGTTGCTCAACGGTGATAGTGAACCGTTCAAGAAAAGCTTCGTCGATGATGCTAGCGGCAATGAAACGACCGTCTTCTGAACCCTTACCCTTTGTGTTAGAAGTAGCGATGATGTTAAAACCAGGAGCTGGTGATATAAGTTCACCAGTCTTTTTGATCAAAACTGGTTTACCTTCGAGCACACCCTGAAGAGCCATTAGCTTGTTTGAACCCCGATCAATTTCGTCGATGAGAAGGATTGCACCAGCTTCCATTGCTTTGATAACCGGTCCCTTTGCGAAAACAGTTTCACCGTTTGAAAGCCGGAACCCGCCGATAAGATCATCTTCGTCTGTCTCAGGGGTGATCTGAAGACGAATATATTCTCGGTTAAGTTCTGCACAAGCCTGTTCAACCATCATTGTTTTGCCATTACCTGACATGCCAGTGATATAAACCGGATAGAACATTTTTGATCCGATGATAGTAGCGATGTCTTTGTAATGGCCCCACTTAACGTATGTCTTCGATTTGTTTGGGATATGTGTTCCATCTTCAGACAAAATCTTTGGCTGTTCGAAGCCCTGTGTCATGACAGGACGAAGTTGAGTAACAGTAGCTGACAGATCATATACTCCCCGCTTAACTGTTACAACGTTTTTGATTACTGACCAAACAACATTGTGTTTGATACCATTTGCATCAGCAAAATCGACAAGTTCTTTGCGAGTAAACGTGGTTGCACCAGGATTGGCAGCCAGAATTGCTTCGACGAAGTTCTTAATGTCAGACATGTGAATCTCCATTGGATTATCTGCTTACATATTCTATATAAGGTAAGTCGTACTGAATGTCAACCATTATGAGATAATTGCTGCAAATTTTGCGGCAATTAGGCGATTGTGTTTTTTCTTAAGGGCTTTATCAGTGAAGGCCTTTGCAATGGTTTTAACATCTTTATTGAAGGTGTCTTCATCATAATCGTCGTCATCAGTTGCTACATCACCAGTAGAAAGAGCTGTAAAGATTTGGTGATCATACCCGTTTAAGTTTTCGAAGATGTAGTAATTATCTTTCTTCATCTTTGTAATTGCGGTATTCATTTCATCAACAGACTTACTCCTAATCTCGTATTTGATATTAGCAGGTCTAATGAGATGGTAGTTGATAGTTTTAACACCCATTTTACGAATGCCATCGAGAAGGTTTTGTGTTGCATCATAATATGGAATATTGATACGTTGGCCCATAATATCCAAGACTCGAGTCTTACTTGCCTTTGCTGCATACCGGTCGATATCAATTCCATCGACTACATGAATACCATCGCCTTTGCCATCAGTCAAGGTGATGAAATTCATCTTTTGTACATTATGTTTAGCGCGGAAAGCGGCAATATGATGATACATAGCCATAATAGAAGTATCGAGAGGAGTTCCCTGAAGCTCCTCCATATGAGATTGCCATGCTCTCCTAAAAGAAGTAGTTTGCGCAAAGAGTGCACGAAACGCTTCTTCATATACTTTCTTGTTCATTGAAGAGTCAATGAGTTTGAACAAATGTGTAGTGTCCATACGAATTGATGTCAATGATTGTTTAATTTCATTATGGCGATTACGTACGTTTGCGTTATTCGGGTTTGTGAAGGCATAAACCTCGAAAGGAATATTCACACGCTTACAAAAGGTAGTAAGAATTAGCAACTGTTTGATAACCTTGGGAAGCAATCCATTCATTGAACCAGAGTAGTCGATCATCATCATCACGCCGTGAGACTGATCGTCGTCAAGATGAGTCACTTGTTTAAAAATAGCATCGTCGTACTTATATTTGTGAAGCATGTTAACATCGATCGAACCCTTCATTGACTGGCGAGCACGAGCAAATCTGCGAGCAGTCTTTCGCATTTCGAACTCTTTCACCATAACTGAGACTACCTGTTTAGTGTTCGACAAAAACTTAATATAGTGTTTTTCAGGGTAATCACAGCGACCACAAGTGCGATCACGACTTTCTTTTAGTTCTTGGTAAGAAGAAGTAGAGGCCATGGCCTGTTCTTTTGTTGGACCCTTCACAAAGAGAGTAGATCCACCAGCATTAATTGAGTCAACGAGTGCTTTGGCAATTGCATTCCTAAAGATAGCGTCTGTCTCAACATTACTAATCTCATTGGAATATCCTCCAAGAGAGTCAATTTCTGTCTCGGCCTTAACACTATTTTCGCCTGAAGCTTCTTTTTGAGCAACTTCACCTTCAATGAAGCTATCGACGTCAACTTCAATCTTAACATCACCGTTCTTAATTGCGTCGTGCAGTTCTTTCGAGATATCTGATGAAGTTTTGCCGCCCTTAGGCTTATCTGCAGTCAAGACAATCTTGTCGGGGATAGTATCCCTAGCGGTGCCTTCACCTCCTTTACCTTCTCCTCGAGAAAAACTACCATCACCATCGTCAAGACCATTCTGTTCTTGAAGTACTTCAAGACCATTCTGTTCTTGAAGTTGCCGCTCACTATTTTCAAGTTGCTCTTTCATGAATTCATAAATTTCACGACAAGAATCAATAACGTCTTTCCAAGTTTCAACTGCCATTGCGCGATCAACGTATGGCTGTTCTTTCGAACTAAATCGAACATCAACGAGACCACGGCTTTTTGAGTAGATGTTAACCCGATTCATGAAAGACATTTTGTTGACGTCGTTATCCTTTAGACCAAAGAAATCACGATCAAGAAGATCTTGATAACCGCGCTTAAAGGATGATAGAAGTCCAGGGTATTCACGAAGCACGAGTTTTTCAATACGAATGTCTTCGATGACATTAACATAACTACGAGGGCAACCTGGGATGTCTGTATCCGAGGAATGCCAACCGTCTGCAGGGGTATGAAGTGCGTGGCCAATTTCATGACCAACGAGGAGATCATAGAGATCTTTACCTACGTCTTTCCAGAATGGAAGACCCAGGATTCGTTTTTCTACATCGAAGAATGCTGTGGGATGGTTCGTCTGCTCGACTGTAATATTTTCACGAGCAAGAAGCTTAGCAAGAATAGTCTTTTTAGCAAGAAGAACTGTCATGTTGGTTCCTTTCTAAGATCAGTATATACTGGTCTTAGGTGAATGTCAACTAAGAATATGATAGACCATGTTTTATAAGTCAATTAGTCTAAGCAGTAAAGTTGCCACGCGAATGACCAGGACCACCGTCTTCAATAAACACCTTTGTTGGTTTTCCGTGATTCATAGCAAAGATATTTTCCATGGAAGCATATTGCTTATCGGAAATTATTCCCATGAGAGAGTAAAAATGACCAACGGCAGATCCCCAGATAATTGGGCGCTTTATATCGTTTGTCTGAACTATGTAGTAATAATCTGAATTGTCTATTGCAATTCCGATTAGACGAACAATTTGTGTATCATGCATGATACACATGTGATTATGAAAAGGTTTCGTTTTTTCTATAAATTCTTCAGGAGTCATATAGTATACTCATTTTAATGCCCTTTGCCGGCTGGTTTCGAAACATTGACTTTCTATGCCTCTTTTTGAAAAGCATCATAGACGCGGCGATCAAATTCATCCCACGCAGCAGTCTCCGCTGCATTCAGCGCCGTCCACCACGCCGTCCACCACGCCACATCGCCTCGCACCGCGCCCTGGGCAGCTGCCGCATCAGCCGCAGCCGACGCAGCCGACGCTTGTGCTGCCCTGGAAGCAAAGAAAGTCATGCGCAGCAGCTTTGGCTCTACTGGCTGCGTTGTCAGGTACTTACGTAAAATTTCCGGCATGACCCAAAAGTTGTCGTCTGCGAACCGGCGCAATAATTGTGTTGAATCAATGCTAGCAAGGATGGTGCGCTCTGAGGAAACGCCCTTGTCAGATTGTTCCTGCACATTACCGCCGAAACTGACCTTGTGTAGCATTGGTCCAGGTGCATAGCGGAGTGCATGAGACGGCCGGCGGGACCAATGATAGCCAGCCTCGCAAATCTTAATCTTGCTCTGGAAAATCAGCGTCTGGCCGACCGCTGGAATAGGGGAACCGTCACGAAGGGTGGACCCGGTGAAGTGCCATGCGATAGTTTCGTTTACATCTTTAGTATTCATATTTTCTTTCACTATAAAGTTACTTTTTTGGAGTAGTTTGTTCAGCTTGTTCTAGGTCGTGCTGGCGCTGCCGCCAGACATGGCAAAGACGAAGAAGCCGCCTACTTTCTGCTGGAAACTCTGCCGTAAGTGCATCTCCAGCTTTAAGCAGTGCGTCAGCTTTAGCCTTTGCCTTTTCTTTCGTCATCATTTCCCCTTGTGTTAATATGTGTACCGAAAGCGGTCATACAATACGATCAAGTGTGTGACGCATTGGCCCCGACAACTATATGCCAACTGTTCAAAGAACATTAAGCATAGGATTGATCAAGTCGCGCCGAAGGTAGCGGTAGATAGCTTTGAAGCAATCGCCGTGTGGCTTGCGATACGTCAACCGATAGCGGGAAATCCTTTGGCAATACGCATATTGAATATGGTGAGCCACTTCATGTGCTGTGATGAGCATGTAGTAATCGGCGTCACTTGTCATCGGCCGGCTTCCAATGATTTGATCATCTGCAAATGAGGCATACTCTTTAAATATAGTATTGCCGCGCTGCCACCCGTTCAAGCAAATGTTGATTTTGTTTGCGCCACCTGAGGATCTCCCTCCTTGCCGGCGATGAAATTTCAGGGCCTTTCGTGCACGGGCAAGTGCATCAGGCGGAAGGTCCAATTCATATTCCTTGCGCCGAAGCATCTTCATACAGTCAGATAGTGTCGTGTAAACAAGGGCTTCAATCTCTGCATCAGTCATATTGATTCTCTTCTTTACTGTTTCTTACCATAATATAAATAATTCAAAACCAAATGTCAACTGGTCACCACGTATGCTTATAGATACAGTTAAGAAATTGAATGGTTAGATCATTTTTTTTGTACTCGATAAATTCAGTTGTGCCAGCGTTTCGACTGGATCACAGGTGTTATTCCTTTCAAGGATTTCCGTAGCGATCCGTCCTCTATGTTTACGAAAAGCCGCGGTTTTTCCGTCTGGATATCCTGGCGTAGCTCCGTAAGTGTTGGCCACTTGCGCGCAGTGTTCTCGCTCTTTTTTCGTAATCAAATCAATCATCACTTTCAACTTATCTATGTCGATGCTACTACTCATGCGCATATTGTAATCAGCTTGCGCTGCTGCTTTGGCGGATTCCATAGATGGATGAATACGTCCGAAACTGAGTATACCTATCTCACACCCTGGGTAACTCGCCGAAAGTTCATAACACCCCTCATCCATGTATGAAGGATGTATTAGGTAACTTGCTGCAAACCACGCTGACGCTTTCGCACCGCCATAGTGAATGTCTTTCCATACTAAGGGCTTCACTAATTCAGAGACTAGCATATTCCATGAGTCATTTTTGTTTTTTTCTGTTTCGTTAACATGCTCGTTCATTATTAACATCCTTTACATATGTTGTAACCATCGTGTTCCACTCAGTGATAGCATCATTTTTATCAAGACTGGAAGGCCCATATGCGCTACATTGTACACACTTTACCCACCGCGCTAAAACTCCAGAAATTATTAGATAATCAGAGCTACATCCATTAGGGCATGGGATCAGGTCGCTCATTGACGTTCTCCATTACGCACGGCCTTAATTGCGGCATCAGCTAGCATTAACCACTTGGTCCGCTCTTGGTCTGAGGCATCTGCGAAACCTTCCAAGGTGCGGTTTTTACCAACATTTGGTGCGGCACGGTCAGCTTCGGCTTTCCACATACTGAATGCTACATGCTCACAGTTAATACGCATTTGTGTATGTGCGCGGGTGTTCCATGAATCAACTGTCTTCTGATACTCAGTGTTATATTCTCCTTCGGCTTGGGGCCACACTCCGCAATACAGGCTTTCGCAGGTGATGTAGAACATGGGATCTGTAATCACATTTCCGTTGATGTAGTCATCCAGATGGGTTTGAGGTTTGCTCCCACAGAACGGACAGGGCAGTAGGTTACTCATAACTCGCCTCCTCTTGAGGATCATCGCAGCCGCACGAAATGGCTTGTCCACCACAAACGGCGCAGCGTTCTTGGTCACAGCCGGGGTGATGCAGCGTTCCGGGTGGGCAATAACAGTCGTGGCATCGATCCGTGCCACTGTTAGGCAACCGTGACGGCTCCCTGTCGAACTTGAGATAAGTGCAGCCGACGGCGTAGGTCATTTCCTGTTCGCAACAGTTGCAAATCATTTGCGTTCCTCCACTTTGAAATAGGCGTCTGCGCGGGCTTTGACTATTGGTTGATGGCTTCCTGCGCATCCGTGTTCGACGAAATACGCTGGACCGCTACAATACAAAGTATCTCCGTGTCTTTGTATGCTATAAATTAACACCAATTTCCCGCAGACATCACATTTGACTGGCCTGGTATCGTGTTGCAAAGGTATCATATTACACTCCTAAGTTTATGAGAATGCCTCTGTAAAATGGGTATGAAAGACATATATGTAGTTTATGTCTCTGTCGGTTGACCAGTCCAGTGGAAGGAATGTGTCATTTCACTCTCCTCACATGCCTCGACGCAATATTGGTACAGCTTCCAGCCCCCGACTTCCCAAGTCAGAGCAATGTCACAGTCATCTACCAGCAACTTCGGTGCCGGGCAGTTTCTTGCCTCGTAGTCATCCAGAAATGCTATCGCCAAAACTGCGCTTTGGGGGCAGGCAGAATAAGTTGAACGGTCGCCGATTTTGTAGAGGCCCACCATTTTGTGAACGGCTTCTCTCAGCGCGGTATAATTTGCTGCGAGTTGATTGTAGTCAGCGATCATGGCTTTCTCCGAAAAAAACTAACCACTTTTCCTGATGACAAAAAGTCATAAGTATATCTTATATCGCCTTCTCGCCAGAACGCGGTTATGGATCCACGCCCATTTGACCCAATACCCGGGTGGGAAACATGTTTGACGTGCCGAAGCCACGACAAGAACGTTGTTAGTGCGACCAATGACGGCAACTCGTCATTATCTTCCCACGCATCTTCTGCCATCATGTTGGCAAACTGGACGCTTAAGCGTTCTGCACACCCCTCTGGAAGCTGCGATGCAGGGTCATATATGATCTTCCGAATTTCCTCTAATCGCCTTTCACGTAAAGTCATGACTTATCCCTCATCACTTGAAAAATAGACTGACTGTTCGACCCGGCACAATATCTGCACTGCACGAAGGTAATCAAAAACTTCGGCATAGCCGCGTGGTAGGTGTTAAGCATAATCCGGCCAGAACCGCCGCAACTATTACAGGTTGTAATCCTAAATAGATCTGCATCTGCCATCAGCGCTCCTCCGCTTCTTTATCTGGCGGCTCTGGCATGGATTTACCATCGCCGAAGTCCCACCAGTGGGTAACATCGTAAGCCTTGACATTAGAGTAATATGCCGTGCCGTCATTATCGTGCAGGAAAGCGTTGGAAATGATGCCTTTCTTTGCGTCATAAACCACCGCAACACCTTTCTTTGCAGTTTCAATCGGTTTCCAAGTCATGGCTGTTCCTCCTTGCGAATAGCGGCGTCGATGCGCTCTGCGGTTTGTGCGCCGCCAACATGCATGTGGTATAAGGCATCGTCTGCGTGGGTGCGGGGTGGCATAAATGACCGGGCCGCGCGTTCCATCGCTTTGCCTTCGCTCAGCGCCACTTTCGCACACCGCTCCCGCTCCGCCTTCACAGCCGCGTCTGCGATGTCCTTGCGGATGTATTCGGTGTCGCCAGCGTCGTTCTTGTAGCAAACTCCCGCATTGGGGTTGCGCCAGTTTTTGAAGGTAGCGGTGATCCGTTTCGGCATGTCACTCATGGCTGTCTCCTTTCTGCGCGGCCCCGCAAATATGAGCCGCCTCTGCCGCATCTTCGGCATCGCCGCGCCGCAGAACGTGGATAGCCCAAAGGATGCGCTCTTTTTCGTCACGCGACCGGCGCTCGGACAGCATGTCTACCAGGTCGCGCGTATCGTATCGTCTTGTGACTGGCACCTGCATCACGCACCGCCTTTCTGCGCGAGGGCGGCAACCTTGCGACCGCAGGGTTCGCAGTAGTCGCTTCCGGCAAAGCGGGTGCTGACGCGCCGCCCGCAGCCTTTGGTAGCGCAGTCTACGTGAAAGCGACGTGTGTTGGTCAGGTGGATCAGACCCTCGGGCCAAGGCGCGGCCCCGGCAACCGCTTGATCGCCGGGGCCTATGTCATGCGCTGCTCGATTGGTCCGGGCTTCACTTGGCATCACCTCCTTTCCGGGGCTGTTGTCATAAAGGCTCTCGACATCACTAAAGATCGCGGCCTGAAACTCAGCGCCAAGGGGCTGCTGTCGTTGTGCCAGCGCGCCGTAGAGCGTGGCTATGGTGTCCTTTCCGGTGTTGTCGATCAGGGCACGGGCGCTGACTACAAGTTCAAGTGCGGCGTAACATTCCCTCATCCACGCCTTCCGTTGCAGCGCAGTTGGGTCGCTCGGGGATGCGTTCACGGCGTCCATTTTAGCCACGACAGATGCTTTGCGAACGATTGGAAATGCCGCGTCCAGCGCCTTTACCAGCGCCGCTTCCCGTATCGCAGCGGCGTCGGGCTGCACGGCGGGAAGGGCCGGAGCATCGACAAGCCGACCGTCCTTGTATGCCTGCCATGCCCAAATCGCCCAAGACGTTGCTGGTGCTTCACTCATGGCTGTTGTCCTTCGGCGGGGTGGCAAAGAAATCGCCAGCGGTTTCGTCCAGTGTCAGCCCATCGCCGAAGTCGCAGATCATCCTATCGGCGGGCTGCTGTTTTTTCAGTGCGGCACGGGCGTCTCTCGCGCCGTAGCGGACATTGAAACTGACAACGCCAGCATCTTCCAAGTGAGCATCAGCCCAATCAAGCGAGTCTGCGGCTTTTGTGAGTTCGGCCCGCAGCCGCGCGTTGTCTGCCTCTGCGGCCAGCATCGCGTCTTGCAACCCATCGTTGAACCGCCGGAATTGATCCACCTCTTGTTTCAGCCGTTCAATCTCCACCCTTGCCGCCCTCACCACATCTTCGGAATGGGCGGCACTGCGCTTGTATTCGTCACGTTCGGCGCGGTATAGAGAAACAAGATCGACGTACTCCGCGTTATCTCTTGCATCGTCAATCGCCCGGTCACGCTCTGCCGTCAGGGCTTCGATGCGGTCGCGCATATTCTGCGCTAGTTCTTCGGCTTCCCCCATGATGCCGCCTGCGATTTCAACATAGTTGTCCCACTGCTTCACCAGATCATCAGTCATGTGTCAGCCTTTCCGGGGTTGAGGGCGGCGCGGGCGCGTTCGGTCATTTTCCAAATGGAATAGATATTCGCAGTGCATGACTTGGTTGCCTGAAACTGGCTGATAACCTTCAAGTCATTCAGCAGCCTCGCGTTGTATGCCTCTGCGGCCAGCATTGCCTTGTGGTAAGCATCGGCATGGTCAATGTGGGCCTGCATTTCTTGCAGCTTTTTCTCTGCGGCCTCGGCGCGGGCCGTCCAATCGGCAAGTTCGGCCATTGTCATCCGGGTCTCTGCCTCGGCCACATTGCGCTGGATAATCGCGTTGAGAACATGGTCGTCAATGAAAGCGGCAAGCGGAACATTGGCTTCATTCAAAAGCCGACGGATCGCATATACAACCGCGCCGTCCATGCCGTCTTTGGCTTCGTACTTATCGCGCACCCGGTCCAACTCTGCCGTCAGGGCTTCAATGCGGTCGCGGATTTCAGGGCTGTCAATGGTCACAAATTCACCGGCATCTTTCAGCGCCCGCTGCCCCGCACAAAACCCACGGGCGTATGCGTCTTCCAGTTGCTCCGTCAGGGCTTCGATGCGGTCTGCGGCATCACACAGGTCTTCGGGGCCTATTATGTAGGGACGGATAAGGCCATCACGCAGCCGCTTCACCAGATCATCACTCATTCGCCTTCCCTCCGTTTTGCGGCCCCAACGGCACCTCGAAGATATCGCCCGTCCCGCTCAGGTCTGTCCCGCGAAGGTCCGCCTTGCTCAGGTCCGCCAAGCTCAGGTCAACCGCGCTCAGGTCCGCCCAGCTAAGGTCTGCCCCGCGAAGGTCCGCCTTGCTCAGGTTTGCCCCGCACAGGTCCGCCTTCGTGGTCACGGCCCACTTTACAGCTAAGCCAATTTTTACCGCCGCGCTAGTGTCGGCGGCGCAGTCGATTTCTGCGGTGAATTACACCGCTCCAGTAAAGCGGTTTTTGATTTCAAACTGCATGATTGATTCTCTTTCTGTTACCTTACTAGTTAGATATATACAATTCAACAATGAATGTCAATAGTCATCAACCAAAATTTTCACGATTTTCAAAATATCTTCGAGTGTACCAGATTCGATAAGCCTAATCATTTCATCTTTCTGATTGAAACGACATATATTCTCAAAGTGTTTGAGGGCCTCATGCATGTCGACACCAGTATCTTGGCGATACTGATAGATGTCCTCTTCTGTAATACCAAATTTTTCTAAACCAATCATTTTAACACCTTAAACCATTCTGGGATTTCTCGCTTAGTCCAAACCATTTTGAATCGCGTTTGCTTAGTCTGATAGAATTCACGATAAGAACGAACAGGATCGTCTGGATGCATGCACTCCGGATTTGCTTTCATAGCCAATGGTTGCTGTGTAAGAGGACCAATTGGAATGTTATTTGGAAGTTCTTTGAGTTTCTTGCGGAGTAGCTTATCAGTCGCATGAACTTTGCCGTACCGATAAGTGTATTCATCGCATAGAGCAGCAAAATGAGTCCAATGCCAAATGTAATTACTATTCGACTGCATCGTCCAAACGGTGCAAGGATGCGACATATGGACTGCTTTATACAATACGCCTTCGCGATCATTTGGTAGCGTCCAGTGCTTAGACATTGTTTTACCAGACTTAGACGGAGCACGCTTAAGAACGCCGTCGAGCATACGATGTGCTGTCGATAGCATCTGAGCAGACTCGACAATCATTTTCACCACGTGAGCATTGCATTGCATCTGTGCCGCTTCTACAGGATTATTCGAAAGTACGAAGATATTCATCTAATTCATCCCAAAGTTTGGGGTCATGCACCCCGTGTTCTTCATCTATGAAGACTATATTATAGCCTTGCTGAATTGTACATACCATTTTTGATATATTTAGATCTAAATTTTGCTTCCAAGTCCAATCGCTTTTGATCTCAACGATCAGATCAAGCTCATCAATACAAAAGTCTGGATAATAATGCCTAGATGTGCCTTCATACGTATACAATATTCTGTCTGGTACACTGAGAGTATGCCCGTATGCCTCAGCAAAATCTACAAAAAGCTTTTCATATTTAGATCTACAAACAAAACCTTTGTATTTTTCGGCGATACTATGCTTAGTCAGATACCCGTTAGATACACCATATCTTGTTAACATAGTATTACGGCGTTTATCAATAAGTTCCTGTGATTGTGTTTTACCTTGCCAATACTTAGTTGGTTCAATGTGTGCAGATCTACACTTTGGCGAACAATACGTACGATATCCTTCCCCTAAATTACGAAACTTTTTATTTTTACCACATACACACGTTGAGCTTACTGACGTAATATACAAATCATAGTATTCCTGCTTTGAAATACTATGATTTGTAATGTGTTTAGCTAAACCATTTATGTTCTTAAATTCTTTTTTGCAAATTGCGCAAATAATCATGATGAATCTCCTTCACAACTATTTATAAAATCATGTATTTACAACATGCTTATCAAAAGTTCATTTATGATATTCCTGACTAACGCCTAAAAGGCCGAGTTCAACTGACTTGATATGATTACACTTAGAAATTGGTCGCTTCTTACAAGTACAACTAAAACCAGTATCAAACATTTCAACTTGACAATCACGAAATGGCCAGACTGTTCCCACAATCCAGCTACCATTTGTGTTGATTTTATGATGTTGGAAGATGGTCACTTGTGTGAGTGGTAGTACGAAATGAGATCGCGATCGATTTGGCTAAGTTTAGCTAGTGCAACCTTATCGTGAATACGAGTCAGGCGATCAGAGAGAGAAGCAAGAGCATTACTGATTGTATCATTCTTATGAGTCTTAGCCATTTCTGACATGCCAAAAGAAAGAGTGAAGATAGCTTTTTCGAAGGTCATAGAATAGCCTTTCTGTTGCTTATTATATAGATATAATCATTCTCATGAAGATGTCAATAGACAAAACTGAAAACTTGCTAAAGATTGTTTGTATAATTGTAAGCAAAGTTGAACGCTTCATCCCAGTCTTTAAATTTAGTTTCGGTGTTGGTCTTACCCCAGCGTTGTGAGAAATGATACCACGAACCTTCAATCGGTTCATATCCAAGGTAATCGAGACCAGTATCTTCGCTGTTGAACCTAATGGGAACAACCTTCATTTTAGTAAATTTTTCACTATAGCGACTGCTAATACTAGTGACTGCTGACAAGAACGGTAAAATGTTCTCTACAAAATGGTCACAGTTCTTTTTAAGAAGATCTTGTGAGATTTCTTTATCATAGTCTTTCAACCAGAAACTGAAATTTACCTGAATTGGCACATAGTTATCATCATAAATATAACCCTCATAATGAGGACCATTAAATTCGCCGCCATAGAGGCGGTTAATCATGCGCTTTAGGCCATCGTAAGCTCCAGGCATCGCTGGATTACGAATCAGCCATTCAGGATTATCAAGATTATCTTTATTCAACTCTGTGAGCAATTTATCGTGTTTTTTCACTTTGTTAGTGATAACACTACCCATTTTTTTGTATTTTTTACGCAGAGATTCAAGTTCTGCTTCAATCGTGGAGATTTGTTCTGATATGTTCATCTTTTTTCTCTGTATACGATATATCACTTATACAATTAATTGCCGTAAATGTCAACCAACAAAATACATTTTACCTAACTTTTTTACCTTGACATTTTCTCCAGCAGTAGTATAATACCTATAAGGTTCTAGAATAATTAGATTCCATGTAATAGTTTATATTGATTCCTTAATTCCAGAAAGGATGGAAGCCACTTTAAAGGTTGATCAATAAAGACTTGAGGTTTAGAATCATCTACCATGATAAGAGTAACAATTTGCTTAATTGGTATCTGAGTAAGTTCATAGAAAGCTGCAGCATAGAATGATTCCTGTAAGAAATAGCTTGTGATCCACTCTGCCTTCTTTGGCTTTCTTGACGTCTTGAAGTCGATGATTGATAGTTTACCATCAAACTCTGCGATCAAGTCAACACGTCCTGCAGTCTTAATCTTTCGCGAGTATAACGGCGCTTCCTGAAAGTAGATATTATTTACTCTCTCATCAAGTATTGATTTAATCGTGTTGAAAGTCATAACGTTAATTGGCATACGGCCTTTGCCATAGTCAACAACATTATTGAGATAGTTCTCAGCTACAAGATGTACGTCTGAACCGCGATTCGCTGCCTGAGTGCTAATCTTCTTTGCTTCTTCCTCACCGACTCGCCTTTTCCATTCTTCGAGTCCGGACTTGTCTTGTATTCCTAGTACTGTTGTAACTGATGGGTATTTTTCACCGCTTGATGGAAAATAAAAACGCCCAGTTGGAGTAGTATCACAACCGAGCGTTTCTAACACGATGCCATGGTCTACATGATGAAAGTTCATTCGGAATCCTTTGGTTTACCATCTGCGATTTTGATCGTATCAAACGTGAGAAGAAATGTTGGCAATTTCATTTTGCTGGTGTCTATAATATTTTTCGAATATGATAAAGATATATGAGGCTTATATTCTGGCCACGCGTCTTTCATATCGTATTCTGCTTCGTAATAACGTCTTATCTTCAGGATGTCGTTTGATTCAATCTTCAAGACGGGTATGTTATTATTAACTCCAAGCATCTCAATGTCAACTACTTTTGCTGTTCTCGATCTATTTATTTGAAGTATTTCGTTTTTGATATCATGTTCGCTCGTGCTATAGAATATGGTTGTATGAAAATCGAAGTCTTTCGCATCTTGGTTATTACCGTCATAGTCTTGAGTTAGATCGAATCCATTTTTGATTGCCCATTCGCGAAGTTTCTTTTGAGTTGCTTCATCATATTGCACAGCTATGTACTTTGTAGTAAAACGTTTTTCTTCTATGAAAATCTTGAAACTTTTCATGTTGTTATTAGCACCTTTGACGTCTTATATTGTGTTGAGTTTGACGTTGATCTTGTTGCTAATAATCGAACGTTATTTGAAACAATATCTACATCAAATAAAACAAGAGAAGTTGATCCAGAATAAACTACACCGTATTCAGTCGAAGAAGCTACTGATCCGTCGTGCACGACTAAAAGCTCCGATATTTGTACTTCACCAGTTACAGTATCATGTACCTGAACTATCAATTTTCCTGAACGAAATGTTGATGCATTGAATGCTGCTACTTGTGTTTGCGAAGTTGATGCAACAGTTGTAGTTTCATATATATTAACTGGAGTACCACCTCCTCCAGCATCAATCGCATCTGCAAGTGTAGTAAAATTACTGTCCATCTCACCAAATGAGAGACCAGATCCTTTTGATGCTCTGAGAGTTAGAGAATCCCGTGTTGGCATTATGTTATTTCTCCAAGTGGGCTATAATACATACCAACGTAGGATTTATAAGTATCGCCATCATACCCCGGATTATTTGTGATATAATCTGGTTCACAATATTCGAATAATTTAATTTGTTCCTGAGCTAATACATTAACGAATATAAATGTTTGTTGAATTAATGCATCATCAACATCAACATCTGTTTCTCTACCTATTAGTCCAAGTAAAACGCTATAGTTAGGGTTACCTATTCTTAATGCAGCTAAGTCAGCAATCAATTCTAATTTAGTTGACTTATTATTTGCGCCATTATATTCAGCTACAAGTAAATCAATCGCGTCTTGGTATGTGTAGTTGGCAGGCATTTAGTTTACCCTGCATAAACACTACTTGATGTAGGGCCCCCAGCATTTGGAACCCAGTCTGATCCACAAGGATCAGTGCCATGGCCAGCAGTACTATCACCTTCTCTATGTACACCTAGATCATTCACAAATACTGTAGAAGACTTTCCAACTGTTGGATCTCCGCATGCAGTAAAGTCACCATATACTATTGCCAATAACCCATCTATGTATACAGTTTCGTTGTGTGTGGCATTATATTGCGTACGGTGAAACGGGGCACAGGGCGCAGCGTGTCCTATATGCAAATCTGTTTCACGTAGTACTGCCGGCATTTTCTTTTTTCCTTATGACTGCCATATTTCCAACGATCTCCCATTCGAGTAATGCCCTATTTGACCACTCTAATTGTTCAACGAGTCTCTTATTAAACTCTATATATGGTTCACCGTCTTTATCTAATTTGATTCTAGACAATGCAGTTATCTCTACCATATTTATAGTCCTAGTTTATTTCGTTCAATAATATATGAACGAACTAATGCACTCCGAACAATATCTTCAATTTCAAATTCAACAAATTCAAACTCTTTCATCTTACGAATAATTTTCATAAAATCGCGTAATCCAGAAGTTTCTTTTTTGCGTTCAGATGTAAGATCATCTTGTCTAACATCTCCACAGAAAATTATTCTACAAGATTCACCAACACGTGTCATGACCGTATGCAATTCGCCGTCACTCATATTTTGAATTTCATCAACTAACAAAATACAATTATCAAAGGTTTCACCTCTTAGATATGACGTGGTGATAAACTCTACTGTACCCTTCCCCTTTAAGATATCATAAGCATCGCCTCTGCCAAAAAACTTTGAACAAATAGGAACATACGGGGCTTCAAATACTCTTGCTTTTTCTCGAATTGATCCTGGCAAAAATCCCTGATCTCGAGCTGAAACTGTTGATCGTACTATATAGACTTTTTTATATGGAGAATTTTGTTTAAGTACTTCACTTATTGCAAAATAAAGTCCTAAGAATGTTTTACCTGTTCCGGCTATACCGTGAAGCATTAAATTATTACCATTGTTCCAGTGATTGAACGCAATAGACTGATTGTTGGTAATTGGTTTTACAGTATTTTCTATTGAAAAGACTTTCGGATTTTTTGTTTCTTCAATAGATCCTTGCTTAAGAATTCTTTTCTCACGTCTTGTTATTCTTTGTTTTGGTTGTTGAAAAGACATTATTCGTCCTTTTAAAAGGTGTTGATATTTGAGTGCAAGTGTGCAGACTTAGCTTTAATAAGAACGTCATTAAAGTTGCTATCTATTCTTCTTACTCCTACTCTAACAGGATCGCATAAAGCTGGTGCGGTTAAAACCTGTTCATACTCTGGATTTTCATTGAGAAATTTTTGTCTTTCATCAATTGTGAGAAATTCATCATAAATTTCTCCTGTTGTTTTCTTTCGAAAACTATAATTCGGCATTAGTATACCTCCAAAAGAAAAGGGCCCCAATGGGACCCTTGTTGCCATCATAAGTATTTATTCAACTCATGAATGAAGATATACGATTTGAATTATTTAACGATCATTTCATAGATCTCTCTCCAAGTTTCAACTCTAGGTATATCATTGTGTTTAAATTTATGATTATGACCATGTGCTATTAGTATTGAGTTCAATCCTAGTTTAGCACCTGCTAATGCGTTTTCTTCTTTATCTTCTAAAAAGAAGCATCCGCTATCTTTATATGGAAGAAGAGCTTCGTCTTTATCTGCACCAGTATCAAGACAAGTAATTTTTTCGAAAGCGGTTGGACCAAAAAGATTATGTATATTTTTTCTTCTCAAATCTCCTGCATATACGTCTGAACTTAATGATGTAATACAATGAAATATATAACCATGTTCTTCATGTAATTTTCGTACGTATTTAATTGCATCTCTAAATGGAGGAATAAACTCTATCCACGCACTTTCGTTAAAATGTTTAGCCAAAGCGTTTGCTTCTGCTCTAGTTATACCAAATGTTTTGTCAATTCTATACTCATCATTCTCTATGATAGTATACCCATGACTAGCCATCCAATAAGAGAAGGAATGAAACCAGTCTAATAGAACCCCATCAGCATCAACGAGGATAATCTTTTCATTAATTTTCATTGTAGCCTTTATAACTATGTATCGTGCGAATCAAAAAAACTATTTTTTTGCTTTGCCTTTTGCTCACGTTGTTCTTTGACCCATTCTTTTTTTAGGTCATACCTTTTATTATCTTTCTTATGTGAAAGATAATCATCATCATCATCCCATTCTCCAAAACGCTTGGTATAACGTTTGCCTTTAGACATTTTTCGGCTTCCGCCCTCTCTTCTTTGTTTCTGGTTTTACTTCGGCTTCAGTTGTGATGTTTAATCCGAGTGCCTCATTGATTACATCGATTGGCAATTCTTTAGGGGGCTCTTGCAATAACACCTTTTCCATGAATATTGCATCATCTTTGTCTATTGATTCAAGCATTTCGATGAAAAGCATTTCTCTTCGATACTGAGTTAAATTATCACCATCATAACCTTCAATGAAATATCTTAACTTTCGTGACTGACGATATAACATACCGTGTGATTCAATTTGAACTGATGGCGTATACGGGGGAATTGAGTGTGATGGAATATTCCACTTAAAGTTTTTCTTATCGTACATTACGGTAATGAGCGCTCGAAGTGCCTCACCATTATGTTGTTTAAGCCATTCTATTTGTTCCTGTTTGGTTGGTAATTGAGTAGCCTTATTAAATATCTCTGATAATGAAATTGTTGCCAATATTTTCTCCATGCGCTTTAACTACACCGGTGTAGAAAGCTGTTTTGATGTGTTTGATTGTTATTCTGTATGATAGAATCATGTAATGGAACAGGTGAAAGCTATACTCTCTAACATTGTATTCCATTCATGATTATTTATATAGAATAACAACTCTATCAAAACTCTCCAATTGATTCCGTAAGAAGCCTAAGGCGGTTTTTCATAAAGAAACCTAGCAGTTGTGACCGATCTTTAGTATTTTCACTATTGTATTCTTCTAAGATCTTTTCTTTAAGGTGATCTGGAACCTGTGAAAGATCAATAAGCATTTTATTTCGTGCATAATTACGCTGCACTTCTGCATTCATTTTATCAATGTTAGCAAATTCTTCAAGTCTTTTCTTTGTAACAGGTTTTTGCCGAATATTCATAACAAACGAATTGTCTGGAGAAAGAATATTTGGAACACCATCGCCAATATCACCTTTAATGATATGTTCAATCAAATACTGTTCTGGGTTTGAGTGCACAACCCACTTCTTCATTACTGGATTGTACTGCTTAACGTTTGCATATTTATGAAGTTGAATGTAGTCTTTATCGCCAGATAGGATGAGTACTTTTTCTCCAGTGTTAAGTTCTCTTCCTTCCTTATGGGTAATAGTTGCGATAATGTCATCTGCTTCACAGCCGTCGACTTGAATAACTTTGTAAGGAAAGACGTCTTTTAATTCTTGTTTAATTTTGTTCAATGCATTAAAAATTGAAGTCCAATTGAGCTCTGATTCCTCGCGGTGTTTACGCCGCGCAGCTTTGTAATATTCAAACTTTGATCTACGCCAATAGTTCTTATCATCTGCGCAGATTATCAACTCGCCAAATTCATTTTTGAATTTTGTACGATTGAACCGAATTGAGTTCAGAACCATATGGCGAATCATACTTTCATCTACTTCAGCGTTTTGATGATTGCCAATTTGTGCCATTAGATTCGAAATCATCACCTGATTTAAATCTACGAGGATAGCCATACTTTACTCCTATTGACTATTTTATAAACATGACTCATCGATACACCTTTACGATAATAGTGTCTTCGTTCAGGCGACCGTTAGCAACGTTTGATTTGGTATTAATATCGATAAACAGTTTTCCAACACGAGCCTTTGTGGCTTTTCCAACTTCAGTGAGGGTATCTTCTGGTTTACGAAGCGTTTTCCGCAGAGACCCGTTTTCGCGAATGTTTGTGATAGTCGTTCCCTTGATTGAAAAACCTTCTACTGAAGCAGCAATCAGTTGAACTAGAAAGCGATATTTAGTGTTGAATAGATACACTTCAGTCGAACCAATGATGTTAACTGGATCAACTGAGGTAAGTTTGAATTCAGAACTTTCCTTTTGGAACTTGACTTTTTCTACGAGTTTCTCAACCGGAATTTTCTTTTTTACACGAGCTTGCCGCGGCTTTCGAACAGCTGCAGCTGTGGCAGCGTTCAAATATTTCGAACAATCATCAATGATATTTTTGATAAAGGCAAGATAATCTTTCTTGTCCTTTACGGTCTTAAGATGACGATAGCCTTCAACAAGATCTTCGGTCTTCTTTACTACCAACTCTTCAACTTCATCAAAAAGTGGTTTATAATAGTCGTGCACTCTCTGTGCAAGAGGTTTCGGCGCGGAGATCTTTTTAAGTTCATTAAACACGGAATAGTTTTCAGCATCGAACCCTTCGTGCTTTTTCTCGTAATACAAATCGATCATATCTTCAACATTAGCGATGAAATCACCGGCCTTTTCGGAAAGTGTATTCGTTGTAGTTTTCACACTAACTGTTGGAGTATTGTTAGCTACTTCGCGAATGGCTTTCCCAGCTTCTACAACCTGATCAATACCACTATTAATCCAAGCCATGCGGGCCTGAGTAAATTCTGCACCATCAGAGAGCATTTTACAAAGGCCACCAAGAGTAGTATTAACTCGCCAATCCGGAGACTCGCAGAAATTTGCATAGTCAGAAGACCGGTTCTTTTTCACCCAAACTTGTGCCCATTTGAATGCATCTTTGTGATCGTAGAAGTAACCATAGTGCCGAAGATTCTGAGCAACAGCCTTCTCTGAATCTTCAATTCCGATCCAGTTGGTGATTTCTTCACCGATGTGTCTTTCTTCCAAGATTTTTGCCGCACTGGACTTTCGCTGCGGTACTTTCTTCGCCTCAGGCTTTTTCTTTTTCGCTGAAATCGACTTGAGTGATGCCATGTGATTTTCTCCTTCAGATGTTAGTATATACTATCACAAAAGAGATGTCAACAGGCTTTGCCACTCTAAACTACGATTATTCCAAGAATAGCACTCATTCAGGAAATCTTTTCTCTCGTTTGTCATTGTTATCCCATTAGATACGTCTTCAATGGCATCTTCGAGTGTACTGGTGAACCTCTCGATGTGGTCTACAGTATCTTCTGTATAGTCATACATATACGTATGACCCATGGCTGTTTCAGGAAGAGCACCAAGAGACGAGTGAACACACGTTAGCCCCGCGCACATCGCTTCAATAAGTACTAAACATGACGTCTCTTGCCAAATCGATGGATACGCTAAGATGTGCGATCGATCCAGTTCTGCGCGAATCACTTCATTTGAAACTGATTTTGAATAGTTGATACCAGGATGTGCTTTCAATTTTTCGAACAAACCCATGTATGGTTCATCACGAACGTTCCATCCATAGAGATCAAACGAAGAGAAGACGTTCAATTCAATTTTGTCACCGTACCTTTTATATAGCTTATCGTACGACGGCAAAAGCAATTCAAGACCACGATGTGGTGTCGAAAAATACATTAGACGAATAACATCGTCTTGATTTGAATCATCTTGCGGCCAATATCGCCATGCTTCATCTGGATGAACAAACGGTGTAATCGCGTTCTGCATTACTACACCTGTGCCGTATGGTACACCTAAATACGCGTTATACATATGTTGTTGCCAGTGACTGACAAACACGAGTGTATCAAACTTAGCCCATCCACCATTTTTCAGATGTTCTACTTCTGGATCACCAGGAAGGTCATGGAGGACTAATATTCTTTTCTTAGTAGGATCTAATTCGCGTACTCGCGAATGAATGATTTGAAACTGTGAAAGCAACTCTGGAGGAAGGGTATTAATCCGATCCGCCATGAGCTCAGTTCCACCCCGCGCTTGATTA
>Ga0164292_10000323_pt1 | contig 35999 bp, 30 predicted proteins | sample GEODES117metaG_FD_111486 | JGI IMG/M metagenome (GOLD analysis project Ga0164292, IMG submission 111486) | Eutrophic lake water microbial communities from Lake Mendota, Wisconsin, USA - GEODES117 metaG | ecosystem: Environmental > Aquatic > Freshwater > Lake | place: USA: Lake Mendota...
AGTGGCCAGAATCTATGAAGTCAAAAGCAGACCTACAGACCATCCATTAATTGTTCATATCTCTTCCATAGAGAATTTAGATAAATGGGCAAGAGATGTACCTGAGTATGCGATCACACTTGCCAGGAATTTTTGGCCGGGACCAATGACCTTAATTTTACCCAGAACGGGGCTTGCAAAAGATTTTATTACTGGTGGGCAAGATAATGTTGGTATTAGAGTGCCAGCACATAAAATTGCACAAGCATTACTAGAGGAGTTTGAAGCACAAGGCGGACTTGGGGTTGCTGCCCCAAGTGCAAACAGATTTGGCAAGGTATCACCAACGACATCAACTGCTGTGGAATTGGAATTAGGTAAGCATCTATCTAAAACGGATAAAATTATGAATGGTGGGGCATCAACCATAGGAGTTGAATCAACTATTATTGATTGCACCAATTTCCAACCTTTGATTTTAAGACCTGGCGCTGTGTCAACAATGATGTTAGAGGAGGTTTTGGGAGTTGAATTAAAACTAGATTTAGTTGTAACTAAAGTCACCAAAGCGCCTGGATTGTTGGCCAATCATTACGCACCAAATGCCCAGGTATTTCTCACAGGTGTACCCTCACCCGGTGATGGTTACATAGCATTATCAGACCTACCAACTCCGAAAGGCGCAATAAGATTGGCCTCACCGAAAGATAACATTGAATATGCCCAAATACTCTATGAATCTTTAAGGTTTGGAGATGTCAAGGGCCTTAAAAGAATATTTGTTGTTCCGCCCAATAATCAAGGCATCGGGTTAGCAATAAATGATCGTTTAGTTAAGGCAGCTAGTCATTAGCTATTTATTTTACCTGATCGCAAAATAAGTAATAGATATTAATTATAATTTAAGAAAGATAGTTGTCCAATAATTACGTTTCCATAATCTATTAAAAGCATAGTACCTGTAAAATATCGGCAGAATTTAAGAGTTTTCAAATTTGATCTATAAACTCAAACAAAGGATTCGATAAAAACACTTACTTAAGTCTAATTGAAATTCTGCCATTCTGTTTGGTCAAATTCTGTCTTCCAAAAAGAGTTGCTATCAAAAGCCGATCGCTCTAGGCTCTAATTGGATTTACGCCATAATATCCCAATCGAACCTTATTGCTCCGCTTACATTAAGATTGTACTGTTAGATTTTCTCAAAAATTCTTAAACATACAGTGTCAAAGCTTGCTACGATTTCTAGCTTAAACGCAATCAATCAAATTTAGGAAAGCACTACACAAAAATATGTTTACGGTAACGATAATTTCTCACTCAGACAATTTAAACAACCACTAATGTGGAAGGCTAGGAGTCTGAGAACTCGTAAAGCGAAGGTCGCGGGTTCAATTCCCGTGGGTTGCTCCACAAATGCAGCGGAAAAACGCGGTCCAAACCACCGTAAAAATTACTTCGGAAGTTTACCTTCAGCAAATTGCTCAGCAAGGGTTGGTGCTTGAGCATCCTTACTTGAAATTACAATATCAACACCGCCAATCAATTGCAATTGCCAATCGATATTTATCTCAGGATCAGTAGGTTTAATTTCAAACTCAAACTCTGGCGAATATGGCGAACTAAGCAAGTACGAAATAAATGTATTGTCCTCGAGTGCTATAAATCCATGACCCAATCCTGGCCCAATAAGTAGCGCTCGCCCTTCGTTGCCCTGCAAATCAACAACTATATATTTCTTGTATGTTGGAGATTTGGGGCGAATATCAACAATTACATCAATAATTGAGCCTTGGACACAGGTAACCCACTTCGCTTGCCCTTGCGGCGCTAGGCTGTAGTGAATTCCGCGAATTACACCTCGCTGACTTTGAGAAATATTTGCCTGCTGAATCGAAAAATCGAATCCAGTCACAGCCTTTACATCCTCAGCTTTAAACCATTCCCGAAAAAATCCACGCGCGTCACTCCAAACTGGTGACTCCGCTAACCAAGCACCTTCAATTTCCAATGGAGTTAACTTCATGTTTCTATTCTTCCGCCTCAACCGCAGAAATGATTGCAGGCATCGCTTCCGCGAGCGCGATTCGCCATTCTCGCATCGGCTCAATTGATGTCTTTGCCCAAGCCTTATGACTCAATACCGAATATGCCGGCCTCTTCGCGGGTCTGGGCAACTCGCTTGATAAAATTGGAAAAACTCTTCGAACATCTGCGCCTACGAACTTAAATATCTCCTGCGCGAATTCAAACCAAGTAGCTTGTCCATAATTAGTCCCGTGATAAATCCCAGCCGGAGCATCGGACAAACCCAAGTCAATTAACTGCTTCGCAAGGTCCATCGCAGAGGTTGGTTGACCAACCTGATCATTAACAACTCGAACCTCGCCTTCACCATTAATCGCGAGTCGTGTCATCGTCTTTGCAAAGTTTTTTCCCCAAGGGCTGTAAAGCCAAGCGGTACGAACAATGAATGATTTCTCTGGATAAATTTTTAAAACTCGAGTTTCACCTTCTGCTTTAGTGCGCCCGTATGTAGACTGCGGATTGAGTACATCATCTACTTCCCAGGGGAATTCACGCTCTCCTGAAAAAACATAATCAGTCGAAATGTGAATAAACTTTGTCCCACACTCTTTTGCAGCTACCGCAACATTCTCTGCACCATCACTATTAACGCGAGAAGCCCCTATTTCATTGCTCTCAGCACCGTCAACGTCTGTCCAGGCAGCACAGTTAATAATTACTTTGGGTGACAATTGCCCAACAAACGCCTTAACTATTGGCCCTTGGGTTATATTCAAATCTTGAGAACCCCATACTCGAAAATCATTAACGCGCTCACCAAGCTCTTGAGAAACAGCAATTCCTAATTGTCCCGAACCACCGGTAATCAACCAAGTCATTTTAGAATCAACGATTCTTAAGTGGCTTCCACCACTCTTCATTTTCGCGATACCACTGAATGGTTTGTCTTAAGCCATCTTCAAACTTAACTTGTGGCTCATATCCAAGTTCTCGGTTTATCTTAGTCCAATCAACACTGTAACGAAGATCGTGACCTTTACGATCTTCAACATATTCGATTGATGACTCATCCGCGCCCATGGCATCAAGAATCAAACTCGTGATCTCTCGGTTCGTTAATTCGCGACCGCCGCCAATGTTGTACACCTCACCCGAAAGCCCGTTCATTAACACTTGATGAATTCCGCGGCAATGATCATCTACATGTAGCCAATCGCGCACATTTTCTCCAGTTCCGTACAAAGGAACTTTCTTACCTTCAATTAAGTTTGTTATGAAAAGAGGGATCAACTTCTCTGGAAAGTGATGTGTTCCATAATTATTACTACAACGAGTTATAACTACATCCATGCCATGGGTACGGTGATAGGAGCGAGCTAGTAATTCACCACCTGCTTTTGATGCTGAATAAGGGGAGTTAGGAAGAAGAGGACAATTTTCATCCCAAGATCCCTCATCAATAGATCCGTAAACTTCATCTGTCGATACCTGTAAAAAACGAATCTTTTGTCCTGATGATTTAATTGCCTCTAACAAAACTTGAACGCCAGCCATATTCGTTGATATAAATTCAGCAGAGTTCTGAATAGAACGATCCACGTGTGACTCCGCAGCAAAGTTTATGACCGCATCGACATCTTGAAGCAATCCTGAAACTAATTCAGCATCACGTATATCCCCGTGTACAAATTTATAACTTTTGCTTGGCGATACTCCCTCGAGGTTTTCAACTACTCCAGCATAAGTTAAAGAGTCCAAAGCGATGACGGCGGAGATGCTCTCCAATGAATGGTCATTGACACGACGGACAAAGTTAGAACCGATGAAGCCAGCTGCCCCAGTAACTAATATTCGCATCCCTGCACCTTACAACGAATACTATGAAAATCTAATACTATAACCTCATGAAAGGTATTGTTTTAGCTGGCGGAACAGGCTCTCGATTATGGCCAATTACTAGAGGAGTCAGTAAGCAACTACTCCCAGTTTATGACAAACCAATGATTTATTATCCAATATCTACTTTAATGCTAGCTGGCATCAAAGAGATACTCATAATTTGTACACGCGGTGATTTAGAGTCGTTCAAATTGCTTTTAGGAGATGGTTCTAATTTTGGATTAAGATTTTCCTACAAAGTTCAAGAGAATCCCAATGGATTAGCTGAAGCACTAATTTTAGGTGAGGATTTTTTGCAAGGTGAATCTTGTGTTCTTGTCCTTGGAGACAATATCTTTTATGGATCAGGATTGGGTTCAGGCCTGTCAATTTCTTTCCCAGAACAGGGTTGCCATATCTTTACTTATGAGGTCGAAAATCCATCCCAGTATGGAGTCTTGGAACTTGATAGCTCTGAGCAAATAGTCTCGATAAAAGAAAAGCCCCTTAAGCCTGCTTCAAATTTGGCAATCACAGGACTGTATTTTTTTGACGCTAGTGGCGTAGAAATAGCAAAGAACGTCAGGCCTAGTCCACGCGGCGAACTCGAGATTATCTCTGTTATTGAGGAGTATCAGCGGAGGAAAAAACTCTCGTTTACAAAACTTTCTAGGGGAACTGCTTGGCTTGACACTGGAAATCCAAATTCACTCCATGATGCAGCAACTTTCATTCGGGTAATCGAAGAAAGAACTGGTTTGAAAATTGCATGCTTAGAAGAAATATCTTTTCATCAAGGCTGGTTGGACAAAAACACATTATCCAAAATTGTTGATCGAAACCCAAAAAATGATTACTGGAGCTATGTGGCTGAAATTATTCAGGAAAAGGTTAATTGCTCTTAAAATTCTGGTTTTGGTAATTTGTCTAGTTTTGCAGGATTATCTAAAACAAGCGTTTTTTTGTATCCTGGAAATCCAAGAAATTCAAGAGCCGGCCACAAGTGTTGTGTTGGGTTAAGTGGTACTAAGTTTTCAATTAATCTCTTAATCCAGGGTTCTGTCAATTCTGCTTCCATTTTGAGGTAAGTGTCGCTTACGAATGAGTAAGAAAATATGAAATCAATTCGTATAGATTTATCACCAACAAAGTAATTGTAAATTGCTTTTTCTCCGTATTTCACTGCACTTCTTTTATGATGCCAATTTTTGATTTTCAATGTCATAAATCTTTGAAACGAATGCATCTTAGTTGAATCTAATTTCAAGTGAAGGAAAAAGCTTTGACCATGTTTCCCCCCTTGCAATGATTCAGTAAGGTAAGTCACCGTATCGACATTATTGTTTCTTAGATTGGATGCAATTTTTCCCAATCTTTCCGCTTCCCAATATAGTGATGTATTAAGGAAAATCAGATTTGTTGGTGATTTAATAAACTTAAATGCATCGCGATATGCGCCTATATCAAATCCTTTATTCTGGCGATTCGCAATTTTGTATTCTTTACCAATCTCATCTTGAGATCCAAGATTATCAACATTTCTTATTACTAAGACTCTGTAACCCGCATCAGAAAGTGCGTAAACTATTCTAGATAATTCTTCATGTGTCTCGTTAAATGCTGCAAGAATTGCAATGTTTGGATCATTCATAACTCTTGGAGCTTCAATCATCATTGAATCACTACTTCTTGGATACTCAATAAAAAGCAAAAAGACATCTAGAACATCGGCCGCAATTTTCTTGAGAAGCCGTTGGGATTTAAATCTGGATGGTTTACCCACGATTTACCTAGAAAAGTAGTTCCTGATTGCACCAACAATTCCACGACACCTAATTGAATCAACAATAAGGCTCACCAAACCTCCACGCAAACTGATTTTTTCCTGGTGGAGATTTTCTGGGGACAATGTGTATCGACCAGTTTTTGGATATTTGCGCAAATAGTTATTAAAATCAGCTTGTTCTTGGACGGTGCGTGTCGGTGTCCGTGAAAGTGATTCATGATGAATCAGCTGAATAGAATTCAACTGAATCACGCTTTTGCCAAGATTCCAAGCCTTAAGACAAAATGCAATATCATTATAATTTTTTGCAAATGTCTCAGGTAACCCACCGAACAATTCCCAATTTTCCCTGGTAACTCCCATAAATGCACCCGTAACCGCGTCGACTTCGTGGTTAATCATCCCTTCTCCAAGAGTGCCAATGAGTCCATTAGTGTTATACAAGATGTGATAGCAATGCCCCAGTTCGGTTATACCTATCCCAGCATGTTGAATGTTTCCATCTGGAAAAAGAAGCTTTGCTCCGACGATTCCCGTGCCAGGAATGCCTAGAAATCCGTTTAGGGTATCGATCCAATCCTTGGAAACGAATTCCATATCATCATTGAGAATAAGGATATTCTCATTAATAGAAGCGCTCACTCCGACATTTACTGCTTTACTATAATTAAATTCTTCTTGGTGATACCTAACCCATTTAATGGTCAATTTGGTTTTCAGTTGATTTTTAGCACTCTCATAGTAAGGACTGACGACACAAATTATTTCAACTTCATTATTTAGTTTGGACTCTTCAATTGATCTCAAGAGAGTTTGTAAGGCTATTTCGCCATCAATAAGTGCGAATCTGGTTGTAATGACAATCGAAAGGCTCGGGCTGCGCTTGGATAAAATGTCAACTTGGTAAATGGCTGGATGTGGATTTGCCAACTTCAATCTATATTTATAACCTTGATTTTCAAGATGTGTTTCAACGGACATCCGTGTTTTTATGGGTGCAAGTGGTTTTGCAATGGGATTAGCTTGCGATGACTTTTCGCTAGCTCTCCACGAATACATTACTTTTGGAACATGAACGATTTCTGTTAAACAAGAGGCTCTAAGGTATAAATCGTGGTCCTGGGATCCGTCAAGATCTGAATTGTATCCTCCGAGCTGTTGCCAAAGCTTTTTGGTAACAATTTTCAAGTGAACTGGATACATCAATCCTAAGAGTCTCACTGGTGAGAAATCCGGCGTCTCGATATTGTCGATCAGATTACCAGATTCAGAAATTAAACGATAGTCACTGTATAGCAGTTGAGGTCTATTAATCGAATCATCAATAAATTTTTTTAATTCACCTAGCGCAGTGCAGTCTAATAGGTCGTCCTGATCGAGAAATATTAAGTATTCCCCCTCCGCAAGTGAAGCTCCTTTGTTGGTTGCCAGTGAAATTCCTAAATGCTTTGGGGAGTCAAAGAATTTTACATTGGATCTTTCTAATATCGAACAATCAATAAAATCTGATATCGGGTGTACATCAAAATCATGCACAAGTATTAATTCCCAAAATTCGCTCGACAGGCTTTGCTTAAAAACTGAGCTCAAACACTCTTGGATATGAACCGTATTTGGATCATAAACCGGAACGATCACACTAAAAGTTAAATTAGTCATTCTTTAATTTTCTCCAAATTGGTAAAATGACCGGATAAAATTTCGATCGTTTTACAAGATTTTTCAGAGTCACCTTCTGGTCGGATACGGCAACCGAAATCTCACGTGTAGCTAAAATAGTTTTCGCAAAATGTAAAAGGCATTTATTGGACAGAAATTCCCAATTATTCTCTTTTGCCCACTCAATGAATTTGAATATCTGTAAATCTCGATCAATTTGTGATGCACAGAGATTCAGTACAATTTCCACATTTTTATCAATTGAGTAAAGATCGATCCAGTGATCTAAATTTAGGTAGTCTTGCCAAGCATCAATTTTGCTTGTCAATGGCACTACTCCATGACTCGCCGCTTCAAAAGGAACTAATCCGAATCCCTCAACAGTTGATGCCGCAAATAAAAACATTGATTTTTGGTAGTAATCAATGAGAGTCTTGTCGTCAACCTTACCTAAATCAAGGACTTTTGATTTAAGAACTTCATTTTTATCAAGGATATTCGTTTCCAGAGGATTCGAGTATGCAAATCCCGGATTTCCCCCAATGAAGACCAGTTGAAACTCTGGGTCGATTGTAATGAGTTTTTCGAAGACCTTTATTGCTAATACGCGCCCTTTATGGATAAAGGAATTGCCAACCACCAAAATGATTTTTTCTCTTTTCCCGCCCCATGATTCTTCATTTGTAATTATCGTGCAGGGAAGTACATCATTTTGCGAAGAAGTCTTTTGCCCTAAGCATTCAACCTTTTTTTTACAGCTTGGAGATAGGAAAAGCGTGGATTCGTAGTTCTCAAATGCCCATCGGGCTTGGTTTAGATTCTTCGTTATTCCGTGATAGCCCCCAGCATAATCTGGTATCTCAAAAGAGATAAAATCTAGCCACCACTGAACGTGCACACCGAATTTATCCCAATTTGAGAAAAGCCATGATGTTTCCCAACTTTGATATGGACGAAATAGAACGTCATAGTTAGATAACTTTGAATTATTAAGTCCGATTTGCAATATGTCTGACTCTATCTCAACAGATTTTGGGTTTTGTCCCGCCGGAATAAGTATGGTCACTGATTTTGTATATTCGGATTTTTGAAGCTGTTCGACTAGCTGGACTGAAACTCGATTTGTTCCTGTATTTTTGGGGTCATAACGTTCTCCATCAATCGCTATTTCTAACCTATTTTCTAAAATCGAAAGGGTGCTCTCAATTTCCAGACTAACTGGATGATTGAAAATTTCGGAATTGGATTCATTTACTTCAATAACTTCTGATATAAATATTTGTCGAAGTCCAGAATTCAAGTTGCTCGCAAGTATCTCTGCAAATGTACATTTGCATTCCGAGCATGAAATCATATGTAATTGAATACTATGAGGCTTCACAATCGAACTTGTTAATAATCCAGCTGGATAATTGAATCGCCAATTGCTTGATTTCATTAATTTTTTTAACGAAGATAATTTTCCTATATCTATTTTTAGTGGAAGCGCCGAGAGAATTAATTCTTGATCATTCTCAATAAACTTTACAAACTCACGAGAATTCATCAATTCTTTACCTAACTGGCCGAACATGAAGAGGGTGTTCTCCTCCGATAAAAACTGGTTCAGTTGTTCGAGATTTGATAAGTTCATATTTTCATACTCAGCGACAGTCAGAAGACGATAAGGGTGTTTTATCACGTGCCGCCTCCATAAGTTAAAATAGTAAATCTGAGTTAATCACCCACAGAATGATAACCTGTGGGTGCTACTATTATTTCGTGAAAACAGCATTGATCACAGGAGTAACTGGTCAGGACGGAAAACACCTTTCGGAATTGCTTTTAAGCAAGGGCTATAAAGTATTCGGAATGGTAAATGGGCAACGAAACGACGAGTCCAATCATCTCTTATCCGAATTTCCGCAGTTAATGCAGGTAAGAGGTGATTTGACCGATAGCTCCAGTCTCTCAAGAGTGCTTCAAGAAACTCGACCTGATGAAATTTATAACTTGGGGGCCATTAGCTTCGTAGGCATGTCATTTCAACAACCTGAATTGACCGCAAACATCACAGGTCTCGGCGTGCTAAGGCTATTGGAGGCAATTCGTTCTTCAAAGCTGACAAACTCTGTAAAGGTTTACCAGGCTTCAAGTTCAGAAATGTTTGGAAAGGTTCGCTCAGTACCTCAGAATGAACTCACGCCTTACTATCCAAGATCACCATATGGGGTATCAAAAGTTTTTGCTCATCAAGCCTGTGTGAATTATCGCGAAGCATATGGAATGCATATCTCCTGTGGAATTCTTTTCAATCATGAGGGCGAAAGGCGAGGACCAGAATTTGTAACACGCAAAATTTCACAAGGTGTCGCTCGTATTGCTCTTGGTTTGCAAGAGAAGATAACGTTGGGGGATTTAACTCCAAAACGCGACTGGGGATATGCGGGAGATTACGTCGTCGCAATGTGGAAAATGCTCCAGCAGGAGACTCCGGATGACTACGTGATTGCTACTGGCAAAACCCACTCAGTTCGTGAGTTTGTTGAAATGGCATTAACAGCAGCAAACCTAGATGGTGCAGTTGAGGATTACGTGCTGCAAGACGCTAAGTTTTTCAGGCCGAGTGAGGTGGACCTGCTCGTGGGTGATGCAAGTAAGGCTAGAGAAAAATTAGGATGGGAACCGAGAGTTCCATTCGAAGAATTGGTAAACAGAATGGTTCAACATGATTTAAAGTTAGAGTCTCAAAAGAAAACGAGTCTTTTGTAAAGTTTCTTGGAAAGAGTCGAGGCAAGCCTTAATGGACATGTAGTCTTCCAAGGCGTTGAATTTAGAATCATATCTATTGAATTTAATCTAAAGAGGTTTTACCGAAAGCCTCAATTTTTAATAAAGTTTAGCCTAGGACTATTTGGGCACGATTCAATCGCGCGTCTTACTCCAGTTTTATCAAGTGTAATGATTTTAAGGTCAGGTTCGACCGCTAAAATTGCGCAGAGGTCTTCGGGTCGTCCTGTTTGCCCGTAAGCCCAGACCGCAATTTTGGAAAAATTAATTTTGTCACCAATGGGATTTCCCTGAAGAGAAGCCCAGAATGTTCCAAGTCGGTCGTTTCCGGGATCCTGAAAGTACCAAAAAATCTTAGGCTCACTTGAATCGGTTTCAAAGACCTTGCTGGCAACCAATCCCGATGGTCCGCCCCAGTCAAATATGGCCATCTTAATTTGAGTAAACTGGTAACTACTCATAGACCCCATCATAACTAACGAAGCTAGAACCGTTGAAGCTATTTCATTTTTTCTCTTCATAGGAATCGAGGTAAGCAAAAACCCAATTGCGATTGGTAGTACTGATGCCGTGCCAATCCAAATAATTTTTTGATTATAATACCCACTAAAAGATTGATTGTTTTGCAAGCGTGCAAAACCTACTATGGAGTATACTAGAATCATTAGGGCAGCGATCGCTACCAAATTGCGTTTTAAATCTCCGTTCTTGACAGCAAACATGACAAAGATCCACAAAAGGATAGCTATAGGTGTATTAATCGGAGTTATTCCACCATCTAAGCGTAAAACTTCAAAGATGTTTGTTTCTGTTGAAGTGAAAAATGCGGGGAAAATTGAGTAACAACTATAGATCATCCCCAAAACAACGTACACAAGGTCATATCGATTGATTACCCATTTTCTTCCCGACATTAAACTCATAAAAAATATCAAAATGGGTATAGGAGCAAGTAATGCCCACGTTCCATATAATAAATTGGAATAAATCACACAGATAGACAATTGTTTTAACACCGAATGATAAGAAAAATTCATTGTAGCGAGTTGTAAAGTTAGTAAAACCGCTATACCCCACAAAGTTGTATAGAAGCCATTTGCCAAAACAAATCCTAATATTCCACTTGAAGGAATACAAATCCCAAGCACAATAAACTGCAGATTGTTGCTTATGCCTATATTTCTTGCCAATCTATAAAGTAAATTTATCATCAGAAAAATTGCAACCGTATATCCGACTCCGAGAGACAACACATTAGTTAACGTGCTGAGTGGTGCATCTTGGCTTTTTGCAATCGCGGCCGGCAATAAATAAGTATGAGATGGATAATTTGCCTGTTGTTCATTAGTTACAAACCCATTCAATATGACATTGCGCATGAGTAAGACATGATTTCTTCCATCACCATTCATGAAAATACTCAAGCCTGCCGTACCTCTACGGACGGCAAGAAACAGAAATATTAGAGTAGGTAATGCCAGCAGTAAGTAGGGTCTAATGAATCTTAATGTTATTGCGTTGTTACCGAAAAAAGCACTTAAAAGTAATGGAATAGAAGCAAGCGAAAAAGATAGAACTAGATCATGAGTTATGTTTGATAGCGCCGCTAACAACGGCATCAAGATTAAGATTCTAGGAAATGTGTGATCCTGTGCTAGATCTACCAAGATCAGAACTACTAGCGTGAAAAGCATCGAACTCAATGCTAGACCCTCTGTTATTAAGTTAATACCAGAACTAATTAATGCAAAAAAAATTAAAACCTTTAATGGATTGAACAATCCTGATTTAAAGTGAAAATAGTATTTCTTCTTTATGGCCTTTGTTTTCAACTAATTTGCTTTCCACTTTATGTAGTGATCGTTTACAATTTTGAAAAGAATATACTCAGCTTCAATATTTATTGCTGTGCTAGCTAATTCTGTATTTGCTATAGATCTAGCTAGGTCCCCTTCTCTTCTTGATGCAACCTCGATGTCCACACGCTTACCTATAACAAGATTCACAGTTTCGATTATGTCAAGCACGGACGAACCCTTTTTTTGTTTCTAAATTTAGTATTGTGCACTTGCCCATTGTATAGGTTCGTAACCTCAAGGCCCTCTCTGGGATGACTATAACGTTGTCACTTACGTGGATATAGTCGCAGATACAAGTTCCATCTGAAGTAGGAAAGTCATTATCAAAAATATAGGTAGGTATTCCCCTACGAGTTATAACTACATCCATGCCAGGGGTACGGTGATAGGAGCGCGCTAGTAATTCACCACCTGCTATTGATGCTGAATAAGGGGAGTTAGGTAATAGCGGCCAATTTTCAGTCCCAAAGAAGATATAGGCAACTAGACATTTAATAAGCAATTCTTGGAACTTATATATGATCAAGAAGTTAAATTAAATCATCCCAGCTCAGCAAAAAATCCTTAGTGAGGCTATACTTGGCTGTTTTTCCAATTACCAAACCAAGTTGATCTAAAGAAATACCATTACCCGGACGCTTAAAATCAAGCTTGTCAAGGGTAATAATCTCCCCTTGCGCTATATCGTTTTTTGCCACAATACTTCTCCTCATCTCGAGAGATTTTTTAATTTCAAGATCAGAAAGCTTTCTTTCATATATTCCCAGCATTTGTTCGAGACGCTTCATATTTTCAATCATGCTCTGAAATTCTGGAAATTCCATAGCCATTTGATTATCAAATCCAATTTTTTTGGAGTTCAATGTCACATGTTTTTCGATGACAGCGCATCCCATTGTGACTGCAGCACATGAGGCTAAAGAACCCATACTGTGGTCGGAGTATCCTATGATTACATCTTTAAACTCATTCTTAAGTCCAATAATATTATTCAAGTTCAATAGATTATCAGGTGTCGGGTAAAGTGAAACGCAATGCATAATAACGACTTGCGAATTACCACAAGCGGTAATTACTTCGAGCGCATTACGAATCTCCTGTAACACTCCCATTCCTGTAGAAAGAAAAATCGGGACTCCCAGTCGGGCTACACCTTGTAGAAAAGTAAGATTATTCAAATCCATAGATGCTATTTTGATAAATGGAACGTCGCACTGTTCTACCAGATATTTTGCTTCTTCTAGTGAGTAAGGCGTAGATGCAAAATCTAAATTTTGTTGCTTAGCGTAGTTACCAAGATACTTTAACTCTTGATCATTAAGAGCAAATTTAGTCATGAAACGCTTTGCAATTGGATTTTCTTGATAGAAATTCTCTGAATATAAGGAAGACTCACTCCAAGATTGAAATTTCACACAATCCGCCCCAGACTCCTTTACTGCGTCGATCATTTTGCACGCTACATCAAGGTTACCAAAATGGCTTGTATTCAACTCAGCCACGACATAGATGGGCATATTTGCACCAATTATTCTTCCACTTCTCAACTTTAATTTTCGCATAATAAAAGGTTACCCTAAATTATTCTCCTTGGTCAGAGGTCAATGATGATTGATGAATCAACAAAATTCTCCTGATTTTCTAGGATAGAAAGGGAGTCTGAGATACGCCGTGCTGATTTTACTCTTGGATATTTTTGGTCCCATAAGCCTTTAATTTCGCAAATCAATGGAAATTCGTTTGCCTCTACTATATCTTTTAACATTGGCCCTAACTGAGAAGCCTCCATCACGGATTTATATTTAATTCCGAAGGCGTTCGCGACTTGATCAAATTTAGGACAAGATAAACCATTTGAGGAGTCTGTTCCGATAGTTCTCCCACGGAACAACTCATCTTGACGATTTCTGATAATACCGTAGGAGTCATTATTAATTAAGAGAATTAGAATTTGTAATTTCATTGCTGAAATAGTTTGAAGCTCTTGAAGATTCATCATAATTGAGCCATCGCCAATTACAGCACAAACAATTTCTGAAGTATTTAACGAAGCCCCTACTGCAGCAGGCAATGCATACCCCATTGAGCCTTGAGAGGCTGGATGAATTAATCTTTGATTACCTCGAATTGTATAATTCGTAGGGATTATGACTTCAGGATAACCTGAGTCTGTAATGAGCACTGCATCATTGGGCAAAACTTTAGAGAGAGTTGCGGTTAAATAGTAAAGATCGACAGGTTCTTTAGGGGAAAACTTATCTAAACTTATTTCTAAAGATTTTTTTATTTTGCAACTCTTTTTAAACCAGTCTGAGTTATCTCGACCTTCGGTTACCTGAAGCAATGCATTTATCAGATTTTTGATATCACTGTAAATTCTTCTATCGACATGTGGTTGAAACGCTTCAATTTCCGTGAAGTCAATATCAACTACGCAAACCTCAGAATTTTGAGCAAATAATTCTGGATGTGGTCCAGTTGTATATGAGCCAAGCCTATGTCCAAGAACAACCAAAAAATCACATTGATTTAAGACAATTGCAGCCGCCTGAGAGCACCCCATAGAACCCACAGAGCCGATTATGTTTTCGGACAAAGTGCTAAAACTGTCTACAGCAGTGTGCGAATAGATAATCGGAATATCGAATGCTTCGGAAAGTCTTTGTACCTCCTCTTTAGCGCGAGAATTTTCGACTCCGGAACCCACGAGAAGCAGCGGTCTTTTTGCCTTTTCTAATGCGTCTTTCAGATATATAACATCGCCCCTAGCCGGAGAGATGGCTGAGTTAACGTTTTCTTGAACCGAGTAGTGTGCGTTACCTTTGCTAAGGATTGTGGAGCTTTGGAGATCTAGTGGAATGTCAATCCATATTGGCCCTCTGCGGCCATTAAGCATGAAATTGAACCCATCACTAAAGAAGCTATCAATTTGTTTGCTATCTGTGATCATAGTCGACCATTTGGTTAATTCTTTAACAAGGGAAATTACATTAGTTTCTTGTTGACCAAAAGTGCGAACTTTTTGATTAGTGAAATATTGTGTTTCTCTCATAAAGTGCTGCCCAGAAATAAAAATTACGGGTAAAAAATCCTGCCAAGCCAGTAGTAGGGGTGTCATTAGATTAGTGCTTGCACAGCCACTCGAGACAACGACAACAGAAGGAGCCCTATTAAGTTGTGATTCGGCCAAAGCTGCAAATCCTGCAGCCTGTTCGTGATGCATGGGAATCCAATTCAGATTTTTGTTGCGTGCTACAGCATCGCTCAAATACAAAGAACCTCTTCCGGTGACACCATAGACATTTTTTACACCGATAGATTCAATACCATCAAACAAGTAGTCAGCTAATCTCATACCCACCCCATCATTTCTTTCGCTTTCGGTGCTAACTTAACACTAGAAGAATAAGGTGAATCTTTCGGAAATCCTTGATTTTAAAAAATTTCTCTAGGTAAAAATGATTTCAGAATATCGGGAATCGATATTGTAATCTCAGCAGTTGACGCTATCTCTCCATTTACTTTGCCAACTCCCGTTCCTTTTGCAATTCCCCTTTTCCAGCTTAAGACTCGAGTCTCTAAATCAAGCCTGTCTCCAGGGATTACTTCCCGGCGCATACTTATTTTGTAAGATAAGCCAAGCGGTACTTTGCCTTTAAGTCCTGGTAAGGTTGTAATGGCAACTGTCAATAATTGGGAAAAAGCCTCCATTTGTAGTACACCAGGCAAATTTGGATTACCCGGAAAATGCGGCGGGAAGTACCACTCGTTCCAAGTTAAATTCTTGAAGCCCCGAGCGAATTCTCCCGGTACAACGTCTTCGACTACGTCAATCATAAGAAATGGGTACCTATTAGGTTGATATTCAAGCAATTCAGAGGGACTCAATCTCATGAAAGTAATCTATCCGGCTTCCTATCTAATTTCTATAACGCGCGAAAGGCTTCTAATCGTGTCTATACCGTCCCAAGTAGGTGTCATGTCGAAGGCGGCGCCAAAGGGCACTATTCGATCTATGCCTAAAAATCCACTTTCTTTGATTGATGTGACGAGGATTTCAGGTTCAAATCCAAAGTATGTCACTGTTTGAAGATTCCTTGCTTCAGCCCCCATAGCTTCGTCAAATCTGTCAATTCGTTTTTCTAGGAATGTGCCAAAACTTAGGATAGTTTCAAAGTCGTTATCTGGATCTTCAAAACTTTTTAAAATAAGTAGTGAATCGTGAATTGATGAAGAAAAAGAAAAATGTTTCTCAGCATTTGTCGATAAAACTGACAAATTAGAAAACCTTGTAAAAGAATCTGGCATCTGAATCAATTTTGAAGATAACCGGTTCGCCAAGCCCCAGAACTGAGCTCTTGCTTCAGAAAAATCTTCTTTTGTTCCCATCCAGAAAATTTTCCTAGGAGATGAACAACCTCTTTGCCCAAAACTCAACGCATCTTGAAGAAATTTTTGTACGATAACTTCTTTTTTGGATGAGGTCAGGTCAAGAAAGGATGACGGCGATATGACTGCAATCGACATTCTAGAAGGAAAAGTTAGATCAATAACTCGGGGTTGGGTTTCAAACTGCTTTATTGTCTTAATTGTTTGATTTGATCCCCAGACAACACGCGCTTCACTCATTAGGCTCAGTGCTTTGATTAAGTCACTACTGTGCTCAGTTCTAAAGAAAACTACAGAATCAAGGAATTTTTGGTACTTGGGAATCTTCGTAGATTGTTTGAACAATTCAAGAAAAATTTCTATCTGAGGGAAAAAATTGGTTGGCAATTTAACAAAGTTGCTATTGCCGGCCAGAGCCGATAAAGCCCAAGAGAATGCGAAATTAATTGGAACGTTCTTAGGGGTAATGTGTAAAACTCTACCTAGGCCAAATCTAATTTCGCTTTTCGAATAATTTATTTCAACTTGAGTCATATTTGAATTTCGACACCAAAAAGCAAACGAAATCAAGTCCGGAAACTCTTTTGCTTCAGGCGACTTCATAATCTCTGAAGACAAAACGGAGAGAAACTCTACGAATATTGGATCGAAAATTCGAGAAGGCTTCGATGAATAAGTGGAAAGGTAATCGCCAAGTACAGCGGAACTTGAATCATTAAATTCCAACATCGCTACAACCCCTAACTTGGGAGTTTTGCATACGTCCTTCAATGGAAAAATACCTACCCGAGCGTTTGCATGAACAATCACCCGTACCGTGCATTACTCCCAAGTCCTGAGTTAAAATCGAATGACCAGGATAACTAGTTGGCAACTTTGAAACAACTTGAACCAACCCCAATTCTCCTGTCTTAAGCGGCAATAAAGAGTATGGATCGCGCATAATTACGCTTGAAAATTTTGATTCATGAAAAAATCCAGATTCACACTCAAAGAAAATACTTCCCGCTTGTTCAGCCATTCCATAGTAATCGACAACTCTACTCACCCCCGTAATCCTTTTCATTTCCGCTTTGAAATCACTTTTGCTGATTCCAAGTCCTTGAAGCTTCTTCCAGCCACCGCCATGAAGTATTACCCCACCCGGCAAGTTAAAAGTTCTATGATTTCGATTGTTCATTACTAAGTGTGTCCATAACAAGAAAGTAAACCCGAATATAACAACCTCACTATGTGAATTAATTAGGATATATTCTTCCAATTTGTCCCAGTCAATTTCGAAGTCCTCACCTAAAGCAAAAAAACGCGTTGAAGCGAAATTAGAAAACCCAACAACTGCAGCCTTGCGCGCATCTGCGCTTACCGAGCTGCGTAATTGTTTTTGTGAATCGAAAATTATCATTGGTAGACGAGCTCGACCAAATTGTTCTTGAAATAATTCCTTTAATGCCAAAGTTTGGTTAAGAGAATTCTCTTTATTTAAAAATATTTTTGATTGTGTTCCAGATGTTCCAGACGAACTTAAAGTCTTGAAAACCTCTTGCTGAGGAATAGACATTAGATCCAAATCTTTAAAAACAGTTACGGGAATGAATGGTAATTCTTCTAGACTCTTTGCCTTGCTTAAGCCTCCAAATAGGCGGTTCACTATTAATCTGTATTTGTCACAATTGTTAAAGTGAAAGTCGCACAACTCATTCATTTCGTGAAGAAACAGATTCATCTATATACTTTTTTCTAATAATGCTAACTGGTTACTTAATGACAGGTAGTCTATCTTACCTGACTCAGTGCGTGGGATATCGTCTATTATTTTAAAAATAAAATCTACAAAACGCAGCCCAGTGTCGTTCTTGAGAATTTTATCCACCAATGTAATGTCGATTTCCTGGTTTGCTAAAAGAAATAACTTTTCTTTAACTTCCAAAACCACAATGTTAATGCCTATCTTTTGAAACATAGTTTCTAGATCATCAAATGAAAAGCGCACACCCCGGACTTTACCGAATCTATTAATGCGCCCGACAATGTATGGAAAACCTTCCTCATCGAAGTAAGCCAAATCGCCAGTCCTGAGAATTCCATTCCATTCGTCGCCAAGTTCTAGGTCTGTGAGTTTTTGAGCGTATCCCATAGCAACGTTTTCTCCGTGGAATGTTAACTCTCCGACTGTACGACTAGGAGCGATGTTTTCATCTTCGTATGGCGTGAGCGAAAATCTACCTGGATCGATTGCCTTTCCAATACTGCCAGGGTGTTTAGAAGCTTCGGTAGGACTTAGAACTGACATTCTTGCGGTTGCTTCAGTCTGGCCATACATAACGTAAAACTCTATTTGACCCTCGGCGCATGTTTGATAGATATTGTCGAGAGAGGTACCGGCAAGCTTGCCTCCAGCCTGAGTCAAGTATCTGACATTAGAACTTAGTATTTTCTCAGCTCCAATTTGATTAATTTGTTGGTAGAGAAACGGAACTCCTCCAAACGTGGTCGATTTTGAATCATATAGCAACTTCCAGAAGTCCCTCTGTATCACGGAATACTCATTTAGTTGAATTGAGAGCCCTTTTAGTAAATGAGTATTAAGAATGGATAGTCCATAAGAATAATTAAAAGGAAGTGTAGTAATTGCAATATCTCCATCACGCATAGGAAGAGATGAACAAATCATTTCACTATTTATTTGTAGGTTTCTATCAGAGAGTCTTACCAGTTTCGGACTTCCCGTACTACCTGATGTGGTGAGGAGTAGTCGTAGACTCGGATTAATGTTTACAATACCAACATCTTCAACAGAGGCATAAAGATGAAAACCATCTTTACTCGCCAATACAAAATAGGATTCATGTTCAAGAAAAAAGTCCAAATACAAATATCGGGGGCGATAGAGATTAATGTAGTTCTTCAAATTAAGGATTGATATCTTCGGCGCAAGTAAAATCGGAACAATATTGCTCGTAACAAATGCAAGATAGCCAGCAATACTAAACTTGTTGTTTTTGCAAATTAAGATTGCGACATCTTTAGTCTGTTGGAACTTCGAACGGAGATATTCAACTTCTTGGAAAAGAGAACTGTAAGAAATATTATTGCCATCTGGTTCGATTAGCGCAGTCTTTTTGTCGTGTAGCCAAATCGAATCTAAGAACGATGGCATTACCTAATACCTATTCTTATTTATCGAAACTAATTCCATACTTAGAAAGAATTTTCTTTCCTTCTTCATAGGAACTAAAATCAATTATATCGTCCATCTCCATATTGATTTCGAAAGATTCTTCGAGTCTTGAAATCATTTCCATATGTCCTACAGAATCCCAGCTTGGCACAGATTGGTAAAGCAGTGAAGAATCCAATTGATTTTGGTTTAAGCTAAATACATCTATAAACAATGAATCGTATTTTCCTAAATTATCGCTCATCACTATCCTTTTCATTTTGGGCCTATGTAAATCACTGAAAACCGTGATCAATATATCATCGAACCTAACACTTTTAATGGATGATTGAGTTTCAGAGTTACACAGTATGATTTTTCCATGATCGTGGGAGTTGGGATAGATATAATCGGGGATAGTGACTTTCAGAAACGGATAGACAGATCTCCAGGCTTGCTTGTTTCCCTATTAAGGCTGTCCCATAACTTAGATGTTAATACTTTCCACGCAAATTCGAATGAAATAGACAAAAATCCCCAAACGGATATTCAGAGAGCAAAAAGCAATCTCGTAAGTATCGAAGCAATGTTTAAAGCTCTTCCTAGTAATTTAAGATCTAATCTAGACAAATTAAAAATTTCGAGAGATGAACTTGGAAAACCATCCATCGTTTATTTGGGGCTTAATAAAGAGGTGTTTGATCAATTAGCATTTCATGTTTCAATAAGTCACGATTCTGGAGTAACAATTGGTGTTGTTATAATTGAATCAGTATAAAAGGGCATCGACTTGCACATTCCAAGTACCTAGTCTTGACTTAGTACAATCTTGACTTTCAGACGTCTAATTAAGTACATTCCTGCAATGTGGTCAGAGAAAGACTTAGGTCAGTTTGCGGAAGTAAATTCTAATACAGAATGCATTTTTGACTCCTTGGGGTTTGCGGATACCGCTTACCCTAATAGCCTTACTTTTTCTCTCAATCAGGTTTTTCTTCAACGTGCAATTGACAACTCAAACATTACTGCCGTGCTAACTACATCTGAATTAGCAAACAAAGTGGAATTTTCCAACAAGGTACTAATTTGCAAAGAACCACAATTTGTTTTCTTTCAGTTTCATAATCTAGTTTCACCAAACATGGTAATTGAGTTTCCATCCCAAGTTCATGAGTCTTCCGTTGTATCACCTACTGCAATTATTGAATCTCACAATGTGATTATTGGACCTAATTCAATAATTGAAGATTTCTGTGTAGTTAAGAGAAATACCAAGATTGGCGAGAAAACTAGAATTCAGAGTGGTAGCGTTATTGGCGCTACGGGTATTTATGTTGCAAGAGATTCCGTAGGTAATAGATTTCTGGGAGAGCATTTTGGCTATGTAGATATTGGTGACAACGTGGATATCGGATCTAACTCAGTTATTGATAAAGGAATTTTTCCCAAAGATAAAACTTTTATAGCTTCTAATAATTTTATAGGACCTTTGAGCAACATAAGCCATGGTGCTGAAATTCAAGAAGGCAATACCCTCGCGGCTGGAGTACATATTTGCGGCTATACTAAAATAGGCATGGATAATTGGATTGGCCCTGGGGCAATCGTTTCTCACAGACTAGAAGTCGGATCTCGAAACTATATAGCTTTAGGATCCACCCTTCTGAAAAGCATTCAAGATGACACCAAAGTAATCGCCAATAAAGTCTTTTCTGACAGATCCTTATTTTAAAGCACTTAGATAATAAAAGTTTTGCAAAGGTGGGTTACTCTTACCCTGCGACCGTGCTATGACTGTGGTTTTGTTTATTTATGGAGGAATAGTGGAAAATACAAAAGTTCGTATTTCTAAACCTCATCTTGGGATTAGAGAAAAATTGAGAGTCCAAAAAGTGTTGGCGTCTGGAAATCTAGCTCAAGGAAGGCAGGTAGAACTATTTGAGAAAGAATTTTCAAGGTTCGTTCCAGAAAGACATTGCGTGGCTGTTAATTCTGGAACCTCTGGTCTTCATTTAGCTTTAAAGGCGCTAGGAGTCGGTCCTGGCGACGAAGTTATTGTTCCGGCATTTACATTTGCGGCCACAGCGAACGTCGTCATGTTGGTTGGGGCTTCACCAGTTTTTGTCGACATTGATCCTCTAACTTTCAATATGAACGTAGCGTCTATCGAAAGATTAGTCACTAATAGGACAAAAGCCATAATGCCGGTGCATCTTTACGGCCAAGCTGCCGAAATAGAAGCTATCTCCAGTATTTGTAAAAGATTAGGTCTTTTTTTGATTGAAGATGCAGCGCAAGCGCATGGAGCCAAATCAGGACAAAGTTATGTTGGAACTTTTGGTGATGCGGCGGTATTTTCATTTTATCCAACTAAGAATGTAACCTCAGGCGAAGGTGGAATCATTGCAGTCAAGGAGGAAAGCGTAGAAAACAAAATACGCATGTTGCGAAATCAGGGTATGTTGCAGCGATACGCAAACGAGTTACCTGGATTCAACATGAGATTATCTGATATACACGCTGCGATTGGCTATGAGCAGGTTCGAAAACTTGAAATATTCAACGAGAAACGAAATAGGAATGCAGAAATATATAATAAAGAACTCGATTATCGCATTGTTAAACCATTCAAAAAACAAGAAAACTTTCATGTGTATCATCAATATACAGTTCGAGTGCCATTTGGGAAACGTGATGAATTGGCCGGTTTCCTCAAGAAAAGAGGTATAGAAACAGGTATATATTATCCGAGAACGTTAAATCAATTTGGATATTTTGGTGCCAAGCAGGAAATGCCGGCAGCGGAATTGGCCTCTTTGGAAGTATTATCCCTTCCCATTCGTCCAAACTTGACGCGCAAAGAACAGAAGCTTGTTATTTCTGAAGTTAATAAATTCGCATCTCTAGAATTGAGATAGCTGTGAAGGTGGGAATTGTCGGCTTCGGTTCCATGGGTAAAAATCATGCCCGTGTCATCCAACGCCTGCGCGACTGTGAATTTGTAGGCTTTTACGATCCAAGTTTCGTTTCAGAAGAGAGTACAATTGAGTTACAGAAAAATTCGCTAAAAGAACTTTTGAATTCTTCTCCTGACTACTTAGTAGTGGCAAGTTCGACGCCGAGTCATTTCGAGCTTATAAATGAACTTCTAGAGGCCAAGATTCCACTATTGGTTGAAAAGCCGATTTGTGGTAATAGTACGGAATCAAAAGAATTGACCAGGATGCTTCCAGAATTAGATTTCCCGATAGCGGTCGGGCATGTGGAGCGATTCAATCCCGCGATCGCTTTCTCACGAGAGATTATTAAGTCCGGACTCATCGGTGAAATAATTTCTGTGGATACGCTTCGTAAAGGCCCGAACCCAAGTAGATATTTAGGGGTAGGGGTAATGCTGGACTTAATGTCCCATGACATCGATACAACAATGTGGCTTACGGGTCAGAAATATGGCGAGAAGTCTGCGACTATTTTTCAATCGAAAACTTCAAGTTTTGAGGATTTGGCCCAATTCCAAGGAAAAATGAAAAACGGAACTTTAATAAGGCATCAAGTAGATTGGCTTAGCCCAATAAAAATTAGACAAAGCAGAATCTTGGGATCCAAAGGAATGATTACAATTGACACAATTAGCAATTCATTGCAAATAGCCTTACAGTCAAAAGAAGGAACTAAAATTGAAGTGATAGATCCAAGTCCCAGCTCAGTTGAACCCCTCGAAATGGAGCATTTACACTTTCAGCAGATGATGAATGGCTTGCAAAGCGATATCGCGACAATTCACGAAGCGCTCGAGGTTGTAGATTTGATTTTTGACCTAACAGATAAATGACAGAAATTTTCATTGATTGTGCGGACTAACTGTCAAGTTATAAAGTTTTACTAAACTGAAATGAGTTCGAAGAAAATTTTTAGGTAAGTCACACTAACTCTATCTAGGTCGAAATAACTTTCCGCGAATTCCATACCTCCACTACTGATTTGTGCATATAGATCATTATCTTCGAGCAGCAACCTAATTTTGGCAACCAAATCATCTACGTCTTCCGGATTAATCAATAGAGTATTTTTTCTATCTTTAATATTTGCATGGTGATAATAGTCAAGGGGACTAGATATAATTGTAGGTACACCTCTAGCCATAGATTCAATGGTAGATAAATTGTATCCACTACCATGTGTATCATGTATCTCAATATCTACAGTATCTAGTATTTTCGGGATATCATCATGGGGAACCGCCCCTTTGAAAACAATATTCTCCTCAATTCCTAACTTACTAATCAATGAATTTGTGGCAGGGTCAAGGTAGTCATTTCCGCAGACCACAACACTAATTCCAGGGAACTGGTATTTTAATTTAGAAACTGCGTGAAAAAGAGTTCTGCGATTTCTAACTGCGATGATATGGCCTATTGAACCAATGATCGGATCTCTATTCATTCGATGCAAACGGGGCTGCTGCACTAAGAACTTCGACAAACTAACTCCAACAGGAATATTTAATCCTCTATCACTTACTGTTTTGTAACGCTTTTTTACATATTGTGTAAATTGAGAGTCAATACAAACGATTCTTGAGGGTTTATTTATTGTCAAAATAGGTGAAATGATGACTTTATCCAAAATCCAAAAAATACTATTAATCAAGCGGTTGGGGTTATATAAGCGCGTGTGTAGTGTAAGGACTGACGGAATTGAGTTTTGTCTGCACCACTTCAGCGCCTTCCACGTTAGGTCAAGAAATTGACCGTGCAAATGAACAATGTCAGGTTTAAATTCGCTAAGAATTGCATTTACTTTCTTTCGATTTCCAGGGAGCAAGCAAAAGTTAATGTCGAAATTGAAGCTAATTTTAGTTTTGGGAAACATCCAACTCCGTATTCGCTCGACCTTAAGGGTGTTGTAATTCCCGTTAGATTTCACAGATTTTGAATATTCTCCAGTAATCACCAGCACCTCATGGCCTTGACTCAAGTAATACTCGGCCATTTCTTGGCTGATCATGGCAGAGCCACCCACTCGTGGGAAGAAGAAATTATTTACCACTGCAATTTTCATTGTTCCACTCATTTACTTCCAAGGTAACGGTAAATCGCCTTTACCTCCGTGAAATACCTAAACTCTTCAGCCTTTTCAAGACATTTTGAATCTAGATTCGGACTTGCAATTACTACATCAGCCTTCAGAAATTTAAAATTCTCACTACATGGATCTATGTCAACCCTAATTATATCTGGGTTTGGATTTTCAATCGAAAAAACATCAGTGCTATTAAAAGTGAATCTAACGTAACTTGCACCTCTATTCCAATTGGATCGGAATTCATTTTTTGGATCAATTAACTGCCAGCCAGATAGTTTAGGCCCTACTATTTGTTGGCTACTTAACGACTTAATTCCATTTGCTAAGAGAAGGGCGTCGGTCCAAATAGAATCTGAAACCCAATAGGGCCTTAACTCATTGAACTGTTCAGCGTGAAATTTAGTAACTAATCGTGCTTCATCACCACGAACAGTGTCGATACCAAAATTCACTGGATTAATCAACAAACTAGAAAACAGTGTAAGGCAAGCAGCAAGTCTAAGTGCAAAAACTCTCATAGACGTCAAGTTCGATACCAACATTAATATAATAACCGAAATAATCACACTCATTGCCAAAATTAATAAAGTGCTGTTTGTAGTTTCTGCGAAAGATGCAAACCTCACGCCAGCTAATAAGGTTACCAAGCTCGAAACTATAGCGATGGCAAATTTTGATCCCACGCTACTATTATGCTTTGGCAGAAGAATTAAAAAAAGAATCAAGGTTACAACTACAGAAAGGGAGCCGTAAACACGCTGAGCGGAAACTCTATTAATTCCAAACATAATTGAAGAAAATTGGCCAAAGTCAGTCGTTGACCAAATAAGCCAAGATATTATGGGTAACAACAGTAATCTGAAAAAACGCAAAGATATTTTTTGTTCAACATTGTGCGACTCAAATACCTTGCCAATCAGTAGTATTGATACTACAAAGCCAAAAATGATAAAACCCGTGCTAATTTCTGACTGGTTTGTGTTTTTAAGGGGAATACCAAATTGGTTTAACCACAGGTACGGTCCCATAAAGAAGTCACTCCAAGATAGAGAACCTCCTGTAAATCTTCTCTGCCCAGGGTAAATTGTATTTTGCAAACTAGTATACGATATTTTATGCGCTATAGTCCAAAGTGCAATAAGCGTTACGGTAAATAAGAAATATATTGTTAGGACGGAAACTCCTTTGGGCTTGCCAATCAAAAGTGCTGATGATGCGAAAATTAAACAGCTTCCAATAACAATTGACCAAGGCATATAGCCTGTTAATGCACGAACAGTAAAGTAAGCGCTAAAAAATAGTGTAGAAATTCCCTCTAAAGTATTAAAAGAAATCCTATTGACTACAAATTTTAGAAGAAAACTCGACGCGAGAAGAAAGTTGGCCAAAATTGGAATCTGAATAAATGACCACCAAGCACTTGAGGGAGAAAAGTACAAAATAATCAGAATGGGAAAGTAGGCCAGAGTTGGTAGCTTGAGTAGCGACATAAAAATGTAGAGTGAAATCGCTAGTAGTACGAAAGGAAACCACCACTCAAAAGAAAAGGCTGTGTCAATACTAATTTTAGGAAGGAATAAAAACGAGATTATCTTTTCTGGGAAAAAAAAGAAATCAAATCCCGAATTAGGTATTCCAAACACAACATCAGATTCTTCACTTAGTAGAGTTGACGAATTATTGATCCCAGTTGTCATAGCTCCAATAATGCTGGGCGAGCTTCTTAAAAATTCGTCTGACCTAATGAATTGTTTTGGCCCAATACTATTTTCCCAAGTGTAAATGCCACGAATGGAAGTGGAATGAGAATCGGGATCGAGGACGTTAATAGAAGATTGGTTAACCCCTACAATGACTAGCATGAAAACGGGTATCAAAACCTGCTTTAGTTTCAAGGGGAGACGTGAAAGAAAAATAATAGGTTTATTACGTATTTGCCGTTTGAACACAACGTAACAGTATCCTAGGTGGAATGAAAAACGAAGAAGCCCCAACTATTGATGTTTTACTAGCTACGTTTAATAGCGAGAAATATATTGATGAGTTCATGGATAGTCTCAAAAATCAAATCGAAGTACCTTGGCTTTCGATCAGAAAATTCAATTATTCGCTGAAAATGCCTGTTAAGTTATACATGCAATCTCAGATAAAAATTGTATTGAAGGGATTTTGAGGGTTAAAGAAAACCTTGATGTAACAGATTTATGGGAATCATATTTAGGCCACAACAAGAACATTTGCAACATGGTGAATTTGATAGCCTAAACAAAGAACTCGACCAACTCAAAACGAATCTTTTTGCAGTATTTAACTTTAGAACTTAAAATTACTTTAGTGCTATCGAAGAATTAAGAAATTTGCCTTGACGCGATAGTCATTCACAATTGAAATTGGTATCAGCATAGCCTTGATGTTTCATGAGTTGACTTACTAGGCCGATTAAGAAGGCTTCAATCATTTGCTTCTTATCCAAAAAAAGTAGCATAAGAGTTACAACAGTGCTTTTGGATGCAACCAAGCTGGATATAGGCAAACAATTATGCAACAACTGCCCCTAAATATTTCAACTGATTGAGCGATAATAATCGCAGTGAGCCAATGATGGATAGGAGGCCTGAGAACTCGTAAATCTAAGGTTGCGGGTTCGATTCCTGCGATCATCTCCCACACTGGCGAACGATTGGCTAACAGATTCACTGGTTATCATTTAGCAACTGTGAAATTTAGCTAATTAATAAAGTATTCAAAATTAGTAGGTTTGGTCAAAAAACATAACTACTGGAAAAGCCAATATAAGTACCCGAACCACTTGAAATTGTTTAATCAGCGCATAGTGATTAAACTCTTCAAAACATGCCATATGATTAGGGGCTAGGTTTACGTCCAAAAGGTTTAAATCTAGGTAAACACTTGTTTTTGGGGCCTTTAGCTCAGTCGGTAGAGCAACAGACTTTTAATCTGTGGGTCGTCGGTTCGATCCCGACAGGGCCCACTTTGGTATAGTTAAGGTACTACTCAAGGACAGTGTCCGATTTGTCCTATCTTCACTACAAACACCCACCCAATCCGTAGAGGTGAGTAGAGGCAGCGACGGCTGACTTAAGTAATACAAAACCGGTTATGCAAGGGGCAAAACAAAATGGCATTTAAGGCCAAGAGATCCAAGGCAGTTGAGTCTTCAACTCCTGCTTCCTGGAGCGTTGCCCAATTTTCATCCTTCTATACACAAAACCGATCCGAGCTTATTGCCCATGCCAATCGGATTGTTAAGGATAAGGCAAAGGCTGAGGAGATAACCCAAGAGGCCCTTGTTAAGTTCATGCTTGCAGCCCCTGAGTTAGAAAGTGATACTCACGCCCTTTCCTATCTGCATCGCACAATTGAAAACCTATGTATTGATCTATTCCGTGCTGAAAATAGACGTCCAAATTTAGTTGCCCTAGATGATGCAACCGCTGAAGTTGAATCAGCTTGGCAGGTATCAGGGGACCATTCACTAGCAATATCAGCTGCAGAAGATGCTGCAATTATTCGCCAAGCACTCTCCCTTTTGTCCCCAGCAGAACGAGCTGCTCTGGTTATGTGGGAGGTTGAAGGACGTTCTACTGCTGAGATTGCCAAAGAGCTTGGTATTAAAGAGTCTGCTGTTCGTCACACAGTCTCTAGAGCTCGCACTTCCCTTCGCAAGGTTCTATCAGAGCTTGTTATTGATGAGGCTCGCGGCTTAACTGCATTAGATCTTTTATCTACAACCTATAAGAAGGCAGCAGAGCTTGCTGGTAAATCATCCAAGATTGCATTGACCTTCATCCTTGTTCTAACAGCCTTTCTAGGTCTTAACTCACTAACTGGTAATGAACCTAATACCTCTATTACTACCTCATCTACTCAACTTTTAAATAATCAGGATCTGCCGCAAGTTGCAGCCCCAGTAATCCCTGAAGCACCTGCTGCAAAACCAGTAATTAACACACCAAGTATTACCGCAACTGAGTACGCCGATCATATGCAACTTTCCGTAGCACAACTTGAGACTGTGACTCTAATGCTGCAAGTACTAGAGCAAACAGATGGTGGGCCTGCGCCTACTGAATAACTAGCTTTCCGACTTCATTTGGCATTACACGTGTGTGCCAGGGGAGACGGAATTAGAGGATCGAAAGATCTTCGAGCCGAGATAGGGAAATTCCCTAACTCGACTAACGAAAGGAAACAAATGTCTAATAAGACACTTAAGCAACGCATTGCAGTAGTTGCAGCGTCGGCGCTTACAGCAGGATTCCTGTCTGTAGTGTCAACACCTGTTGCTAATGCAGCCGCGGATTTAACGATTGCAGCAAATGGTGCAACCGGTTATGACGTCGGCACTGCCGCGTCTCGCGGATTAGTATCATCATCCGGTTCAGGCACAACAGCTACAGCTGTTTTGGTTTCAACCGGTGTACTTGTGGTTACAGTTGGAACTGGTTCTGGTAATCAGGTTGTAACTGTTACTGGAGGCTCAATTATTGGAGCAGATGGTGGTACAGTTAACGCATCTGGCTCTTTAATTGGTCGCAACGCTTCACCAGGCGATGTAGCATTCCAACCTTCAGGTGTTGGAACAATGGTTATTGAGAGTTATACCGGCGCAGCTGGTACAACATCTACATCAGGTGGAACACTTGTTGATCGTTTGACGGTAACAGTTGTAGCAACAAGCCAAGCCGGAACACTATCAACTGCTGATACTGTTTCATACTTTGGTTCTGGTGATGCTGATTCTGGTTATACAGCAACTACAAACTCAACATCCTCAAACTACAGCGTTCAAAATTCCACATGTGTTAAGGGTCGTACATTCTTGGTGGATGTTTATGGAGACGCAATTACAACAGCGGCAGCATTCCTAACAGCAACAGCTACAGGAAACGCTAAAGTGGATATTGCTATCGGTAACACATCAACATTTGCTGCAAGCGCAGGCTCCACTTCAACCGCAACCGACTACATGGCAGTTTCATCTGTAACCGGTGGTCGCGTTGATTGGAACATCTGTCAATTAACAGCGAAGGCGCCAAGCAACTTTACCTTCACACTTAAGTACAATGACACAGTTATTGCTACCAAGTCTGGAACAATTGCTGGAACACTAGCGACAATTAAAGCATCTGTTGTTGGAGTAGGTTCAACTGGTACAAATACAGCGAACACACTTAACTACACATTTGCTGACTCTGCTGGAAATGCTGTTTACCTAACAAGTGATTCAACAAAGGTATCTGTATCTTCAACCGAGTTGAATACAGCTGTGACTGCAGTTGCTTCAACAACTGATTACAGCTCTTCATCAGTAGGTAAAGGTAATTACACATGTTCTGGTACTCGTGGATACGGAATCACAACGGATGGGGCCAAGGCAACTATTCGCCTTCGCGCTCTTGACGCTTCGAGTGTTTACGTATACTCAAATCCAATCACAGTTCTTTGCGGTGGAGATCATGCAGCATTTACTGCATCCTTAGACAAAGCAACTTATACACCAGGATCAATTGCAACTCTTTCAATCAAATTTGTTGATTCAAAGGGCAATATCCCAAATGACACAACAACAATTACTGATAGCTACGCAACTTCTGGTGGTACTGCGGCAAACGTTGTAACATTTGTTGGAAATCCTGGTCTAGGAGCTGGTGTTGTTAACACCGCAGCAGCAACTGATACAACAACGTCTGGTGTTAAGACATACCAGTTCGTAGTTGGCTCAACAGAAGGTGACTACAGCATGGTGGTTGATGCACCATACGTAAGAACTGCAAACGTTGCTGGCGGAGGAACTCAAGGTAAGATCACAGTGCCTTATTCAATTAAGGCTTCTTCATCTGCCGTATCAAACGCTGACGTTCTGAAGTCGATTATTACGCTAATCGCGTCAATCAATAAGCAGATCCAAGCGCTACAGAAGTTAATTCTAAAGCGATAAATAACTTCTGAATACTGACCTAAAGGCGGCCTCTATAATGAGAGGTCGCCTTTAGGCTTTTTAAATTAACTAAATGTAGAATTAATTTATGAGCAAAAGAAATAATAAATTAGAAAATTTGATTTTAAAATGGTGTTTAGTAATCACAACTCTCGGAGTCACCCCATTTTATTCGTATGATCCTATAAATACTTTTAGAGAAACTGCGATATTAATTTTCGGTTTAATTTCGGTTGGTGTTGTAGTAATAAATTTTAGAAGTTTACTGTCGAAAGAAAATCGAACAGTTCTGTTTTTATCTTTTTTATTTCTGCTTTGGACTGCTTTAGCTTCAATTAATTCAAATATGGGAATTGCGGAAACCGTGTTTGGGGTTACGGGCAGAAATACAGGATTTTTCACTTACATCTCCTTGTTATTCCTAATGCTACTTGCAGTTATTAAAATAGATAGTACTTCTAGCCCTAATCTAATTCTAGTCTTAATATTTTGTGGGCTAATTTCAGCACTTTATGGTCTAATCCAATCTTTTGGACTTGATGCATTTGAATGGATCAATCCATATAGTCCGGTTTTTGGCTTTTTTGGTAATCCAAACTTTCAGGCATCATTTATGGGAATAAGCGCAACTGCGGCATTGGCTTATTGTCTACAAAAAAGGAAGTGGAACTTATGGAGCAGTATTTGGCTTGCTTACATCCCTCTATCATTATATGTAGTTTATGCCTCAAAATCTCAGCAAGGATATTTAGTTTTTGCTGCAGGTGCCTCAGTAGTAATTTACCTATGGATTAAATCTTTCGATAGTTTATCTAGGTATAAACCATTATATTTATTTTTAGGCATTATCGGTGTCGTATCTGTCCTTTTGGATATCTTACAAAAAAGTCCCTGGCAGTCGGTTTTGTACAAACCTTCCATAACTTTTCGAGGGGATTTTTGGAGAACTGGTTGGAACATAACTCAAGGTAATCCAATTTTTGGCGTGGGGTTAGATGGTTATCGGGATAGTTATAGGTTGTATCGAGACCAAATAGCAGCTGAGCGAAATCCTTCAGCGATGGTGGATTCTGCTCACAATGTATTTTTAGATATATCTAGTGGAGGAGGGTTCCCACTTTTAATTATTTACTCCGGGTTAATTCTTCTAGTATTAATATCTATTTTTAGAGTGGTTCGTAGAGAAAAAGAGTTCAATTATTCTTTTGCAGGTATAGCTGGAGCATGGGTTGCTTATCTTGCACAATCTGTAATATCAATTAATCAGATTGGATTGGCCATCTGGGGATGGGTTTTGTCTGGCGTGATAATTGGTTATGAGATAAAAACTAGGAATGAGGCACCAAGTGTTACGGTTAGTAACAAATCCTTGGAACCGGTTGTAATATCTTTTGGGTTGATAATTGGATTAGTAGTTTCATTGCCTCTAATACTTACCGATGGCCAGTTTAGGTCAACGGTCAAAGCAGGAGATGTGATTAAAATTGAACAAAACTTGGAGCGTTGGCCACAAAGTGTAATTAGAATGAATCTTGCAGCACAGATATTTATTGATGGTGGCTTTGCTGATCGAGCACTCATAATTTCTCAAAAAGCAGTTAAGTTAAATCCTAGAAACTTCGAGGCGTGGGAAAAGATCTACTTGAACCCAGAATCTGATGAAAATACTAAAGCTCAAGCCCTGGTAAAAATGAGGGAACTAGACCCACTTAATCCAAATATAAAATAGATTTGATTCTTGCTTGGCTTAGTGCCAATTACTTCATCAAATAAAGCCTTTTTAATTGATATCTTAGGCACAAAGATTAGGATTAGATTATGAGCACATTAATTACGGGCGGGGCCGGATTTATCGGCTCACATTTAGCCGATTACCTAGCCGCAAAAGGTGAACAAGTTCTAGTTTTGGATGATTTTAGCTCTGCGAGCAAAAATAGTTCAAAAAATTTATCTAATCATGGGTTAGTTAAAATTGTTAATGGTTCTATTTTGGATAAGAGCTTGGTAGAAGAAACCATGCAATCTGTAACTAAGTGTTATCACTTAGCTGCAGCCCTTGGAGTTGAGCGCATTAATACTGATTCAATAAAATCTCTTGAAGTGAACATAAATGGAACTGAAAATGTATTGAAGTCTGCAGCGAAGTTTAAGGTAAGAACATTGTTAGCCTCGAGCTCTGAGATTTATGGCAGGAACCCTAATATGCCGCTAACTGAAGAGTCTGATCGTGTATTGGGATCACCAAGGATACCTAGGTGGAGCTACTCCGAAGCCAAAGCTATTGATGAGTTTTACGCCTTTGAGTTGCATAAAAAAAGTGCCTATGAGGTAACGATTGCGAGATTGTTTAACACTGTTGGGCCCGGCCAAAGTGGGGTTTACGGAATGGTGGTTCCTAGATTTGTAAAGGCTGCTTTAAGTGGTCAACCTTTACTTGTTTACGGTGATGGAAGTCAAAGTAGATCTTTTTGTGCAGTTTCAGATGTAGTTGAGGCATTAGATTTATTAATTAGTAATTCAGAGAGTGTTGGCCAGGCATACAATGTTGGCTCAACTAATGAAATTTCAATCAAGGATTTAGCCCAAAAAGTAATTGATGTAACTGGATCTAAATCCCAAATAGTATTTAGGAAACATAGCGAAGTTTTCGGCGCGAACTTTGAAGAACCAGCGCGGAGAGTGCCTGATATATCAAAGATATCTAAAGCCATTGGCTGGCAACCAAAAAAGAATTTGGAATCTATTATTTCAGAAGTAGCAGAGTATACAAAGGCTAATGAAGTTTAATTTCATCCAGTACTTAATCCTACTTTTAGTAGTTTCAATCACCGCTTTTGTAATTACTCCACTGTTCAGAAATATTGCAAGAAAACTAAAAATTATGGATTACCCAGGAGGCAGAAAGCTTCAGGCAAACCCTGTGGCATATCTTGGCGGACTTGCAATAATCACTCCAATTACATTAGGTTCTTTTTTATTGATTTTTACCTCAGTGACAATAGATTTGAAGCAGCAATTGTATTTAGGTCTAATACTTCCAGCTCTTGCAATTGCCATTGTTGGTTTACTTGATGACATTTATCAACTTCCGCCCTGGCCAAGATTTATCTCACAAAGCGCAGTGGGTGTTATAACTTCATTCATACTGTATTTAAGTGGTTCTGGTGTGGAGATATTTGATAACCAATTACTTAATTCATCAGCCACAATACTGTGGGTAGTAACAATAATTAATGCCCTCAATTTCATAGATAATATGGATGGGCTAGCTACCAGCATCTCAATGGTGGCATCCCTTGCTTTGTTTATTTTGTCCTACATAAATAACCAATACTTAGTAGCAGCCTTATCTTTAGCGATCTTTGCATCCTGTCTTGGCTTTCTATTTTGGAACAAAAAACCAGCATCTATTTACCTAGGAGATGCTGGGTCTTTATACCTTGGCTTTTTGCTAGCTGCAATTTCGATAAGAATTGATTTAGATAATGACTCTGCGCCAATTAGAGCCTTGGTGCTAATTTTAATTCTTGCTATTCCAGTAATTGACACAACACAAGTTGTAGTTTCAAGAATTACAAAGGGTAAGTCACCTTTTGAGGGCGGACGAGATCACATTTCCCATCTTTTGCTAAATCGTGGACTTAGTCAGAGGTCAGTTCTATTCATACTGACAAATTCAGCAATACTTTTTGCAATAGTCGCCATACTTTTAGCTGAGGTAATTTAAGTGAAAGATAAAGTCTTAATCACGGGCGGTGCTGGTTATATTGGCCCAGTAATTGCCTCTTATTTTTTAGATAATGGCTTTGAAGTAGCTGTGGTGGATGATCTATCAACTGGAAACAAAGGTTCGGTAGATGAAAGAGCAAGCTTTCATCAAGGAAGCATCCTAGATGAGTCCTTCTTAATTAAATCTCTAACCGGGATTGATACAGTGATTCACTGCGCTGCTAAATCTTTAGTTGGAGAATCTTTTGCAAGTGCGCAGTTATATTCACAAGTAAACACTGATGGTACAAATAGATTACTTAAAGCAATGGCCCAGAGTGGTGTTAATAAGATAATCTTTTCTTCGACCGCTGCTGTATATGGTGAGGCCAACGACAATCCATTACTTGAAAACTCTCAGATTAATCCTATAAATCCATATGGTCGGAGTAAATATGCAGCCGAACAATTAATCTCTGGGTTTGCTGAAAAAGGTAATGCCGCAGTTACTTTTAGATATTTTAATGTTGCCGGTAGTTACAAAAGTGATAATGGTGAGTTAATTGTTGAAAATCATCAAAATGAAACTCATTTAATACCTAGAGTTATGAAAAATATATTTAAAAATGGCGTAGATAGTAAAGTCGAAATCTATGGAAATAACTTTCCTACCAAGGATGGCACCTGCATTAGAGATTATTTACATGTTCAAGATCTTGCCCATGCACACCTACTTGCGATTGAAAAGCTTGAGACGGGTGTATCTAAGGTATTTAACTTAGGGTCAGGTGTTGGCTACTCCGTACTTGAGGTATTAAACGAAATTGAAAAGGTAATGGGCCTTAAATTAAATCGGGTTATATCTCCTGCTAGAAAGGGTGATCCTGCGGTGCTACTGGCAGCAATTGGTAAGGCAAAGGATCAGTTAGGTTGGAAACCAGAGGCCTCGTTAAATGAGATTATCTCCTCTAGTTGGCAAGGAATGAAACAACTTGGGTAATCTACTTAAGTGAAAATCGTAATAATCGGCCAAGGATATGTCGGTTCGGCATTAGCTTTTGCAGCAGCAAAGGCCGGCCATAATGTAATCGGCTTTGATACAAATACAAAAGTTATTGGTGATCTTAAGGAAAAAGAGAGCAACTTAAAGAATTATTTTCCAACTAATACTGAGGCAGATCTAAAAGATCAAGATGCTTACATCATCGCCGTTCCGACGCCATTGGATGAGAATAATCTGCCAGATTTATCTTATTTAATTCAAGCTTCTATATTTATAGCAAAAAGTGCTACCAAAGGCGCACTTGTTATTAATGAATCAACCTCGTATCCAGGAACATTACGTGAAATCGTAATTACTGAAATAGAGAAGGTTAATAAATCAGAATTCTTATATGCCTCAGCTCCGGAGCGTATTGATCCAGCCAATAGTAAATGGAATATTAAAAATACGCCCAGAATTCTTGCCGGAATAAATGAACAATCTACTACAGCTGCTCTGGAGTTCTATAAATCAATTTGTGCTGATGTCACCACTGTTTCATCTCCTGAGGTCGCAGAGAGTGCTAAGTTATTTGAAAATACATTTAGACAGGTAAATATTGCCTTGGTAAATGAGTTAGCTCAGATAACAGAAAAGCTTGGAGTATCTGCCAATGAGGTAATAAAGGCTGCTGCTACTAAACCATTTGGCTTTATGAAATTTAACCCAAGTCTGGGCGTTGGTGGGCACTGCATACC
>Ga0164292_10000324_pt1 | contig 35968 bp, 36 predicted proteins | sample GEODES117metaG_FD_111486 | JGI IMG/M metagenome (GOLD analysis project Ga0164292, IMG submission 111486) | Eutrophic lake water microbial communities from Lake Mendota, Wisconsin, USA - GEODES117 metaG | ecosystem: Environmental > Aquatic > Freshwater > Lake | place: USA: Lake Mendota...
AACATCTCTCTTCCTGAAAAATGGAAAGCACCTTCAATGGCAGCATTTTCATCAGAATCAGAACCGTGAACAGCATTTTCTCCGATAGAAGTAGCATATTTTTTACGGATAGTTCCTTCGGCAGCTTCCGCTGGATTAGTAGCACCAATTAACTTTCTGAAATCTTCTACTGCATTATCTTTTTCTAAGATAGCTGCAACAATTGGGCCTCTTGTCATAAATTCAACTAACTCACCAAAGAATGGTCTTGCAGCGTGAACAGCATAAAATGCCTGAGCATCTGCTAGAGTCAATTGAGTTAATTTCAAAGAAACGATTTTAAAACCACCTTCTGTAATCATATTTAAAATCCCACCGATGTGTCCGTTTTCAACAGCATCCGGTTTAATCATTGTAAATGTTCTATTTGTAGCCATTTTGTTTTATTGTTTTTAATTCGGGTGCAAAGGTAGGGTTTTTGTTTTATGTTACAAGAAAATTTCAATGTCTATTTTCCGACAATTTTTTTTCGACGCAGACGGAATCTCATAGAGCTTTATGTGGCTTTTTAGAAGCGAATGGCTCGGGCTTTTTCAGGAATCCATTTTCCCGCTTTCCGCTATATCTTTTGCTCTCCCGATTGCTATCGTGATTCCACAAAAGGATATCGCTTCAATCAGGGCTAAAAAGCAAGCCATTTAAGGATTAGTTTACTAAAGAAATTTTAGTACAAAAGGAAACTTAATTTTAAATTTTACAAAATCCTGATTTTTTATTACTTTTGGTAAATATACTTTGCCATATGAAATTAGATCCAACACTTTTGAATCAAAAACTTGAATTAATTCAATGGCTTTCTACTGTTGAAGATTCTTCTCTTATCAAAAAAATTATGGAATTGAGAAAGAAAGAAACTTCCGATTGGTGGAATTCAATTTCTAATCAAGAAAAAGAATCAATTAATTTAGGACTTAAAGATGCAGCTGCAGGTAAATTAAATTCTCATGACAAGGCAAGAGAAATCTATGATAAGTGGTTATAGAATTCTTTGGACAGACAATGCTCTATTGGAATTAAAGAAAACTGTAACCTATTTAGAACAAAATTGGACGGAAAGAGAATTAAAGAAATTAGCAACACAACTAGAAAAAACACTTCAATTAATTTCTCAAAATCCTTATTTGTTTCAAACTTCTGATGTTAAAAAAGAAGTTAGAAGAGCTGTTGTTCTTACTGTTAATTCCATCTATTATAGAGTTTTAGAAAATGATGTAGAAATCTTATCATTTTTTTCAAATCGTCAAAGTCCAGATAAAAGAAAATTAAAATAATTTTACAAAACGATTACCTTAAATTCCTGCTCCAACGGCTTCAATTCATTCAATAATTTCTCAATCAACTCCTGTCCAAATTCTACATAAAATTCAGAGAAATTTGCTTTGCGTTCCTTTAAACTTTGGTTGGGGAACAATTCGTTTTGAAGTGTACTAATTCGATTTAATAGTTCTTGGTGGACTCTTTTTTCGGCTTTCAGCAATCGTTTTTCCAGGTTATCTAGTCCTTTAATTTGTTTAGCTTCCTGAGCTTTTACGGCTCCAACAAAAGAAGGATCGGTTTGAGTAGCAATTTGATGTAAGTGCTCAAATTGTTTTATCAGAGCTTCTTTTTGAGTGGAAAGATCAATCGTAAACTCTGACATTTTCTGTACTTGTTGATTGATTAAGTCTTGTTGCGTTTTAAATAGGTCACTCCAATTTAAATTTAATTTTTCTAGTCTTTTTTCTTGTTTTTCGGTAGCAAGTAGTACCGAATTTCGCAATAATAGGATAGGAAAAGTAACTTGATTTTCTTCAAAAGTGCTCTTTAGTTCCAACCAATAAGCCAATTCGCCACCGCCACCAATGTAGCATAAATTGGGTAAGATAACTTCTTGGTAGAGCGGACGTAAAATAACATTCGGACTGAATCTTTCCGGATGATTTTCTACTTCTTTTAGTAATTCATCTTCTGAGAATGTCAATTTAGTATTCAGTACTTGATACTTGCCGTTTTCAAAAATAATGCGTTCCCGTAAATCATCTTCAATATAAAACAAATTGATTTCTCTAGGATTTACCTGAACTGCATAATCCTTCAATTTTTCAATGGTTTCCGTTACTTTTTTAAAGGAGACTTGCTCGATTAATTCTTTTTTTACAAAAGGAATAAATTGTTTTTTTAAATCACGGTCATCTGCATCAATAATCACTAAACCTTCATTTTTAAAAAGTTCGTTTGCTAAAAATCGGGTGGCAACGGCTAAATTAGCATGTTCGAGATAGGCTTTTTGGAAAAGGTCTTTTAAAAAGTTTGCATTGTTGCCGTGACCGATTTCTAATTCGAAAATTTCGAAAACTTTTTTAAGTCCTTCCGTTGACAAACGACCTACTGGACCCGAACTGTTTGCATTCCAACTGATTTTTTTGCCATGTAGTGAAAAATAATTGATTTCGTCAAAGTCATGGTCTTCGGTTGCCATCCAGTAAATGGGGACAAAATTATGCTCCGGATAGTTACTTTTTAATTGTTTGCACAAATTTATTGTTGAAACAATTTTATATAAAAAATAAAGCGGACCCGTAAACAAATTCAACTGATGTCCGGTTGTAACCGTAAAGGTGTTTAAATTGTTTAAAAGTTTAATATTGTTTAAGGTAGTTTGAGAAGCTTCAATAGACGCATAGTGCTTTTCTAAAACAGCAATCAATAGTTCTCTCTTCAATTGGCCATCACCAGTGCTATTGAAGTTTTTCCCTTTTTCTTCCAACTGCAACTTGAAGTTTTCCAACGTTGGAAAACGGTTATACAACGCTGACAGCTCCGATTTTTGGTTTAAGTAATCTACCATAATAGAGGTAAAATATCCCGATTCTTGGTAGCTGATACAGTCCGTTGGCATAGTTAGAAATTTTCGTAAAAATAAGCATTTAACATTATTGGAATTACAGTTTAACAGATGATTATTATTTGATAGAATAATATTCTTAAATAAATGTTAACAAAAGTTTGGAATTTTAAAATAATTTTTTGAAAATTTGTCCCGTTAAAAAATAACTCTTAAAAAAAACGAAGAAATGCGAGTATTTAAATCTTTACCTCAAAGCAATGCGTCAGTTGGAACTGGTGCGGCTCTTCTTCGTGGCTTATCACAATCATAGTAATTATAAAAATAATATGAAAAGCCCGAAGACAATTAGTTTCGGGTTTTTTTGTGCTTATTAATGACGACGAACTTTCCTGAACTTTCCTGAAATGCTATTTATTCCAATGTGAATAAAAGGTTGGCAAATGCTATATTTTCCATTTTGGAGATAGTTATTTTATTGCCTAAAAACAAAAAATTTAAATTAATCATGGGAAATAAACTCTCCGGGAAAGACCTAATTAAACTGGGCTTCCCAAAAAATAATTCAATAAATATTGCTCTAGGGCAAATTAACAGATATAGAAAGAAAGAGAAAAAGGAAAGCATTTTAACCGAAGCGAAAGAAGTGTTATTGTTTCCTGAAAAATTCAAAGGAAACGGTACATGGGGTAAGGTGGCAGAAGGATTAGTAAATCCTGTTCAAATAAAGTTCAATCAATTGACTACTACCCGAGCACCTTTTTCAATTTTTGGAGAAAATGAGATTGACGAACAAGCAAAATTTCAATTGTATGATGCACTGAAACTGCCAATAGCTGTAAAAGGAGCTTTGATGCCCGATGCTCACTCCGGTTACGGATTGCCAATTGGCGGAGTTTTAGCCACAGATAATGCAGTAATTCCTTATGGAGTTGGAGTGGATATTGGTTGCAGAATGAGCTTATCGGTGTTTGATTTACCAGCTTCTTATTTAAAAGGAAAGGACCATCAATTACTAGCAGTTTTGAAAGACAACACCAAGTTTGGGATGAGTGAAACACATCAAATCAAAGCAGATCATGAAGTGTTTTACAGAGATGAATTTCAAGCTATTCCGTTGTTGAAGCAATTGTTGGACAAGGCATACAAACAATTAGGCACATCGGGTGGAGGTAATCATTTTGTAGAATTTGGCATCGTTAAATTTAACGAAACCTTACCGGAATGGAAACTCGAAGCAAAAGAGTACTTGGCTGTTTTGTCACACAGTGGATCACGTGGTTTAGGGGCAAATATCGCTAAACATTATACGTATTTAGCAACAAAACAATGTCCTTTGCCAAAAAATGTGCAGCATTTGGCTTGGCTTGATTTGAATTCACATGACGGTCAAGAATATTGGTTGGCTATGAATTTAGCCGGAGAATATGCCAAAGCTTGTCACGACGACATTCATCGTAGAATTGCCAAAGCTTTGGGTAAAAGAATTGCTTTAACCATTGAAAACCATCACAATTTTGCATGGAAAGAAATGGTTGATGGTAAAGAATGCATCGTTCATCGAAAAGGAGCAACACCTGCTGAAAATGGAAAGTTAGGAATCATTCCCGGCTCAATGACGGCACCTGGATTTATTGTTCGAGGCAAAGGAAATGAAGCTAGTTTGAATTCTGCGTCGCACGGTGCTGGCCGACTTTTTTCGAGAGCGAAATGCAAAGCGAAATTCACGCAAAGTGAAATTAAAAAAGTGCTCAAAGAGCATGATGTACAATTGATTGGAGGTGGTATTGACGAAGCCCCGATGGCTTATAAAAACATCAATACGGTGATGAATTTACAAACCGAATTGGTGGAAGTATTGGGAACGTTTACGCCAAAAATCGTAAGAATGGATAAATAATATGGAAAAAATAATTCAAATTACCGCCGGAAGAGGTCCGGCGGAATGTACTTCGGTAGTTGCCCAAGTATTAAAAAAAATGTTGGATGAAGCTAAAGAATTCAACCTTAAATGCTTAGTTATTGAACGAGAGCAAGGTGTTGAAAATGGTACATTAGAATCGGCTATCATTAAATTGGAAGGAAAAGCAGCAACTGAGTTTGCTACTTTATGGATGGGAACTATTCAATGGATTGGGCAAAGCCAATTTAGAAAATTCCACAAGCGGAAAAACTGGTTTATTGGTGTTTTTGAAATTCCTCCAATAAGTGAAAGCCGAATTAATGAATCTGATATTCAGTATCTAGCCATGCGAAGTTCAGGAGCCGGCGGCCAACATGTAAATAAAGTAAGTTCGGCCATTCGTGCGACACATATTCCTACCGGAATTTCGACTGTTTGTATGGATTCGCGATCGCAACATCAAAACAAAAAGACAGCAAAAGAGCGACTATTATTAAAATTAAAAGAGGAAGAAATCAAACAACTAAAAACACAATTTCAAACAACTTGGTTGAATCAAACGCAAGTGCAACGCGGAAATCCGGTACGAGTTTTTGAAGGTTCCGATTTTAAAAAACAAAAAGTAGTTACTTCTTACAAAACAAAAAGAGAACAATTAAAAAAAGAATTACAAAATGAAATCAGTAGATAAATATCTTTTTCAAGCTTTGGATAATTATCCGTATTGGCTAGAAGGCACTATTGAATCGTTGGATTATGCCTTGTCGTATGATGATAAAAACACAACGGCTTTATGTTTATATGGAAGAATTCATGCCGAACAATTGCAAGATTATGAAGGAGCAAAGAACTATTTTCAACAGGCAATTTCTATTGACATTCATTCGTTGGAAGTCTATCCCTATTACATCGAAACCTTGCTTTTGAATGAAGATTTTGAAGAAGCTCAAAAATTAATCGATTTTGCTCTAACCATTAAAGGTGTGAAGAAAGTGGAAATTAAATTGAAATTAGTTTCACTATTAGAAAGACAGTTACAGTTTAAAAAAGCGACTAAATTGCTTAAAAAAGTAAAGTTGGAATTGATTTCTTCAGATTATAATCACCAAATTGAAGAAACGGAAAAGCGATTGAAATTAAAATTGGAAACGAATTCCAATGATAAAAAGAAAAAGAGAAAGTAAGAGAAAGGCACAGCGATGTGTCTTTTTTGTTTTATTGAAAATTGCTTTTATAAATCTAAAATCAGCTAAATTTGCTTCATGATGGATTTTATATAAATCAATCATGTTTTAACAACCACATTATTAGTTCAAAAATCTATTTTTGTAAAAAGAATTCCTTTGAAAAACCTCCTCCTCATCACACCACCTTTCACCCAACTGAATACACCGTATCCGGCCACAGCTTATTTGAAAGGATTTTTGAATACCAAAAACATTTCCTCGTTTCAAATGGATTTAGGTATTGAAGTGATTTTGGAAATTTTTTCAAAAAAAGGATTAGAAAGCATTTTTGCAACTTCCAACTCCCATCTTCCATCTTCCAACCTTGAACGCATTTTTGCTCTTAAGCAAGATTACATCCAAACCATCGATGCCGTAATAGATTTTCTTCAAGGAAAAAATCCAACCTTAGCTCGTCAAATTTGTTCCGGTAATTTTTTACCGGAAGCTTCTCGTTTTGAACAATTGGATGATATGGAATATGCTTTCGGAACCATGGGAATGCAAGACAAAGCAAAGCATTTAGCCACGTTATACCTCGAAGATTTATCCGATTATATTGTGGCTTGCGTAGATGAAAATTTCGGTTTTAGTCGGTATGCGGAACGTTTGGGAAGAAGTGCCAATTCTTTTGACGAATTGTATTATCAATTGAATCAACCACCAACATATATTGATGAAATTACGCTTGCTATTTTATATCAAAAGTTGACCGAAATTCAACCCAAATTGGTTTGTTTTTCGGTTCCTTTTCCAGGAAATTTATACAGTGCTTTTCGATGTGCACAATTGATCAAAACCCATTTCCCCGCTGTTAAAACAGCGATGGGAGGCGGTTTTCCCAACACCGAATTACGCGATTTAAAAGATAAAAGGGTTTTTGAATTTTTCGATTTTATTACGTTGGATGATGGGGAATTACCAATTGAATTATTGGCTTCCAGCTTCCAGGTTCCATCTTCCAACAAATACAAAAGAACCTTCCTCCTTGAAAACAATGAAGTCGTTTACAAAAACAATTCACTTCAACACGACTACAAACAATCAGAAGTCGGAACACCTGATTACTCCGATTTGTACTTAGATAAGTATATTTCTGTAATAGAAATTGCCAATCCAATGCACAGTTTGTGGAGCGATGGTCGTTGGAACAAACTCACCATGGCTCACGGTTGCTATTGGGGAAAATGTACTTTTTGTGATATATCACTCGATTACATTAAATTATACGAACCTATCGCGGCCAAATTATTGGTGGACCGAATGGAAGAACTTACCACTCAAACCGGCGAAAACGGATTCCATTTTGTGGATGAAGCAGCTCCTCCGGCATTAATGCGTGAAGTAGCCTTGGAAATTCTTAGAAGAAAAATAACAGTCAGTTGGTGGACCAACATTCGCTTTGAAAAAAGCTTTACGGCTGATTTATGTCAGTTGCTCAAAGCTTCTGGTTGTATTGCCGTTTCGGGCGGATTGGAAGTGGCGTCCGACCGATTATTAGAGCTTATTAAAAAAGGTGTTACCGTAGAACAAGTAGCCCAAGTAACCCGAAATCTTACTGAATCAGGCATCATGGTGCATGCTTACTTGATGTATGGTTATCCGACACAAACCATTCAGGAAACGGTTGATAGTTTAGAAATGGTTCGTCAATTATTTGAATTAGGAATTTTACAATCCGGTTTTTGGCATCAATTTGCCATGACAGCCCACAGTCCGGTGGGAATGTTTCCGGAAAAATTTGGAGTTGTTCCGCACCAAAATGAAATTACTTTTGCTAATAACGATATACAGTTTACTGACAAAACCGGAATCAATCATGATAAATTTAGTTTTGGATTAAAAAAATCGCTCTTTAATTTTATGCACGGAATTTGCTTCGAATATGAGTTACAAGAATGGTTTGATTTTAAAATTCCAAAAACGAAAATTGCTCCTGATTATATTATTTCATGTTTAGAAAAAGAAGAATCATTCAACACCAAACCGTCGGCAAAAATTGTTTGGATAGGAGCAAGGCCTTCGAATGAACTATTTGCCAAATCTAAAAAAGGTAAATCATGGGAAATGGTTAAACTGATATTTCATTCTAAAACTGAAACGGTTGAAATTTCATTAGAAAAAGAAAAAGGCATTTGGTTTTCAGAAATGCTAGAAAAAATTTCAATCTCAGGGGATAAAACAATAACTTTTTCTCAAATCAAATCTGATTTTGAATTGCATTTTGAAGATTTTGAATTGTTTTGGTATTCTAAACAAATTAATACCTTACGCTCAATAGGTTTACTGACATTATAAAAAAAAAACAGCTGAAAATTTACTTTCAGCTGTTAAGTTTAGTTGTTTTTTAAATAGTTATAAATTTCATCTTTCAAAAACACCCTGTCTTTTCTTTTATGTGTTAATTCATCATCTGTAGCGGGAATTTCTCCTTTTTCAATCTCAAATATTTCTTTGTCTAAAGAATGATATGACCCTAAAAGAACCTGAAATTCTTCATTGTGATGATATAAATCTTTTATTTTATCTAAATACTCTGGGAATTCTTGAACGATTGGATGAGTAGTAATCATAGTGATAGGATTTATATGTTAATATAGGTTTTATTTGATTTAACTAAATTAAATATAAAAAAGGAAATAGTGTATGATAAATATCAGGTTTAACAGTATTAAATTAAAAATCCCTTGAAAATTTATCAAGGGATTAATGGCACCATATTTACAATATAATTTATATAGGTTCACCATATAAATCAAATTCAGTAGCATTATTGATTTTGATAAAAGCAAAATCACCAACTTTCACATAAAATTTTGAAGCATCTATTAGTACTTCATTATCTACATCCGGACTGTCAAATTCAGTTCTTCCGATAAAATAAGGGCCTTCTTTTCTGTCGATGATACATTTGAAAGTCTGACCAATTTTCTCTTGGTTCAAATCCCATGAAATTTGTGACTGAATGTCCATGATTTCTGCTGCACGTTGTTGTTTTACTTCTGACGGAACATCATCTTCCAACAGATATGCATGTGTGTTTTCTTCATGAGAATAAGCAAAACAACCTAAACGTTCAAAACGCATTTCCTGAACCCAATCTTTTAATATTTGAAAATCTTCTTCCGTTTCTCCGGGATAACCAACAATTAAAGTTGTTCGAATAGCTATATCGGGAACTGTTTTTCGGAATTCTTTTAATAATGAAGTTGTTTTCTCTTGTGTTGTTCCTCTTCTCATGGATTTTAAAACGGAATCAGAAATATGTTGTAATGGAATATCAATGTAATTACAAATTTTAGTTTCTCGTTTCATTAATTCCAATACATCCATAGGAAAACCCGTAGGAAATGCATAATGCAATCGTATCCATTCGATTCCTTCTATTTTTACTAAATTTTCCAGCAATTCAGTTAAATTTCTTTTTTTATAAATGTCCAAACCATAATAGGTGAGATCCTGGGCAATTAAAATTAATTCTTTTACTCCATTTTTAGCCAATTTCACTGTTTCGCTTACCAATTTTTCTATGGTTTGAGATACGTGTTTACCTCTCATTATAGGAATAGCACAAAAACTACATGGTCGGTCGCAACCTTCCGAAATTTTTAAATAAGCATAGTTTTTCGGAGTAGTAGTTAATCTTTCACCTAATAATTCATGTTTATAATCTGCTCCTAAAACTTTGAGTAATTGAGGCAAATCTGATGTGCCAAAATATTGATCTACATTAGGAATTTCTTTTTCTAAATCAGGTTTGTATCGTTCAGACAAACAGCCGGTTACAAATACTTTATCAACTAATCCTTGTTCTTTTTTGTCAACATATTCTAAAATTGTATTGACTGATTCTTCTTTTGCATTATCAATAAAACCACACGTATTAATTACGACGATGTTTCCTTCTTGTTCATGCACTACGTCTTTGCCACTGGCTTTAAGTTGTCCCATCAACACTTCACTGTCATATACATTTTTAGAGCAACCTAAAGTTATGACGTTGATTTTATTTTTCTTTAAAGATTTGGTTCTCATACTGTTTTTTATAACGGACTGCAAAATTAGCTATTTATATTGAGTAAATTTTGATAAAAACAAAAAACCATTCGAAAAAGCGAATGGTTTTTGTATTTTATATTTTACCTTTAATTATAGTTCAAATATAAATGATGTGGTAAAGCTATTTGTGATGGTATTGATAAAAGCGGGCGAAGTAAGTCCAGTTGTAAAAAAGCCTTCTTGAGATTTTCTTTGTGAATAGCTATAAGCAAAGTCTAACTTGAAATAGCCGAAATTATAGCCTAAACCACCTGAAAATCCGGTTAAGTCTCCTAATGTTTTACCATTTTTATATGGGCTTTCTTCAAAACGATAGCCTCCTCGAAGGCTTAATTCCTTAATTTTATATTCTGCTCCAAGTCTGAATTCATTGGCATTGTTTAAAGTATTTGCCATTTCAGTATTTAAATTTCTGAAAACATAATCATTTTCAGGTTTTAGTTTGGTATGACTATAATTTTTTAAAGTATAATCAAAACTAATTAACCCAGATTTACCAAAAATATAAGCAGCACTAGCGGACCATTTTTCAGGTGTTTGCACTTCATAACTTGGATAAATATTAAGAATTCTCGGATCAACTACATCATTAAAAGTTACCCCATTAACTCTGTTCGTTGCATATAAACGTTGTGTGAATTCATCATTTAAATTGTACCAAGTTGGAGATTCATAGGAGGCTCCAAAACGTAAACTTTGAGTAGCTTTAATTATTGCTCCAACTTGTACAGAAAATCCTGATCCATAAGTGTATAAAAAGTTTTCAAAAACAACATCTTGTACACCATTTACCAAATCATTTGTATTTTTTTCATAAAAACTGCTCGCACGATTAAAATCAACAAAGTGAGCATTTAAATTGATACCAAAACTTAAAAAGTCTTTATATTGTGTAGCCAAGTTAAAGGCAACTTTGCCATTAAATCCGAAGCTTTCTACATAGTTATCTTGGTAATAATTACCCCCGGCAGGAACCTCTGAAACATACTGTGTATTACTTAAATTTTCAGAAATAGGACTTATTATATAGCCATTATAACCAAAAAAGGCTTGTTGCTCATTGTAATTTAAGGCATATAAATTACTTTGTAATGTTCCTAAAGGAATACCATTGGCATAATTTAAAAAATAACTGTCTATGGATGTAGTAGGATTTACACCTGCAGAAAAAACAGAATTATCAAGTCTGTTTTCGTTTTCATAATTAATCGCAAAGGCAAATTTTTTCCAATTTGCATCATTGTTGTGAAATATAAACACACTACCAAATTGGTTCATATCAAAACTACTGTCACATTGTTCAGTATACGTGCCAAAATAAGTAGACTCGTTTTTTTTACTATGGTTTGAAAAGGTAAAGCCAACTTGATCTGTGTTAAAAATAACAGAACTTGCCGGGTTCATGTTTATGGCGGATAAATCGCCACCTAATGCTCCAAAAGCACCACTCATTGCTCTAAAACGAGCTGTTCCGGTCATATCGTCAAGACTGTAACGAACGGCATCTTGAATTTCTTGTGATTGTATGGTTAGACTAGCAAACCCTACAATAAATAATAGTATCTTTTTCATTACTATATTTTTAAACTAAAACTATATAACAAATAAAAAATTAACCTCTTCCTCCTGAACGTCCGCCTCCGCCACCAGATCGACCTCCGCCACCACTGCTGCTACCTCCTGAATATCCTCCACCTCTTGTTCCTGAAGTTGAAGAAGAACTACTGCTACTACTTCTTGGAGTATAAGTATTATTTCCATTTGAAGGTGTATTCCCGTAATTTCTTGTGTTATTGCGGGTTCCGCTTGTGTTGTATTGGTTACTTCTAGGATTACTTGAATTTACAGTGTTGGTGTTATAGCCTCTAGTCCCTGTTCTGGTAGTACCAAAACGCGTTCCTGAATTGGTGTAATTTCGGGTGCTATACTGACTTCTATAGGCTGAACTTCCTCTATAACCATTTGTTCTGCTAGAATAAGCTGAACTTCCTCTGTAACCATTGGTGTAATAGTTACCACCTCTTCTTCCACTATTGTAGGCGTAACCATTATAATAACTTCCATAACCGTAACCATACCCGTAATAAGGATATCCCCAGCCCCAATGAGGACCATACCAAGGATAAAACCCTACGCCCCAATAAGGACCATACCAAGTGTTGAATCCCCAATAAGGTGCATACCAAGAGTTCCAATAATTAAATCCCCAACCGGAATCATAAACATTTACAGATATTGAAGTTGGATTTGTACCCCAACTAGCATTGGAAGTATAACTTTCTGCAGTTATTTGTGTTGAATCGGTTACGGAAGAATAATTTTCAACATCAGTAAAAATTTCTTCCTCAGCATTTAATTGTTTTGATTTGAAGTAATTTTGATAGGCCAAGTTTGCATTATTTTGTGCAACTTGTTCAGCCTCTTTAGATTTACTTTTTTCTGAGCCACTATAAATTCCATCGTTATCATAATAGGATGAATTTTGAGTAGATCCACAGGAAACCAATAAAACCCCAAGAGTTGATGTCAACAAGAGGGATAATATTTTAAACGAAGTGAGATATTTTGTTTTCATTATCAAAGCATTTTTATTGTTGTTAATACAAAAATAGTTAGTTTTGCTGAACTTTATAGTTAATATTTATAAAACAATTTTTATGCCAAATAATTCAAAATGAGTAAAAATTTAACCAAAAGAGACGAAGATTATTCAAAGTGGTATAATGAACTTGTGGTAAAAGCTGATTTAGCTGAAAATTCCGCTGTTAGAGGCTGTATGGTGATAAAACCATACGGATATGCTATTTGGGAAAAAATGCAGGCTGAATTAGATAGAAAATTCAAAGCAACAGGACATTCGAACGCTTATTTCCCTCTGTTTGTGCCCAAAAGTATGTTTGAAGCAGAAGAAAAAAATGCAGAAGGATTTGCAAAAGAATGTGCCATTGTGACACATTACAGATTGAAAAATGACCCCGATAGAAAAGGTAAATTAATGGTTGACCCCAATGCAAAATTGGAGGAAGAATTGATTGTTCGTCCGACCAGTGAAGCAATTATTTGGAGCACTTATAAAAATTGGATACAATCTTACAGGGACTTACCATTATTAATAAATCAATGGGCTAATGTGGTTCGTTGGGAAATGAGAACGCGTTTGTTTTTAAGAACTGCGGAGTTTTTGTGGCAAGAAGGACACACTGCCCATGCTACTCAAGCAGAAGCAATTGCTGAATCTTTTCAAATGATGAATGTTTATGCTGATTTTGCAGAAAATTTTATGGCAATTCCGGTTGTTAAAGGAATTAAAACAGAATCAGAAAGATTTGCCGGTGCTGTGGAAACTTATTGTATTGAAGCTTTAATGCAAGACGGGAAAGCACTTCAAGCCGGAACTTCTCACTTTTTAGGACAAAATTTTGCAAAGGCTTTCGATGTTAAATTTGCTAATGCGGAAGGGACTCAAGAATTTGTTTGGGGAACTTCTTGGGGAGTTTCTACTCGTTTGATGGGAGCATTAGTGATGACTCATTCCGATGATAATGGTTTGGTACTTCCGCCGAATTTAGCTCCAATTCAAGTTGTTATTGTCCCAATTTACAAATCGGATGAACAATTAGAAGCTATTTGTACGGAAGTTCAAAATGTTGTGTATGCCCTTAAAAAATTAAATATTTCAGTTAAATTTGACAATAGAACTACCCAAAAGCCCGGATTTAAATTCAATGAATACGAATTGAAAGGTGTGCCGATTCGATTAGCTGTAGGACCAAAGGATTTAGAAAACGGGACCTATGAAGTGGCACGTAGAGATACATTAACAAAAGAAATAGTTTCTAAAGAAGGGATTGAGTTTTATATTCAAAATTTATTGGAAACAATTCAAAAGAATCTTTTTGATAAAGCATTTGAGTATAGAAACACTCATATAACGGAAGTAAATAATTTTGAAGAATTTAAAGATTTATTGGATTCTAAAGGCGGATTCTTTGCTGCACATTGGGATGGAACACCGGAAACAGAAGAAAAAATTAAAGAGTTGACAAAAGCAACAATACGATGTATTCCATTAAATAGAGTGGAAGAGCCTGGAATGTGCATGCTTAGCGGAAAACCATCTGTTGGAAGGGTGCTTTTTGCGAAAGCATATTAAAAAAAATTAAAAAAATAAATTGTAACTATTGCAAGTATTAAAAATAGTTGTATTTTTGCACTCGCAATAAACAATTGGCCCGTTCGTCTATCGGTTAGGACGCCAGGTTTTCATCCTGGTAAGGGGGGTTCGATTCCCCCACGGGCTACAAGTTCAATATTAGGTTGAAAATCTTAAACTAGAGGAAAACAATGGTCCGTTCGTCTAGGGGTTAGGACGCCAGGTTTTCATCCTGGTAACAGGGGTTCGATTCCCCTACGGACTACAAAATTTTAATAAAAATATTTATTTTAAAGAAAATGGCAAATCATAAGTCTGCTCTAAAGAGAATCAGAAGTACCGAAAAGAGAAGAGTATTAAACAAATACCAACACAAAACTACGCGTAATGCTATCAAAGCGTTGAGAGTTTCTACAGATAAGTCTGATGCATCAGCTAAATTATCATCAGTGATTTCTATGATTGATAAATTAGCAAAGAAAAATATCATTCATGATAACAAAGCTTCAAATTTAAAATCTAAATTAACTAAGCATGTAGCTAAATTATAATTAGTAAAATTAGATATAAAAAAAATAGCTTTCCAATTGGAAAGCTATTTTTTTTTTATGAATATAAAGGTTTTAAATTCTGTAACATCTCTACTGTAATCGGTTTTGATAGGAAATGTGAAACCATTTGATATTGTTTTGCCTTTTGATAATCTGACGGATCAATAGTGGAAGATAAGATGATTACTTTAGTTTGAGAAAATTCATTTAAGAGGTTATCTTTGAATAAATCTAAAAATTCCCAACCATTCATTACGGGCATGTTTAAATCTAAAAAAATCAATTGGGGAAATTGAAAAATTGCATCCCTGTCTTTTTTTACAACAAAAGATTGATATAAATCGTAAGCCTCCTGACCGTTATTGGCAAAGATTATTTCTTCACTAAATTCAGCTTTAACAATTACTTTTTTACATAACATTAAAGTAATTGGATCATCATCAACACATAATATAGATTTCAACATTATACTTTTTTAAAGGTTAAACTAAATTGAGTTCCTTTATTTACTTGGCTTTCTACTTCAATTGAACCGCCCATTGCTTCAATTTGAGATTTTACTAAATATAATCCTAATCCTTTACTGTCAGGATAATTATGAAAACGTTGATATAATCCAAAGATTTTATCACTGTTTTTGCCCAAATCAATACCGATTCCGTTATCTTTAATAATCAAATTTACTGAATTTTCTTTTTCTACTGCTATAATTGAAATTTTTGGAGTTTTAGTTAACGAACGGTATTTTAGTGCATTTGACATTAAATTTAAAACAATACTTTCGAGGTAAGCTCTGTTAATCGTGGTGGAAAGGTTGTCTTCAATGTCAATATTTATAATTGGTTTATATAAATTAATTTGATTGTTTAATTGAAAAAAAACATTTTCAAAAATCTCTTTGATGGAAACAATTTCTTTTTGAATGGATGGATTGTCTTTAATGATAACAACTTTTACTAAATCGTCAATTGTTTCATTTAATAAATGAGTTGAACGTTTGAATCCGTTTAAAATTTCCTGTAGTTCTTCATTTTCAATAGGCAAATCATCAATAAGGTTAAGTAAACCTGTTAAGTTGGATAGGGGGGCTCTGAAATTGTGTGATGTTATGTATGAAAACTGTTTTAAATCTTTATTATTTCGGGTTAATTCCTGTATGAGTTGTTCTCGCTCCCGTTCTTGGTTTTTTTCTTTGGTCACATCTCTTTGAATGGAAATCCAGTGTGAATGTTCGCCTTCTTTATTTGTGACCGGAATCATAGAAAAATTTACCCAATATTCATCACCGTTTTTCTTGTAACTAACCGTTTCAATGAAACACTCCTGATAATTCTTTATAGATTCAGTAAGTTTTTTCAATTCATTAGAATCTGATTTTACTCCGGCAAACATAATGGGTGACTTTCCTATTACTTCTTTTGGTTTATAACCAGTCATTTTAGCGAAAGCTTGGTTCACGAAAATGATATTAGGAATTGGGTTTTCAGAGATATCTGTATTTGTAATAACTACAGCATCTTTGGTTTGGGTAATTACTGTTTCTAATAGTTTTAGCCGTTGTTCTTCTTCTTTTTGCTTGGTAACATCCTGGATAGCTCCAATCATTCGAATGGCTTTACCATCAATATCTTTTAATAAAAATCCTCTGTCAAAAACATATTTATAACTTCCATCGGCACATTTAAATCGATATTCATCTTGCCAACGTTCTGTTTTTTGTTCTAAAAAGGAATATAGTTTAACAGACATTTTCAAACTGTCTTCCGGATGTATCCGGTCAAACCACCAATTGGAACTATTTCCAACATCTTCATTTTTGTATCCAAAAACTCCTTGAATTCCTTTATTCCAAACAAATTCGTCGGTTTGAATCTTCCAATCCCAAATGGTATCACTGGTTGCTTTAGCTACAATATCATAGCGTTCATTAGAATCCTTGATTTCCGTGTTAATGGTTTGAAGTTGTTTTAGTATGCCAATATTTCTTTTGTCATTTCGGGCAATAACAAAACGGATTAATATACCTGTACCTATAATAAGGAAAGCATCAACTAAGAAATGATAGGAGTTGAAATTTTCAACATTATTTTTTAAATTATTACGGAAAGCTAAATGACTTATAAGTGCTAAAAAAAGAGCTGTAATAATAAAAATAAAGGTGATGATGTTCGATTTACTTTTCATTATTCAAATATAAATAAATTATTGACTTTTTAATAGCGAAAAAAAAGGTAGTTTTTGTAGTCGAGTTTGAATCATAATAAAGTGTGGTATTTTTTATAGTTATGATTTTGTATTAACTTAAATAATTTTTTAAATCAGTATATGTTTTTATTTTGATGGTTTTTTTTTCTTTATTCATTATGCTTTCAATCTGTGTTGGAATGGGTAAACGGATTTCTAAAGCAGGCTCAACAGTATCTGAAAATTTTATCGGATGAGCGGTTTCTAAAAATACTCCAACGGCCTTATTGTTTTTTTTGATTTCTTCTTTTAAACCTAGAAAGCCAATTGCACCATGCGGTTCAGCAATATATTGATTTTTTGTATATAATTCTTTTAATGCAATATGTGTTTCTTCGTCAGAAAAAGAATAGGCCGAAAAATCATTTTTAAAAGCCGAAAAATCATGCTTATATAATTCCTGAATTCGTATAAAATTACTCGGATTACCAACATCCATAGCATTTGATAAACTGGCTTTTGATGGTTTTGGGTTATACATCCCATCTAACATAAAACGCGGAATGGTGTCATTTATATTGGTTGCTGCAACAAAATGGTTAATAGGTAAACCTAATTTTTTTGCTAGGATACCGGCACAAATATTTCCGAAATTACCACTTGGAACTGAAATGATGATGGGCAAATTCATTTTTTTTAATTCTTTATAAGCAAAGAAAAAATAAAACATTTGGGGAAGCCATCGAGCTACATTTATTGAATTGCCAGACGTTAGATTTTTATGGGTTAATTCAGAATCCAAAAAAGCTCTTTTTACCATATCCTGACAATCGTCAAAAACGCCATCAACTTCCAACGCTGTGATATTTTGAGCTAACGTGGTAAGTTGACGTTCTTGAATATCACTAACTTTTCCACTCGGGTAAAGAATAACTACTTCTACTCCTTGAACATTCAAAAAACCGTTAGCAACCGCTCCACCGGTATCTCCGGAAGTGGCTACTAAAATTGTGTTCTTCTGGTTAGGTTTTTTTTTATTGAAATAAGCTAAACACCTTGCCATAAATCGGGCTCCTATGTCTTTAAAAGCCATGGTTGGACCATGATAGAGTTCTAAAGAATAAATGTTTTCTTCAATTTTTGTTAATGGAAAATCGAAACACAATGTTTCTGAAATGATTTTTTTTAAATCAGCTTCAGCAATTTCAGTTCCTATAAATTGTTTAATAACAGTATAAGCAATTTCTTCATTTGAACGAGTTGCTATTGTTTCAAAAAAAGAATTTTCTAACGGATTAATACTGTCCGGAAAATAAAGTCCTTTGTCAGGAGCAAGTCCCAGAGTAACGGCTTGTTCAAAGGTTACTTTCGGAGCTTTGAGATTCAAACTTTTGTAAAGCATCAGGTTGAATTGGTTTTGAAGAATTGGTTTGTATAATGAAAAGGTAAATATAAAATAATTCTTTTATAGGTTGTGTTCTTCAACAGAAATATAAAAATTAAAACTTGATTTTTTTGTACTTTTGGTAAAAATTCAAATCTAATGAATATAAAAACCAAAGTTTTTATTTACCAGTTACTTTCTTTTGCCGCTTTTTTTATTCCGTTGCGTTTTGCAATTTCCAATTTTTCTTCTTTAGAAGGTATTTGGATTCCTTTTTTAGCTTTTGTAATAACATTAATTATAGCACCAAAATTTCAAGTAGTCAACACGAAAGATGGCTCTAAAATTTTTATGAAGTGGATTTTTAGTAAAGAGATTAAAGAATTATAATTTATTTTATAACTTCCTTCTTAGGCTCTATTATTTTCTTGTAAATTGGAATAAAATAGGAAATGGTATAGTTAAACCCAACTCCAAAAGTGCCGTCATAGGTTCTGTTAAATCCCGGAATATAAAGATTTTCAAAACCATCCGGTTCTTTGGTGTTTATCAAATAGTTTAACCTAAAACTAAAACCTGCATATAAATTGGAAAACAATTCGGCTTTTACTCCAATCAGAAATTCTCCCCATTGGGCTGATAAACCATCAAATTTTTCATCAGAAATTACTTCTGGAGCTTCCCCAAAATAAGGGTTTGGATTATAAACTTTATAGGCGTTTATTTCCTGAGAATGTGTGCTAGCTCCCACACGCAAACCAATATATATAAGGTTTTCCATATTAAGCCAGTTTTCATATACATTATAATCAAAACCAACTTTAAAATAGGAACCTTTTGTAGTAAAATTTAATCGATCGTCTTGTGTTGTCTTGTTTTCATTGCCTAATTCACCGGCGAGATAGTAGTTTTTGGTTAATCTATAATCGCCTACTAGTTCCAATCCTTTATAGTTTTCATCAAAAAAACTTTTACCAAATTTAAATAAGTCAATTCCAACTCGAACACCGTAACGCTCAGTTTTCAAAGGAATACTGTCTTTTTTGGTTTCTTGAGCTCCAATAGAAATGGAAACCAAAATTAAACCGACGCTAAAAATACATTTTGATATGGACATCATCTTCGGTTTCAATTTTGTTCTTAATTATTTCTATAGTTTCAATCCAAAATTCAGGATCACCAATCGGATTTGTGTTTTCTATCGGATTGAATAAATTCAAATCAAAATTTGTCTTAAATCCGCAGGCTCTTGAAATATAAATATCATTTCGGGTGTAATTGATACGGATACTGTCTATATTCGCCTCCGTTGCAGAAGTTGAATTGATTGTTAATTTGTATTGTGTAAAATCTTCATTTGTTTTTAAAGGGAGTTCTATTGTACTTACTAAATCAAATGTAAGTGCTGTATCAGCTCCTTCTCCTTCAGCTTTTAAATTGGCCACTACCTTTTTTACCGATGTATTTACGCTGTCATAAAACTCAATGATAAGTCGAGGTGTAGTAGGAGTTTCGGGTGTGCAGATGTCGTCTTTTTCACATCCTTGAAAAAGAAATAATAACACCACTAAAAACAATAATCGTTTCATTTATTTTTTTTCTAAAAGTACAACATTTTCTATATGATGCGTCTGCGGAAACATATCTACCGAACGTACACGGGTAACTTTATAAAGCGAGTCCATTAACGCTAAATCTCTTGCTTGTGTAGCAGAATTGCAACTGACATAAATTACTTTTTTAGGGGCAATTTGCATAATTTGTTCAACCACAACTGCATGCATTCCATCACGCGGAGGGTCTGTAATGATAACATCCGGTTTACCGTGTTTAGCAATGAAATCAGCATTAAAAACTTCTTTCATATCTCCAACATAAAATTCACAATTAGTAATGTTATTGCGTTTAGCATTTTCTTTGGCATCGTCAATAGCTTCAGGAACAGATTCCACACCAATTACTTTCTTAGCTTTTTTTGAAACAAATTGAGCAATGGTTCCGGTTCCGGTATATAAATCATAGACCAATTCATTTCCGGTTAAACCGGCAAATTCCCGCGTAATTTTATACAGTTCATAAGCTTGCTCGGAATTCGTTTGATAGAAAGATTTTGCATTGATTGAAAATTGTAATCCTTCCATTTCCTCTAAAATATAATCACGACCACTAAAAATCTTAATATCTTGATCATACAAAGTGTCGTTTGCTTTACTATTAATTACATAGAGCAAAGAAGTGATTTCCGAAAATTTATCTTTTAAAAAATTTAAAACCAATTCGCGTTGTGTTATATCTTCTTTAAAAAACTGTATCAAAACCATGATTTCTCCTGTTGAGGTTGTCCGAATCATCAATGTTCGCAACAAACCATCTTGATGTCGGGGATTAAAAAATGGAATGTTATTTTCTGTTGCAAATGATTTTAAGCTATTTCGAATAGCATTTGACGGATCTTGTTGCAAATGACATTTATTGATATCTAAAATTTTGTCCCACATTTTTGGCATGTGAAAACCTAATGCATTTCGGTTTTCAATCGTATCCTCTTGTTGAATCTCGTATTCAGAGAGCCAACGACTGTCTGAAAAGGAAAATTCCATTTTATTGCGATAAAAAAATTCTTTTGCGGAGCCTAGTATGGGTTCAAAATCAGGAAGTTCAATCTTGCCAATTCGTTTTAAATTATTATAAACTTCATTGTTTTTATAAAACAATTGTTGGTTATATTGCATGTTTTGCCATTTGCAACCGCCACAAACTCCAAAATGCTCACACTCCGGTTTTACGCGATGCGGTGAAAGTTTATGAAAATAAATTGCTTTACCTTCAAAATAGGATTTTCTTTTCTTTAAGGTTTGAACGTCAACAATGTCGCCCGGAACAACATTGGATATAAAAATTACCCGGCCATCTTCTGCTTTTGCTACAGAAACGCCTTTTGCTCCGGCATCTAAAACGTTTACTTCTTTAAATATTATTTTGTCTGTGTTTTTTCTTCCCATTTGGCAAAAATAAGGTATTCAATAAGATAATTAATCGGGTATTGAAATTATTTTTTAAAACAAATAATGCCCTCGAAAGAAGGCGTTTTAGAACTTAATTAATTTTTTAATAAGCAATATTGAACGCAACATTAGTCAATACCATTACATTTCCATCTGAATCATCAACTAGCGATCCGGAGAAAGTACCTATGTATTTTCCGTCTGAATTTGTAGTAAGGTTTGAGGTAAAATTATCGGAATCCTGAACGTAATAAACATCAGCTGTTTCTTAATCAAATCCCCAAATTAAATTCTGATCGTTAGCACCATACTCTCAAGTAATAGTAATTACTTTAGTAGGTTCACTGTTTGTTGTAGCGGTTACAATAATATCTGAATATCCGTCATAATTAATTTTATAATACTTAAAAGATATTAAACTTCGTTTCAACTCAGTTAAATTTTGCAGTAACATAATTCACGTCTGCTATGTCATCATCAGAGGAACAAGAAGTTATTCCCACTAAAGTGAAACTTAATAATAAAAATAGAATTTTTTTATTTCAATTTTTTTAATTTTTGCAAAAAATAAAAATTTATTCTTAATTAGTAATCTTTTTTAATATTTGATTAATAAAGAGTTTTACTGCTTACTATTTTTTTTATGAATCATCTCATTATTTTCAACGGTTTATTCGTTATTTTTGCTTCTGTTTAGGATGATTTCTCTCCAAAAGTAGGAATTGACAAGCAGTTAATTTTAAATTCAAGAAAATGTCAGTTTTAGAAAAAATCAATTCAAAAGAATTTATCGCCTTAGAAGATCGATTTGGTGCTCATAATTATCATCCGTTGCCGGTCGTACTGAGTAGAGGAGAAGGAGTATATGTGTGGGATGTAGACGGAAAAAAATATTATGATTTTTTATCTGCTTATTCAGCGGTGAACCAAGGTCATTGTCATCCAAAAATAGTGAATGCTCTGGTGCAACAGGCTCAAACGTTGACGTTGACTTCGAGAGCTTTTTACAATGATAAATTAGGGAAATATGAAAAATATATTACCGAATTATTTGGGTTTGATAAAATATTACCCATGAATACGGGAGCTGAAGCGGTTGAAACAGCTATCAAAATTTGTAGAAAATGGGCTTATGAAAAAAAAGGTATCGATGAACATGAAGCTATAATTGTTGTTTGTGACAATAATTTTCACGGACGAACAACTACAATCATCTCTTTTTCTAATGATGAAAATGCCAGAAAAAACTTTGGTCCTTACACAGTAGGATTTATCAAGATTCCTTATGATGATATTGAAGCCTTTCAATTTGTTTTAGAAAACAATAAAAATATTGCCGGATTTTTAGTTGAACCTATTCAAGGAGAAGCCGGTGTTTATGTTCCGGCAGAAAACTATTTAGAACAAGTGAAAGAACTTTGTGATCAATACAATGTTCTTTTTATTGCTGACGAGGTACAAACCGGAATTGCCAGAACAGGTTCTTTACTGGCTGTTTGTGGCAATTGTACTTGCGAAAACAATTGTGAAAGACAAAATACATATGCTAAACCCGATATCCTGATTTTAGGAAAAGCAGTTTCCGGTGGCGTTTATCCGGTTTCGGCAGTTTTAGCGGATGATAACATTATGCATGTGATTAAACCCGGACAACATGGTTCTACATTTGGAGGAAACCCATTAGCTGCAGCAGTTGCAAAAGCAGCTTTGGAAGTAGTTGGACAAGAAAATTTAATTCAAAATGCCCGTGCTTTGGGTAAATTATTTAGAGCAAAATTAAGCGAGTATATTGAAAATAGTTCCATCGTAAGTTTAGTGCGAGGTAAAGGGTTGCTGAATGCTATTGTAATTAATGATACAGAAGATAGCTCAACAGCATGGGATATTTGTATGAAATTAGCTGAAAACGGATTGCTTGCGAAACCTACCCACGGAAACATCATTCGTTTTGCTCCACCTTTGGTTATGAATGAAGAACAGTTGTTGGATTGTGTTTCAATTATCATCAAAACATTGAAAGAGTTTGAAAAATAAGAAGGAAGCTACTTTGAAAGTGGCTTTTTTTATAGCTTAGATTTATTTAATAGACTATGACTTTATACAAATAGGAAACAACCATGATGACAGCTGTGACGGTTCCAAAAAGCATAATTATCTTATGATAGTTTCTGGATTTATCAACAAAACTGATGCCAATAAAGACAAAAAATAAAAGCATTGTATAAATAGCCGGATACATGTAAAATGCTGCAGTAAATTCCCCTTCCAACAATAAAACAATGGCACGCTGAATACCACAGCCTAAACAGTCAATGCCAAATAGTTTTTTTGATAAACAGGGAAGCATGTATTCTTCCATAAGTTTTAACTTTTATTGATTCACAATTTTACAAAAAAAAGAGTTTGCAATACAAGTAGTAAACTTATAATTTTAATTTCTACATTTGGAATCCATTGAAAAGAGATTTCATTTTAAATTTCCACCATGAAAAAAGTTATTATTCCAATCATGTTAATCGCAGTTTTTTTTGCTTTTTATACACCGAAAGAAAGTAATTATAAGGTCTATATAAAAGTTGCTGCAATTGTAATTTTAATGATAGGGGTAATGAAACTTATGCAAAAAGTTCCAAGTAAAAATCAAGAAAAAGAAGAAGAGGATGTTTAATATAGGAGACAAAGTTGCAGCGTTAGACGAGGATATTTCTGGCGTGGTTGTTTCCATTAAAAACAACGAAGTGGAAGTAGAAACTACAGACGGATTCCTGATGACATATTTTGTCAAGGAACTAATTAAGACAAACATTACCAGTGAATTAAGTAGTTTTATTTCAACAGATAAATTATACAAAGCAATTCAGGAAAAAACAGAACCAACTAAGCGTAGTTTTGTTAAAGAAAAGAAATCCCGAAAGGATGATTTTGTCTTAGAAGTCGATTTACATATCGAAAAATTAGTTCCTTCTAAACGCGGAATGAACAACTACGATATTTTAAATTTACAAATGGAAACAGCAAAAAGGCAACTCGAATTTGCTATTAAAAATAAAATGCCAAAAGTCGTTTTTATTCACGGCGTAGGTGAAGGGGTTTTAAAAGCCGAATTAGACTTTTTATTAGGCCGTTATGAAAACCTCAAATTTCAGGATGCCGATTATCAAAAATACGGTTTAGGGGCAACGGAGGTTTATTTTATCCAGAAAAAACTTTTATAAAGGCGTTACGAATTCACCATATTCATATACATCTCCCAATTTAAAAGTTACTCCGTTACTAAGCATAGTAACTTTTTTCAGTGTCACTTTTTGACGATAACCCACTAACGGACTTTGATTGTCTGTCGGAATTAAATATTCTTCTGTAGTGGTCACTTCAATCATTCCGCTTACGTTGGTTACTCCATCTTCCGAAACCCATTTTTGATCTAATACCGGATAAGAAAGCGGTGGTGATGTGCAGGCAAATGCATCATTAATATTGTCACTGTAATACCGTAATTCAACTTGGTTAGTGTCGTCAATTAACGCTTTTCTTGGGCTGTCAACAGGTGTGACTTCATTTTGAAAAAGCGTTGCATCTACTGCAAAAGTTAACGCTTGTGTGCCTGAAATTTTATATAAAAAGTTATAGTCAGTAGAACAATTTTTTACGGCAAATCCCTCAAAATTAGCGGGTGGCGTGGCTGAAGTGATATAATTCCCAAAGGTTAAAGATTCAAACAATTGTTCTTTTCCATTTCCTTTTTGAAAATTTACATTTCGTAAAATAATATTATGTGTATAGCCCGTAATGATAGAGGAATTAAGTGTTTCATTAACGGTTTTGTTTACAGTTGTCACTATTTCAATTGTTCCGGCAAGAGCATTCCATTCTTCAGTTACTACAGGTGTTGCAGGGGGAATAGTGTTGCAAATATCACCGGTTGTGAGGGTTCCATCATAAATTCTATAAATTACTTTATTGGCTCCTCCAATGTTTACAGGTCTCGGAGTGCCGGGAGTCGTTATTTCATTTATAAAATTACTTTCCGGAATTTGAACGAGTAATACTTCTACATTATTTATTTTATAGATAAAAAAACCTGAAACACCACTGTTGCACTGGTTTGTAGATACATCTGAAAAATTAAATGTTTCAATATCAAAGTCTCCGTCATCACAAGCATTAAGCGTGAACATAAGCACCAAAAAGCCTATAAATCGTTTCATAGTTTTATAAATTTAAAGCAAAAATAGGATTTTTAATTTCTTTCAAAAGCATTTCTATTTAATTAGTATGATTTTAACCATTATGCTTATCTTTGAAACTGTTTCATAAATCCGTAACAAATGAAAAATATTTTCCTATTCATCTTTTTTTTATTCTCAACAATCACTTTTAGTCAAAATCTTCAATCGCCTGATAAACAATTGGAATTAACTGTTGGAGTAAACAAAATTGGACGCCCATATTATAGCTTAAATTATAAAACGAAACCGGTGCTTCAAACCAGTTTTTTAGGAGTGGTTCTTAAAAAAACGAATACGTTAGCAGCGGATTTCGAAATTTTAAAAACCACTTTTTCAACCGTTAATGATAGTTGGAAACCGGTTTTAGGTGAACAAAAAGAAATTCAAAATCAATATAACCAAATGACTGTCGAGTTATTTCAAAGGCCAACCAAACGGAAAATGAATGTTGTTTTCAGATTATTCGACGAGGGTTTAGCTTTCCGATATGAATTTCCTACTCAACCCGAATTAAATTATTTTGTCATTACGGATGAAGTGACGCAATTTGCTTTAGCAGGTGATCATAAAGCCTTTTGGATTCCCGGTGATTATGATAGCCAGGAATATGTTTATAATGAAACAAAATTGTCTCAAGTTGATGTGTCTAAATTAGACATGAACAATGGAATTGGCATGAAAGGGCCGATGACAAATTCCCGTATTCAATCTCCTGTAATGATGAAATCAGCCGATGGATTGTATATCAATATCTTTGAAGCTGCGGTGGTCAATTATCCCATCATGCATTTAGAGTTAGATACCACTACTTTTTTGATGCAATCTCATTTGGTGCCCAATGCCATTGGAGATAAAGCTTATTTGCAAGCTCCTGCTAATTCACCTTGGCGAACAATCATGGTGAGTGATGATGCTCGTAAAATTCTTGCTTCAAAAATGACCTTGAACTTAAATGAGCCTTCAAAAATTGAAGATACGTCATGGATTAAACCAATGAAATACGTCGGTATTTGGTGGGAAATGCATGTAGGAAAAGCTACTTGGGACTATGCTGGTTCACAAAACGCTCAAATGGCTCAGGATGCGGAGTTAAAACCAACCGGAAAACACGGAGCAACTACTGAAAACACAAAACGATATATTGATTTTGCAGCCAAGCATGGTTTTGATGGGGTATTAGTGGAAGGTTGGAATATTGGTTGGGAAGATTGGTTTGGTAACTGGAAAGAAAACGTGTTTGATTTTGTTACTGCTTATCCTGATTTTAATGTGGAGGAAGTTCAAAAATATGCCGAATCTAAAGGAATTAAAATGATTATGCACCACGAAACGTCCGGTTCGGTTGCCAATTACGAAAGACGTTTGGACCGTGCTTTTTCTTTTATGAAAAAACATAATTATAACGCAGTAAAAAGCGGTTATGTTGGCAAAATTATTCCAAGAGGCGAGTGGCATGATGGACAAACTATGGTTAACCATTTCAATTGGGTAGTCGAAAGAGCAGCAGAATATAAAATCATGGTCAATTCTCACGAATCATCTCGGCCTACCGGTGTTCATCGAACGTACCCTAACTACATTGCGGCGGAAGCAGCCCGAGGAAATGAATTCAATGCTTGGAGCATCGGTAATCCGCCTATGCACGAAACTATTCTTCCTTTTACACGATTTTTAGGTGGACCGATGGATTACACGCCCGGAATTTTTGAAATCAAAATGAATCATTATGATGCAACTAAAAAAGAGCAGGTGCACACCACCCTAGCGAAACAATTGGCTTTGTATGTAACGATCTACAGTCCATTGCAAATGGCAGCTGATTTGCCCGAAAATTACGAGCGTTATCCTGATGCGTTTCAATTCATCAAAGATGTGGATTTAGATTGGGATGAAACTAAAATCATAGAAGCTGAACCTGGTGATTACCTCACCATTGCCCGTAAAACAAAAGGGAAAGAATCTTGGTTTTTAGGAACCATAACAGATGAAAATGCCAGAAACTCGGAAATAACTTTAGACTTTTTAACCCCCGGCAAAAAATATAAAGCGACGATTTATCAAGATGGAAAAGACGCCCATTGGGAAAAAAATCCAAAAGCTTACACAATTAAAAAAATGGAAGTAACATCAAAAACAAAACTGAAATTAATCCTTGCCGCCGGTGGAGGATCAGCGATTAGTTTCATTCCTCTAAATTAATTTTTTGTCATTCCGAAAGATGACGAAGTCGATATAGGAATCTCCTGCGAAGTAGGGAAAAAATAAAGTAAGAGAATCTTATAAATAAATACTTTTTTAATTACAATGATATTCTTTCAATGAACAAAATATACCTCGATAATGCCTCCACCACCGCCATTCATCCCGAAGTAATTCAGGAAATGACTCGCGTGATGAAATCGGAATATGGTAATCCTTCCTCCTCGCACAGTTTTGGTCGGGGAGCAAAAGCAGTCTTGGAATCCGCCAGAAAAAGGATAGCAAAACAACTCAACTGTTCGGCTCAGGAAATAATTTTTACCTCTTCCGGAACAGAAGCCAACAATTGGATTTTGCATAATGCGGTTAAAAAGATTGGAATAAAACGCATCATCACCTCCAAAATGGAACACCATGCTGTAGTATACCCCATCCTGGCATTGCAAATGGAATTCGGAATCGAAGTAGAGTTCTTAAAGGTTTTACCGAATGGACAAGTTGATTATTTGCAATTGACGGCTTTGTTGGATAACCACACTCCAACGCTAGTGAGCTTGATGCATGTGAACAATGAAACTGGCGTGGTCTTAGATATTGAGCGGGTAGGAGAGTTATGCAAACTGCACAAAGCCTATTTTCACTCGGATACTGTACAATCAATGGGAAAAACCGAGCTTGATTTACAACAGCTTAACATTGATTTCCTGGTCGCTAGTGGCCACAAGTTTCACGGGCCTAAAGGAGTCGGATTTGCTTTTATTAAAAAGAACACGCCCATAGCAGCCTTGTTAGTGGGAGGGGAGCAGGAAAAAGGGCTTCGTGCCGGTACGGAAGCAGTACACCAAATTGCCGGCATAGCAAAAGCCTTGGAACTCGCTAATGAAGGCTTGGAAAGTCAACGAGATACCATCTTTGAACTAAAAAAATATACCATTGAAAAGCTGACGGCTCAATTTCCTTCCGTAAAATTTAATGGCGGACTGGAAACATTTTACACGATTTTAAATGTGCAATTGCCTTTAGCAGAAGATAAAAAAAGTATAATTTTATTTGAATTGGACATGAAAGGAGTTGCCGTTTCTCGTGGAAGTGCCTGCCAGTCGGGTAGTATAAAACCATCTCATGTGTTGGTGGAATTCCTCTCGGAACCAGAATTAAAAAAACCAAGCTTACGCCTGTCATTTAATCAACACAATACCAAAGAAGAAATCGATTATTTTGTTTCGTGTTTAGCAGCGATGTAAGTGAGAATGATTATTTTTGCCTACCAACACAACCATAATGTATAAACTACTCATTCGACCTATATTGTTCTGCTTTGACCCGGAACAAGTGCATTATTTTACTTTTTCAGTCATTCGTTTTCTCCATAAGATACCTGGCGTTGGAAAACTCTTCCAAGCTATGTATGAAGTGAAAAATCCAAAACTGGAACGAGAAGTATTCGGCTTGAAATTCAAAAACCCTGTCGGATTAGCCGCCGGATTTGACAAGGATGCAAAACTATACAAAGAACTCTCCAGCTTCGGATTTGGCTTCATCGAAATCGGAACCTTAACGCCCAAGCCACAAGAAGGCAATCCCAAAAAAAGATTATTTCGATTAAAAGAAGATGCCGCTATTATCAACCGAATGGGGTTTAATAATGGTGGTGTTTTAGAAGCAGTAGAACGATTGAAAAAGAACAAAGGCGTTTTAATAGGCGGAAATATTGGGAAGAATAAAAATACACCTAACGAAGAAGCAGCTTCTGATTATATGATTTGTTTTGAAGCCCTGTTTCCACACGTAGATTATTTTGTAGTGAATGTGAGTTCGCCTAACACTCCTAATTTAAGAGCCTTACAAGATAAAGAGCCACTGACCAATTTATTGCAAACCTTGCAAAACCTAAATGAAGCTAAACCCAAACAAAAACCAATCCTACTCAAAATCGCTCCCGATTTAACCGATGAGCAATTGTTAGACATCATTGATATTGTAAATGAAACTAAAATTGCCGGTGTCATAGCTACCAACACAACCTTATCCCGGGAAGGATTATTAGCTGAAAACAAACAGGAAATAGGTGGTTTAAGTGGTAAACCCCTGACCAAACGTTCCACAGAAGTTATCCGTTTTCTGAGTGAAAAAAGCAACAAAGCCTTCCCAATCATTGGAGTGGGGGGAATTCATTCTGCAGATGATGCCATTGAAAAGTTAAATGCCGGAGCCAGTTTAATTCAGCTCTACACGGGCTTTATCTATGAAGGTCCGGGATTAATCAAGGAAATCAACAACCGAATTTTGAAAGAATTATAACTTCCCAATTCATAATTTTAATGCTCCCTTTCCTCCTCGCTTCCATCGCTTTAACGCTTTCCCCTGGACCGGATATTCTGTATGTCCTCACCCAAAGCATCTCTAACGGGAAAAAGTACGGCATTGCCACAGCATTAGGATTAGTCTCCGGAATTTTGGTACATACCATATTAATTGCGTTAGGTGTTTCAGCTGTTATCAAAGAAGCGGAAGTAATTTATACAGCTATCAAAGTTTTTGGAGCTTGTTATTTGCTTTGGATTGCCTACCAAGTCTATAAAACTCCGGCTTCCATTACTTTGAATACCTCGGCAAAGCCACAAAAATCAATGCTGGCTTTAGTGAAACAAGGGTTCATCATGAATGTATTAAACCCAAAAGTAACCTTGTTTTTCTTAGCTTTTTTCCCAGGATTTATTGACAAAAAGGCGGGCAATGTCACCCAACAGATTTATGTGCTGGGTTTAGTGTTCATGCTCCAAGCCTTTCTGATTTTTGCTACGGTCAGCATCGTCGCCGATAAACTAACGAGGTTCATACGCCACAACGAAAAGTTTGCTGTGTTTTTAAAGTGGTTACAAATTATTGTGTTTTTAGGTATAGCGGTGTTGATTTTGGTATAACTGTTTAGTGATGACACTAGGTTTTTTTTAACCTAAATAATCACAACGGTTTTTAATACCACAGTAACAATTCAAAAACCAACTGTCCTGCTGAGCCTGTCGAAGTATCTTTCAATTGTAAACCAAAACCCATTTCGAAGCACCGTTTTTTTTCACCCTTTAGGGTCGGGGTGAGAAAAAAAACAAACAAGAAAAAACTAACAGTTAACCAAAAACCCAATTCAAAAACCAACTCTCCTGCTGAGCCTGTCGAAGTATCTTTCAATTGTAAACCAAAACCCATTTCGAAGTACCTTTTTTTCTACCTTTCAAGGCTGGGCCAAAACAAAATCAGTTTTATAGCAAATCGTTTTTTGTATTGATTTTATGAAGGACTGAAACACAATAAAATCAGTCATCCTGCCAATTGGTCTTTGAGTACACCCAAGTATCCTATAAAACAACACAAATCGATCTTTCGCTCCCCACAAAAACCCAAAATACAACCCCAATGCCAAAATCCCAATGTTAAGTTTTTCCCTAAACTAAAAACTTAACCTTGCAATTCGGTTTCAATCAATTAACTTTGTTTAACATTAAATTAATAATAACATAACAATCAACTCATTCACACAAGCATATGGAAGAAAATAAAACCCCGGAAGCTCCGGCAGCAGAAGTACAAAAAACGGCTACACCGGCTCCAAAACCGGCAACTCCCGTAAGAAAACCGGCTACACCGGCAGCAAAAACAACAGCATCGGCGGCAAAACCGGCGGCAACAGCAAAACCAGCGGCTCCTAAAAGAACCGCAACGCCTAGAACAACAACCGCAAAACCTGCCGCTGCAACACCTGCGGTACGCAAACCTGCCGTAAAAAGCTCCCCGTTAGTCGACCGCATGGAACAAACCGCTCCTGCACCAAGAAGAGTGGCCGCCACTACTCCCGCCAAACCGGAAGAAGTAGCTATGAAAGTAACCACCGTGGAAGTAACTTCCACCTTGGACAAAAAGACCCTTAAAAAACTAAAAAAGAAAATGAAAAAGGTAAAAGAAGAAGAGAAAAAAGCAAAAAAGAAAGAAAAAGAAAAAGCAAAAAAAGCAAAAGCGAAAGAGAAAGAAAAAGCAAAGAAAGCCAAAGCAAAAGAAAAAGCCAAAGCGAAAGAAAAAGCGAAAAAAGCTAAGAAAAAAGCGTCCGGCAAAAAGAAAAAATAACTAGCCTAACCAAAAAATAGAAACCCAGTGTTTCTATTTTTTTTTGCTTATTCCAACCTCCCTCAGTACCTTAGTGCCTTAGGCCCTCAGCCCCTCCAAAAAAACCATTTTCACAAAACAAAATACTTTCCTATATTTGAGCACCGATGCAACCAATAAAAATAATCGAATGTCCGCGGGATGCCATGCAAGGCATCAAAACCTTTATTCCCACCGAGCGCAAAGTAGCCTATATTCAGTCGCTCTTGCGAGTAGGCTTTGACACACTAGACTTTGGAAGTTTTGTTTCCCCCAAAGCAATTCCGCAAATGGCCGATACTGCTGAGGTGCTGGCAGGTTTAGACTTATCGCAAACCCGCAGTAAATTACTCGCCATCATTGCCAATACACAAGGAGTAAAACTCGCTTCTGCACATGAAGCAATACAATACTTAGGGTATCCCTTTTCTATTTCAGAGAACTTCCAGATGCGTAATACACACAAAACCATTGCGGAATCCATCAAAACCTTAGAAGAAATACTGGAAATAGCCGAACATTCGAATAAAGAAGTAGTGACTTATTTGTCAATGGGTTTTGGAAACCCTTATGGCGATCGTTGGAACGTAGACATCGTAGGAGAGTGGACAGAAAAGTTAGCAGGCATGGGTGTAAAAATAGTGTCACTATCCGACACAATTGGCAGTTCGACACCCGATATAATAGACTATTTATTTTCGAATTTGATTCCAAAATACCCACATATTGAGTTTGGTGCTCACCTTCATACCACACCCGATAAGTGGTTTGAAAAAGTGGACGCAGCCTACAAGGCAGGTTGTCGCCGTTTTGACGGGGCCATTCAAGGTTTTGGTGGTTGCCCCATGGCCAAAGACGACTTAACAGGAAACATGCCGACAGAGAAGTTATTGTCTTACTTTACCACCCAAAAGGAAAATACAAACACAAGCCCAATGAGCTTTGAAAGTGCTTATAATGAAGCAACGAAGGTGTTTGGTGAGTTTCATTAAAGGGTTGGGTTGTAATTTTCAACTTTTGTTCGGGATTAGGTGCACATTTGTTCGCAAAACACCCCCTTTTTCCGAAGCCCGTTAGAACAAATACCGAACATGTATCGAACAAAACCACTCTGAAATCCAAAAAAATCGTCAAAGGGAATCAACTTAGGTCAAAAGCAGTTAAAACAGGTCAAATGCATTCAAAAAGAGATTTAAATCCCCAACAATGTAATGTGCAAAACCCAATCAAAAGAGAACTATCTCCTTACATACGACTGACCTAAGGCATAGTTGTTGTACCCTTCAAGATGGCATAAAAGACAAATAATGTAGGTAAGTTGTTTCATTAAGAAGATTATTGGGTAGCAACTTTCAACCCGTATCCCGCAACTTATTCCCCTATACGAATCTCAAACATCTTATCCCAATTCTTACCCGTTACAAAAAGTGTTTTGGTTTTCGAGTTGTAAGCAATTCCGTTGAGCACATCAAGGTCGGGATGTTGTGTGACTTTCTTTTTTAATTCGGCAAGATTAATCACGGCTTCTACGGCTCCATTGGTAGGATTGATGATAGCAATAGCGTCTCTTTGATAGATGTTCCCGAAGATTTTACCATTAATCCATTCCAACTCATTCACCGATTTTATTTTATTGGCACCCGAATACACGTTGATATTTCCTTCAATTTGAAGGGTTTCCGGATTTAAAAAGTAAATTTTCTCCGTTCCGTCTGATTGATAAAGCATTTTTCCGTTGTTGCATAATCCCCAACCTTGAATTCGTTTGGAATAATTAAAACGTTTGATTTCTTTAAAAGTATCTGCATCATAAATAAAACCAATTAAATTTTGCCAAGTCAATTGGTACACTTTATTATTTAAAATGGTTATGCCTTCTCCAAAGATTTCTTCCGGATGTTCTACTTTTTTATAGACTTCTCCGGTTTTGTAATTGGTTTTGCGTAAGCTTGAAATTCCTTTTAAACCGGTAGTATTTCCTGCACCGTTTCCGGTTCCTTCATACAAGGTGTCGCGGTAAAATTCCAGTCCTTGCGTGTACGCTTTAATGTCATGTGGATAGGTATTGACTAACGTATATTTTAGTAATTTTGGTTCTTTAATTTCAGAAATCAGTTCAATGCGGTAGGTTGCTTCGGCATAGTCATTTTCATAATAAACCAAGGCTTTCAAATTTTGATAACCTAACTTTTCATCGGTTAATGTAAATTCGACGTTTTTTGCACCGGTAACAGTTCCTACTTTTTTATCGTTAGCGAAATAAACAATACTGTCTATTGTTTTGTTTTTTGTATTTGAAATAGTCAAAATAGCTTTTTCATCCGTTGAAAATTGAGCTTTTGATTGAGTAGTATTCAACAAAAATAAACCTGATTTATCTTTTTCTTTGTCTTCACAACTTAAAAAAAGAACGGCTAATAAAATGAATGATAATAAGTTATAGTTTTTCATGAGAATTTAGTAATAATATCGACAAATATAACAATTTGAATCGAACTATTTTCCTTGCAAAAACATAAAAATATTGTATATTTACAGCGGCAAGTCCTACACGACCAGCTCCTGCAAACTCCTCCAGGGTGGGAACACAGCAAAGGTATGTGGTTGTAGCGGTGCGATGTAGGTCGCTTGCCATTTTTTGTTTCCTATGATTTAGTTCAGATTCTACTACCAAACTTTCAGAAATTTTCCTAATTCTATCCTATGAAATTAAATTGGAAAATAGTACAACACCAACTGAAAGAACCTTTCAAAATTGCTTACGGTGTTTATCATTTCAGAAAAGCATTAATTATTTCAATTGATTTTAATGGAAAAAACGGCTTTGGCGAATGTACCGAAATTGATTATTACCATATTCATTTAGCTGATTTTGTGAATGATTTAGAGCGAATTAAGCCTTTATTTTCATCTTTAGTAATTGAACATCCGTTTGATTTTTTCAAGAAAATTCAAGCTTTTTCTTTGCATCCTTTTTTACAATCGGCCTTAGATTGTGCTTTTTGGGATTTGTATGGAAAGTTAGAAAACATAACATTTGCTGAATTAAATCTAATACAATCAACTTCATTACCTCAATCCTCCATTACTATTAGTTTGGATGAGGAAGCCATTCAACTTAAGAAAATAATGGAATCGGATTGGCAATTTTGTAAAGTGAAAGTCAACTCATGGTCAACTTCCTTCAGGGATAAATTGTTGGCTACCGGAAAGAAAATCAGCATCGATTCCAATGGTAGTTTTTCATTGGAAATATGTAAGTTCATTCAAAACGATCCACTTTCAGCAAAATTCTTGTATTTCGAACAACCAATGGCAAAAGGTGTTGAAAATTATAAAAACTTATCCCAAAATAGTTATGCCAATTGGATGGCGGATGAAGATGTGCAATCCATTGAAGATTTGAATTTATTACAACCACATTACAAAACGCTCAATATTAAAGTGATGAAATGCGGTGGATTAACGCCTTCATTAGTCCTTATTCAAAAAGCAAAAGACCTGAATTTCAAAATTATGATTGGTTGCATGACCGAATCAACAGTTTGTATTTCTGCCGGAATTGCGTTGGCTTCTTTTGCCGATTATTTGGATTTGGACGGAGCGAATTTAATTGAAAATGATGTTGCATGGGGTTCGAAAATTGTGAAAGGGGAAGTGGTTTTGAGTGATGGTTTTGGGTTGGGAGTTCAGATTCAACAGATAACAAATAACCGATAACTTTTCATTATCTTTGACTTTTAAATCCAACCATGTTAAAAGTAATTCTCATCACTGGTGGTTCCTCCGGAATTGGTAAATCAATTGGCACTTTTTTGCATCTAAAAGGTTATATAGTTTATGGAACAAGTAGAAATCCTAATCAAGTAAAAGAATCCGTTTTTCCTTTGTTAAAATTGGATGTTAGGGATGTTAATAGTATTAGCAATGCCGTTTCAGAATTGATTCAAAAAGAAGGAAAGATTGATGTAGTCATAAATAATGCGGGAGTCGGAATCACCGGTCCGCTGGAAGAAATTCCAACCCAAGAAATTAAAAATAATTTTGAAACTAATTTCTTTGGTCCGATTGAAGT
>Ga0164292_10000325_pt1 | contig 35960 bp, 31 predicted proteins | sample GEODES117metaG_FD_111486 | JGI IMG/M metagenome (GOLD analysis project Ga0164292, IMG submission 111486) | Eutrophic lake water microbial communities from Lake Mendota, Wisconsin, USA - GEODES117 metaG | ecosystem: Environmental > Aquatic > Freshwater > Lake | place: USA: Lake Mendota...
AAACGCCTGTTTAGCCTCCATCCCCGATTGGAAGTATGACCCTTCCGCTGGTGGCAGTATCAGTCGGAAATGGTCTTTTCACGACTTTGCGCAGGCTTTCGCTTTTATGACACGCGTCGCTTTGCTCGCGCACGAAGCAGACCACCACCCTGAATGGAGCAATGTTTATAACAGGGTGGCGATCACCCTGCGTACGCACGATGCCGGTGGGTTGTCGATTAAAGATATCGACCTAGCGAAACGTATTGATCAGATCTGATCTAGGTTGTTGCGAAGCTCGAAGGCCCGGCTCTGTAGGCTAGTCTTGCTTTCTGTATCCATTTTTTCAAGCTGTCGGTAGACCATACCAAGCCGGTGGTTGCCAGATAGCGCGCCAGCATTGCGAATAAAGAAATCCCAATAGAGCGCATTAAAGGGGCAGGCGCGCTCGCCGACTCGTAACTTCTTGTCGTAGTAACACCCTTTGCAGTAGTCCCCCATTCGGTCGATATAGGCAGCGCTCGAGACATAGGGCTTGGTTGCTAATAAGCCTGCGTCGGCAAACTGGCTCATGCCAATTGTGTTGGGGAGTTCGACCCACTCAAAGGCATCGATATAAATACCCAAATACCAACGGTGTAGTGCTGAAGGATCGATGCCTGCCAACAGCGCAAAGTTCCCGGTAATCATTAGCCGTTGAATGTGATGCGCATAGGCATGCTCCAAGGACTGTCCCACGGCTTTAGATACACACTGCATCTTAGTTTTGCCAGTCCAAAACCAAGCGGGCAGTGGCGTGTCATGCGCGAAATGATTGGAGTCTTGATAATCAGGCATGCGAAACCAATACACGCCTCGAATATATTCGCGCCAACCCAAAATCTGACGGATAAAACCTTCTGCCGTGGCAATGCTGATCTGTTTTTGGCGCCACGCGGTTTCTGCTTTTGCCACGACCTCGTGTGGGCTCAGCATTTTTACGTTCAGGGCGAACGACAAGAGCGAATGAAACATGCGCCAGCTCTGCGTACTCATGGCATCTTGAAATTCACCAAAGTAGGGAAGAACTTCTGAGATGAAGCGCTCTAGATCATCGAGTGCTTCTTCGCGGTTCACGGGCCAGCGAAAAGTGTTGCACTGGGGTTCACCAAAACTAGAGACACCTGCGACTTGAATTTCTGCCCACAGCGACGAGTGATCGTGCCGACGCGTATGGTCGACGGGTTCGGGAGGTGTGCCATTCCAACGTTTTCGATTATCGTGATCAAAGTTCCATTGACCGCCCTCGGGCTTTTTGGACGCATCGATTAAGACGCAGTGCTTGACACGCATTTGGCGATAAAAGCGCTCCATCAGCCACTGTTTTTGTGTTTTGAATAGCTCTGCTGTCTCGAGTCGTTCTGTAAAGAAATGCTCACTTGACACCATCGCGGTTGGAATCGATAGAGCGTGACAAAAATTTGAAAGCTGTGCATCTAGCCGCCACTCGTCTGGCTGTTGATATTCAAATTTTTTACATCGATGCTTAGTAATGAGTGCATTGAGATTACCTTCAATCGTCTGTGTGTTCTCGGGATCGCTAATGCGCAAGTAATGCACGCGATGACCTTGTGCTTCGAGGCGCTTGGCAAGCGCTCGCATGCCAGCAAAAATGCTGATGATTTTTTGAGCGTGGTGTAGGACGTAGTCGGTCTCTTGCCGCATTTCTATCAGCGTATAGAGATGCCCAGAATCGACGTGTTTAAACCAGCTGTGTTCTGGATTGAGTTGGTCTCCCAGTAGCAGTCTAAGTGTTGTCAAGCGTGCCCCCAATGTTTACGATAGAGGCCGTCTGGATCATGCTCTTGAATCTGTTTTTGCATATTCATTCGTCGACCGCCTCGTGGGTCTGTTCCACATCCTGCTATATAGAGCCAGTTACCCTGATTGCTGTAGATATCAAAATCAAGTAATTGACTTTCAAACCAGGCGGCGCCAGCCCGCCAATCGACCTCGAGATCGTAAATAAGATAACTGGCGACCACTTGTCGCATGCGGTTGGATAGATATCCTGTTTCTGTGAGCTCGGTCATGCCGGCATTGACGAAGTCGTTAGGTGTCTGAGCATTGGTCCAGGATAGCAGCTTAGCCTGCTCAATGTTTGGCTCTTGTCTAGCGGGTAATTGCGCCGAGGGCTCATGCCTGAGTCCATTTCTCAGGTACAGTTTTCTTCCATATTTTAGGTGTAAGAATCGGAAGTAGTCGCGCCAGAGCAATTCAAAAAAAATCCAGTAGGTGCTGTCGTTGCTACCGCTCTTGATTTCGTATTGCTTGAGGGTCTGATAGGCAGTCGCGGCAGAGATCGCGCCAGAGGCAAGCCAAACAGATAACCGGGTGGAGTAATGTGCTCCCATGAGCTGGTTACGTGTCTGTTTGTAATGCAGTGGATGCTCGGTAGAGAAGTATGCGGTGACCGAGCGGTGTGCCGTGGCTTCGCCAGCAGGTTCAGTCGTTATATGTTTTCCTAGGGCATCTCTGTCTTTCGCCCGCTCTAACCCGAGCGGCGGAGGTGGAAGACGCGTTGGTGCTGCAAGGGGCTCTCGCGGAGTCGCGCCGGATTGCTCGATCTTCTGCCGGAACGCGGTAAAGATATCGGGCATCGCTAGGGGCGCGAAGGGTAGGGAGGCTGGGTCGAACATCGTCGACTGCCAGGTAGACACGACCTGTAGGCCTCGACTTTCTATGTTTGTAACGTCGGCACGCTCTTCAGGAGCTTCGATCGCTTCGCAATAGACGCACTCAACTGCAAATGTGTCTGCCAATGACTTCAGAATCTCAGCCGGCTCTCCAACGAACTCTAGAAGTTGGTTGCCGTGCTCTGCGATGTTTGAGCGCAGCTCTTGCAAGGTTGCTTGCAGATGCGCTGTTCTTCTTTCGCTTGTGCGGGCAAAGCCCCAGACGGTTTCACCTTGAAGCCGCGCCGGGTGAATGAAGACAAGAATAAGTTGTTGCGCACTCTCGCAGGCTTTTAATAGCCCAGGCGAGTCGCCTAGGCGTAAATCTTGTCTAAACCAGTAAATATTGGTCGTCATACTTTGAGCGGACCCGCTTGGCGGCAACGGTCTGAGCAGTACTTAACGTTCTCCCAATCGCGTTCCCACTTCTTTCTCCAATTAAAAGGGCGTGCGCAAGTCAGACACACCTTAGAGGGTAGGTCTGACTTTTTTTGCATGCGGTTGTTGGAGCGTTGAGGCATTAAAAATCAAGTGTGTGCTGTAGCGAGACGGGTGGGGCAGTGCTAGGTTTTGGTTTATTGCGCAACACTGGGCGCTTACGAGACCCGTGCTTATTCAGTACGGCTGATTTCTCAGCAGAGACTTCTGGTCTCGCACGTCGCTCAAACAATTTTTGTTTCGCCGTGCGTGTCGACATTTCTAAGTCTACGATTGGTGAATTGATTTTAGGGGGAGAGACCTTAGAGACTGTACGAATCAGGTCGTCGGGGATTTTCCAAGGTTCAAAAATCCAGGGGTCAGGCACTTGTCTGAGTTCCGGCAGCCACTTTCTGACGAATACGCCTCGGGGATCGTGATCCTGCGCTTGTTTGATTGGGTTGTATACGCGTGGAATGTTGATTCCCGTCGTACCCGATTGCATCTGTATCTGGCTCCAATGAATGCCAGGTTCGTAATCAAGGAAGTGTCGTGCTAACCAGTTTCCGACAGGTTTCCAGTGCAGCCAAAGTGGGTAGGCTGCTGTTGAGACGAGCAAGGCGCGCATACGGAAATTAATCCAACCCGTGTGTTTGAGCATCGCAACACAAGCATCCACCATCGGCCATCCCGTGCGGCCTTCACTTAGTGCGTTGAAGTATTCGGCATTCCAGTCATTTTCGCGTAGACCGTCGTAGCCGCGATGCATATTTTGGAACTCAAGCTCTGGCTCGCTTTCGAGCTTTTGGATGAAGTGGCAATGCCAATATAAGCGACTCACCATGCTGCGCAAACCTTTGGCACGACGACTATCTTCTTGCGTCTCGTCCGCTATTGCATACATGACCCGCTGATAGACTTCCCGAACGCTGACACAGCCGTGTGTTAGATAGGGTGAAATCCTTGAGCATGCGGTCGGTGCTGAAAGCGGAGAGGAAATGCCTCCGCGATAGCCCTCGCTTCGATTGTTGATGAAGTCGTCGAGCACATACATAGCCTGAGACCGTCCACCGCGCTGGCGGTTGGGTGGATCAAGCAGATCGATTGCGAGTTGCTCTGCTGTCGGGGGTTTGATCTGTGCGATAACCGGTTCGAAAGACACGAGGCGCTCGGGTGTCGGCGTTTGCGACTGGGTTGTATGTTGAGTCCAAAGCCTCTGCCAATCATCGCGATCAAGGCGGCCACGAAAGACTCCTGACTGTATGGGTTCATGCCAAGCGATATTTTTGTTTTTACACCAGCCTTTCACCGCGAGATCGCGCATAAAAGAGGCATAGTTGCCAGTCTCTTGGTGAGAGTAGATTGCATCAAACGGGGTCTGTGCATGCAGGCGTTCCAGGACGTCGCACGCTTCGCCCGTTAACACATGCAGGGTCGCACCAAGTTTCTTGAGTGCGACATATAGGTCGCGCAGACTTTCAAGAATAAAGTCGTAGTGCTGCTTGGAGGCATCGGGACCTTGCCAGATGCTTGGCTCGACAATGTAAATACAGCATACCGCTCCTGCCTCGGCTGCCTTGGCAAGCGCCGCGTTGTCGTGGATGCGCAAATCCTTTTTGAACCAGACAACGCTTTTTGCCATTGCAGTGAGGGTGAGCGGTTCTCCGCCGGCTAGGCCGAGAAGAGCGTTCTCAAGGAGGGTAGTGTTTCTAGCGACACAATCCGGTCGTACAGGCCAGCGTCTGCGCCCTTGATCGCTGGATTGATTGCACGACCCGTTATCACGCAGTCATTGAATTTCTTTTTTAAGCCTGCGGCGTCAATCGGATTCTTCGAGTTGCCAAGCGGGAAACGTATCTCGCCAGAATCAAAACTGCGTCCATCCGTAGTTTTGATGACAACCCGATCTGTGAACGCAAAAGCCGGCTCTAGCGGGCAGAAAGTGTCAACGGTCGACACCTTTACTTTGCTGTAGAGGTTCGAGACATCTTTGCGCGTCGCGAATTCATCGGTCAGCTGGGATAGTCCAACTTCCCGCGCAACGATCGCAGACGCGACGGCAAACTGGGCGCTGAACTTAGCCTCCAGGCCGGTCTTAGGATGGTGGTTACGCAACATAGACGCTTGTGCGGGTCCCATGGTGAGTGCGACTTCTGCAATCTCTTCAGGCTGCAAGTTTTCCCGATCTGCAATCTCAATCACGCCATCAATGGTGCGATGGCTGGAATAGCATACGGGGTAGCGCTTGATGGATAAACCGCTATCGAGAATTCTGAGCGTTTTACCTAAGGTGTCGGCAGGGCGGGTGCGGTCGACTTTCCCGGCCAGGGAGAGTGCAAAGAGATAACCTGCAGGGTGCTCAAAGACGTCAGGCGCTGAAGTCATCCCAAGCTTGGATAACTTGACCGCCTCAATGCCGTGAGAGGCCGCTCTACCAGCGTGGAAGGGTTTGGTCATGGTTCCAAAGTTGGCGACTAAGCCACTGGCCAGACTTGCTGAAATGGCGAGCGCTTGCCCCGCGTCTGCTTCATTCAATTTATTAAGGTAAGCGACGGCGGCGGCTGCTCCGACCGCACCAAAAACGCCAGTGGGATGCCAGCCTTTTAAGTGATATTGATCGGTTTCGCGGTTGACGAGTTCACCCCACACTTCGTAGCCAACAACATAAGCGCGTAACGCGTCGAGGCCTGAGCAGTTCAGTTTGTAGCCTTCTGCCAAAATGGCTGGCACGAGCACGGTACTTGGATGGCCAGAGATTGCCACATCGTCATAATCCAGCGCATGGCCGGCAACAGCACTGATAAATGCTGCTTGTGCTGCGGGGTGCATCGTACCGAGAAAGGGCACAGGTGCCTCGGCAGGAGTTGTGGCCTCTGCAAAATACTTGCGTACGATATTGACAACCGGCTCTGCATTGCCAGCCATCATTGTTGCAATCGTATCGATGAAGCCCGTTTTTGCCACCTCGAGTGCAGCCTGTTCATCAGTGCCAAAACTGGGTTTGGCGACGAAGGCGGCGAGTGCTTTAGTTAGACCTGTCATGTTGATGTCTCCGGTATGGCTTTATTTATTATTAGAACGAACGTGGCATGCCAAGCATGTGTTCGCCGATGTACGACAGCACTAGGTTAGTTGAAATAGGTGCGATCTGGAATAAGCGCGTTTCGCGCCACTTTCTTTCAACGTCATACTCTTTGGCGTAGCCAAAGCCACCGTGGCACTGTAGGCAAGCTTCTGCTGCATGCCAGGTCGCATCCGACGCAAGCAACTTACCCATGTTGGCATCATCACCGCAGGGTAGCCCTGCGTCGAATAGTGCCGCAGCGCGACGTAGCACCAGATCGGCCGCATCGGTTTCAGCGTGGGCGCGTGCAATCGGGAACTGAACGGCTTGGTTTTGCCCAATGGGGCGATCAAACACACGGCGCTCGTTAACATAGTTCACTGCAGTCTGGGTAAACCAACGTGCGTCGCCAATCGCTTCGGCTGAAACGAGGATGCGCTCCGCATTCATGCCGTCCAGAATGTATTTGAAGCCTTTGCCTTCTTCACCAATTAGGCAATCCGCAGGGATCTTGAGATTATCAAAAAAGACCTCGGTCGCATGGTGGTTTACCATGGCCTTGAGCGGACGAATGTCCAGACCTTTACCTAAGCCGTCACGGATGTCGAGCAAAAACACTGAGAGTCCATCGCTCTTCTTTTTGATCTGATCAAGCGGTGTGGTCCGTGCGAGCAAAAGCATCAGGTCAGAGTGCAGCGCACGCGAGGTCCAGACTTTTTGACCGTTGATGACGTAATGATCGCCTTGGCGCTCAGCGCGCGTTTTCAGTTTTGTGGTGTCGGTCCCGGTAGTTGGCTCTGTGACACCGAAGGCTTGAAGGCGAAGTTTGCCGCTCGCGATATCAGGTAGATATTTTTTCTTTTGCGCGTCGCTGCCATGACGCAGCACGGTTCCCATTGTGTACATCTGTGCATGGCATGCGCCTGCGTTACAGCCTGAGGCGTGGATGGTTTCAAGGATCACCATCGCTGCGCGCAAGGGCATGCCGCTGCCACCGTACTCTTCAGGGATCAAGGCACCGAGGTAGCCTGATGCAGTGAGGGCTTGCACAAATTGAGTTGGGTAGGCGAGAGTCTCTTCTAGCCCGCGCCAGTAAGACCCTGGAAAGTCGGCACAAACGCGTTTTACACCTTCGCGAATTTCTGGATAATCTTCGCCAGTCGAAATGCTAATGTTTTGGACGGGGTGACCCATGATTAACAGCCTTTAAAGTTAGCTTTTCGTTTTTCGTTAAAGGCTTTGACGCCTTCCATGCGATCTTCGGTGTCAATAAGATGGTTGTACGCTTCAATTTCAAAGCGGAACGCTGTGCGCAGCTCCATTTGACCGCCATAACGTACAGACTTCTTAATTTGCCGCACAGATAGTGGGGCATTGGAAGCGATGACCTCTGCTGTTTCCAGCGCCTTTGCCAGCACTTCTGTGGGTTCGAGAATGGCGTTGATCAAGCCGTATTCACTTGCTTGCTGTGCGCTGAACGGCTTGCCGGTCATGAGGATTTCCTTAGCGCGTCGCTCGCCGATGGCGCGCGGTAGGTTTTGCGTGCCACCAGCACCCGGCATGATGCCTAAGGTCACTTCGGTCAAGGCGAAGCGCGCGGCGTTGCTGGCGTAGATGAAGTCGCAGGACAAGGCCATCTCGAGTCCACCGGCGTAAGCGTGCCCATTGACCGCAGCGATCACGGGGATGGGTAAGTCCACCAAGGTCCAATACATGCGCTCAAAGAGCTCATGCTGCAAGGTCCATTGCTTCTTGGTCATGCCGTTACGTTCTTTGAGATCGCCGCCAGCACAGAATATTTTCTCTCCGGCACCCGTCAAGACGATGCAGCGAATGTCACCTGCGTCAGCAGTTAAGCGGTTCCAGAGGTCGAGTAGGTCGTGACCAGATTGTGTGTTGATGGCATTGCCTACCTGTGGTCGGTTCAGCGTGACCTTCAGGACGTGCGTGCCGACCATTTCAGTGGCGATCGTTTCGTATGCGGGGAAAGCGGTCATTTCTTATTCCTTTGATTAATCAAATCTGAGTGTTCGCCAAGTTTGGGAGGTGGCGCGCTTGGGTGTGGTCGCACACCGTCAAAACTAATTGGTAGCCCGATGAAGCGCATTCCTGAACCGGGCACATCCTGAATCAAACCGAGTGCCTCAGTTTGTGGATGCGCCGCCATTTGAGCGATATCGTTAACGGGTGCGCAAGGGACTCCCGCCTTCTCGAGCTCCGCAACCCAGTGTGCAGTTGGCTTAGCGACAATCAGCGCATCAAGCATGCCATAGAGCAGTGTTTCGTTTTCGACGCGTTTAGGGTTGTCGGTAAAGCGCGGATCGTCGATCCATTCTGGATGTCCAACCGTTTTGGCGAGAGATTTAAATAGAGCGTCGCTGCCGGCAGCGATCACGAGCTCACCGTCACTGGTCAGATAGCTTTTATAGGGGACAATTCCTGCTGCACCGGAGCCTTGTTTTGCCATGACTTTGCCGCTAGCAAAGTACTGCGCCGCCAACAAAGAAACCCAAGTTGTTGCGGTTTCAAAAAGCGATACATCGACCACTCTGCCACGGCCCGTCGTGTGGCGTTCTAGCAGGGCGGTGAGTGCGCCAATCACGGCCCACATTCCGGTGCCCATGTCCACGATTGAAGCACCCACGCGCACCGCAGGTCTGCCTGGCTCGCCCGTTGTGCTCATGATGCCTCCAAAGGCCTGCATCAACGGATCGTAACCAGGACGATCCTTGAGCGGTCCGGTATTTCCAAATGCTCCGAGATTGCAGTAGATCAGGCGAGGTTGGCGCGCGAGAAGAGTGGCGCCATCAAGTCCGAGCTTTTGAACATGGCCGGGCCGTAAATTTTGAATCACGATGTCAGCATGCTCACAGATGTACTGACGCAGGGCTTCGACCTCTGTCTCGTTACGCAGGTCGCAGACCACCGACTTTTTATTGCGATTGAGCGATTGAAAAAAGGGTGAGGAACCTTCCCAAAAAGGAGGACCCCACTTTCGCGCATCGTCACCGTCTGATTTTTCAATTTTGATGACCTGGGCACCGAGTTCGCCGAAAATCTGACCGGCGAAAGGGGCTGCCACACTGTTTCCTAGCTCGATCACCACCAGCCCTGCAAAGGGGGTAGCGCCGAGTGATTGTTGCTGCGTATGCTCAGACATTTTTAATGTGATTTTGGGTTGATTTGTCTCGCCAAAATTATGTCACGAATGCACCAATAGAAGTTCTTATTTCGTGTGGGCGTAGGGCCCCAAACTGGATGGTTTGCCTATTTACTTGAGGTGTTCACACACGGCCGCCGTGACTTGTGCGGTGGTGGCCAAGCCACCTAGATCACGGGTGTGCAGGCGAGGGTTTGCAGTGACGGCCTCAATTGCTTGCATCAAACGATCTGCTGCAGCCTGCTCACCGAGGTGCTCGAGCAGCATTACTACGGACCAGAATGTACCAATTGGGTTGGCAAGACCTTTGCCCATGATGTCGAACGCGGAACCGTGGATGGGTTCAAACATCGAGGGGTAGCGGCGTTCTGGATCAATGTTGCCAGTCGGCGCAATCCCTAGACTGCCGGCCAAAGCCGCTGCCAGGTCACTCAAAATGTCTGCGTGCAGATTGGTCGCGACAATCGTGTCGAGCGTGGCGGGGCGGTTCACCATGCGGGCTGTCGCTGCATCAACAAGTTCCTTATCCCATTTGACATCAGGAAACTCTTTCGCGATTTGGACCGCAATCTCGTCCCACATCACCATGGCGTGACGCTGCGCATTGGACTTCGTGACGACGGTCAACAACTTACGTGGGCGTGACTGTGCAAGTTTGAAGGCATAACGCATGATGCGTTCAACGCCAGCTCGCGTCATCATGCTGACATCGGTTGCCACCTCAATGGGGTGGCCTTGATGGGCTCGGCCGCCAACGCCTGAATACTCGCCTTCCGAGTTTTCGCGCACGATGATCCAGTTAAGCTGTTCAGGTGTGCAGCGTTTAAGTGGCGCATCGATACCAGGCAAAATTCGCGTCGGGCGAACGTTGGCGTACTGATCGAAGCCTTGGCAAATTTTTAGACGCAAGCCCCACAGGGTGATGTGGTCCGGAATATGGGGATCACCTGCGGAGCCGAACAAAATGGCATCCTTGTCGAGCAAGGCGTTGAGGCCATCCTCAGGCATCATCATTCCATGCTTGCGGTAGTAGTCGCCACCCCAATCAAAGTCCTGAAATTCAAACTTTATATTTTTGTCTTTCTGGGCAATGGCCTCTAAAACTTTTTGGCCCTCAGGGACGACTTCTTTTCCAATGCCGTCTCCGGGGATTGTTGCTATGCGATATGTTTTCATCTTTTTGTTTATGCGTGTCGTTAAAGCTACTGCTTAAAAGGGTGTAGATGGCCTGCCTGAGCGGTTCAGTGCTCACCACTCTCGTAGCGCTTACCGCGCGCCAACAGTTCGGGAGTCCCAATGAGGTCGTTAAGTCCATCAAAATCGAGCATTCGATCCTGAAATGCCTGCGTACTGCCGGTCTGTTTCAGGCTTCCATAATATTGCTGCAAAGTATTCGCCACGGCTCTTACGGTGCCACCTGGAAAGATGACGATGGAATAGCCAAGCGACTGCAATACTTGTGTGGATTTTACTGGCGTTTTTCCGCCCTCGACCATGTTGGCTAATAGGGGCACACGACCTTTGAATTGAGCATTTACGATTCGCATTTGCTCGTCGGATCGGACAGCTTCCACAAACAATACATCAGCACCGGCGGCGAGATAGCTCTCAGCGCGTTCTAAGGCGGCTTCGAAGCCCTCGACGGCCACAGCATCGGTACGCGCCATAATCAATGTGTCGGTGCTGTGACGCGCGTCGGTCGCGGCTTGAATCTTGCCCACCATCTCTTGCGTACTAACAAGCGTTTTTCCATCCAGATGTCCGCAACGCTTGGGAAAACTCTGGTCTTCGAGTTGAATGATATTTGCACCGCTGCGTTCGAAGCCGCGTACTGTGCGTTCCGTGTTGAGTGCGTTCCCAAATCCCGTATCCGCATCCACAATGATAGGCAACTTAATACGGTCACGTATTTGAGCAATTTTTTCATTGACCTCGGTGAACGTGGTTAAGCCGACGTCGGAGCGCCCGAGCGTGGTGTAAGCAATCGATGCGCCTGACAGATACACCGCTTCAAAACCAGTTTGCTCAGCGACCATTGCAGAGAAGGCATCGTAGATGCCTGGTGCAAGGAGAATCTCTTCTTTTTGTAAACGTTGTTTAACGGTCATTATCTTGCACCAGGTCGAAAATTATTCGCAGGCTCGTCAAACCAATTTCGATTTTTCTGTAGGCGCCGCGTCATTTGTAATGCGTAGGGCGCTGCCTCAAACAGCAGTTCAAGAAGCTCATCATTCAGCCGTAATCCCGCGTTGATCGCCATACGATGCGCAAAGTCTCTGGTCGCCGCATCACAGTGGGAAGTGTCTGGAGTCAGGTCTGGAGCAATTAGAGATGGAGCAGTGTCGCCGGGCGTTAACTGAGGACGCTTTGCGCGCAGCGCAAGTGCGCACTCTAGAATATGTCCTGTTCTTAGTACTTGTGCATCTTGTAATGGAGCCCCGACGAGTTGCATGCCCATCGGCAATCCGCTCGCATTAAAACCGCAGGTCATTGCAAGAGCGGGTCCTGCCGTAATGTTCGCGAGCACTTGTGCATTGGCACCTTTCCAAAAGCTGATTGGACGGTGCGCCGTGATGGGTTTGGCAGCGCCAAAACTTGGCATAAGCAACACATCAAACTTCTCATAGATGGGTGCCATTTCGTGGATCATACGGCGATGCTCTCGCGTGGCAGCGACAAAATCCGTAGACTGGAACATCACTGCAGGCAATATACGCGTCAGAAAATCTCGACCGTAGTCACCGGGCCGCTCAATGAGACCTTGCTGTTGAACCGTAAAAATCTCGGTCTCGGCCAGTACGACCTTGACATCCATGTATTCCTGCATCGGACGAAGCTTGCAGTCTGACACCGTTGCGCCGAGTCCTTTTAAAACCTGCACGGCATTGTTTAGCGCTTGCTGGTGATCGGCTGAAATGGGTAGATCGCCCTCCCACACATAGCGCATGACTCCAACGCGCAAGCCTTTTAAGTCACCGTCAAGGCCAGCACTATAGTCTGGTATGTTTTGTACAAAACTATTTCCATCCGCAGGATCATGCCCAGCGAGCGCTTGCAGCATGATTGCACAGTCTTTCACGGTCCAGGCCATCGGACCACAGTGATCAAGTGTGAACGAATTTGGCATGACTCCAGTTCGGCTCACCAGTCCAGAACTCGGCATGAAGCCCGCGATACCGCAGAGCGAGGCAGGCCCGCGGATAGAGCCTCCTGTGTCTGTGCCTAGCGCTGCAGGCAAAAGGCCCGCGGCAACAGAAGCTCCCGAGCCACTAGAGGATCCGCCACTAAAGCAGTCCAAGCTCCAAGGGTTGCGGACAATTGGCCAGGGCAGGTCAAACGAAGGACCTCCGTGCGCAAATTCGTGTGTGTTGAGTTTGCCGAGCAAGACGGCGCCCGCATTCCGCATGTTGGAGATAGTCGTCGCATCATGCTTAGGGATATGGTGCTGAGCAATGCGCGAACCGCCAGTCGTCAGAATGCCAGCGGTCTCATAGATGTCCTTCGCACCGTAGGGGATGCCGTGCATCGGGCCGCGGTAATTGCCAGCTGCGATTTCTGCTTCAGCCGTCTTGGCTTGTGCGCGAGCCATTTCAACTGTTGGAGTAATAAAGGAATTGATTTGTGGATCAATGGCCTCTATCCGCTTCGCTAAATGGTCGACATATTCGACGGGTGATAACGTGCGCGCTTTAATTTGTTGCGACGCTTCTGCAATCGTTAAGAAATGTAATTCTGTTGTCATACGGAGCCTCGTAAGGAGTTAAAGCAGTGGGCCCAAGCCTTGGGAGCGTAAGGCGGCAGCTACTTCTGGAGAGTGCATAAAGGTTGCTAAGGACTGAATGACCTTTGCTTGCTTTGTTTCGGTGAAGCTAGCTAAAGAAAAGATTGTTGATTGTTGAACGGCGGGGGGAAGTTTCGCAAAAATATGAATCCCTGACACCTGCATCAACTCGCTCATCTGTTGTACGGCGAGCTCGATCTCTCCGCGGGCGACAGGTTCGCCGGTTAAGCCCTCTGGTAAGACTAGTGCTTTAGCTCTCACTTCGTCTTCAATCCCTATTTTTTTTAATAAGCTGGCGAAGTACATACCGCTTGCACCTTGCTTAGAAAAGCAGATTGAGCGACAGGATAGAAGTGTCGCTTTGAAAGCCTCTGCCGTCGAGATGTCCGGTGCAGGAGCGCCTTGCTTGACTGCCATTGCGACATCCGAGCTGACAAAGTCCAAACGACTTCCGCTGTGTAAGATGTTTTCTTTGATCAGTTCATCAATAGAAGTTGATACAGCCATGATGGCATCGGCGCGCGCGCCTGCCCGAATGCGTTCCGATAACTGAGCGGTCGCACCATATTCAATCGTCACGTGTGCGTCAGTGCGCTTTTCGAACTCGGGGATAATCTCTTTGAGTACGTTGCGCATCGCAATCGTAGAAAATAATTTTAGGGACTGGTTCGGCGTCGTCATGGTGTCTCGGGGTTATGCAATCGAAGATCATTTGATTCTATTCGATTGACCCGGAGGTATCCGCTCGTTAGCATTGGGTTCACGATTTAATAAGTTTGTGTGCAGTGCGCAAAAACGCATGAAACAAGCAATGCTTAGCGGGTTGCGGCGCGTACGCGAAAATATGGTGAATGGGTGAAAACCGGAGGAACAATGACACGAGATGTTGAGCAGACAGAAATGAATGTCCAGCCTTATGAGGTGTTTGCAGTGAAGTATGCAACACGCGAGGCCTTGCGCAAAAACCATTTCATAGGCGGGGATTCGCACGATGGTCCGATGGCGATGGATTACTACGTGTGGGTGGTGCGTAATGCCGAGCACACGTTTGTGGTGGATACGGGATTTAGCGCAGAGATGGCTGCTAAGCGCGGCCGGACCTTATTGCGTACCCCAGCGGAAGGACTCAAGCTATTAGGTGTTGACGCGGCAGCTGTCCAACATGTCATCATCACGCACCTTCATTACGATCATGTTGGGACGTTTGAAAGCTTCCCGCAAGCTCAGTTTCATCTGCAAGACGATGAGATGGCCTATGCAACTGGCCGCCACATGTGTCAGAAGCAATTTAGCCATAGCTACGAAGTCGACGAGATCGTGGGTATGGTGCGCTTGGTCTATAAAAACCGCGTGAGTTTTTACGCGGGTAAGGGTGACTTGGCGCCGGGCCTGACTGTTCACCGTATCGGAGGTCACACACACGGTATGCAGTGTGTGCGCGTGTGGACCCAGCGCGGTTGGGTTGTACTCGCCTCAGATACGAGCCATTACTACGAGCATTTTGAAAAGCGACGTGCCTTCACAACGATGTTTAATGTTGGCGAAGCATTACAGGGATACGCCAAGCTTGAAGCGTTGGCGCAATCGAATCGCCATATCATCCCCGGTCATGACCCTCTTGTTATGCAGCGTTATCCAGCGGCGTCACAAGCGATGACGGGCATCGTCGCCCGCTTAGATTTGGAGCCGAGCCATGGATAGTCATCCCGCTTCGTTATTGCCAGGTGCGACGCGCGAGTTGGCAGCCTTCTCGGCGCAGCTTCGCTTTCAAGATATTCCGTCTGAAGTCATCGCGCGTATGCGTACGAGTTTTCTGGATAGTGTGGGTTGCTGTTTATTTGGTGCAACCTTACCCTGGACGCAACGTGTCGCCGCGATGGTGCAAGAAGAGGGTGCACGGCCTGTTGCATCCATTTTTGGTTGTGGACAAAAAACTTCGGTGAGCGGGGCTGTGCTCGTAAATGCGACGGCTGGTCATGCATTTGAGCTAGATGATATTCACAAAGAGTCGATTTTGCATGCGGGCTCGATTGCAACGCCGGTTGTGGTGGCACTAGCCGAACAGACGCAGCAGCGCGATGGACGCGCTTTGCTTACAGCGATGACGGCCGGCTATGAGATTGGCACTCGCATTGGCAATGCAGCGACGATGGGTCTCTTTTTTAGAGGATTTCATCCGCAGGGTGCCTCCGGTGTGTTTGTCGCGGCAGCCAGTGCAGCGGCGATGCTTGGGCTTGATCCCTTGCATACACAACACGCGCTGGGTATCGCTGGATCACAGGCGGGTGGATTGATGGCTGCGCAGGAGGGGGCAATGGTGAAACGTTTTCACTCTGGCCGGGCAGCGCAGAGTGGTGTGTATTCGGCGTATTTGGCACAGAGAGACTTTACCGGGATTACCGATGTGCTAGAGGCCGGTTACGGTGGCTACTTAAGTACCTATTCAAATAGTCCCAACCCAGAGCGATTATTGGAGGGGTTAGGGTCCGTCTGGGAGACGGGGAAGGTTGGCTACAAGCCGCACGCTTGTGTCACAAGCATTCATTCGGCCTTGGACGCGTTCTCCGCGCTCTTGATCAAACATAAGTTGACACCTCAGGATATTAAAAAGCTCGACGTTGGTGTGAGTTCAATGACCTTTACACATTGCGCCTGGGAGTACAAGGCACAAGGTGTGACCGCAGCCCAGATGAACTTGTACTACGGTTTAGCGGTGATGGGCTTTGACGGCATGGCGTTTGTTGCGCAATATCAGGAGCAGCGCTTAGCCGATCCCCAGATTATGGATTTCATTGGGCGGATTGAGGCGCGGATCGACTCAGAGATTGATGCGATGGGACCCGCTTATCGCCACGCAGCAAGGGTAGGCATTACGACCACCGACGGTCGTCGCTTTGAGCATGAAATACTCAATCGTCGTGGTAGTCCGGAAAATCCCTTATCCCACGATGAGGTAGTCTATAAGTACCGTCATGTTGTGCAATCATGCTTGTCCGCCAGTCAAATTGACCGCTCGATTGCTCTAATTGATAAGCTCGATAGGCTTGAGGACACCACGGAACTATTCGGGCTGTTGGCAGCGGGAAGGGTCGTATCGACTTAAAATGGAACTCTGCCCCGACTTTAGTTGTCAGATCGGGTTCCACCCTCGTTAAAGGTAAGCGGTATGTCGCGCAGTTCAGTGATTCTTCGAAAGTGTCTGCAGGTGTTTAGCCTCTGGATATGCTTTCACATACCAGCATTCGCTCACCCCCATATTTTTATCGATGGTGGCGTGCAACTTGTGTTTAATAGCGAAGGGCAGATTGTTTCCTTGCGCCAGAGCTGGAAGTTTGATGAGTTATTCGCGGCCTATGCCCTGCAGGGCATGCCTCGCTCCAAGTCCGGAGAGGTTGCGCAAGACGAACTTGAGAAAATAACGAAAGAGTGGATGACTGCGCTTGCTGACCCTGAGTCGCATTTCTTTACGGAGACGCTGCAAGGGACGAAAAAATTTGCATTTGGCTTGGCTAAGGAGGCGGTGACAACCTGGGAGCCAAAAAGCGGTCAATTGACATTGTCGTTTGAGCTGCCCTTCACTCTGCCCATAACCCCCGGTAAACAAGCGGTAGAAGTTGATATTTACGACCCGAGCTATTTCGTTGCGTTCGCGTATAAAGGGGCTGCCTCCTATCGCTTGGACGGTGCGCCCAAGAGTTGCCGAATCAACTATCTGTCCCCACGTCCGCTCGACCCCAAAACAGAAAGGCTTCTTTGGTCCATTCCTGCAGACCAGAAGGAGCTACCGCCTGAATTAAAAGAGATCACTAAGCAGCTATCACACCAATTTAAGGTGACATGTTGAGAGGCCCGTTGCAGCTCCAACGCGTTCTGAAGCGGCCAACGATCGCGTTCTTCGTTGTGTTGTGCGTTTGCGGTTTGTTTTTAATGAGCGCAGAGGTGCTCGCTCAAACAGCTCACCCGTTTGCGACACCGGAGCAACGGTTAAATTTCAATTTGGGAGGCTGGTTCAGTGAGTTCTCTGCCCAGATGGCGATGTGGCAATCGCATTTTTACCGACAACTCACCGGGGCTGTTCGTGCGTGGCAGCAGGATGGCTGGGCCGCATGGCTCTTGTTGGGCCTCTCCTTTGCTTACGGGGTGTTTCATGCTCTTGGACCTGGGCACGGAAAAGCCGTGCTGACTGCGTACGTGCTTGCGAACCGAGAGACGATACGTAATGGAGCGCTTTTGGCCTTACTGTCAGCATTTTTGCAGGCTGTCGTTGCCGTCGTGCTAGTGGGTGTTGCAGCAGGTTTGTTAAATGTGTCGGGGATGACTTTAAATCGGGCAACCTGGTGGCTGGAGCTTGGCTCCTATTTCATGATGGTTGCGCTTGGGCTCTTGCTTGTTTATCGGCATGTCATACGTGTGGCGTTTCAGCGTGGGTCGTCTCAGCAAGTGGCTCCCCATGCTGGGCACGATCATGGATCACATGCTCACGCTCATCACCAGGGGCATCATCACGATCATCATCACGATGACGCTTGTGGCTGCGGGCACTTACATGCACCCGATCCAGCGCTAGTGAGCGGCAAACTCAATTGGTCGAGGGCGACCTCTGCGGTCTTGGCAATTGGACTTAGGCCTTGTACCGGTGCTATCTTTGTTTTGGTTTTTACACTCTCGCAAGGTTTCTTTATTGCAGGGGTTGCCGCAGCGTTGGCAATGGGGCTCGGTACTGGTTTGACAGTAGCTGCGTTGGCGAGTGCCTCGCTTTGGGCGAATCATGCCTTAGAGAAAATCGTTGATGGACCCAAACTGCGGTTGGGCACGTACTTGGTCGCGCTTGTGCAAGGCCTTGCCTCGGTCGCGGTCTTGCTATTTGGACTGTTGATGTTTAGCGCCGCCTGGTCAACGCATGCTTGACGGCTAGCAGTCTTTGCAGCGCCCGTAGAGCGTGAGGTCGTGACTTTCGACTTTGAAGCCTTTAGGGGCCAGATTGCCCAAGTCGCTTGGGCAGGAGTGGATATCGAACACTTTCTGGCATGCATTGCATTGAAAATGATGGTGGTGATCGTGCCCCGCTAGTTCGAAGCGCGGGTTCTCTCCAGGCAGCAGTACTTGCTTGATCGCGCCTTCTTCCACCATGACTTTGATGTTGCGATAAACCGTTGCAATGCCAAGGCGGGGCACATGCAGACCGGCAAGTTCAAGAACTTCTTGCGCCAGCAAGGGGCGTCCGGCTTGTTCAATCGCTTCTCGGATCGCCGCACGTTGGCGTGTCGAGCGTTCTACTTTTGGAGCGTGATTGTTCTTCATACCGTATCTTACCTACATCAATAATGATTTTGTATTATTAATGATATTGTATTATCATTATTAAATCGTATGAGCGTTTCCACCCTTAATCAGCCTTTCCCAAACATTACCCCTACGACAATGTCGTCATCATCGAAGCACGAGCATTTGCATGCGCATCCTCATGAGCACCATCATGAGCACCACCACCAAGACCAAGTCGGACTGGGGGGCGAGGGCCCGCGCACGTCTAGGGGGATTGTGTATGCGCCTCCGGCGCTACGCAGTCCGGTGCTCAGTGGTGTTGCTCAGCGTGTCGCCGTTGTCTGTGGCGTGATCGGTCTCGTTTGGATCGCTGTGTGGTGGGCGCTGCAAAACAATGGATAAGCTCATCAAGCAAGGCAGTTTCGCGCCGGAAATTGCGTTGACGAATTTGACGATTGCCTTTGATGGACATCCGGCGGTACATCATCTGTCGGGAACGTTCGCTTCGGGTTCGCTCACCGCGATTGTCGGGCCTAATGGTGCTGGGAAAAGCACTCTTTTGTCGGCTCTCTCAGGTCAACTGAAGGGTATTGAGGGATCTATTCGGTTTGGAGATGCTTCGCGCATTGATCTTGCCTACTTACCGCAGCAATCAGCGATTGATCGAGATTTTCCCGTTCGCGTTCTCGATGTCGTAGTTCTCGGGGCATGGAAGGTCATGGGGAGTTTTTTGCCAGCATCCCGTGAGGTCAAGCAGAGGGCGACTGAAATGCTCGCAGCGGTTGGTCTCGTCGGCTTTGAGCGACGTTTTATCGGAGAGCTATCGGTCGGACAGTTGCAGCGCGTTCTTTTTGCACGCCTACTGATGCAGGACGCACCTGTAATTTTGTTGGATGAGCCGTTTAACGCGCTGGATACGCGAACGGTTGAAGACTTGCTGCAAGTCGTCTTGGACTGGCATCACCACTCGCGGACCGTGATTGCTGTTCTGCATGATCTGGAGATGGTTCGTCAATACTTTCCCCAAACACTTTTATTAGCGCGTGAGGCGATTGCCTGGGATGCCACGCAGGCGGTCTTGAGTACTGATAATTTATCTCGGGCTCGTGCAACGGCAGAATATTGGGATGACCGAGCACCGTGGTGCGTTCGGGCTCCCGAAGCTGGGGGACGTCTCTAATGCTGACGGACGCATTTCAACAAATATATAACTTTGTATTCTTGCCTTTTGTCGACTATGGCTTTATGCGACGCGCGCTCGTGGCTTGTGTCATCATCGGTTTGGCGTGTGGCCCGATTGGTACCATTTTAGTATTGCGGCGCATGAGCCTAGCGGGCGATGCGATCGCGCATGCGGTGCTCCCAGGGGCTGCAGTTGGTTTTATATTTTTTGGTCTCTCGCTACCGGCCATGACGATTGGTAGTTTCGTAGCCGCTGCCTTGATGGCGCTAGTTGCAAACCTAGTGACGCGGTGGACCAAACAAAAAGAGGATGCGAGTTTCGCTTCGTTCTATCTCATTTCTTTAGCGGTTGGCGTATTGTTGATTTCCACCAGTGGAAGCAAAGTGGATTTATTGCACTTTCTCTTTGGGAGTGTTTTGGCGACGAATGATGAATCCTTAATCATGATCGCAGGCGCCTCGACTGTCACTTTGCTGGTCTTGGCCGTTATCTGGCGTCCGTTGGTGATTGAATGCTTTGACCCAGCGTTTTTGCGCTCTGTTGATGGTCGTGGTGGGCTGATTCATCAAGTATTTATGTTGACGGTTGTCTTGACCTTAGTGTCTGGTTTTCAAGCGCTGGGCACCTTGATGGCCGTCGGTTTATTGATGTTGCCAGCCACAGCGGCTCGATTTTGGTGTTACGGCGTCATTGCTCGGGCAAGCGTTGCGGCCGGTATTGGCGCGGCAAGCGCGGTCGTGGGGCTGTTGATTTCTTACCACGCCAACTTTCCTTCAGGGCCAAGTATTGTGCTGGTGGCTGGGGGGCTTTACTTGATCTCCCTGTTTACTGGTTCGCGCGATAGTCTTAGACAAGTGTGGTTTCCTGCCCCACAACATAAGGAGTCATAATGCACCTTAGTACATTTCGTACGTTTCGCTCATGGCTGTTGATCGCACTTGCGAGTGTTCTTGTCGCCCCTGCAGCGGCTCAGCCTTTGCCGGTCGTGGCTAGTTTTTCAGTTCTTGCGGATCTCGTGAGAGTGGTTGGTGGCTCGCATGTCGAGGTGACGAGTTTGGTGGCACCGAACTCAGATGCTCATGTGTTTGATCCAACTCCGGCTGATGCCAAGCGCCTTGCTAACGCCAAACTTGTTGTGATCAATGGTCTGGGTTTTGAGGGCTGGATGGATCGCTTAATAAAGTCCTCTGGATATCGTGGCTCGGTCCTCGTAGCCAGCCGAGGCGTAAAGACCATTCAAGAGGCGGCAGGTCATGGTCATCAGCATGGACATAGCCATAGTCATGCGGCTGATCCACATGCCTGGCAGAACCCGTTGAATATTAAACAGTATGTGCAAAATATACGTGTTGCGCTTGCTGCGGCAAAGCCTGACGCAGCCAAGGAGTTCGAACAGCGTGCAACGGCTTATAGTAGGGAGTTAGATTTGCTTGATCAGTCCATACGCGAGCGGCTCAAAGCAATCCCTGTTGCACAACGACGTATTATTACTTCACATGATGCGTTTGGATATTTTGCTGCGGCCTACAACGTTAAGTTCTACCCACTTCAGGGTTTATCGACAGGTAGTGAACCTTCCGCTGCCGACGTTGTGCGCATCATTGACCAGATAAAAAAGAACAAGGTCACTGCGATTTTCGTTGAAAACATTTCTGATTCACGCGTGCTCGAACGTCTTACCAAGGAGAGTGGAGCGCGGATTGGCGGGACGCTCTATGCCGATGCACTCTCTGAGCCAGGCACTGCTGTGGATACCTATTTGAAAATGATCGAGCACAATGCGACGACCATCATCAAGGGACTTTCGCCGGGACAGTAACTACACGTTGCAAAAAATGCCGTGATGTACTTGCAAATGAGAATCATTATCGTTTAGAATATACGCATGGATGTCATTACTCATGCGTTAAACCCCGCTACCAAAAAACCTAAGCCCCAAAGTCTGGGGCTGTCTGGTTTGCCACAGCAGGGTGTCATGCACACCACAAGCCAGGCTCTGTTTCGCTCGGCCCTTGAAATTCATATCCAACATGACGGTGTGCTGTACCGCTTGCGCAAGACCTCCCTTGGTAAGTTGATTCTCACTAAATAATATTCGCCTCACGTCCCGACTTGCTCGAGGCCGTGAAAATTCTTTAATTCGCACCAGCCAGCCGTCGCCAGCCAGTGCCTAAGATGTTTTAGGACACTTCATGCTGAGCAAAACGCGTGTATCCCTCTATTGTTTAACACTTGGCATTCATCTGCCTCGCTTAGTGCTTGCAGATCCGAGTACGCCACCAGGCGTTTCGCACAGTAGGCTTGAAGAGGTCACAGTGAGCGCGACGCGCAGCCCACGTCGGGTTCAGGATGTGCCCGCATCCGTTACCGTCATCGGCGCACAACAGATAGAGCAAGAGGGAGCGCGCGATATAAAAGATTTGTTCCGCAATGAGCTTGATGTCAGTGTGCGGGCAGCGCCAACGCGCTTTGGACTAGGCGGTAACGCCAGCGGCCGTGCGGGTAACGAGGGGGTCAATATCCGAGGCTTAGGGGGCAATCAGGTCCTCATGCTAGTTGATGGGATCCGGATCCCAAACGGTTTCAACTTTGGTGCCTTCGCAACAGGGCGGGGTGACTTTCTTGATATTGATGGGCTCAAGTCTGTCGAAGTATTGCGTGGGCCTGCTTCTACGCAATATGGCAGTGATGGCTTAGCCGGTGCCGTAAGCTTCCGTACACTCGACCCAAGCGACCTGCTTAAGACGAAAGCAGTGGCGGCCTTCTCGCGCGTGAGCTATGCCAGTATCGATCACTCCGGTGCGGGGACGCTTGCCGTTGCAGGCGAACGGACGGCTTGGCAAGGTATGGTGCTAGCTAGTTATCGCTTGGGGCGTGAGACTGCAACCCACGGTATTGACGGTTCGGAAAATGCGAGGCGTACTCAAGCCAATCCCGCAAATTATCGTAATCGTTACCTGTTAGGCAAAGCCGTTCATTCGCTCAGTGCAGCGCAGCAGCTCTCACTCACTGTAGAGTCACAATATCGTACGCAAGCAATTGAAGTCTATTCCGCGCGAGCTCTCCGACCTACCTCTCCTCGAGCAACGCTAAACTTTGATACGCGTGATCAGATACAGCGCGATCGAGTATCGCTAGAGCATCGTTTCAGCGATATGAATGCAGCTTGGATTCAAAGTGCAGAAACCAAGGTTTATTGGCAGGATGCTTTTGTGAATCAGTTCACTCAAGAGGAGCGCGTTAGAAGTGCAGTACGAACGCGCGACAACACCTACCGTACGCGCTTAGTCGGCCTTACCTCCCAGTTTGAAACTAATCTATCCGGTGTCATTAGTCAGAAATTAACGTACGGCGTCGACTGGAGTCAGGCTCAGGTATCTGGCTTGCGCAACGGAACTTTACCTCCTTACGGAGAAGTCTTTCCGGTTAAACCCTTTCCGGATTCGCGCTATACGCAAAGTGGGGTATTCGGTCAAAGTGAAATGGAGTTCGGAGCGTTAAGTGTCATTCCGGGTCTGCGCTTTGACTATTATCAGATCGCACCCTCGACGGACGCCTACAAAGGCAACTCTCCGCAAATATCGCAGGGACAAGCCGTTACGCCAAGACTGGGTGCGGTCTGGCGATGGCTACCGAATTTTTCTCCTTACGGACAGGTCGCACGCGGGTTTCGAGCGCCCACTCCGGAGCAAGTCAATAACGGATTCAGCAATATTGCGGCTGGCTATACCAGTGTCGGAAATGCTGAGCTTAAGCCCGAGTATGCAGACAGCATAGAGCTTGGTGTGCGGGGTTCAATGCAAGGCCTGCGCTACAGCATCGCGGGTTTTGACAATCGGTACAAAAACTTTATTAGTCAGCAACGGGTAGGCGGCATCGGTCGCCCCAGCAATCCTTACGTCTATCAGTATGTGAACCTAACGACTGCCAGAATCAGGGGGGTCGTGATAAGTACTGAATCAAAAATAGATGAACGCTGGAGCCTTCAGGCAGGTATTGCTTATCTAAAGGGAACAAGCGAAGTCAATGGACGCCAGCAACCCCTGGATAGTGTTGACCCGCTCAAGGCAGTCCTTGGCGTACGTTATGACGTAGGGCAGTGGGGTGCACGTGCAAACGTAACCTACAGCGCACCCAAATCAGCAGGCGACATCGCGGAGTCCGCCGAGAAGGCGTTTGCACCTGGAGCAAGTGCCGTACTCGATCTGGGATGGTTCTGGAAGCCCACCCGCGATCTCACGCTCAACGTAAATATCAACAACGCCTTGGATGCTAAGTATTGGCGTTGGTCCGATATGCGTGGGCTAGAAGATACCAGTCCCGTCAAGGATGCGTACACCGCAGCAGGTCGCAATATCCAGCTTTCCTTACGTTATGACTATTAAAGAGATCCCCATGCACCTAACACAAGAGACGATTCAAAATTCTTATCGGACAATGCGCAGTCTTCAGGGAATGCGTGTGCGTGATATTGCAAATCAGCTACACATTACCGAAGGTCAATTAATTGCGGCACATCTGGACGTCTCGGGTGAGGCGGCGGAGGCGACACAGTCAGGCGCGCCGAATGCACTGAGTGCAATACGCTTGAGCGAAGACTGGCCCTCGATTTTGCAGTCCCTTGAAGCCTTGGGTGTCGTGATGGCCTTGACGCGTAATCACGCTTGCGTCCATGAAACTATTGGCATCTACAAAAATGCAAGTCATCGAAATAGCATCGGTATTATTCAAGGTGACAAGATTGAACTTCGCGCTTTTTATCGTACTTGGCGTTTTGGCTTTGCAGTAATTGAAAAGGGAGTTTCAGCTGCAGGTGCAACTGGCGGTGTGCAGCACAGCTTGCAGTTTTTTGATGAAGCCGGAATTGCAATTCATAAAATATTTTTACGTGCTGAGAGTGTTTTCAAGCAGTTTTATCAACTGGTTGACCGCTTCCGGCATCCGGTGCAAAAGCCAAGTGAGTTTGCCCGAGTTCCGGTGCGGCACGCTCCAAATTGCTGCGCTACTGAGCATGTGGATGTTCGTACGTTTCATCAAGCATGGCGTAATCTTAATGATACCCATGAATTTTTCGACTTACTAAAACGATTCTCAATCTCTCGTATTGCGGCCTTACGTCTAGCAGAAAGCGAATTCGCACAGTCATTAAGACCCGATCAAGTAGAGTCACTTTTGCTGCGCGCTTCTGAGCAGAAAATTCCTATTATGGTGTTCGTAGGAAATCAGGGGATGCTACAAATTCACTCAGGAGTGGTGAATCGAGTGGTCCAGAGTCAAGCTTGGCTCAATGTCCTAGACGATTGTTTTAATTTACACCTGCTACTTGAAAGCGTACGGAGTCTTTGGTTGGTAAAGAAGCCAACCCAAAATGGCTATGTCACTTCGATTGAAGCGTTTGATTCCCAGGGTGAGCTAGTTGTCACATTTTTTGGAGAGCGCGAGCTTGATAGTCCCGAGTTAGAAGTTTGGAGGGAACTGACCGAGTCCTTAGCGCTGGAGGCAGAAGCATGCCTGCACTGAGGAGTTCAAGCTCCCTATTCCTAGATCGACGGCAACTAATCCAAGCGACTTGTCTGAGCATTCTGTCTGGCTTGCCCGCAGTACAGGCTGCGAACTTTCGTCCTAACGCTAAAAAGCGAGTGGTTTGCGTTGGAGGCGGCTTGACTGAAATCGTGTGTGCGTTGGGATGCGAGTCACACCTTGTCGGTGTGGATACCACATCGAGATTTCCTGTGAGCATACGACGCTTACCCAGCGTTGGCTATGCGCGTAGTCTGTCTTTAGAGGGCGTACTTGCGTTGGCACCCCAGAACGTGATTGTCGGCCGTGATGCCGGACCGGCATCGGTGTTGGCGCGTCTGCGAGAGGCGGGCGTGACCGTTTCGAGCGCGGACGATGGTTATACGATCGAAGCGCTCCTCTTACGGGTGACGCAACTCGGTCGGGTCCTAAAGCGTGAGGAGAAGGCCCAAGCGCTAACTGAACAACTTTGGCGTGAGTGGACCGCAGTGATATCCATGGTTCCTGCCGCTGAGTCTGGTATCCGAGTGATGTTCATTCTGGGGTTGGCGCCGGGCCAAGTCATTGTGGCAGGCTCGGGTACTGGTGCGGATGTCATGCTGAAGTACGCAGGCCTTCAAAATGCATTTTCTGATACGAATGGCTACCGTCCCATCACAACAGAGGCATTAATTGCTGCGCAGCCTGATTTGATTGTCTTGGCGCAGCCAGATTCCACGACACAAGAGGTCGCTCGTAGTACGCGCGAGTCGATCAAACAGATTCAGGGCTTGTCTGCGACACCTGCTGCACAGCCTGCGCGTTGGCTGGTGTTTGACACGATGTTTCTGCTGAGCTTTGGTCCACGCATGCCAGACGCAATATTGACGCTGCATCGCACATCGCTAGAAGCGCTGCGAGCATGAGGCGATACCCCGGCTGGCCAGAGCCACCTATCACCCTCGTTCTCGTCGGCGTATTGTTTTTAATTACGCTGGTCGCAACCAAGTATGGTGCATTGCCGCTAGATCAATCGGCGTGGCTGTTTTGGCGTGAGGTGCCAGAGTCAGAAACCTTGGCAGTGGGCAGCCGGCACATTCTATGGGGTATCCGCTTGCCTCGGATACTGTTTGCGGGAGTGGTCGGGGCCAGTCTTGGCATTGGAGGGGCATTAACCCAGGCGTTGTTTCGGAATCCCTTAGCTGAACCGGGACTTTTGGGGATTTCTTCGGGTGCGGCTTGTGCGGCTGCCTTATCGATTGTTTTTCTCGCGCGGATCCCGGGTGCCGACACCTTTGCTTCACATTGGCTGCCTTTACCACTTATTGCTTTTAGTGGAGCGATCCTTGTCTGCCTTTTTTTGAATGGAATTTCTCAGAAGTGGATGACAGGCTCCATGGGAGGTCTTCTGTTAACAGGAATTGCTGTTAATGCTCTTGCAGGAGCGGTGATCGGACTATGCGCGTATACGGCGACAGATATTCAGCTACGCACACTTACTTTTTGGACGCTTGGCTCACTGGCAAATGTCAGCTGGACGCTTGTCGCTGTTTCGAGTGGAATTCTTTTGGTTACCTGGATAGCGGCACGGCCGCTTTTACAAGGCTTGAATGCGCTGCTTCTCGGCGAAAACATCGCCAGACATGTAGGAGTTTGTTTGCCAAGTCTTCGATTGCGCATTGTCTTGATGGTGGCAGGATTGGCAGGCTTTGCTGTTGCATTTTGTGGTGTGATCGGTTTTGTAGGATTAGTCGCGCCACACTTGGTGCGCATGACTGCTGGCGCTGATCTTCGAGTTGTTTTGCCTCGTGCTGCAATTGTTGGTGCTATTTTGCTAATTTGCGCTGACACGTTGGCCCGTACGATTGCTGCCCCTGCGGAAGTACCAGTCGGCATATTTACCGCTCTATTGGGCAGCTCATTTTTTTTGTGGCTGCTGGCTCGAGACAAAGGGCGAGCGGTATGACTGCTCAAACTGGAGTGCTTTTACGTCTGGACCAAGCTGAGGTGTGCATCGGAACGACGCGGTTTGGACCGTTCAGTTTTGATGTTTTAGCGGGAGAGCGCATCGCAATCCTCGGGCCAAGTGGCGCGGGAAAGTCATCCTTACTAAAAGTGATCTCGGGTGAGTATGCGACTGCAAATGGCAATCTTAGTTTAGGGGGAAAGCCGGTAGAGTCCTTGGGGCCTGCTGCACTGAGTCGTGTGTTGGCGGTGTTGCCCCAGTCTTATCAGAATACGTTTGCAATGTCGGTTGAGTTAGTGATTGGACTTGGCAGATTAGGTAGGGTGGCAGCTGGCGATTCGAATCAAATTGTTAGACAGTCTGCGACCTTGGCACGCGCAGAGCATTTGCTGCATAGAACAACAGCGGGCCTCTCCGGTGGGGAGCTTGCGCGAGTGCATCTCGCACGCGTGTTCGCACAACTTTGGGATGTCTCTGGGGGACTCCTTCTTGTAGATGAGCCCCTCGCTGCCTTGGATCCTGGTCTTGCGCTTGAGCTATTTGATCGACTGTCGAGCTTCACTCGATTACGCGGGCATACCTTAATCGCCGTTTTGCATGATGTGCAACTTGCTTTGCAAGAGTTTGATCGACTCATCCTAATTCGGCAAGGACAGTTATACGCAGACTGTCCTTCTTCGGTTGATGCGATACCGATATTGGAGCGTCTTTTTGAAGTGCGTTTTAGGAAACATCACGCTGGCGATCTTCTGTTTATATCCGCAACCGCTACCCAAGGGCATTCATAATGTGCACGGACACTTGCTCTTTGCGGCATTCTATTTTGCTAGCGAGCTTAATGCATCTTGGCGGAGTTGCAATCCTGATTGTTTTAGCGATGGTAGGTCCGTCACAAGACACAGCCATGCCTCCTCAAGCGGAATCTGACAACATTCTGATGCTCTTTGCGAGCCCCGCGCAAGTCACTGAGAGCGTTGTGGCCACACAGGCGGTTGCCGAAGCCATAGCGGTCACCGAAGCCATAGCGGTTGCCCAAGCCATCGCGGTTACCGAGACGCCGCCGGTGCGCTCCGAAGTCATCATCGCGAAGGAAATTGTGTCGCGTCCTTCTCCCGCCTCGGTCCCAGTGCAGGGCAAAGAGTTCAAGGAGATGGTGCACGCCGCGCACGAGTACGCACGACCTCAGCATGACCTCAATCCAGTGCCGGATTATCCGATCATGCTGCGTCAACGCGGTATTGAAGGTACGGTGTGGTTGCGGGTTTTCGTTGATCGGTCGGGGCTACCCGAGCGAATCATCTTATTTAAAACGAGCGGCTATCGCTTGTTTGATGAGTCTGCATTGCGAGCGGTCGCGCGCTGGCGCTTTAAACCCGCAAGGTCTCAGGGAGCTACCATGGCAAGTTGGGTAGAGTTTCCTGTGCGTTTTACTTTGCAGGGCTAGCGCCACTTGTCTGTTTGGCGATTTCCAGTCGAATGCGCGCGATGCTTGGTTCGAGGTCGTTCCAGGCCCCCTTGTCGGGTGCGAAGCGCGCGCGCATATATTGCACTAAGGACAGGATTTGATCGTCGTCGAGTTGGCCTGCGAAGGACGGCATAAAGCCGATCGCTTGGCTTGCGGGCTTACGCACACCCTCGAGAATCACTCTAATGACATTGTCCGGCTTATCGCTATGTAAGTTGGTGTTTAGCGCCAGCGGGATGTTTGCGCCGAGTAGCTTAGGGCCGTCTCCATCGTGATGACAGGCAGCACAAGCCATCGTGAACATTCTTTGGGCAGGCCCGAGCAAAGTCGCACTTTGGGTTTGGGCCGCCACGACATAGTCTTGTGCCGCTTGGGTCGCTCGTGCGGAGGTGGCTGCTTCTTGGAAAGAAGCTAAATAATGGGCCATCGCTTTGATATCGCTATCTGGTACGGAAGCCAGTTGTTGCACAACCGGTGCCATGGGGCCTCCGGCACTACCGTGTTGGCCACTAAAACCCGTGCGTAGATAGTCATAGAACGATTGCTCCGTCCATCTGACGGGCGACTTGGATGCCGCGGTTAAGGCGGGGGCTTCCCAGCCTTTGATCCAGGCGCCAGATAAAAAGCCTTTACCTAGTTTTTCACCACCAAGCATGTCGCGCGGAGTGTGACAGGCTGTGCAGTGTCCAACACCATTGACGAGGTAGGCGCCGCGGTTCCAGAGCTCGCCTTGATCGGCGAGTAAGGTCTGTGAGGTTGCGGGCTCGCTGTATAGCGCGTTCCATACGGCCATGAGGGGACGATAGGAAAACGGTGCTGAGAGCTCGGTTGAGGGATTCTTCTGCTCGACGGAGGGCTGCACCATCAAGTAGGCATAGACCGAGGTAATGTCCTCGTCGGTCATGTTTTTAAATGAGGTGTAGGGGAAAGCGGGATACAGCAGATGTCCGTCCTGCGATACGCCATCGCGCATCGCGCGCCTAAAAGCGGGCAAGGACCAGGAGCCAATCCCAGTCGCTTTGTCTGGCGTTAAGTTTGTCGAATACACCGTGCCAAAGGGGGTTTGTATGCCTAAGCCGCCTGCATTGGGCTGGCCGCCCGGTGCAGTGTGACAACTGACACAATTGCCTAGCGCAACTAGCTGACGACCCTTCTCGATGGTTTGTGCCGAATACAGGGCAGGGTTGAACTGCGCGATGGGCGCAAGGGGTGCTGGGCTACGTAAGCCGATCCAGCCGAGAGACAGACCTGCGACACCGGCAAGCACTGCAGCCAGTCTTTTTGCAAAGGGTCTTCGCGTCGGCCACTGTGCGTTTGTATTTGCTGTGGGGGGCAGCGCCAGCTGAATGAGTTGCTCAGCAGGGTAACCAGGTTGGGATGCAGGGGGTAGGGGATTCAGTGCCGCGCGGACCACTTCAGGCGTGAAAGGTGGTTGACGAAAGCGAATTCCGGTCGCATCAAAGATTGCATTGGCGATGGCTGCTGTACCAGGTACCGAGGATGACTCGCCAGCTCCCAGTGGTACCTCGTTTGGCCGAGGCATTTGCAAGACGTCGATAACTGGGACCTGACGGAAATTCAGAATAGGATAGGAGCCCCATTCGCGTGTTGCCACGGTGTTATCTTGCTTGCGTACCGGTACGCTTTCATGCAGCGCGCGGCTCGTAGTCTGAACGACATTGCCGTGCACTTGATGCTCTACACCGGCGGGGTTGATTGTCATGCCGGCATCGTGACCCACGACGACGCGTTTGACATGGACCTCACCGGTGCGACGGTTTACCTCGACATCAGCTACCCACGCTGCCCACGCTGCCCCAAACCCCGGCCACTTGCTGTGGATATAACGGGCATAGGCAACACCTTGGCCGCGTAAGATATCGCCCTGGGCCTCTTGCTGTTGCGGCTCGGTATGCCGTATCCAGCCGGCTTTGTCGGTCGTCGCTTGCAAGAGTTCTCTTGCACGTGGATCGTCTAAATAACGCAATCGAAATTCGACGGGGTCAACGCCGGCTTGTGTGGCGAGCTCGTCAATATACGACTCGTGTGCGAAAGAGTTTGGCAGCGCGGATACGCCACGTAACCAGGAGGCGCGCAGGATCGGCGGCATGTCGTTGACGGTGACCCGCAGATTACCGACTTGGTATGGCGGACGGGCCGTGCGGTCACCCATTTCGTAGGTTTGGGCAAGCGGTTCAATCGTGCGTGTTAACAGCAGGGCAAGGGTAGGAGCACCGTTCGATGGGTATGAGGTTTGAAAGTCATAGGCGGCAAAGTCGCCCGCTGCATCCAGCCCTCCGCGTACTTGCATCCACTGCGCCGCGCCTTTTGGTTCCCAAAGGTTTTCTTGTTCGCGTGTGAGCTGCACCCGCACGGGTGCACCGACAGCACGCGATAGCAAAACTGCGTCAGCGGCGACATCGTCGGCACCGTTGCGTCCATAGCAGCCTGACGCCTCCATTCGGACGATTTCAATGTCTAGGTCGGTTAGCCCTGTCAAGCGCGCAAGATCGGCCCGCAGCACATGTGGGTTTTGTGAGCCAGCCCACACTGTGAGCGTATAGGGTTCCGCATTCGACCAATCTGCGACTGCGCAAGATGGGCCGATTGACGCATGCATCTGATAAGGCCAGATGTAGGTGCGTGAGATCTCCGTGCCCCCATCCTCTAGCGCGGCATCGATGTTGCCTTCGTTGATGAGTTCGCGCGGCGTCGAAGGGTTCGCGCGTAGCGCATGCTCAAGGTTGCTCAGGTCAGGCAGGCCAGGCCATTCCTTCCAGACAACACGCAGTTGGTTAGCCGCTTGCTCGGCAAGTTCTTCGCGCTCGGCAACAATGCCGATAAAGTCACGAATGACGACTACGGCTTTGATGCCAGGGATATGGGCAATCGAGGTCTCGTCAACAGACTCTAGAAGGTTGCCAACAAAATCACCATGGTCAGCACCTGCGTACGGCGGTCTGACGACGCGCCCGTGCAGCATTCCGGGTACGCGCATGTCATGCACGAAGGTAAGCTGCCCTGTCGCTTTGCCTGGGATATCAACGCGGGGAATCGGCTGACCAATCGTGTGATGCTCTTCTTGAGCCTTAAGGCTGACGGAAGGATCAAGCAACAAACGAATATTGGCCTCACCAATGAGCTCGCCGTAGGTCAGGCGCTGCGTGGGGTGGTCGACCTGTTCGTATAGGACTTCACCACGCTCAGTGCGCAGGGTGTCTTCATGCGTATTCCATCTGGCTGCCGCTGTTTGCAGCAACCAGCGTCGCGCTTGAGCAGCTGCTTGTCGCAAAGGGGGGCTATGAAGTTGTATGGAGCCGCTTGCGATCGTTGGACCTTGGTTCGGTGCGCGGCCAGTATCGCCAAGAATCACCTCAACTTGAGCCATTGAGACATCAAGTTCTTCTGCAACGATTTGACCGAACGCAGTACGCAATCCAGTCCCAAGATCTACGTGACCATGCAGTGCAATGACGCGTCCATCAGACCAAACCGAAAGCAATACCTCTTGGCCTTCCGCAGGATTGGCAGGTACAGCGGCGGGTTGCCCTTTTGTTGGAGGAGGTGGGGGGAGTGGCTCTCGTACGACGAGCAACACGCCAGATGCCTCGAGAAAGTCTTGGCGCAGCCGCAGTGCTTGGCTAGGTGCCATGCTTGCCCACCTGAGGATGTTTGGCCTCGCGCATTAGCTGCGCTGCACGCTTAACGGCACGGATAATCTCCACATGTGTGCCGCAACGGCAAAAATTAGAAGACAACTCTGAGCGAATCTCTTGCTCGCTGGGTGAGAGCGTCCGTGCTAAGAGAGATGCGGTCATCATAATCATTCCGTTTAGACAGTAGCCACATTGTGCTGCCTGCTCGGTGATGAACGCTTGTTGAATGAGATGAGGCTCGGCAAGTGTTCCCAGGCCCTCTAGGGTTGTGATGGCGCGGCCTTGAACGCCTTCGAGGGGAATTACGCAGGAGCGAGCTGCCTGCCCATCGACGAGTACCGTACAGGACCCACACTGACCAAGACCGCAGCCATATTTCGGTCCATTGAGTGCCAGGTCATTGCGTAAAAAACTGAGAAGTGGCGTTTCCGGATCAAGACGCGTCTCAAGCGTCTGACCGTTAATGGTCAGACTCATGGGCGTAGCGTTGATGTTTAGAGAGGGCATGGGCGCTAGAGGCTCAGGTAGGCGCGTCGCACCGCTTCGTTTTCGTCGAGCTCGCGCATCGTGCCCGCAAAGCGGATTTGACCTTTTTCTAGAACATAGGCGCGGTCACACACGAGATTAGCAAAGTGTAGATTCTGTTCAGATAACAAGATGCTGACTCCTTGCTGTTTAAGTGCCAAAATCATATGAACCATTTGCTCCACGATAACGGGAGCGATCCCCTCGGACGGCTCGTCAAGCAAGATCAAGTAGGGATTGCCCATTAGAGACCGCGCAACCGTCAGCATCTGTTGTTCACCACCACTCATTCGTCCGCCCGGGCGGTGGGGCATCTCGCCTAGGTTCGGGAAAAGCTTGAAGAGCTTTTCTGGCGTCCAATGAGGTGCCGCTTCACCGCTAGGCCAAAGACGCATCGCTTGTCGCCCAACTTCAAGATTTTCCAGGACGGTGAGATCGGTAAAGATACGTCGATCCTCTGGAACGAAGCCGAGGCCCATGCCGGCGATCTCGTGCGTTGAGCGTTGCGAAATGTCGCGGTCCATAAAGTGCAGCTGACCGCGCCGCTTATCTATGAGCCCCATGATAGATTTTATTGTGGTGGATTTGCCTGCGCCGTTGCGTCCCATCAAAGCGACAACTTCACCACGCCCAACACTCAAATCCACGTCATAGAGGATTTTTGCAGCCCCATACCATGCTTGTAGGCCAGAGACAGTGAGAAGATTCTGTTGAGTCATGATGAAGCCTCTGACGCTTTGGCGGGGTTGAGCGCAAAGGTGCTGCCACCACCAAAATAGACCTCTTGTACGTTACGGTCGTCGCGGATCGAGTCAGGTGTGCCGTGTGCGATCAGTCGTCCGCGTGCCAAGACACTAATGCGATCGGCATAGGCGAAGACGACATCCATACTGTGCTCGGTAAAGAGCACAGCAATTCCGCGCTCAATTACTAGGCGCTTGGTCATCGCCATCATGTCGTTGCGTTCTTTGGGCGCCATGCCGGCCGTGGGCTCGTCCATGAGTAACAGTTTTGGATCGTTCGCTAACGCGATTGCGAGCTCTACTCGCTTCACATCGCTGTAGGCAAGTTCGCTACACGGACGATCTGCTTGCTCCTGCATACCCACCTGGCTCAAAAGTTCTCGTGCTTTGTCTCTCGCGTGTGAGGAAGCGGGCTTAAAAAAGGAAAATAGCTGGCTGTCGTGAGATAACAAGGCCATCTGCACGTTTTCAATCACCGTCAGGGAGGAAAACGTTTCTGCGATCTGAAAGCATCGTCCCACGCCTAAACGCCAAATGGCACGTGGCGCGAGACCGATGAGTTCAGTGCCATCCATTTTGATCGAGCCTCGATCCGCCTTAAGTTGACCATTGACCATATTGAAGGTTGTCGATTTACCTGCGCCGTTTGGTCCGATCAGGGCGAGTAGTTCACCTGCCTTTAAGTCAAAATCAATACCATCGACTGCTTTCACGCCTCCGAAAGACTTTCCAAGTCCACGTACAGTCAGCAAGGTCATACGGCCTCCTTGCGCGCTGCTTTGATGCGCTCGGTAATTTGCGCAGCAAAACCGGCAATGCCTTGGGGAAAGAGTAAGACGAGTAAGAGAATGATGCCGCCTAGCATTGCGCGCCAATATTCTGTGTTGCGTGCAACGGTGTCGTGCAACCAAGTAAAGGTGAAGGCGCCAACGATCGGCCCAGCAAGGGTTTGAATCCCACCCAAAAGCACCATCACTAAGCCATCAATTGAACGGCTGACATGCAAGGTCTCAGGCGAAATGCTCCCCTTAGAGAAGGCAAATAACGCGCCCGCTAAACCTGCAAAGGTGCCTGCCACAATAAAGGCAACCCATTGTATTTTTTTGACGTCGATACCAATTGCATCGGCGCGAAGAGGGGAATCTCGACCCGCACGCAGCGCATATCCAAAGGGGGAGTAGAGAAGACGGCGCATGACGTAGACTGAAATCACCACCAGTCCAAGCGTTAGGAAATAGTAATTCTTCTTGTCCTGTAACCACTGCGCCGGCCACACTCCCGTTAAGCCGTTACTGCCGCCGGTGAACCCATCCCACTGATAAACGATTGCCCAGGTAATTTGGGCGAAGGCTAGGGTCAGCATGGCTAGATATACGCCTGAGAGTCGCACACAAAACCAACCGTAAAGAAAAGCCCCAAGCGCTGCTACGGCGGGTGCGAGTATCAGACTAAGCTCCATCGGTACCCCAAGGTATCGGATGAGCAGAGCTGCACCGTAGGCGCCCAAGCCAAAATAGGCGGCATGACCAAACGAGTGAAGCCCTGCTGGCCCCATGATGAAGTGCAAGCTTGCTGCGAAGAGGACAGCGATTAAGAGGTCGATCAGTAGGACTGTGACATAAGGTGATTGCGCGGCAAACCATGGCATGGCAATTAAAGTTAGAACGACCAAGACACCACCTAATTGGTAGGCGCTCGAAGCTGGACGCAAGGGCAGCTCGATTTCGGCGGCGTTTCGTGAGGCCTGCTGAGCTCGTCCCATTAACCCCCAGGGTCTGAAAACTAAAACGATTGCCATCACGAGAAATTCAACAACGAGTGTTAGCTTGGAGAAAGATATTTGTATTCCGGCGATCTCGACGAGTCCAAGCCAGATGCAAATTGCTTTGAGTTCCGCGATGAGCAGCGCAGCAACATAGGCACCGGGAATAGAGCCCATACCACCCACCACGACCACCACAAACGCGGCACCAATCGTATGGAGATCCATCTCGAGGTTTGCAGGTTCACGAGGAAGTTGAAGGGCACCACCTAGCCCTGCCAGGAGTGCACCCAGTGCGAACACCGCCGTAAAAAGCCATGCTTGGTTGACGCCCAGGGCCGCGACCATTTCTCGGTCTTGTGTCGCCGCACGCACAAGGGTGCCCCAACGTGTACGGGTGAGTAATAGCCATAACAAGCCAAGCAAAACGGGTCCTACGACAATTAAAAATAAGTCGTAGGAGGGAAAGTTACGACTCAGAATTTCGACAGAGCCCTTGAGTCCTGGGGCACGCGGCCCGAGTAGTTCTTCAGGCCCCCAGATCCATAGCACAGCGTCTTTGATGACGAGCACCAAGGCAAAGGTGGCTAGAAGTTGGAATAGTTCGGGTGCGCGATAGATGCGACGCAACAGCGTGACTTCAATCACTGCACCCAGTAGACCGACGGCCAAAGGGGCCAATAACAGAGCTGGCCAAAAACCAATGCTCGCCGACAGTTTTTCAACGAGCGTGTATGCGATATAGATGCCCACCATAAAAAAAGAGCCGTGGGCAAAGTTC
>Ga0164292_10000326_pt1 | contig 35895 bp, 30 predicted proteins | sample GEODES117metaG_FD_111486 | JGI IMG/M metagenome (GOLD analysis project Ga0164292, IMG submission 111486) | Eutrophic lake water microbial communities from Lake Mendota, Wisconsin, USA - GEODES117 metaG | ecosystem: Environmental > Aquatic > Freshwater > Lake | place: USA: Lake Mendota...
ACCCACGGCGCGACCTGCCCGGTAGTGGCCGACCAGCCCAGCGTGCTGGTGACATGGCCCTCGATCTGGCGAACACCCTCGTAGCCATGTTCGAGCAGGCCTTCGAACCACTTGGGGTTCAGCGTGCGGGTGCGGGTTTCGAGGTCGATCTGCTCGCCCAGCGTGCGCACCTTGGTGCTGCCGCGGGTGGCATCGAGGATATAGACCGGGGTCTCGGTGCCCTTGGCGCGGCTGACCGAGCGGGTGACCCCGCCCAATCCGTCGACATACTGGTCAACATCATTGATGCCGAGTTCGACGCTTTCGAGGTTCTGGTAGGTGAAATCGACTGTGCCGAGCGCGCTCTGGAGCAGTTCGCGCTGCTGCACCGGCTTGCCTGAAACGCCGTAAGCAAAGCCCTTGTTGATCTCGAACGCATTGGCGAGTTCATCGGGATCGGCCCACACGCCGCCTTCGATCATCTGGTTGACGTTGGCGCCGTAAGCACCTTCGGCATTGGAGAAGACGCGTAGCGCAGCGGTTTCGAAGGCGCAGCCGTGCCGGGCCTGATGCTCAAGCGTGTGCTTGCGGACGAAGTTGGCCTCGACGGTTTCGTGGTCGGCCTGGCTGGCGATCAGGGCCGCTTCGGCGAGCATCCGGGTCTGCATCGGCAGAAGATCGCGGAAGATGCCCGAAAGCGTCATCACCACGTCGATCCGCGGGCGGCCCAGTTCGGCCAGCGGGATCAGCTCCGCGCCGCACAGCCGGCCATAGGAATCGCGCCGGGGGCGGGCGCCCATCAGCGTCATCGCCTGCGCGATCTGGACGCCTTCGGATTTCATGTTGTCGGTGCCCCACAGCACCATCGCGATGCTTTCGGGGAAGGGTTCGCCGCCGTTCACGTGGCGCGCGATCAGCTGTTCGGCCTGCTCGCTGCCCAGCCGGCAGGCATAGGACGACGGCATCAGGAAGGGATCGAACCCGTGAATGTTGCGCCCCGTGGGCAGCACATCGGGGTTTACCACCACATCGCCGCCCGGCGCGGGCTGGACATAGCCGCCATCGAGCGCGTGGATCAGTGAGCCCATTTCATCGCTCGAATCGAGCTTGGCGCCCAGCACCGCGCGGTCACCCGGAGTGTTGCCGGCAGCGGCCGCTTCCATCATCGCGTCGAGCATGTCCTCGCGCTCGATCCCTTCCGGGTTCCGGCCGAGGACGTGGAGGCCGTGCGGGATCAGCGCCGCTTCCATCTCGTAAAGCCGCGCAGGCAGCTCGCCGATGTCGGTGTAGGTGATGTCGAGCGCTTCGCACTGGTCGGCGATCAGCAGCGCCAGGTCTTCGCGCTCGGCGGCGTGATCGGCATCGTCGATGGTGCCGCGCCAGCGCTCGACGCTCGCCTTCAGTTCAGCAAGGCCCTTGTAGAGCCCGGCCTGTGCCAGCGGCGGGGTGAGATAGCTCACCAGCGTCGCGCCCGAGCGGCGCTTGGCCAGCATCCCTTCGGACGGGTTGTTGGCGGCGTAGAGGTAGAAATTGGGCGTGTCGCCGATCAGCCGGTCAGGCCAGCACTTGCCCGACATCCCCGCCTGCTTGCCCGGCATGAATTCCAGCGCGCCATGGGTGCCGAAATGGAGGATCGCATGCGCGCCGAAATCTTCGCGGATCCAGCGGTAGAAGGCACTGAAGGCGTGGGTCGGCGAGAAAGTGCCTTCGAACAGCAACCGCATCGGATCGCCTTCGTAGCCGAAGGTGGGCTGCACGCCGACAAACACATTGCCGAATTGCGCGCCCTGGACGAGGATGTGGCTGCCATCGGTCAGCTGCTTGCCAGGGGCGGGGCCCCAGGCGGCTTCGATCTCGGCGAGGTGCTTCTCGCGCCGGACGTGATCATCGGCCGGAATGCGCATGGTGATGTTGGCATCGGTGCCGTAGCGATCCGAATTGCCCTTGAGCAGCGCGTCGCGCATCGCATCAAGGCTTTCGGGAACATCGACGGCGTAACCTTCGCGCGCGAGCCGTTGCAGGGTCGCATAGAGCGATTCATGCACCGCCATGAAGGCTGCGGTGCCGGTCGCCCCGGCATTGGGCGGGAAGTTGAACACCACGATGGCGAGCTTGCGGCTGGCGCGTTCGCTGCGGCGAAGCTGGATCAGTTTGACGGTGCGGGCGGCCAGCGCTTCGGCGCGTTCCGGGCAAGCCTGCATCGGACGGGCGTTGTGCGAAGCTGGGCGGCCGCACTTGCGATCACAGCCATGGCAGCCTTCGGCCGAGCTACCGGCCCGTCCGCCGAACACGCTCGGGACAGTCGAGCCATCGAGCTCGGGCATGGCGACCATCATGGTGGATTCAAGCGGCAGCAGCCCCTGCGGACGCAGCGCCCATTCCTCGATCGTCTGGAACTCGATCGCGTGGGCGGCGAGGTAGGGCAGGTCGAGCTGGCCCAGAATCTCGCGCGCGGCCTGCGCATCGCTATAGGCCGGGCCGCCGACCAGCGAAAAGCCGGTGAGGTTGACGATGGCATCCACGGTGGGCTTGCCATCACGGTCGATAAAGAAGGCTTCGATTGCCGGGCGTGCATCAAGCCCGCTGGCGAACACCGGCACGACCTTGAGCCCGGCGGCTTCGAAGGCAGCAATCGCGCCGTCATAATGCGCGCAGTCGCGGCCCAGCAGATAGGAACGCAGCAGGATCAGCCCGACCGTGCCCTGGCGGCCCTCTTCGCGCGGTAGCAGCCGCAGGCTTTCGGAAATGCGTTGCTGGGTGCGCGGATGATAGACCCCGGTTTCGGGATATTCGACCGGCGCATCGGCCTTGGTGATGCCGCGGCGATACATCCGGTCGCCCGCAGCATAGCGGTCGATCAGGGCGCGCACCATTGCCACCACGTTCTCGTCGGAACCGGCCAGCCAGTATTGCAGGGTAAGGAAATAGGCGCGCACATCCTGCGCCGTGCCGGGGATGAACTTCAGCAGCTTGGGTAAGCGGCGCAGCATTTTCATCTGCCCCGCACCCGAATTGGGCTTGCCGCCTTTCCCGGCGTTGCCGCGCAGCTTCTTGAGCAGCGCAAGCGGACCCTTGGCCGGCGCGTCCATCCGGTAAGCGCCCATCTTGGTCAGGCGCACGACCTCGCCCGCCGACATCAGGCAAACCATCGCATCGCAGGCCTCGCGCCGTGCTTCGAGCGCAGGCAGAACCATGCGGATGTGATCATCCAGGAACAGCATCGTCGCGATCACGATGTCGGCTTCGGCGATAGCGGCCTTGACCTTGTCGAGTTCGTCCGCGTGGCTGCCCCATTCGGATGCCGCATAAAGGCTGAGATCGATGCCTTCGGCCGCGAGTGCGGTCTCTGCCCGGTCAACCGCGCCCTTCAGGTGATTGTCGAGTGTGACAATGACCACCCGCACTGGCGCGCGCGGGTCGACTGAGGCGGGCGAGGCTACGTTACCGTGCATAATGCGCCTTCGCGTCGTAGAGTGTTTCCAGACTGATCTGTGCAAGCCCCTCGGCGGTCGCATAGGCTTCGGTATTGCGGCGGGCTTTGCCGCGGACGAAGAACGGGATTTTCTTGAGCTCGCGCTCGGCCTCGGCGGTCCAGAGCGTCTGCGCGGGTTCGCCTTCGTTCGCCGTTTCGTCGGTTGCCGGAGCGGCTTGCGCAGCGCCAACCACTTCCAGCTCGCGCGGGGCAGGCGCGACGTCGACCGGCGCCGTCTTGCGCGGGCTGTGCGCCGCGTGGTGCGATGCGCCGGCCTCGTCGGAGAATTCGAAATCCTCGCGGAACATGGTGAGCAGGTGCTCTTCCAGTCCCATCACCAGCGGGTGGACCCAGGTGTCGAAGATCACGTTGGCGCCTTCGAAGCCCATCTGCGGCGAATGGCGCGCGGGAAAATCCTGCACATGCACCGGCGCGGAAATCACCGCGCAGGGGATGCCGAGCCGTTTGGCGATATGGCGCTCCATCTGCGTGCCGAGCACCAGTTCGGGCGCGGCAGCAGCGATGGCATCTTCCACCGCCAGATGATCGTCAGTGATCAGCGCCTCGATCCCGCAGCGCGCGGCCTCGGCACGGACTTCGCGGGCAAATTCGCGAGCATAGCAACCAAGCCCGCAAACCTCGAAACCCAGCTCCTCGCGCGCGATCCGGGCAGCGGCAACCGCATGGGTCGCATCGCCGAAGATGAACACGCGCTTCGAAGTCAGGTAGGTCGAATCGACCGAGCGGCTCCACCACGGGAGCCTGGAAGAGGTGTCGCCGAGGGCAGGCGTGGGATCTGCACCTGCCAGCTCGGCGACGTCGGCAATGAAGGAGCGGGTTGCTCCCACGCCGATAGGGACGGTCCGCACGGCTGGCTGATCGAAAGTCTTTTCGAGCCAGCGGGCGGCCTCATCTGCGATTTCGGGGTAGAGGACGATGTTGAAATCGGCATGGCCGATCCGGGTAATGTCCTCCGGCGTTGCGCCCAGCGGGGCGACGAGGTTGATCTCGACCCCCAGCTGGTCGAGAATTTTGCGAATTTCCACGAGATCATCGCGGTGGCGGAAGCCCAATGCGGTCGGGCCTAGGATATTGGCGCGAGCAGGGCGGCCTTCTCTGGGTTCGCGCACCACGCTCTTGTCAGCCAGGTTGCGCACGATCTGGTAGAACGTCTCCGCCGCGCCCCAGTTTTCTTTCCGCTGATAGCTCGGCAGTTCGAGCGCGATGACCGGGCAGGGCAGACCCATCGCTTCGGACAACCCGGCCGGATCGTCCTGGATCAGTTCGGCCGTGCACGAAGCACCGACGATGATCGCCTGCGGATTGAAGCGGGTCACCGCATCGCGCGCGGCGTCCTGGAAGATCTGCGCGGTATCCTTGCCCAGATCACGGGCTTCGAAGGTGGTGTAGGTCACCGGCGGGCGCTTGCCGCGCCGTTCGATCATCGTGAACAGCAAGTCGGCGTAGGTATCGCCTTGCGGGGCGTGGAGCACGTAATGGAGTTTCTCCATCGCGGTCGCCACCCGCATCGCCCCCACATGGGGCGGGCCTTCATACGTCCAGACAGCCAGCTGCATCGCCTAGACCTCCAGCAAATCCCGGCGCCGCAGCGGCCGGGCAAAGAGTTCGGTGAGATCGGCGGCCTGGTCAAAACCGTGGATCGGCGAGAAAACGAGTTCGATCGCCCACTTGGTGGTGAGCCCTTCGCTTTCGAGCGGGTTGGCAAGGCCGAGGCCGCAAACCGTGATGTCGGGTCGGTCGGCGCGGACGCGGTCCAGCTGGCGCTCGACATGCTGACCTTCGCTCAGGCGCACATTCGGGCCAAACCGATCAAGCTCACGGGCAAGGTGGGCGCGGTGCAGATAAGGCGTGCCGACTTCGACCAGTTCCATCCCCAATTCGTCCTGCAGGAAGCGCGCAAGCGGCACTTCGAGCTGCGAATCGGGCAGGAAGGTGATGCGCTTGCCTTCAAGCTGCGGGCGCAGATTGGCGAGTGCGCGCGCAGCGCGGGCGCGGCCCGGTGCGATGACCTGTTCGGCAAGCGCGGGATCGATCCCGAATTCGCTTGCCGCAGCGCGCAGCCAGTCGGTTGTGCCATCGACGCCGAACGGGAACAGCGCGTCGATCCGCTGGGCGCCGCGGCCTTCGAGCGCCATCGCAGTCTCGCCAAGGAAGGGTTGGGCCAGCAGGTAGCGGGTGCCCGGGCCAACGCTCGGCAAATCGCGGGCGTTGCGAGCGGGCAGGCAGCCGACCTTGGCGATGCCCATTTCGGCAAACAGCCGCAGGAACTGGTCTTCGACGATATCGGGCAGGCTGCCGACGATCAAAAGTTCCTTCGGCGCATCGGCAGCCAGCGCGGGCATCACCGGAACCAGCGCGGAAAGGCAGGCGTCCTCGCCTTGCGTGAAGGTCGTCTCGATCCCGCTGCCCGAATAGTTGAGAATGCGCACCCGCGGCATGTGCACCGCGCCGAGGCGCTGGGCAGCCTTGGCAAGATCGAGCTTGATCACTTCGGACGGGCACGAGCCCACCAGGAACAGCGTGCGGATATCGGGGCGGCGTTCGAGCAGGCGGTTCACCACCCGGTCAAGCTCGTCCTGCGCATCGACCATGCCGGCCAGATCGCGCTCTTCCATGATCGCGGTCGCAAACCGCGGCTCAGCAAAGATCATCACGCCGGCCGCTGATTGCAGCAGGTGCGCGCAGGTGCGCGAGCCGACCACGAGGAAGAAGGCGTCCTGCATCTTGCGGTGCAGCCAGATGATGCCGGTAAGGCCGCAGAACACTTCGCGCTGGCCGCGTTCACGCAGCACCGGGCGGGTCGGGGAAGCCGCGGGGCTATAGTCGTCGCGGGCGATCTCGGCCGCGCAGCCATCGAGGATGTCAAGCGCGCTCATGCCGTCACCGCCGTGCGGGAATGCGCGCCTTCGAGGCGGGCCATGCGCAGCTTCCAGATGAACTGGCCGGCATTGATAACGTAGGCGCCATAACCGGCGAGCGCGACCAGCATCCGCTGCTCAAGCGTGCCGTATCCGCCGAACAACAGCACCAGATAAAGCGTGTGCAGCGCCAGCACGAGCATCGAGAACACGTCTTCCCAGAAGAAGCTCTCGGCGAACAGCCACTTGCCGAACACCACTTTCTCCCAGATCGAGCCGGTGATCATGATGGTGTAGAGCACCAGCGTCTTGATCACGATCGAGACATCGGCAGCAAATGCGCCTTCGCCGGTTGTCAGCGTGCGCAGCACCAGGCCAAGGCTGACGAGAAATACGAGGAACTGCAGCGGGGCGAGCACTCCCTGGACGATCGTCCAGACCGACTCGTCGCGCCGCACCCGCTCTTCAGCAGTGTAGAGCGCCCGGCTCTTCCCTCCTGCGTGGCTCGCCCCCTTCACCGTGGTTCCAGGTTCGACCGGGGATGACTGATCCTTCCGAGTCATTTGATGCGTTAGCCTTCTCTCTCAGACTCGAAGGTTACGCCTGTTCCAATATAAGTGTCAACCTGATTGGACGTTAAGCCTTGTTGACGAATTTCGCCGCGCTAGTAACGGAGTTTGCGCCCTCCCGTAAAAAAGCGTAGGAAAGATTCGCTGGCTTTCGGGATCATGGCCAAGGGCGTGCTGCTTGGGTGCGTTCACTACCTCCTGCGGAAGGTTGTCCGCATGACCTGGGAGGGTCCGGCGAATGGGAGATTTCAAGGCTTCAAGCATGTTCGGTGCCGGTTCGGCGGTCCTGAGAGGGGTGATTGCCGCACCGCTCGAACGGGTCCGCAAGAAAGCATCGGGCAGTCGCGAGGGGCCTAACGACTCGGTCAACGCCATGATCGAGAGTGAAATTATCCCCCGCCTGCTGATGGCCCATGCCTCGGGCGCCTCGCGCAACAAACCCAAACGCAGCCGCCCGATCGCCCCCGAGGATGCCTCGGCCTTTGCCATCCTCCCGCTGCGGCTCGAGGCGGCGAGCCTGCTCGAGGAAGTCGATGCCTTCATCGCCGAAGGCAGCAGTGTCGAGACCATTTGCCTCGATCTCCTCGCCCCTGCCGCGCGGATGCTGGGCGAGATGTGGGAGCGCGACGAATGCGATTTTCTCGACGTGACCATGGGCCTGTGGCGCCTGCAGGAAGTGATGCGCGAAATCGCCGCGCGCTCGCCTGCGGACCTGCCCTCGCTCAAGGTGCCGCGCTCGGCCTTGTTCTCGCCGATGCCCGGTGATCAGCACAATTTCGGCACGCTGATGATCGAGGAAGTGTTCTCGCGCGCGGGCTGGCAGAGCGAGGCACTGGTCAGGCCCGACCGGCGCGATCTGCTCGACCGGCTGGGGCAACGGCCCTTCGATATGGTCGGACTGACGCTCGCGCGCGATTGGCCGAGCGGCGCCATAGCTGACCTCATCAGAGCGATGCGCAACGCATCCGCCAACCCCAGAATCACCGTGCTCGTCGGCGGACGCATGATCAACGAGAACCCAGGACTGGTCGAAACGATCGGCGCAGATGGCACGGGAGCAGATGCACTCGCGGCCCTCGATACCGCCGAATCGCTGATGAAGGTCTACGCCATCAACTCCCAGAACCTGCGCTAGGTTCGGCCCTCATGCTCACCCGAAAACACAGCATTGACGGCAAGCATCCCTTTGCAAGGGCGGCTGATCTGTTCCAGTCGCTGGATGCGGATGCGGCGATGAAGCTGGCGATGATGGCGGGTGATGTCAGCCTCGTGCTCGATGATACCGGCACGATCCTTGATGCCGCTTTCGATCCCAAGGAATTCCCGGCCTTCGCAGGTTGGATCGGGAGCAACTGGATCGAGACGGTGACGGACGAAAGTCGCCCGAAAATCATGGAGATGCTGGCAGCCGCAAGGCGCGGCGAGGTGCAGCATTGGCGCCAGGTCAACCATGCCTCGCGCGAGGGCGAAGTGCCGATCCGCTATGCCGTCCTCAGCGTCAATGGCGGGGCGCACCGCATCGCTTTCGGGCGCGATCTGCGCGAGGCGGGCAAGCTTCAGCAGCGCCTGCTGCAAGTGCAGCAATCGCTCGAGCGCGACTACCTGCGGATGCGCCAGCTCGAGGCGCGTTACCGCATGCTGTTCGAGCGTTCGACCGAGGCGGTGCTGATCATCGAGGCGGCGACCTTGCGCATCCGCGAGGCCAACCCGGCCGCGCACACGCTGGTCGGCGCGCGCGCAGCCAGCCTGCCGGGCAAGAAGCTGCCGAGCGTGCTCGACAAGGCCTCGCACGAGGTTTTGCAAGGGCTGGTCGGCGCAGCGCTGGTGTCCGATACGGTCAGCCCCGCCGCGATCCGTCTCACCCGCGGCGCGCGCGAAGTGCTTGTTTCGATTACCGGTTTCACGCAGGATCGGGGGCAATTCCTGCTCGTGCGGCTGGTGCCGGAGAGCGAGCGGGGCACGGCGGTCCCGTCGCCGCTGCTCGAACTGGTCGAGCAGATGCCCGATGCCTTCGTGGTGGCCGACGCCAATCTCGAAATCGTCACCGCCAATGCCGCCTTTGTCGAGCTGGTTCAGGCCGCCAGCGTCGATCAGTTGCGCGGCCGCCCGCTGGCCGAAACCATCGGCCGCCCGGGGATCGATCTCGATCTCATCGAGGGCCAGATCGATCAGCACGGCTCGGCGCGCAATGTCAGCACGGTGCTCAGGGTCGGCCATGATGTCGAGGGCGAACCTGTTGAATTATCAGCCGTTCGCACCTCCGGGGAAGACCCGCATTATGCCTTCGTGATCCGCCCCATTGGACGCCGCTTGCGCGATCTGCCACCGGGCTCGCAGGATCTGCCGCGCTCGGTCGAACAGCTGACCGAGCTGGTGGGGCGCATGAGCCTCAAGGACATCGTGCGCGAAAGTACTGATTTGATTGAACGTTTATGCATCGAGGCGGCGCTGTCCTACACCTCGGACAACCGCGCGTCGGCGGCTGAAATCCTTGGGCTTTCGCGCCAGAGCCTCTATTCCAAGCTGCACCGCTACGGCCTCGGCAACCTTGCCGGCGACAATGATTAGGCCGCAGGTACGGTAGGCGAATTCCGCCATTTTGCCCCGCTCTTTGCAAAGCGCGGATAACCCCCGTCAACACCTGCAATGACCCCGCAATGACTGAACAATGACTGCGCATTCCGGCGGGCACGGCGCGGGATGCCGCAGCATTGCCGCAGGTCGCCCCGAACGCCTACAGCAGTGCGATTGGACACATTCCAGATTTGACACCCTGAGTTCATCAATCGCTAAAAACCTGCCCAAAAATGCCCGATGTCCGATTCGTTGTGTCAAAACAATTTGACGCTCGTGCCTGTCAGGCATAGCCTCTTGCCATGGAAAATTCGGTGCCCTCGACTCGGCCCGCGCCCGTTCCGGCTGCGCCACCGAAGTCGCGCCCGAGCCCCACGGATGTGCTCGAGCTGTTGAAGCCGATAACCTGGTTCCCGCCGATGTGGGCTTTCATGTGCGGCGCGGTCTCGTCCGGCGCGGGGCTGGAGGGGCGCTGGTGGTTCGTGGCGGGCGGCATTTTGCTCGCCGGACCGCTGGTTTGCGGCACATCCCAAGCGGTCAACGACTGGTTCGATCGCCATGTCGATGCGATCAACGAACCGCACCGCCCGATCCCCTCGGGCCGCATCCCGGGCCGCTGGGGGCTTTATATCGCGATTATCGCCAGCCTGATTTCGGCGAGCGTCGCATGGCTGCTCGGCCCGCTGGTGTTCATCGCCGGGTTGGTCGGCCTCGGTTTTGCCTGGGCCTATTCCGCCCCGCCGCTGCGATTCAAGGCCAATGGCTGGATCGGCCCGCTGGTGTGCGGGCTGACCTATGAGGGGCTGAGCTGGTTCACCGGTGCCACCGTGATGCTCGGCGCGATGCCGGCGGTCGAGGTGATCATCGTGCTGTTCATGTATTCGCTGGGCGCGCACGGGATCATGGTGCTCAATGATTTCAAGGCGGTCGAAGGTGACCGCCAGACCGGGCTGACCTCGCTCCCCGTCGTGATGGGGGTCAAGCACGCCGCGCGCTTCGCCTGCATCACCATGGCCGCAGCGCAGATCGTGGTGATCGCCTTGCTGGCGCTGTGGGGCTTTGCGCTCTCGGCCCTGATCGTCACCGGCGTGCTGGCGGCGCAGATTGCCGCCATGCCCAAGCTGATCCGCGATCCGGCGAGATATGCGCCGTGGTATAATGGCGTCGGCGTGACGCTCTATGTGCTGGGGATGCTGGCAGCGGCGCTCGGCCTGGGAGGCTATATCTGATGCGTGGCGCGCTGGCCCAACCCGAGACGCAGGCGGCCAGCAGCGGGTTTGGCTGGCTGGCGATTATCCGCATCGGATTGGTGCAGGCCTCGATCGGCGCGCTGGTGATGCTCACCACGGCGGTGCTCAACCGGCTGATGGTGGTGGAGTTCCAGCTTGCCGCAGCGATCCCGGCGGGGCTGGTGGCCTGGCATTATGCGGTGCAGCTCGGCCGCCCGCTGTTTGGCCACGGGTCGGACAAGGGCCGTGCGCGGACACCGTGGATTATCGGCGGGCTGGCGGTGCTGGCGGCCGGCGCGCTGCTGGCGACGCAGGCGACCTTGATGATGGGCAGTTCATTCGGGCTGGCTTTCGCGCTGGCGATCCTCGCCTATGCGCTGATCGGCGCAGGCGTGGGGGCAGGCGGCACCTCGGCGCTGGCGCTGCTCGCGAGCGGGGTCGCCCCGCAGCGGCGCGCGGCGGCAGCGGCGGTGACATGGATCATGATGGTCGGCGGGATCGTCGCTTCGGCGATCACGGTGGGCATCCTGATCAAGCCCTATTCCCCCGAGCGCGTGCTCGAAGTCGCCGCCGGTCTTGCGCTGGTGACGGTGCTGGTGACGGTGCTCGCGACCTTCCGGCTGGAACGCCAGGCGGGCCATTTCCGCGACGATCAAAGCGATGCGCCCGCACCCGATTTCCGCGCCGCGCTGGCCGAGATCTGGCACGAGGCAGCGGCGCGGCGGTTCACGATCTTTATCTTCGTCTCGATGATCGCTTTCTCGATGCAGGATCTGATCCTCGAGCCCTTTGCCGGGCTGATCTTCGACATGGCTCCGGGGGATTCGACCAAGACGGTGGGGCAGTTCCATCAGGGCGGCATTCTGATCGGCATGATTGTCGCAGGAATCGGCGGCAGCGCCTTTTCCGCCAAACGCGCCGATGGGCTGCGGCCGTGGGTGGTGGGCGGATGCCTGGCTTCCGCGCTCGGGCTCGGCGCGCTCGGGCTCGCGGCGGTGAGCGGGCCGCCTTGGCCGCTCGGCCTCAATCTGTTTGTGCTGGGCTTCGGCAACGGCGTCTTCGCGGTCGCCGCGATCGGTTCGATGATGGGGCTGGCCGGCGCGGGCGAGAACACCCGCGAGGGTGTGCGCATGGGCGTGTGGGGCGCCAGTCAGGCGATCGCTTTCGGGCTGGGCGGACTGCTGGGCGCGGTCGGGCTCGATGCGGCGAGGGCGATGCTGGGCGATGACGGCGCGGCCTTCCAGCTGGTCTTCGCTGTCGAAGCGGGCGCCTTCGTGCTCGCCGCGCTGCTGGCGATCAAGGCAACCGGCGGGGCTGCGATCCGCGCGAGCGCCGCGCAACAGAATCGGCCGCATGGGCCAGGAGGGGTCTACGCATGAACCAGACAATCTATGACGCGGTGATCATCGGCGGCGGGCCTTCGGGGGCAACCGCGGCGACCGATCTTGCGCTGGCGGGCCATTCGGTGCTGCTGATCGAGCGCGGCGGGCGGATCAAGCCCTGCGGCGGCGCGATCCCGCCGCGGCTGCTGGCAGATTTCGACATTCCGCAGCACCTCTTGGTCGCCAAGGCGCATTCGGCCCGCATGATCGCGCCTTCGGGCCGTGCGGTCGATATGCCGGTGGGCGAGATCGGCTTTGTCGGACTGGTGGACCGTGAGGAATTCGATGAATGGCTGCGTGAACGTGCGCGGCATTCCGGCGCGGAACGCCTCACCGCCACCTTCGAGAAGATCGAACGTGATGACAACGCGCACCCGATCGTCACCTTCCGCCGCAGTCGCGGAGGCCCGATTGAAAGCGTGCGCGCCCGCGTGGTGATCGGCGCGGACGGCGCACGGTCCGCCGTCGCCAAGCAATGCCTGCCCGGCGCGGAACGCATCCCTTGCGTGTTCGCCTATCACGAGATCATCAAATCGCCCGAGCGCAACTCCGAACACTTCGATGCCTCGCGCTGCGACGTTTACTATCAGGGCCGCCTGTCGCCCGATTTCTACGCCTGGGTGTTCCCGCATGGCGACACCGCGAGCATCGGGGTGGGCAGCGCCAACAAGGGCTTCAGCCTGCGCGGCGCGATCGCCACGATGCGCGATGATCTCGGCCTTGAGCGCTGCCAGACCGTGCGCCGCGAAGGCGCGCCGATCCCCTTGAAGCCCTTGAAGCGTTGGGACAATGGCGCGGATGTGATCGTCGCCGGCGATGCCGCGGGGATCGTTGCGCCTGCTTCGGGCGAGGGCATCTATTACGCCATGGTCGGCGGGCGTGTGGTGGCCGATGCCGCCAGCGCCTTCCTCAAGACCGGCCAGGCCAGCCAGCTGCGCACCGCGCGCAAGGTCTTCATGAAGGAACACGGCACCGTGTTCTGGGTGCTCGGGATGATGCAGTATTTCTGGTATTCGTCCGACAAGCGCCGCGAGCGCTTCGTGACCATGTGCGACGACAAGGATGTGCAGGAACTGACCTGGCAGGCCTATATGCACAAGAAGCTGGTGCGCGCCAAACCGATGGCGCACGTCAAGATCTTCATGAAGGACACCGCGCACCTGCTAGGCTTGAGGCCCGCAACGCGCTAGACCGTGTCCGTATGAACAGAATGATGATTATCCCGGTGACCATAGCGACGGCGATGGCGCTGTGCGTGGCGGCGCTGGGCGCGACGATTACCGATCTTGGCCCGTGGTATCAGGCGCTCGCCAAGCCGGGCTGGAACCCGCCCGATGTGGTGTTCCCGATGGGCTGGACGCTGATCTATGCGCTGATCACCATCTCGGGGATCACCGCGTGGCGCGCTGCCCCCACGGCGGCAAAGGCCGAATGGGTGATCGCGCTGTTTGCGCTCAACGGCTTTCTCAACATCACCTGGAGCCTGATCTTCTTCCGCATGCAGCGCCCGGACTGGGCCTTCATCGAGCTGATCCTTTTGTGGCTCTCGATCCTCGTGCTGATCATCTATTGCGTCCGCTTTTCGCGCAGCGCGGCCGCGCTGCTGGTGCCCTATCTGGCATGGGTGAGCTTTGCCGGCGCGCTCAACTGGGCAGTGGTCGATCTCAACGCGCCGTTCGGCTGAGCCGGCGGCGGCGGCGGGGAGAGGGCAGGGGCATGGCCGATTTCTTTGCCAGCGGCCATGCGGCTGACCTTATTCTTGGTGTCTTGCTAATCGAGGCGGCGTGGCTGCGGCTGGGCCGCGGCTGGAGCTGGGCGGCGCTGGCCGGATTGCTCGGCCCTGCGGCGCTGATCGTGCTGGGCCTGCGCGCCGCGCTCGTGGGCGCGGATTGGTGGATGGTCGCGCTGCCGCTCGCCGCCTCGCTGCCGCTGCATCTCATGGATCTGCGCAAGCGATTGGCGGCCCACCCCTCCGACTAAGGCCGATCTCCAAGAAACGAAAACCCGGCCGGGCCGCTTTGGCCAGGCCGGGTTTCGTGTTGCTGTCGCTGTGGTCGCCAGCCGGACACGAAGGCCCGGCCCCTGCGCTTACTGGCGCACTTACTGACCGGAAGCAGCGCCGATCGCGCCACTCGGATCGTAGTTCTCGGTGGTCGGAGCGTAGTAATGCTCCTGCGCCCACAGATACCAGTTATCGACCACGGTGCCGGTGAGCAGAATGCCGATCCCGCCGGTCAGCGTGGTCAGCACCGCAAACCACCAGGCCCAGCGGTGGATCGATTCAAACGTGGCATTGAAGCCCATCACCCAGCGCCAGAACAGCGCGCCGCGTTCGGCTGCCGTCCCGCGATCGGTGATCTGCTCGATCTCGCGTTCCCCGCCATAACGGCCGAGCGCCAGGATGGTCGCCCCGTGCATCGCGAACAGAACCGCCGACCCGTAAAGGAAGACGATCGAGAGCGCGTGGAACGGATTGTAGAACAGATTGCCGTAGACCAGCGAGAAGTTGTTGGTCCAGTCGAGGTGGCTGAAGATGCCGTAAGGCACCGCCTGCGACCAATCCCAGAGCAGCAGCGGGCGGATGAAGCCCAGCACCAGGAACAGCCAGATGGCAGAAGCGAAGGCCCAGGGAATGTGCATCCCCATGCCCAGCGCCTTGGCCCGCATGTAGGTGCGCGCCCACCAGCACATCACCGCGATGGTAAGGAACGCGCCGGTCAAGATGAACCAGCCGCCCTTTTCCAGCGGGACGAACGGGCTGAAGCCATATTCCGGCCCCGGAGGGTTCAGCGAGAGCCAGAAGAACTCGCGCATGAAGGTCTGCGGACTCCAGCCGGCCTGGGCCCAGAAGTTGAGGCCGATGATCATGATCGCCGCGCCGCCGAAGGCCAGCGAGATCGTGCCGAGCAGCCCGAGATAGATCGGACCGATCTGGGCCTGACCGAGCTTGCCCATCCAGTAGTTGTGGCCAACCAGGGCAATGCGCCCTTCGCTGCCGTCGAGGTGCGGGACGCCCATTTCGGGCGGCCCTTCCACTTGCACCTGTGTGAAGATGTTTTGATATGTCGCCATGGTTCAGGTGCTCCTTACGACCAGATCGGAATCTTCTTCCAGAAATCCCAGAATTCGATCCAGCTGCCGACATACAGAGTGCCGGAAATGACGATGCAGATGGCGCTCCAGAACGCGGCAGAAAGCGCGAGGAAGAGCCCCACCCGGTGAATGCCGAGCGTGCCGACCGAATAGCCGATGAAGTCACGGAAATAGGTGTCTTCGTATTCGGGCGTCTTCACGTCGGTTCCGCCGGAGGTGTTGACCGCCGACAGCACCAGGCCGCCATGCAGCGCGAGCGCGAGAACGTTCGTGAAGAAGAACGTGATCGCCAGCATGTGCACAGGGTTGTAGTGGAAGTTGCCGAAGGCATAGCCCACGCCAGAAACCCATTCGAGGTGGGTCCAGATCCCGTAAGGGAAGCCATTGCCCCAGGCGCCCATCCAGAAGGGACGGATCACATTGAGCGTGACATAGGCAAATACGGCGACGCTGAAGGCGATCGGCACGTGGTAAGACATGCCGAGCTTGCGCGAGATTTCTGCCTGACGCAGCACCCACGATGAGAAGGCAACCACCGCACAGGCGGTAATCACCTGCCAGTATCCGCCCTCTTTGAGCGGAGCAAAGGCCAGTCCGGCTTCAATCGATGGCGGATTGATCGAGATGAGCCAGGGGTTGAGGGTCGGACCTTGTGTAGCGGCGGCGAAGATCAGCGCGGTGCCTAGCAGCGCACTGATTGCCGTCGTCACTCCGAAGAATCCGACATAAAACGGGCCGACCCAGAAGTCGAAGAGGTCGCCGCCGATTAATGTGCCACCGCGGACGCGGTATTTCCGCTCGAAACTAAGGAGCGCCATAGGTCCATCCTTCCCGCCATAGCGGCGGGTGCTTGAATTGATCGAAAGAGTGTTAGGAGGCAGGCAGGCGAACCTGCCCCCTCACATTCGACCAGGTACTATCCCGCCGTCGGAGCTTCCGACGATTCGATAGCGGCCTGTGCCGGCGCGACCACGCCAGGAGCGTTTTCGAGCCAGTTGTAGCGATCCGTGCTGAGCAGGATGAAGTGGATGGTGAACGCCAGCACCGCGAGAGCAACATGCATGCCCACGAGTGCGCGACGGATGTCAAAATAGAACCAGATTCTCCACATAGGGAAATTCCTTTCAAAAATGTTGGTCAACCTTGCAGTCCGGCCGTAGCCGGGGGCTGCAGATTACTGGCCGAAACCAGCGCCAAACCAGGGCTTGTAGCTCCACATCAAGAAATGGGCGACCAGAGCGATCGCCACATAAAGGACAAACGTCCCCATGAAGCCCTTGTGGATTTCCTGTGCCTCTTCAGGCGTCAGGTGAGTTCCGATACGTTCGTTCATCGGCTTTTCTCCGTTCAGTTGGGTATGTTTGGGAGCCCGAAAGCTCCCGTCGGCGTCCCCGCGTGATCCCCCACGTGGATTGGAGAGCCCCCTTGGTGGGGGCATGGGCTTGTGCTGGCGCGTTCGGCATCAGCGACAAAGGGTTGGAACGGGCGTGCAGCATGATCATGCTCCCGCCCTTTCAAGCAGCGCCTCTTGGAGGCAGTCTGCGGTAACAATCTCCGCGCCGCGCTGGCGTGCGGTGCGCTCGGCCGCGTCGCGCATACGCTTGGCAGCGGAAATGCGGACCAGCACCGGCTGAGCTTCGACCAACTGGTCGAGCCGCACCTTGGCCTCGGTTTCCCAAGTCAGCTCGGCGAGGCTGCGCGCCGGGGTCGGATCGAGCTTGTCGAGCTCGGTACCGAGCGGAAGGATGTGGAACAGCGCATCGAACAGCGCATTGCACACTTCCTGCACCAGATAGGTCGCGCCCGAATAGCCCATGAAGGGCGTGCCGGTGTGGCGGCGGATCGCAGCGCCGGGGAAGCTGGCCGGGATGAACTGGCTGCTGGGGCCGTATCCGGCTTTCATTTCAGCGAGATACATCCGCTCGTTATAGCTGCCGAACATCACCAGCGGCGGGTTGGCATGGATCGCGGCGCGCACCTCTTCGTTCACCGGCTTGACCCCGGCACAGCGCGAGAACGCCAGGTTGCAGGGCAGGCCCATGTCGTCTTCAAGGAAGTGGCGGATGCCGCGCGCATAGGTTTCATTGGCGACGATGCCGAAGCTCGCCGTGCCGAAGAAATCCTGCGTCACCGAGCGCCACAGATCCCACAAGGGCTTGATCGTGGTGTGCTTCTCGCGCTCGATGAAGGGTTCAGGATCGAGGCCGAGTTCCGCCGCCAGTGCGCGCAGGAACTTGGTGGTCTGGGTGAGGCCCATCGGCGCCTGGAAATAGGGCCGCTCGAGCGTTTCGCACAAATTGCGGCCATATTCGCGGTACATGCAGACATTGGCGTCGCTGGTGGCGAGATCGCGGATGTCGGCGAGGTGGCTGCCCAAGGGGAACACCATGCCGACTTCGGCGCCGATGCCTTCGACAAGCCGGCGGATCTCGGCGAGATCGCTCGGCATATTGAACATGCCGTAGGCCGGGCCGATGATGTTCACCCGCGGCTTTTCGTCTTCGCGGCGCTCGCGCTTTTCGGGCATCTTCTTGGGGCCGAATTCGGTCCACAGCCAGGTCAGCGCGCGGTCAGCCGACTGCCATTGGTCCTCGTCGATGGTGCGCGGCAGGAAGCGCTTGATGTTGGTGCCTTCGGGCGTCACGCCGCCGCCGATCATCTCGGCGATCGAGCCGGTGACGACCACCGCAGGCAGTTCGGTATCGAGGGCTTTCCACGCGCGCTTCATCGCGCCTTCGGTGCCGGTCTTGCCGAGCTCTTCCTCGCCCAGGCCGGTGACGACGATGGGCAGTTCATGCGGCGGCAGCGCGTCGGTGTAATGCAGCACGCTGGTCACCGGCAGGTTCTCGCAGCCGACCGGGCCATCGATGATGACCTGCAAGCCCTTGACCGCGGTGAAGACGTAGGTCGCGCCCCAATAGCCGCCAGCGCGGTCATGGTCGAGAACGAGCGTCATGAGCCGATCGCCTCCGATGCCTTGCGCGCCGCATCATTGAGCGCCGCATACTTCTTGCGGAACTTGGGCCGGTCGACAGGAAGCTCTTCCCACACGCCGGCGGCATGTTCGGTGCCGACGCCTTCGAAGAAGTCGCGCATCGCATCGAACCGCGCCTTGTTGCCCATCGCGGCGTTGATCACCGTGGCAAGGCTGCCAGCGCCCGCCGGACCCATCAGCGGACGGGCCGAGATGAGGTTGGTGAAATAGAGCGAGGGGATCGCGCGCGTTTTGGCGTATTGCACCACCGGCGTGGTGCCGATGGCGAGATCGGGGCGGTATTCCTCGACCGCGGCGATGTCCTGTTCAAGGCTGGCGCGGAACTGGATCTGCACGCCGCGCGCTTCGAGCCATTCGCGGTCAGGATCGGACCATTTGGTGCGCGGGCAGGCCGAGCCGACATAGCGCACATCCGCGCCGCTCTCGACCAGCAGGCGGGCGACCAGCAGTTCCGAGCCTTCATAGCCCGACACCGTGATCCGCCCCTTGATCGGCATCTTTTCGAGCGCGCCCTTGCAGGCAGCGATCATCGCATTCTTTACGCCGTCGACCGATGCTTGCGGCAGGCCGAGCGTATCGCCGAGCGATTGCAGCCATGCCGCCGTGCCATCGGCACCCACCGGCGCGGAGCCAACAACCGGGCGCCCGGCGGCTTCGAATTCGCGGATGCTGGCGGTGTAGAACGGGTGGACTGCGGCAACGACCGCGCAATCGAGTGCGGCATAAAGCTCGCGCCATTCGCGGGTCGGGACGACCGGGCCAGCAGCCAGGCCCAAGGGCGCCAGCATCTGCCCGATCACCACCGGATCAGCCGGGAACATCTCGCCCAGCAGCGCAACGGTGGGCTTGTCGGTGCGCTCGCGCGGCGCGGCGACGGGGCCGGCCTGCACTTCCCCGCGGGCATAAGCGAGCATCGCGCCGGCCAAAACGTCCTTGGCCTCGGCATGGGTCGGGATGCCGAAGCCGGGCACGTCGATGCCGACAATGCGCACACCGTTGATCTGCTTTTTCAGCAGCCGCAGCGGCACGCCGCTCGCAGTCGGCACGCACAGGTTGGTGACGATGATCGCATCGTAGAGTTCGGGATCGGCGAGGCCTTCGACGGCTTCCTTGATGTCCTCGAACAGCTTGCCGGTGACCAGCGTTTCCGAGCTGAACGGCACATAGCCAACAGTACGGCGCGCGCCGTAGAAGTGCGAGGTGAAGGTCAGGCCGTAAACGCAGCAGGCCGAGCCCGAGAGCACGGTCGCGGTGCGCCGCATTCTGAGGCCCACCCGCAGCGAACCGAATGCCGGGCACATCGATTGCGGCTGGTCATGCGGGCCAGCCTTCGGATCGACCGGATAGTCGGCGGCGTATTGATCGAGAATGTCGCTTTTGCCGGCAGCGCGCGCGGCCTCGCGCATCGTGTCCTTCGAGGCGCAGGCGCCGCCGCCATCGCCTGCCACGCCGGGATCGAGCTCGATCCGGTCAGCGGCGCGCTTGGGGGCAAAGGCGTTATGGTCGCTCATGCTTCGTCGTAAACCACTTCGAGAGTGGGGCGGACTTCGAACACGCCGCCGCGCATATCGGCCTGCGTCGCGGGCACCAGCTGGACATTGCCGCCGGTCACATCAGCGCTGAACAGGCCGAGCAAGCCGTCCTGGGTCAGCGGGTTGGGGCGCACCGGGGGCGCTTCGGCGACATTGATCGCAAGGTCTTCGAACAGGCTCGCCCACTCGCCGCCGGGGATGCCGATGATCTGGTAATTGGCGCTCTTGCGGCGGATATCCTCGTTGGCGGGGATCGCGGTGAGCACCGGAATGCCAACCGCTTCGGCGAAAGCCTTGGCCTCGCCCGTGCCATCATCCTTGTTGATGATCATGCCCGCCACGCCGACATTGCCGCCCATCTTGCGGAAATACTCGACTGCCTGGCAGACATTGTTGGCGACATAGAGCGATTGCAGGTCGTTCGAGCCGACCACGATCACCTTCTGGCACATGTCGCGGGCGATCGGCAGGCCGAACCCGCCGCACACCACGTCGCCGAGGAAATCGAGCAACACATAATCGAAGCCCCAGTCATGGAAGCCGAGCTTCTCGAGCGTTTCGAACCCGTGGATGATGCCGCGACCGCCGCAGCCGCGCCCGACTTCGGGGCCGCCGAGTTCCATCGCGAACACGCCGTCGCGCTGGAAGCATACATCCTCGATGCGCACTTCCTCGCCTGCCAGTTTCTTGCGCGATGAGGTTTCGATGATCGAAGGCGTGGCCTTGCCGCCAAACAGCAGGCTGGTGGTGTCGCTCTTGGGATCGCAGCCGATCAGCAGCACGCGCTTGCCTTGCTGCGCCATCATGTAGCTCAGATTGGCGAGCGCGAAGCTCTTGCCCGAACCGCCCTTGCCGTAGATCGCGATGATCTGCGTTTCCTTGGTCACCTCGCCGGTGTGAACCGGATCGGGTTCCTGGTTCGCTTCATCGCGCAAGGCAGCAGTCTGGGTTTCGAGAACGGACATCAACAATCACTCCAATCGAGAACCATCTTGAGACAATCGGGATCGGTGAATGCCTGAGGATAGGCCTCGGTCGCTTCCCCTGCCGGACGGCAGTTGGTGACAAGGCCTTTGAGATCCAGCCGACCGCATTCGATCAGCGCGCGGGTTTCAGCCAGGTCGCCGGGCTGCCATTCGGCCGCCACGCGGAAATGCGCTTCCTTCATGAAGGCCGCCGGGAAGGCGAAGCTGACCCGCTCGGAATAGAACCCGGCAAGCACGATCTCGCCGCCTCGGGCGAGGCGTTGTACCAGCGTATCGATCAGGCCGGCGTCGCCGCTGGCATCATAGATCGCGTGATAATCGCGGCGCTCGTCCTCGTTAGGGTCGATCGCGGTGTAACCATCGGCACCGGTGCGGCGGGCGGGGTTGGTTTCCCACACCGTGGGCAGCTTTCCGCCCAGCGCCAATGTGAGACGGGCGAGCAGGCGGCCGAGCACGCCGTGACCGATGATCAGATCGGGCAAGGCGTCGCGGTGGTGGAAGCCGCCCTTGATGGCATGGAGCGCGGTGGCCGCCAGCGCGCACAGCACGCCGGAATCGCCGAGATGCTCGGGAATCGGCTGGGCGCGGGCGGAAGGCACGATCACGCGGCGAGCCGTGCCGCCAAACAATCCGCGGGCATCGGTGTAGCAATTGGCTCCGGGCACAAACACCCAGTCGCCGACGCGGCCGCGGGCCTCGAGACCGGCATCGATGATCCGGCCGACCGATTCGTAACCGGGAACGAGCGGATAGCCGAGGCCGGGGAAGGGCGGCATCCGCCCGGTCCAAAGCAGCTTCTCGGTGCCGGTGCTGATCCCGCTCCAGGCGATCTCGACCACGACATCGGCAGCCTCCACCGGCTTCATCTCGAGCGACCGCAGCGCGAGGCGCTCCGGTGCTTCAAGAATGACTGCCAGCGTGTCCATCTTTGTCGCTCTCCCGACGGACTTTCGAGGACGAAAACATCGACTCGAAAGCTCCGTTGCTATGTTCTCCCGAGTGTTTGCTACGCTTTACGTTTTCGACTGTCAAACTTTATGGACAAGTTTCCCTCAGGCCTGTGCGATTATGACACTTGCGTTGACCGGTTGCGCAGTTGCGACGACCCGAGCGCCGGCAAACCCGGCGTGTGTCAGCATGGCGATGATTTCGGCCGGACTGCGGGGGCGTCCGGAGCCCATTGCCCACAGGTAAAGCCCGAAAAACGCCTCGCCCATCGGCTCCGCGCCGGGGATTTGCGCCATCGGTTCGGCAATCAGCAGCTGCGCGCCGGACGCGAGGCTGGCGCGGATATTGGCGAGCAGGGATTGCGCGGGCGTGTCGTCGTGATCGTGCAGAATCCGGATCAAGGACACCATGTCGTAGCCTTGCGGAATGGAATCCTTGAAGAAATTGCCAGGATGCGCGGTCACGCGCGCAGGCCCGACGGCCTCTGCGAGGATCGGGCCGCCGGTCTCCACCACTTCGGGCAGATCGAACAGTCCGAGTTGGAGGTGCGGCCAGGCGGCGCCGATGTGGGTCAGGAACGCCCCGTGTCCGCCGCCGACATCGAGCAGGCGGGTGACATTGCGGAATGACACCGCAGCCAGCACCTCGTCGGCCACGAAATGCTGCGAGGCGGCCATAAGCTGTGAATATTCAGCGGTTTGCTCCCCGCGCTCGCCCGCACCATGCAGCGCGCCGGCATAGGTCCAGTAGCGCGACAGCGCGGTCGCCTCGCGCCGGTCGGCCCGCAGCAGCGCCATCGGATCAGCGAGATCGGCGTAAAGCAGGCGGTGATGGCGCACCATCGCCTGCACCCCGGCATTGGCGGCAAACACCGCGCCCTGTTCGCCCAGCATCCAGCGGTCCGGCGCGGCCTCTTCCGACAGCATCAGCGCCCGCCCGGCGCGCAGCAGCGTGAGGGCGGCCGCCTCGCTCAAGTCCATGCGCGGCGCGATGGCGGCCACGGGCAAGGGGCCGTCCTGCAGAATGTCGAACAGCCCGCCCTCCACATAGGCGCGCAGCACCTGCGAATAGGCAAAGCCCGCGAGCAGATCGAACGCCGCATCGGCGCGGCTGCGGGCGATCCAGCGGATCAGCGGCAGGCGGGCGGCCCAATGCTGGAAGCGGGGATTGGCGAACACGCGGTTGCGTCGCTTGATCCAGCCGGTCCGGATGGCGGCCTTGTCGATCACGGACGGGGTGTTTTACAGCGCATATGTCTAAACAATTGGACAGGGACGCGCGTAAGGTCAATGATAATCACGGGATGCAGGAAGGGGAGGACGGGCCATAGCGCGAGTCGCCGTCATCGGAGCCGGGATTGGCGGACTGACCAGTGCTGCGCTGCTGGCGGCGCAGGGCCATGACGTCACGGTGCTCGAAAAGGAGGCCTGGGTGGGCGGCAAGGCACGCCGCGTGGACGTCGATGGCGCCGCAATCGATGGCGGGCCGACCGTGTTCACCTATCGCGCCGTGTTCGACGAGGTGTTCGCCGCCTGCGGGTCGCGGCTCGAGGATCATGTCACCATCAACCGCGCCGAAGTGATCGCCCGCCATGCATGGGATGCGTCCGGCAGCCTCGATCTCTACGCCGATCCGCGCCGCAGCGAGGACGCCGTCGGCGCCTTTGCCGGAGCCGAGGCCGCGCGCGGCTATCGCGCGTTCCGCACGGAAGCGGCCCGCATCTTCGATGTGCTCGAAGACCCGTTCCTGCGCGGCGACAAGGCCTCCACCCCGCTGCCGATGATGTGGCGGATCGGGCCGTGGCGGATCGGCGATGCGCTCGCGATGCGCCCCTTCGACGGGATGTGGAACGCGCTTGGCAGCCACTTCAAGGACCAGCGCCTGCGCCAGCTGTTCGGGCGCTATGCCACCTATTGCGGCTCCTCGCCCTTCGCTGCGCCGGCCACGCTGATGCTGATCGCCGATGTCGAGGCGCGCGGGGTGTGGCTGATCGAGGGCGGGATCCATGCGCTCGCCAAGTCCATCGCCGACCTTGCGACACGGCAGGGCGCGCGGGTGCGGACCGGTGCGCCGGTCGCGGAAATCCTCACCATCAAGGGGCGCGCCAGCGGCGTCAAGCTGGCATCGGGCGAGGTGGTCGCGGCTGACCTCGTGATCTGCAACGGCGATCCGGCGGCGCTGGCGACGGGGCGTTTCGGCGAGGGTGCCGCCCGCGCGGTGCCCGCGATCCCGCCCGCCAAACGCTCGCTCTCGGCGCTCGTCTGGTATGCGCACACGCGGACCGAAGGGTTCGATCTCAGCCACCACAACGTGTTCTTCTCGCCCGACTACGCGCGCGAGTTCCGCGAGATCGCCAGCGGCCAGCCGCCCGCCGATCCCACTGTCTATGTCTGCGCCATGGATCGCGGCGCAGGCGAAGACGCGCCGCGCCCGCAGGGTCGCGAGCGCATCCAGATCATCGTCAACGCCCCCGCCAATGGAGACGTTCACCACTATTCGTCCGAGGAGAGAGAGCGATGCACCCGAACCATGATGGCCACGCTGAAACGCTGCGGACTCGCGCTGGAGGATCCCTTACCGCATCAACTCATGACGCCGCAGGACTGGGAGGGATTGTTCCCGGCCACGGGGGGCGCGCTTTATGGGCGAGCGTCTCACGGCTGGGCAGCCTCTTTCCAGCGGCAAGGGCCGAAGACCCGGCTACCCGGTCTTTACTGCACGGGCGGGGCGTCCCATCCGGCGGCTGGGGTGCCCATGGCAGCCTTGTCCGGGCAGCTGGCCGCGCGGGTGATCGCGAAGGACCTCGCTTCGACGAGGACATCCCCGCGGGGGGCTATTCCTGGTGGTATGTCGACGCGATCAGCGACGACGGGCAGCACGGGCTGACAATCATCGCCTTTCTGGGCTCGGTGTTCTCGCCCTATTACAAGAAGAGCGGGCGGGGCGATCCGCTCAACCATTCCTCGCTCAATGTCGCGCTCTATGGCCCGCAGCACCGCTGGGTGATGACCGAACGCGGCCGCGGCGCGGTGGCACGCGATGCCAGCAACCTCGAGATCGGGCCGAGCGCGGTGCACTGGGACGGCGAGGCGCTGACGATCGACATTGTCGAGGGTGACACGCGGCTGTTCGTGCCGTGGCAGCGGCCGGTGGTGGGGCGTGTGCGGGTGTTTCCCGAGGCGCTGAACCGCGTCGCCTTCGCGCTCGACGGGAAGGAAAGCCATATCTGGCACTGCCTCGCTCCGCGCGCGCGGATCGAGGTGGAGATGCAGTCCCCCGGTATCAGCTGGAGCGGCAAGGCCTATCTCGATCACAACCGCGGGGCCGAGCCGCTGGAGAACGGCTTCAACACCTGGCACTGGTCACGTGCGCATCTGAAGGAGGGCGCGCTGGTGTGCTACGAAGGCGAGCGCGGCGATGGCTCGCTGTTTGCGAGCGCGCTGCGCTTCGATGCGCGGGGCGTGCCCGAGCCGGTCGATCTGCCGCCGATCGCGGCGCTCCCCGACAGCAAGTGGCGCATCACCCGCCGCACCCGTTCCGACATCGGCGTCGCCGAGGTGCGCCGCACGTGGGAGGACACCCCGTTCTACGCCCGCAGCGAACTCGCCTCGCGGTTTATGGGCGAGGAAGTGGTGACTGTGCAGGAGAGCCTCGACATGCAGCGGTTCTCATCGCCGCTGGTGCAGTTCATGCTGCCCTACCGGATGCCGCGGCGGAAGACTTAGGCGGAACCTGACAGGCGCGCGCGAAGGCGCAGCGTCAGGGTTTCACCACCAGATTGCCCAGATGGCTGCCATCGAACAGCATCAGCAAGGCATCCGGGAAATGCTCGATCCCGCTGACAACATGCTCTGGCAAGGTCAGCTTTCCGGCTTGCATCAGCGCGGAAATCTCAGCCATCGCGGCAGGATAGTCCGTCTCGTAATGGCTGACGACGAAGCCTTTCATCATCGCATTGCGCTCTGCCAGACGCAGGTAGAGTTTCGGCCCGCGCACATCATCGAGATTCTGGTACTGCGATATCGCCCCGCAAATCGCGATCCGTGCCCCGGCCGGTGCGAGATTATCGAGCACGATATCAAGCGTTTCGCCGCCAACATTATCAAAAAACACGTCAACGCCATCAGGGGCTGCTTCGGCCAATTGCCGGGCAAGATTGCCGCTTTTGTAATCGATTGCGACATCGGCGCCGAGCGTATCGACAAGGTAGCTGCATTTCACCGGGCCTCCGGCGATGCCGATGACGCGTGCGCCGCGCGCTTTGGCCAATTGCACCACGACCGAGCCAACCGCGCCCGCTGCCCCTGAAACGACAACGACATCGCCAGCCTTGACCTCGGCCACGCGGATCAGGCCGACCCATGCGGTGATGCCGCCCGTGACGTTCAGCGGCCCGGCAAAATCGCTTGGCGTCATGCCCGCTTGCACGCTGAGCTTGCGCAATCCTGCCGCAGGCACCAGCGCATGGGTTTGCGCTGACAACATGCCGTAAACCCAGTCTCCGACCGCCAGATCGGGGCTATGGGATGCGACAATCTGGCCGACCCCAAGCGCCGGAATGGTTTCTCCCAGCGCTGCCGTCTCGTGCATCCCTGCATCGCTCAGGGTCGTGCGGATCCACGCATCGATCGACAGCGTATCGACCCTTGCCACGACGAATCCCACCGCGACATCGCCAATGGCAACACTTTCTGTTCCGAAATCATCGCGTACCGGCATGCCCTCGGGACGGCGCTTGATGAAGACTCTGCGGTTTTGAAGTGCGATGACTTTGCTCCTGATAATCAATCGATTGGAGCGTGGGGAGCGATGCACCCGCGAACAATTGTCGATTTGACTAGCGGATCTTGCCGCAGATCGATGGCCGCGCCGGGATCAATCGGCATTTCGAACGGATGCGGCGCGCAAGGCGCAATCGCAACGGCGGTCAGGCAGGCGGTTCGCTCTCGCGTTCGGCTGCCTCTTTCGCCGCGCGTTCGGCGCGGGTTTTCTTCAGCATCCGGTCCATCTTCAGCCACTGCCACACGCCGACGCCGATCGCGAGGCCGTAGAACAGCACGATCTCGATCCAGCCCATGTTGCCCATGCTATGTGCTCCTAGCCGTGCTGCGTAAGGAAGGCGGCGATCTTTGCCGCCACCTTATCCGGCGCTTCCTCGTGCGCCAGATGCCCGAGACCGGAGAGCACGTCCAGCCGCGCGTCGGCGAGCCAGTTCTGCGCATCGCGCGCCCAGGCGAGCGGGATCGCCGGATCGCTCTCGCCATGCACCAACAGCACCGGATTGTGCGCCGCGCCCATCCGTTCGCGCAAAGTCGGCAAATCCCAGTTGGCCATCATCGCCAGCGCGCCGCCGGCGTGGTCAGGGTGCTTCAGGAGCGTGCGATAACAGGCAAGACCCTCAGGCTCGATCCGCGAATGGGTCGAACGCCATACAAACCGCCCTGCGCCGCCGGTCAGATCGACCGTGCTGGCAAAGATGCGCGGCACCAGCGGGTTGATGAACAGCGCCTTGGCGACGGCGGGGAATATCTGCGCGAAAGGGCCGGGGAAGGGCCGCAGCGCCGCGTTCAGCCCGACAATCGGCCCGGTATAGCTGTGATCCAGCGCCAGTTGCAGCGCCAGCGCCGCGCCGGCCGAATGGCCGATGATCGCGGCGGGTTCGACGTTCAACGTTTTGAGCAGCCCCGCAATCTCGCCCGCCATCGCTGGCAGGCTCATGGCATAGGCATCATGGCCGGTGGTGAAGGCGTGGCGCGGCAGATCGGGGGCGATGACGGTGTGGGTTTGCGCCAACAGCGGCATCAGTCCGCGCCACGAATGGACCGAAGCGCCGGTGCCGTGGAGCAGCAGTAAGGGCGGTCCGCCCCCTTTGTTCTTTGGCCCCATCCGCTGCACGTGCCAGCGCGCGCGGCCCACCTGGACAAAGTCGCTCGCCTCGCGGTGCGGCCAGATCAGCCCTTCGCGGTTCCAGTCGAGCCGGCTCATGCAGGAACAGCGGGTTGGGCGGCGTTTATCGCTTGTTGCAGCAGCCGCGCGTCAGCGCGTGGCAGCGCGAGGAAGCGTCCGCCCAGCGCGCGGGCGAGTTCCGCGCCTTCGGGGCCGGGCCGGGCGGAGATGTCGACCACCAGCGCATCGATCCCGCGCGCACAGATCACCTTGGCAGCGGCCTCGGCGTCGAGCTTGGCCTGCGGGCGGCCGGGCGAGCCATCGGCGGCGATATTGGCGCGCCCGTCGGTCAGGATCACCAGCGCCGCGCTGCGTCCGCGCGCGATAACGGCCTCGGCCACCTCGCGGGCGGCGTTGAGGCCCAGCGCGAGCGGGGTGCCGCCGCCGCCGGGAAGCTCGGCCAAGCTGCGGCGCGCGCGGGTGAGCGAGCGCGTGGGGGGCAGCAGCAGTTCCGCGCTCTCGCCCCGGAACGACACAAGCGCGACTTCGGAGCGGGTAACATAGGCCTGCCCCAGCATCAGTTCGACCGCCCCCTTGGCCTCGGCCAGCCGCGCGGCGGCGGCGGAGCCGGAGGCATCGACCGCGAAGATTGTGACGCGGGCGGCGCGTTCTTCAAAGCGGCGGATGCGCAGGTCTTCCTTGCGCATGATGATCGGGGCGTCGGCGGCCTGTGCCTGCCCTAGTTCCCTGCGCCGCACCGCCTGCCACGGGACGGCGGCGCGAAGTGAGTCGATCAGCGCCAGCTTGGCCCCGCCGCGCGGCATTCCGGGACGCGCGCCCAGGGGCTTGCCGCGGGTGGCCGCCTTGCGTTTCTGGCCGGTGCCACTGCTCGATGAACGGCGCGGCGCCTTGCCCTGCGCCAATTGCGCGAGCAGATCGGCCGGGATTGCCGCCTTGGCCGCCTCGACGAGGATTTCGGAGAGGTCGGGCTCGGGTTGCTGCTGTTCGGTATCCTCGCGGTTGTCGCGCTCGCCATCGGGCGGCGGGGGCGGTTGCTCCTCGGGCGGCGGCTCCTCGCTTTCCTGCGGCGGAAGGCGCGTGGCGCGCGGGGCCAGCACGAGCCGCACTGCGCCCGCCAGATCGGCCTCGCTCGCCGCGCCGCGCCCCTCCAGCGCCGCCATCCCGCGCGCGGCCTCGCCGGCAAAGATCAGCGCCCGCAGGCTCTCCACCCCGAGCATCGCGGCCGTGGCGGCCAGCGCCTTGAGCGCATCGTCACCCAGCGGCGCGACGTCGGCAAGGCGGCCTGCTGCCGGAGCGAGCTCCACGCCCTGCCAGCGGCGCGACGCCGACAGATCGCAGGCGAAGGCGAGTCTTTCGGTGAGGCTGGCAGGCGGAGCTTCGTCCGGCTCGGTCGCATCGTCGCACAGCACCAGCGCGGTTTCACCTTCGTCGAGTGCCTGCGCCAGCCGTCCGGCGATGCTGGTGTCCATCCGCTCGGCCATGCCGGCGATCAGCGCGCCGCCGGCGGCTTCCTCGATCAGACCGGTCTGGCGGATCGGGCGTCCGGCCGAGAGGCTGGCGGCGAGATCGATCCCGCCCAGCAGCCGCTCGTCATCGACATGACCGGGAAGGCGGCGAAGCGTGATCTGATCGCCCAGCGCCGCCACCAGCGCCTCGCGCGCAGGGCTGGCCCCGCGCAGCACCATGCCGCGGAACAACAGGGGGATGAGGAGGAACAGGCGGGCCGCGCGCACCGCGTCGTCGAGCGGGTCGGCGGCAGGCGGCAGGTTCATCCGAACAGCTCGGCAATCGCCCGGGTGATGCGTACGGTGGAGCCGGTCTCGTCGAGCACGTCGCGGCGCAAACGGTGGCGCAGCGCCAGGGGCGCGATCGCGATCAGGTGCTTGCGGGTGACCTTCTTCGCGCCGTCCAGTGCCGCCAGCGCGCGTGCGGCGCGCATCAGGGTGAGCTCGCCGCGCAGGCCGTCCGCGCCCACCGCCAGGCACAGCTCGGCAGCATCGCGCAGCACATCCTCGCCCGCCTCAAGCTTGGCGAGCCGCGCCTTGCCCTTGGCCACGCGCTTCAAAATCTTCGCGTCCTCGTCCGCCCAGCGCGCCGCGAAGCTTTCGGGATCGCGCTCGTTCTCGGCGACGAGGCGCATGATCGCGATCCGCACCTCGATATCCTTGGGGCTGCGCACTTCCACCGAAAGCCCGAACCGGTCGAGCAATTGCGGGCGCAATTCGCCTTCCTCGGGGTTGCCGCTGCCGATCAGCACGAACTTGGCCGGGTGGCGCACCGAGAGGCCTTCGCGCTCGACCACATTCTCGCCCGAGGCCGCCACATCGAGCAGCAGATCGACGAGGTGATCTTCGAGCAGGTTGATCTCGTCGATATAGAGAAACCCGCGGTGGGCCTTGGCCAGGAGGCCGGGCTCGAACGCCTTCTCGCCCGAGCGCAGCGCGCGTTCGAGATCGAGGCTGCCGATCACGCGGTCCTCGGTCGCGCCCAGCGGCATATCGACGAAAGGCACCGCGCGTTTGACCATCTTTCCCTTGCCGCAGACATCGGGATAGCGAGCCTGATCCTCTTGCGATGCGCCATAGGGGCAGCCGTCTGCCGCCATGATCGGCGGCAACAGGCTGGCGAGCGCGCGCGCGGCGGTGGACTTGCCGGTGCCGCGATCGCCGAACACCATCACCCCGCCGATGCTGGGGTCGACAGCGGCGATCAGCAGCGCGAGTTTCATCTCGTCCTGACCGACGATTGCGGAGAAAGGGAAGCGTGCCATAGGGGGAGTCTTGTGGACGTTTGGGCAGCGTTGGACAAGCCCACCTGACAAGCGGGCGTTACACTTTGTTGCTTATCGTTTGCCGAGCCGGTTCAGCAGCAGCACCGGCAGCAGCCCGGCCGCAAGCAGGATCAGCGCTGGGATCGCGGCCTCCACCAGCCGCTCGTCGCTGGCGAGGCGATAGGTGCGGGTCGCCAGCGTTTCGAGGTTGAAGGGGCGCAGGATCAGCGTCGCGGGCAATTCGCGCAAGGTATCGATGAACACCAGCGCGGCGGCGCCCGCGAGGCTCGGGGCGAGCAGCGGGGCATAGATCCGCGCCAGCACGCGCCCCGGCCGAGCGCCGAGCGAGCGCGCCGCCGAATCGAGCCCCGGCGGGATCCGCGCAAGCCCCCCGCTGACGCTGTTATAGGCGACCGTCAGGAACCGCACCGAGAGCGCATAGACAAGGATCGCGCTTGTCCCTGTCAGCAGCAGCCCGCCGCTCCAGCCCAGACTATCGCGGGCAAAGCGGGTGAGGCTCTGGTCGAGGATGCCGAGCGGGGCGAGCAGGCCGACAGCGAGCAGCGCGCCGGGGAGCGCGTAGCCCAGGGTCGCCAGCCGGATCGCGCCCGCGGTCAACCCCGTGCCCGAACGCGCGCGGGTGAAGGCGAGCAGCAGCGCGGTGACAAGGCACAGGCTCGCCGTGGCAAGGCCGAGCCACAGGCTGCCGCGCGCATAGGTGGCCAGATCGCCCGCGGCGGCCTGCGCGGTGTCGGTCAGCGCCATCGCGGCCAGATATCCGGCGGGCAGCACGAAGCCGAGCAGCACCGGGACAAGGCAGGCGAGCAGCGCCAGCGCCTTTCCCAATGGCGAGAGCGCCACCAGCGGTTCGTCGCCTGCGCGCATTGCCAGCCCGTCGCGGCTGTCACTGCGGCCCTTGCGGGTCGCCGCCTCGATCGCGACCAGCGCGATCACGAACAGCAGCATCACTGCCGCCAGCTTGAGCGCGGCGGGCTTGTCCCCCATCGCCAGCCAGCTGCGGAAGATGCCGGTCGAGAAGGTCGGGATTGCGAAATACTCGGCGACGCCAAAATCCGCCAGCACCTCCATCAGCACCAGCGCCAGGCCGCCGGCAATCGCAGGCCGAGCGGCGGGCAGGGCGACCGAGCGGAGCGCGCGCGCGGGCCCCGCGCCAAGGCTGCGCGCGGCGCGAAACTGGGTCAGGCTCTGGGTGGCAAAGGCGGTGCGGGCGAGCAGATAGACGTAAGGGTAAAGCACCAGCCCCAGCACCAGCGCGCCCCCGCCCAATGAGCGAATCTGCGGCAGGGCATAATCCTGCGGCCCCCAGCCGGTCGCGCCGCGCAAGGCGCTCTGCACCGGCCCGGCAAAGTCGAGCAGATCGGCATAGATATAGGCGGCGATATAGGCGGGCACCGCGAGCGGCAGCACCAGCGCCCAGCTCAGCACACCGCGTCCGGGAAAGCGGGTGGCGGTGATCAGCCACGCGCAGCCGGTGCCGGTCAATGCGGCAAACCCGCCTGCCAGCAGCATCAACAGCAGCGTGTTGGCGATGTAGGTCGGCAGCACCGTGCGTGCCAGATCGGCCAGCGCCGCGCCCTCCCCTGCGAGCGCGGACCACAAGATTGCAGCAATCGGCAGGCCCGCCAGCGCGGCAATGGCGAGCGCGGCGAGGCTCCAGGGAGTTTGCCCGCCCGAGCCTGCGCCCGAGCCGGCGCTTGCCTCTCCCGCCGCAAATTGCCTAAGGCGGCTCACCGGCAACTCCCGCGCCGCGGCGGCAGGATCGAACATTGAGCCTCGAATTTCGTCATATTGCCCATGCTTACGGTCAGGTCCGGGCGCTGGAGGACATCAGCTTCAGCGCGCCGGCAGGAGAGATCACCTGCCTGCTTGGCGCGTCGGGCTGCGGGAAGTCAACACTGCTCGGGCTGGCAGCTGGCTTGCTCAGGGTGCAGCAGGGCGAGATCCTGCTCGGCGGCGATCTGCTGGCGGACGCGCATCGCAGCCCTCCGCCCGAGGCGCGGCCCGTGGGGCTGGTGTTTCAGGATGGTGCGCTGTTCCCGCACATGACGCTCGCAGCCAATGTCGCCTTCGGCTTGCCCAAGGCGCATCAGGGCGAGGCCGAAAGCTGGCTTGCGCAGGTGGGTCTTGCGGGCATGGGCGCGCGCTATCCGCACGAGCTTTCGGGCGGGCAGCAGCAGCGCGCCGCACTCGCCCGGGCGATGGCACCGCAGCCGCATGTGCTCTTGATGGACGAGCCCTTCGCCAGCGTCGACATCGTGCTGCGCCGCAAGCTTCGCCGCGATTGCCGCATTCTGCTGCGCGAGGCGGGGGCGACGGTGGTGCTGGTGACGCATGATCCGGCCGAGGCGCTCGACATTGCCGACAGGATCGCGGTGATGGAAGCTGGACGGATCATCCAGTTCGGTAGCCCTGAGGAATTGCACCTTGCGCCGGCGACGGCCTCGGTCGGCGCGATTTTCAGCGGCGCGCAGGTGATTGCCGGCGGCCCGTCCGCTGAAGGGCTGGACACCCCGTTCGGCCTTTGGCCCTTTGCCAGCCTGATCGGCGAGCTGCCGCAAAGCGCGGCGCTCGATCTGCTGGTGCAGGCCGACCGGCTGGTGCCTGTGGCCGATGTGCGCGGCTGCAAGGTGCGCGATGTGCACCCGCTGGGGCTGCGCAAACGCGTGCTGCTCGAAGGTGCGGACGGGGCGGCGATCACGGTCGAAACCGCGCTGCCGGTCGATCCGGCCAAGACCTATAGCGTCCTGCCCGACCCGGAAAGCGTGCGGGCGTTCGTCGCGAGCGGGAGCGCGCAAGGATAGGGCTTGCAGATTGGCCTTGATTGGGATGAAATAATATTGCAAGTCATTCGCAACTTGCAACAGGATTCCCCCTCCCATGAAGAAACTGCTCCTTGCTCTTGCCGCCTGCGCCAGCCTTGTTGCCTGCGGCGAAACCCCCGGCGAAGGCGAACCGTCTGCCAATGCGGGCGAGGTCAACCTCTATTCCTCGCGCCACTACGACACCGATCTCGCGCTCTACGAGGACTTCACCAAGCAGACTGGGATCAAGGTCAACCGCATCGAGGCCGATGCCGATGCGCTGATCGAGCGTATCCAGTCCGAGGGCGAGTTCAGCCCCGCCGACATCCTCGTCACGGTCGATGCCGGACGTCTGTGGCGCGCGGAAGAGGCGGGCGTGTTCGGCCCGGTCGATTCGGCGGTGCTGAACGAGCGCATCCCCGCGCACCTGCGCCATCCGGACGGGCTGTGGTTCGGCCTCTCCACCCGCGCGCGGATCATCATCTACAACAAGGCCGCCGGTACCCCGCAGGGCCTCGCCAATTACGCCGATCTCGCTGACCCGAAGTGGAAGGGGCAGATCTGCGTGCGCTCCTCCTCGAACATCTACAACATCTCGCTGCTTTCCAGCATCATCGCCCACAGGGGCGCGGCCGAGGCGGAAAAGTGGACCAAGGGCGTGGTCGCCAACTTCAAGCAGGCCCCGCAAGGCAATGACACCGCGATGATCGAGGCGGTGGCCGCGGGCCAGTGCCGCATTGCGATCGTCAACACCTACTACCTCGCGCGCTATGCCGGGGGTGACGCGAAAGCGAAGGCGATCTTCGATGCCGTCGGCGTGATCTTCCCCGATCAGGCAGGCACCGGCACCCACGTCAACATCTCGGGCGCAGGCCTGGTCAAGACCGCGCCCAACCGCGAGAATGCGGTGAAGTTCCTCGAATACCTGACCTCTGAAAGCGCCCAGCGTTATTTCGCCGATGGCAATAACGAATATCCTGCCAGCGTCGGCCTCAAGGCCAATTCGGCGGTCGAGCAATTGGGCGCGTTCAAGGCCGACACACTCAACGCCGCGCAAATTGGCAAGGGCCAAGCCGAGGCGGTGAAGATCTTCGACCGCGCGGGGTGGAACTGATTGACGCCTTACCAAGGCGCGCTTTCAGGCCTTATCACTAAACTGTCTTGAAGGGGGCGCGGTGTTCGTTCATTTGCGCCCCCGATCCTGCCGCCCTGTCCGGGCAGCGCACACCTGTATCCGAGGCCATCTTGAACCAGCCCACCCTGACCCGCGACCAGTTCACCGAAAGCGCGGCGCTCTCTGTCGAGACCATCACCTATGTCCACCACTGGTGCGAGGGGCTTTTCACGCTCAAGATGACGCGCCCGGCGAGCTTCCGCTTCCGTTCGGGCGAGTTCGTGATGATCGGGCTGCCGGGCGACAACGGCAAGCCGCTGCTGCGCGCCTATTCGGTCGCTTCGCCTTCGTATGAGGAGGAGCTCGAATTCCTGTCGATCAAGGTGGCTGATGGCCCGCTGACCTCGCGGCTCCAGCACATTCAAGTCGGCGATCCGATCTACCTCGGCAAGAAACCGACCGGCACCCTCGTCACCGACGCGCTGCTGCCGGGCAAGCGATTGTTCATGCTCTCGACCGGCACCGGCCTTGCCCCGTTCATGAGCCTCGTGCGCGATCCCGAGGTTTACGGGATGTTCGAGGAAGTGATCGTCGTTCACTGCGTGCGCAATGTGAACGAGCTGGCTTACCGCGAGCTGCTAGAATCGAAGCTCGAAGGCGACCCGCTGCTCGAGGATGAAGACCGCGCGCGGATGATCTACGTCCCCACCGTGACGCGCGAAGACTTCCGCACCACCGGCCGCATCCAGACCCTGATCGACGACGGCCGGTTGTTCGCCGAAAGCAACGGCCCCAAGCACTTCGTTCCGCACGAGGACCGCGTGATGCTGTGCGGCTCGATGGCGATGATCAAGGACCACGCCGCCGATCTGGAACGGCGCGGGTTTGAAGAGGGCGCGAACAACAAGCCAGGGCAGTTCGTGATCGAACGCGCGTTTGTGGGGTAGGCCTTGCTCCCGTCCATGCGGGGAGGGTATCGAGGGGTGGGGGCGGCGCGCCAGCACCGCGCGCTCAGCACTTTCGCGCTTGACCCCCGCCCGGCGGCGCTGTTCAACGCGAGCAAATAAAAACCGTTTTGCCGGAGAGAACCCCCCATGCTCGCAACCTCCTATCGCACCGCCTATAACGAAGACCACGAGGCCTTCCGCGACACCGTCCGCAAGGTCTTCGCGGAAGCCCTGACCCCGCACATGGACGAGCACGAGGCGAACGGCATCGTCCCGCGCGATGTGTGGAAAAAGATGGGCGACGCCGGGATGCTGTGCATGACGGTGAAGGAAGAGAACGGCGGTCTCGGGCTCGATTTCGGCTTCAACTGCGTGCTGACCGAGGAATTGAGCTACCTCGGATCGTCCGCCGGCTTCACGCTTCAGAACGACATCACGGCGAACTATTTCGAACGCCTCGGCAACCCCGAACAGCGCGCCAAATATCTCCCCGGCATGGTCAGCGGCGACATCATCACCGCGATCGCCATGACCGAGCCCGGCGCGGGCTCCGACCTTCAGGGCATCCGCACCACGGCCAAGAAGGACGGCAACCACCTCGTCATCAACGGCTCGAAAACCTACATCACCAACGGCCAGAACGCCGATTGCGTGATCGTGGTCGCCAAGACCGATCCCGAGCTGGGATCCAAGGGCA
>Ga0164292_10000327_pt1 | contig 35857 bp, 29 predicted proteins | sample GEODES117metaG_FD_111486 | JGI IMG/M metagenome (GOLD analysis project Ga0164292, IMG submission 111486) | Eutrophic lake water microbial communities from Lake Mendota, Wisconsin, USA - GEODES117 metaG | ecosystem: Environmental > Aquatic > Freshwater > Lake | place: USA: Lake Mendota...
AGCAATTTCCATATTCATATCTGCTTCATCTACATGTTGTTCAACTGGAACAACAGTATTTTTTATCTTATAGTAACCAACAACTTTATAATAGCTAACAAATAGTGTTGCCAAAATTGTCACGATGCTATTAAGAGAAACCAATCCACTGTCGACCTCTATTCCATACAATATCCACAAAAAATTGTATAAAACACGCAGACTTAAAAACCATACATCAAAATCATTTGCCGATTTCGTTTTGTATGTACGCACCATTTGTGGTATATTATAAATTAAATTGACTACATTGGCAATTACAAGTAATATATTTTCATATGATAAGTCTGCCATGTTACGATATCATATATAAGATAACATTTAATATTGTATCTAATATATTATAATGCTGTCTACACTATTGCTCGTATGTAGGTAAGACAATATACAAGATCGACACATTTTTAGACATTTTATCATTTTAAATGCCGATTTTATAATTAATTTTATACATCCTTATATATTTATTTAAAATTGAAGTAGTTTAAATAAATATATAAGTATCACTACTAAAAATGACTCACGGATATTTATATTGCTTTTCAAATGATTCAATGTCTGGTATTCTTAAAGTTGGTATGACTGAACGAACACCAGATATAAGATTAAATGAAGCGAATAGTTCTGATACTTGGAGACCTCCAACTCCGTATAAAATTGAGTTCGCAAAAAAAGTGTTAAATCCCAAACAAAAAGAAGCAACGCTCCATACACTGCTTTCACAATATACAAACCGAATTAATCCTAAACGTGAGTTCTTTCGTGTTTCACCAGAAGAAGTAAGGACATTCTTTGACCTAATAGATGGCGATTTATGGGTTAAACAACCAGAAGAAGAAGAAGAAGAAGAAGAAGAAGAAGAAGAAGAAGAAGCAGAAGCAGAAGAAGAAGCAGCAACAAATGTCATTAAAAAAGGTTCGCGCGATATGAGTAAATGTTTTACACATGGACAGCCCATACGCCATACTATTGGCATTAATAAAACTTGGATTGGTATATACGATTCTTCAAAGAATGGAATTATTTGTGATACAAAATTTTATAAAACATTAAGTGGATTTGCCAAAACGCATTATAGTATAGATAGAAAAGACAGAGTCAACTCAGCAAATGGATGGAAGGAGTGTAAATGCGAAGTAAATGGAGAATGGATTTCCACATTTAATCTTTAATTAAAAGTGCTTTTATAAAAACAAAATAAAATAAAAAATGGCTTAGGTCGTTTTTTATTGGCGTTTTAAATGAGAAAAGGTGTAAATGCAGATTATTTACACCTTTGAAGATTTATGCACAATTTTCTTTTGAAAAACCAATAACAGCACACGCGATTCTTTTACCGGCGTTGCCAGTTTTTAAACTTTCAGCATTTCCACCTTTTCCACAATCGTCTTCATCTTCGTGAATAATTAATCCTCTACCAATAATATTACACTTAGTTCCTCTAAGTTTAATAACATTATCATAAAATGTGTATTTTGCTTCACCTTTATTATTTGTTTTTATATTACCTAAATCGCCGACATGCCTTTTACTCATACCGGGACACCCATGAGTATTTCCATACGGATTAAAATGAGCGCACATACTAGTACATTTATCAGATAAATCTCCAGCTTCATGAACATGAAACCCATGTAAAGAATTAGGAATTAATCCAGTAATATTTAAATCTATTTTTACTCGACCATTCGTTAAATCTTCACTAAATTTAACAGTTCCCTTAATACTGTCATTAAATACAGCAATAGCATATATAGGTTTATTTGTCATTATTGTATATAAATAATATATAATTACACAAATTATAACCAATAAAAATATATAAAAATATATAGTTGGTTTCATTCTGTATTATATTTTGAAATTAAATTTTGAAATATAATAAGCATACGTCAGTAAAAGTATTTTTTGAGTGTGTATTTGGGTCAATACAAAGTAGGTGTTGTTTTACAATTCTTACCATTTTGCGAATTACAATTCAACAATGAACTTTTTGGTTTGAATCCTTTTAATTTTAAAGACTCTATTAATTTATTTCTATTGGAGTAACCCTTTATTTTTAGAGGTTTGAAATTTGTTCCATTTCCATAAACAACATAACATCTATCTTCAAGACCCATGATGGTATTTATATAATATATTTTATATTTAATATTTTATATTTTTACCTAAATTCGAATGAGCATACGCCAGTAAAATAAGAAATCAAATAAAATAAGAAATCAAATAAAATAAGAAATTAAATTAGCATACGCCAGTAAAATAACTAATAAATAAAAATTGATAAAGGAAATAAACATTAAATGATAGTATAAATAAATCAAGTATGTCAATTCTAGACAAGTCATCTGTGACCGTTACGGATAAGGCGAGTGTGCCACTTCTAGACAAGTCGTTTCGCTTATTGGACTTCAATATATACGATGAAGTTCGTGAAAAGGAAACATCAAGCGAAAGCGACACGAGCACTGAATTCAAATATAAACAAGACACAAAGAGATTTGTTATACAAATGTTTGGAATCAATGAAAAAGGAGAAACATTTTGCCTATTTGTAAACGATTACAAGCCCTTCTTCTATATAAAAGTGGGAGATGATTGGACTATAGAGCGCAAGAGCGAGTTCTTGAATCATCTTAAAACGAAGATGGGCAAATATTACGAAAATTCCATTTGCGAATGTAAAATCATCAATAGAAAGAAACTGTACGGTTTCGATGGTGGAAAAGAACATAAATTTATACTTTTAAAATTTAATAATACTCCGGCTTTGAATAAAATAAAAAATTTATATTACGAAAATGGAAAGAATGGTAGACGATTATCCGATAATGGCTATGTATTTCAAGATACGGAAACATATTTATATGAGGCAAATATTCCTCCATTATTGCGATATTTTCATATCAAAGAGATCAGTCCATCTGGCTGGATATGTATTCCGTTGAAAAAGGCAACCCAACTTATGGAGAAAAAGACCTCGTGTAAGTATGAATATGAAATAGGACACAATGACATTATTCCGCTTAACAATAAAGAAACCATCGTACCCTATAAAATATGTAGTTTTGATATTGAGGCCAGTAGCAGTCATGGCGATTTCCCGGTGCCTATTAAGTCATACAAGAAATTGGCGATAAATATAATGGAATATTATGATGGATTAGACGGAGATATATCTAAAGGCGATTTAACCAAGATTATAAAAACCGCATTTGGATACGATGATGTAATAAATATCGACAAGGTATATCCTAAAACAATGCCCACTTTACAAATGTTGAATCGGTTACTAGAGCGTCTGTATGTTGAGAAAATAAAGGATTTATGTAAGGTTGTGTCGAATGAAAACACGATTGAAAAAATGTTTGAAAAGATGAACGCAAATCTAGATGACGATGACGATGACGATGTGGAGTATGATAAACGCGGCGTTAAAATCGATTTAAATACAAATATTATTGATTTGATAAATAACTCGTCTATTAAGCGAGATGAAAAGGTGGATAAAATAACAGATGCCTTCCGTGGTGCTGGATTTCCTCAATTAGAAGGAGATAAAGTCACATTTATTGGTTCCACGTTTTTGAAATACGGCGAGGAGAAACCATATTTAAATAATTGTGTAGTATTAAATACGTGCAGTAATATAGACGAAATTGAAAATAGTGAAATCAAAAGCTATAAGACAGAACGCGAACTTCTGCTGGCTTGGAAAAATTTGATTTTAAAAGAAGATCCGGATATTATTATCGGTTATAATATATTTGGTTTTGATTACCAGTTTATTCATATTCGCGCTCGTGAAAACAATTGCGAAGAGGAGTTTTTGAAATTGTCGAGAAATATTAATGAAATTTGCGGAGCCAAGGACGAAGACACTGGTCGTTTTAATATTGAAGAAAGTAAGATTGTAATTGCCAGTGGTGAGCATGATTTAAAGTTCATCAAGATGAATGGTCGTCTTCAAGTGGACATGTATAATTATTTCCGCCGAGATTACAACTTGACATCATATAAATTGGACTATGTATCCGGATATTTCATCGGTGATGATGTGAAAAAGTTGGAATATACTGATGCTATAGATAAGACAAAGATTTTCAGCAAGAATTTGACCGGACTAGAAAACGGCAGTTATATTAGTTTTGAGGAAACGAGTCATTCGACAGATTATTACAAGGATGGGCAAAAGTTCAAAGTGTCAAATGTAATGAAGGAAACTGGGACATTTGAGATAACTGGACAAGAAAAGCCAGATATGACAAAGCAAGTAAAATGGTGTCTAGCAAAGGATGATGTCACACCTCAAGATATTTTCCGCATGACAAACGAAGGACCTAATGAGCGCGCGATTATCGCGAAATATTGTATTCAAGATTGTAATCTAGTTCATCATTTAATGAACAAAATAGATGTAATGACTGGGTATTCAGAAATGGCAAAAATCTGTAGTGTTCCGATCAACTATCTGGTAATGAGAGGTCAAGGTATTAAGTTGACGAGTTATATTGCTAAAAAGTGCAGAGAAAAGAAGACATTAATGCCAGTATTAGAAAAACCGTTGTTTGATGATGGTTATGAAGGTGCCATCGTTCTTGACCCGAAATGTAATTTGTATCTAGATAATCCAGTGGCATGTGTAGATTATAGTTCTTTGTATCCGTCAACTATGATTAGTGAGAATTTATCACATGATAGTAAGGTGTGGACAAAAGAGTACGATTTACATGGAAATCAGTTGAACGAAGTCGGTGAGAAGGACGATAATGGAAACTTCAAGTATGATAATTTGCCCGGTTACGAGTATGTAGATGTGGAATATGATACATTTAAGTGGATACCGAATGCGAGAGGAAAGGCCGAAAAAACACATAGTGGAACGAAGGTTTGTCGTTTTGCTCAATTTCCAGAAGGAAGAGCAATTATGCCATCTATTTTAGAAGAATTATTAGCTTCTAGAAAGGCAACCAGAAAATTGATTCCTCAACAAACGGATGAATTTATGAAAAATATCTTAGATAAGCGACAGTTGAGTTACAAGTTGACGGCGAATTCACTGTATGGTCAGTGTGGCGCAAAGACCAGTACATTTTATGAGAAGGATGTAGCTGCTTCTTGTACGGCAACTGGTCGTAAACTATTAACCTATGCTAAGCGAGTAATAGAAGAAACATATGGAGATGTAATTGTCGAAACAAAATTTGGTAAGGTTCATTCAAATGCCGAGTATGTGTATGGTGATAGTGTAGCAAAATACACACCAGTATACATAAAAGTAGACGGACAATTACAAATAGTTGAAATGGAGAAATTGGCCGAAAAATATGGTGGTAATAAATGGACAAGATGTGTCGAAGAAGGTAAACAAGAGAAGGAGTTTTGTGAATTATATGGCGTAGAAACATGGACAGATAAAGGTTGGACAAGATTACATCGCATCATTCGACATCAATTGGCCAGTCATAAAAAAATGATACGCATATTAACGCATACTGGTATGGTGGATGTAACAGACGACCATTCATTGATACTAGAAGATGGAAATGAAATATCCCCAACAAATGTAGAAATTGGAACAAAGTTGCTTCATAAGACACTTGAACACAACTCAAATAATGAATATCTTAGTGTTGAAATGGCAAAAATATATGGATTCTTCTGCGGAGATGGAAGTTGTGGAATATACGATTGTCCTAGTGGTAAAAAGGCATCGTGGGCATTAAATAATGCGAATGAATACATATTAGATAAATATATTAACTTGTGTCGATTATGTTATCCAGAATTTGATTGGCAGATATATGACACTATAGAAAGTTCTGGGGTATATAAAATTACATTTAATTGTGCTGAATATGGAAAAAAAAGTAGAATGATAGAAACATATCGCGCTCAGATGTATAGCGGAAATAGTAAAATAATACCGGATTTTATATTAAATGGAACTGATGAAATTAGAGAGGCATTTTGGGAAGGGTTGTATGATGCTGACGGAGATAAAGACAAACACGGTTATGTAAGAATTGATCAAAAAAATCAAATTAGTGCGGCCCAAATTTGTTGGTTGGCGAATAGTATTGGCTATAAAACGTCAATCAATACTCGAAGCGACAAGCAAAATATTTATAGAATCACCGCAACAAAAGGTTTTCAGCGAAAGGTAGGAAACGCGGTTAAAAAAATGATGGAATTGGACTATCATGATTATGTGTATGATTTAACAACCGAAAATCATCATTTTGCGGCTGGAATTGGTAATATGATTGTTCACAATACAGATAGTGTATTCTTTACATTTAATTTGAAAACGCCCGAAGGCGAAGACATTCGCGGGCAAAAGGCACTCGAAATTACAATTGAATTAGCACAAGAAGCTGGTCATATGGCTACAAAATTCTTGAAGAAGCCGCATGATCTAGAATATGAAAAGACATTTATGCCATTCTGCTTGTTGTCGAAGAAACGATATGTTGGGATGTTATACGAAACTGACCCGAACAAGGGTAAGCGAAAAAGCATGGGAATCGTATTAAAGCGTCGTGATAATGCGCCAATAGTAAAAGATGTATATGGCGGTATTATTGATATTTTGATGAAAGAAAAGAACATACAAAAGGCGGTTGAATTTCTACAAACTAGTTTACAAAATATAATAGAAGAGAAATACCCAATGGATAAGTTGATTATTACGAAATCGTTGAAGTCGAATTATAAGAACCCACAACAAATCGCACATAAAGTGTTGGCGGATCGAATGGGTAAGCGTGACCCGGGTAATAAGCCGAGCAATGGTGACAGAATTCCGTTCGTATATATTGAAACAAAAAATAAGAATTGTTTACAAGGTGAAAAGATAGAACATCCGGAATATATAATTAAAAATAAAATTCGTCCCAACTATTCGTTTTATATTACGAATCAAATCATGAAACCTGTTCAACAAGTATTCGCACTAGTGTTGGAGGATATAGATGCGTTTAAAAGAAAGAAGCGTAATTTCCAAATGCAGATAGAAACGCTGAAAAATACGATTGATGACAAGGATAAGTTGGAAACAAAAATAGACGATTTAAGACATAAGGAGGTGAAAGCATTACTATTCGACAAGTATTTAAGAGAAACTGATAACATGAAAAATAATATGAAAAGCATCACCTCGTTCTTTACATAAATATTCGAATATGTATGGTATTTGCTTTTAGAAATTTTTTGTCTTGATCATCTAATTAGACAAACATAATATAACTAATAAAATATTATGTTTGTGTATAGTATAAGTTCAAATGAAATTGTTTGGATTTTCTCTCACTAATATGTTTGGTACAACAACCAAGCGTGGTACCAAGAGCAGCACAAAGCATCGTGGTCATCATCACACACATCGTTGCGGTCATCGTAATGGTCATCATCACAACCATCATAATCGCAGTCATTATAAAAAACATATGAAAGGCAGAACGCGTAAGCACAAAATGAGAGGTGGATGAGGCGGAGCAGCACCTATAGCCATTCCAAATGTAATGGTGGGTGGATGAGGTCCAATGGTGGCATAATTATTTTTAGCATAATTATTTTTAGCATAATGATTGGTCAGAAGAGAGATATTATAAATATAAGACATTGAATGAATAATTCAGGAATGACAATATTGTTAAGTATTATAAAATACTAGCAATATTTGAAATTGAACAAAAACATTCAATCGTTTGATGTTTCAAAGCAATTTACATATTTAAACATCAAACATATAGGAAACAATTAATTAGGACTTGTGGGGTTGTCATAGTTACGGGGATAAAGATTTTGACATTTGTTGTTGGAAAGATCTTGTTTTTTGTGGGGACATAGATCTTGTCATTTTAAGTGATAAAGAGTCCAAGGAGTCCGGATTTGTGTATTTGGGAATAGATTTTGTCTTTTGTGGTGACATAGATCTTATCATTTTAAGCGACATAGATCTTGGCATTTGGGGTGACCTAGATCTTGTCTTTTGTAATGACCTAGATTTTGTCTTTTGTGGTGACCTAGATTTTGTCTTTTGTGGAGATAAAGATTTTGTCTTTTGTGGGGACATAGATTTTGTCTTTTGTGGGGACATAGATTTTGTCATTTTTAGTGATAAAGAGTGGAGTGATCTAACAGATGTGTTTTTGGGAATAGATTGAATACTTGATTTAATCGTCTTGGCCATTCGTTTACTGCTAACACATTTGAAGCTGGGATTTCTAACATAACCTGGCTTACAAATATTAACACACCGTTTAGTAAGCGGATTAAATTCTTTGCCTACAGGGCACTCACGAACAATTTCTGTAGCAGCCGCAGCCGTCGAAGCATCCATATGGGGAATTGATAACCTAGCAGTACTATTGGCAATTTCAGCAGCAACTTTCATTTCGTCAGACACATTATTCGCAATCAAATGGTTCTCAATATGCTTGTTATGTTTTTCAAGAAGACCACTACTCGTCAAAATTTCCTCATATTTTGCTAGTAATTGTTCAGAAGTGGCACGTAGAAATATTCTTGGGTGTAACATATTCATACATATATCACCTAATTTTTTATAAAAGTCATCAGACAATAAATGTCTAGACCGATGTAGAAGAAACATAAGAGCAATTCCAAGACCATATGTATCAACCGTATCAATAGATTTACTGACAAATCGGTCGTAGGAATCATCCGTCTCTTCAAATTCAAGAATATTTTTAAACGCGCCTTTAGCAATCCTCATGGACGCATTATCTCTTTCCGTTTTATTATAATTAAAATTGAGTGTGCTATAAAAAAAATACCCGCAATTATTCGCAACCGAATCAGAAAATGCTTTATATGCGCTCATATTCTTTCCACTGTTCGCGGTTTCCATATAATCATCTTTATTCCAACAAATACATTCAAATGGAAACGACCAATGATGTTTATTGCCGAGCCAAGACTTCGATCGTTTCGCATCAAAAATACGCACGGATTTCTTCTCCATGAAGCCGAAATCAATAAAATTCACACGGTTTGTTGCCTTATCATATACGATATTTTGTTGTTTTATATCGTGATGAAGAATATCATTGTCGTGTAATACTTTGAGGCCATAAAATAGGCGAACAACTTCCAACCAGAATAGTTCAATGGCATCAACGTGTACTTTAGTTTTGCTCCATGTTCGAACTTCATCGCCAAATTGCTCTAGGTCTTGTCCACCGTACTTCATCACGAGCAAAGAATAATTGTCCATTTTAATTGGCTCAAATCTCCCAGAAGGACATCTAGATATGGCTTGTATATTGCTCAATATTCGGGCTGGTTTACATTCGCTGGGTTTACCTAAATAAAACTGCTTTTGTTTGTCGGCTGCATCAATAAGTGCAAATTCTCTCAGTTCTTTAATCGCATTTACAGTAGTCATCAACTTAGAAATGTCATTTTTGTTTCGTCTTTGCTTATCAAGACACAACATAGGTGGTTTATGTGCGCATCCAAATGTACCCTCACCTATAACATGTGAGGCCGCAAGATCACTCACTGACATTGTATAATATATAGTAAGAAAATATATGCTATATATTATAATTTTTATACATGATTCGTGATTTAAGTTCTATATTATTTATACTTTATGTGTTAATAAATTCGCAACGGTCCAAGAAGCAATCGCCATCCACATCCCATATAGAACATTTCCAGCTTCATATATTATCCACCTAAACGCATTACACTGAGGAGTAATTGATAGTAATGGCGATACTAATATACCATACCATGTTTTAGGAGTACAGTAGTAAACATATAATTGTGAGCATATATAATGGATAACCGTCCAACCAGAATAAAATAAAATGAGTGGTTTTATATTATCTAAAAATGTTATAATTGACTTGAAACATATATACGGCATATTACAGTTCATATAAGTAGCTTTAAATATTTTTATAATAGTAGATAGCACTACACATTACCGTCGTCGGTATCATGTTCAGTTTCACTATTGTCACTGTATGTATCGATATCATCATTGTTATTATTGTTCATATTATTCATTGTGGGCATTGTATTATCACCAAATAATCTGGCTGTTCTAGCTTGTGTAGTATATAAATTTGTAGGTGGGTGAATGATATATTCGACATTAATAGTTCCGTTATCGACAGAATTATATGAGCCATCACTATTCACTATATATTGACGAAATGTATCTGATAGTTGGTTTGTAAATAGACTTAACAAGTTATCAATACTTGGCGAAGTTGTCATGTTTGTATTGGAATTTGTATTAGCGTATGTGCTTGTATTAATATAGTTTCTAGATACATCAATGGTGTTATTTATATTTCTACTCGTATTAGCATTAGCATTAGCAGTCGTATTAGTAGTAGTAGCACTGCCAGTCACATTAGCGCTAGCATCTAAATTTGGCGTATTGAAACTACTACGAATATCGTAGCGACATACCGGACAGCGAACACTCTGACGGAACCAAGCAGTCAATCCTTCTTCCATAAAACAATGTCCACAATGTCGAATTCGCATAATTCTATCACTTGATTGAAATGGTGACTGTGTAATAGGACATGATGTGTGTACCATATTTTCATCAAATGGTATTCTTTCAGTCGCAGTTTCAATATGAGATGCGGTTGGACGAACAACAACCGGTGTTAAATTGTCTACATTAAACATGGCTGTAAATATCGGCGTATACATGTCATGTGTAGTTCTGTAACTATTTTGTCTTGCTCTAGCTGGTCTATTCACTCTATTATTAGCATTAGTACCAGTATTACTATTGGCATTGGCACGCGGATTAGCATTGGTACGAACATTAGCACTAGCATTAGCATTGGTACGAACATTAGCACTAGCACTAGCATTGGTACGAGGATTATCACTAGCACCAGCACTAGTACCAAACATTCTAGAGCTAACCGGATTGTATAAATTTTGTCTATTTGACCACAATGGTGTGCTATTGTAATTTGGCATGTTCAAATCATAACCATTTTGTCTAATTAAATCGCGAATACCATGTTCAATTTGTTGGATAGTATTGTTCGTTTGAATATAATTCATATAAGTATAATTAAGCAGATTAGTATACATATCAATTAATCGCAGTCTTGTTTCATGGTCCATACAGTATAAGTATATAAGACAAATATATTTAAATATTTATTTAAGTAGTTTAAACATTTGTTGGTATAATAAGTAAATATGGAAGGCAACGGATTGACTGGATTAGCAAATTTAGGAAATACGTGTTTTATAAATTCATGTATGCAAGTTTTGAGCCATACCACTAAATTAAATGAATTTTTTGATAAAAATAATGGAAATTATAGAGATAAATTATCAGTATACCACACTAAAGAATATTTGCTGGATTCCAAATTGTTGGTAGAATGGGACAATCTAAGAAAATTAATGTGGCAAAAGGACCAATTAATTTCACCAGGTGGTTTCATAAAGGCGGTTCAAAGTGTAGCAAGGCACAAGAAAAAGGAAATATTTACTGGTTTTGCTCAAAATGACTTACCCGAGTTTTTATTGTTCATACTAGACACATTTCACACTGGAATGCGCCGTGAAGTAGATATGGTAATAAAGGGTCAAATCGTAAGTAAAACAGACGAAATGGCAATTAAATGTTATGAAATGATGAAAACGATGTATAGCAAGGAATATTCAGAAATGTTAGACATATTTTATGGAATACATGTATCAAAAATACAAAAAAACGGAGAAATAATGAGCATTCGCCCAGAACCATATTTTATAATTGATTTGCCGATACAGCCAATCGGTGGTTTAAATATATATAAGTGCTTTGAAAAATATTGCGAAGGAGAGAAATTAGAAGGTGAAAATGGCTGGTTTAATGAAAAAACAAATAGCAAAGAGGATGTAGAGAGAAAAATAGTATTTTGGAGTTTACCAGAAATATTGGTGATAGATTTAAAGCGCTTTACACCGGACGGGAGAAAAATTCAAGTGCCGCTTGATCTGGAAACGGATAATTTAGATTTAAGCAAATTCGTAGAAGGATATGGAAAAGACCAATATAAATATGAACTGTATGGAGTGTGTAATCATAGTGGTGGAACTCGCGGTGGACACTATACATCAACTATACGCGTAAATGCGAATGACTGGTATTTATTTAATGATACCAATGTTTCAAAAGTCAGTTTTGACGGAAAAAATAATACTTCTGGTTATTGTCTATTCTATAGAAAAAAATTAAATAAATAATATATATAATAATGATTTTGTCTTATGATTCAATATTAGGAATTCCAGTAGTTGAAAGTGGTGGAATCAATACACAGAAAAATAGAAATGGTAATATGGGACTTGATTTAGGTGTTCCGGCAATATTACTAATGCTTATTGTTGTAATTTTGTTTGTAGTTCTATTTGCTAATTTAGGAAAAGACGAAACGGTATCCGATGGTAGCGCAAGCAATGGTTCAATGAATATATTAACCGTTCTATTAGGTGGTGTCGTGATTGCCGTATTATTATTAAATGGGCTTCAATATTTTTTTAATATAAACCTTACTGCTCAATTGAATAACTTATTTTCGGATACACCGTCTTTAGATTTGATTGTTGAACAATCTGAATATGAGCAAGAAATAGCACCCGTTCCAGAGATAACAATAAAGAAGCAAGTATTCCATGTACCTGGTAATAAATATACATATGACGACGCAAGCGCATTGTGTAAAGCATATGGTTCTCGTTTAGCAACATATGATGAAGTAGAGAACTCGTATAATAATGGTGCGGAATGGTGTAGTTATGGATGGTCAGATAAAAAATTAGCGTTGTTCCCAACCCAAAAAGAAACATGGAATTATCTACAAACAGTTGAAGGTCATGAAAATGATTGTGGTCGCGCTGGAATAAACGGTGGATATATAGCGAACGAAAATGTTAAATTTGGCGCCAATTGTTACGGATATAAACCAAAGATTACAGATACAGAATTGGAGTTAATGCAAACGTCTCCATTGTATCCTAGAACATTAAAAGATGTCAAAGAAGAAAAGAGAGTTGATTATTGGAGAAGAAAAATACCGGAAATATTAGTGTCGCCATTCAATAAAAATGTATGGAGTTTACTATAAAGTTGTCGATTCACATGATACACGACACGACACTACGCTAGTAGACACTTTGTAAAAATTTTATATTATTATCTTATACAATAATAATATAAATCGTGTTAAATGTTAAAGGGTGTAAATATTATACTTTACATTCTCTCCTTTCTTGTTTTTCTATTGTGAATTTCTCTCCTTCGTTTGGTTTTTCTTCCATGTAACATTCTTCTTTCCGGTTCTAACATGCTCAATAATTTATCGTACAGTCCGTCCTCAACAGCATCTGGCTTGTGCTCGTATTTAATTGTGTTGTTTTTCTGAACTTGTTTCTGAGTAAAAAATAGACCAGCTGGAACTGCTAAATCTTTAAATGTATTTAAAATACTCGCACTAACACTAACACTACCACCAGATTGAATCTTATTCGCTCCGTCCAGACTACTTACAGTATTAGAATTAGAAAATATCGTGTCTTTTAATAGATCAGAGTTTATTACAAAACCACCACCTTTCAACACGCCAGTTTTGTTGTCCGTTGTAAATACCAAATCATTTTTATCAAAATCAAAATCCATATACATATTACGAACATAAATTAATTATTATAATATCGCTTAATATCTGGAATTATTTTCACCTCCCGTTTTGCTTTAATATAAGTCATAATATGATCTACCTTCTCTTCGTCTCCAATTGTTTGTTTTAAACAATGTTCTAAAAAACCTAAAGTAATAGGGGCAGTTTGTCTATTTTGAGCAAATTTCAATTTACCATCGCTGATTTTTATGGTAGAAGACGATAAATTGTTTTCTTCTACAAATTCAAAAATATTATCAGTGAGCTCGTTTCGCTCCGTGCGAATCTCCTTCACCTTTTCATTCAATGTTTTAAGTTGCGTATCTAATGATACCCATTTCTTAACATGTTCTTGAAATCGATCCATTTATGTATGAGTATAACTAAATATCTTTATACCCTTGAATATTTAAAATGTGATAAAATTGTGCTAACAAATATAATGAATATAATGAATATAATGAAAATTTAAAGGACGGGTTTAGTAACAGATCCACTTAGTATCCTTGTATTTGGTATTATACAACTCGTCTGATATATTTTTGTCCCATTTTGTTTTAGTTTTTCGATATTCAAGAATTTCATCTATTTTGTTATTTTTATCAATGTATAGCTTATTCCAGTCGTCTCGTGTATTCCGCGACATATCTCCACTCATAATTTTATTCTGAGCATCAATTTCAGCGTTACAAATAACCTTTAATTCATTACAGAATTTCATCTCATCTATGTGCATGCTTATAACGTCCATAAATATATTTTTGTTGTAAATGGTAGGATATCTATATCTAATCGTATCTGGAATAATGAATTGATTTTTCTCTTTCACTTCCTTTACCTTTTTCTCAATTTGCGTAATAAAATGCTGTACATACTGTATATCATATTTAATAGGTTTGTCTGATGATTGATTCGCTTGTTCGACACCTTCGACCGTTTTATTTTCGGATACATTACTTAACAATATTTTACCAGATGTAAATTCGCATTCTGAAATAAGTTGATCAAATGAGTATGCGGTCATTTTATGTGCCTCTGCTTTAGCATCTAATTTGTAAAAATTTACGAGTGATAAAATAATAGTATTTATAGCACTTGTTCCGGAAACAACCTTTACAGCAGTTGTATTATCATAAAATATTCCACTAATAACCGTCGAGACAGATGAAATAATAATTGCTGGAATCATGAGTCGATACAGATAAAACTCACAATAAGATTTTGCTTCTAAATACAACATTTTTTGGCCTTTTAGATACAATGAAATTAGGTCTAACGCCGTTGATAATTTGCCGTCATTATATCCAAATTTAACGTTCATAGTCTTCATTACATCTAAAAATCCGCGATATGGTTTAAGAGCAGTAGGTTTTTTTGCAGCCTCAATATCAAGCACTTCATTTTCAACAATGCGGTTTTCATCTTCAGAAGATGTAGTCGGTTCATCATCTTCTTTATTATCAATAGTAAAATCCATGGTTTGAGGAAAATACATAAATATACATATGTATGTATTTATATTTTGGCGTTTTATCGTGACATTTTAAATATTGAATGGTCTAAATCTTTCTTTTTTTGGATATACGACGATGACGACGATTTTTAGACATACCGCGCATTTTTTTGGACATATGAAGACGACGATTTTTGGACATACTTCGCATTTTTTTGGTGATCATGCGTCTATTTTTTCTCATTGTTCGTCCTTTTTTATTAGCACCGCCTTCATGTTTAAATATGCTACAAAAATCTTCTTTTATTAATGGTCTCTGTAATATATTTGACGATTCGCCAAAATCTATAATTATTAATTCCCCATTTTTATCAATCATCACATTATCGGTGTGTAAATCATTATGATAAAGATTATTTTGTAGTAGACACTTATTGATTCTATTCACTTCTGTCGCTATATCTATACATTTGCCAAGTACAACATTAGTATCATCATATAATTCATTTAATTTAGTTACTGGTGTAGCATCAACATCTTCCATTTTGATATAAAACATAAACTCATCCTCATCTATTTTAATATTCTCGTCATTATTATGCTGTATAAACCCATATTCAATTAATTTGGGTACTCTAAAGTTACAAGTAGATTGTAATTTGATAAATTCTATATGATAATAAACTTCTGACAATATTTTTATTAGTACATTGTCTGGTTCTAGTTTTGGATTATTGCTATAGGCAAATACCTTGGTAAATGTCCCATTTTCGTCTTTATTAATGCTTTTGTTTTTAAAATAAAATAATCTTACACCCAGTGTAAGACCCTTATCTTTTTGTTTGACATATTGTTGCTTTATTTTACCTAAAAATTTATCTCCAAAATCTCCATCTGACATGTAAGTATAATTAATCATACCCGATTTTAATTTTTGTAAATGTTCTGGAATTGTTATAGGAGTACTAGTATTGCTTTCTGTGTCAGTAATACCATCCTCCGAATTAATGTCGTCTATATCTAGTTTCAAGATGGGTCTTTTTCTTTTGGACAAAGGCTGTGTTGATGACATATCAAACCTATCTATTATATTAACTCTATAATATATATTTAATGAATGTATAATAATATATATTATTCAAAATTTAATGTTTTTAATGTTTAAAATTTAACGCTTAACCGAACGTCTGTTCTTTCTAGAGCGTCTAACCGACTTGGTGCGTTTAGATGACTTGCCTCCACGCTTGCCTTGTGTGCGTTTCTGTAAAGCAAATAATCCAAATGGTACGATAGCTTCTTGAACAAAACCACCCTTTTTAGTTCGGCGACCTTTACACGAGCAACCCTTCTGGTGTCTCTTGCCACACAACTTACACATACCGTTTGTAGTATGTTTTCTCTTGCCACCATTTTGCGATGGCATGGGCCATCCTTTGGCAAGCACTTCTTGAACACCGTATGATGCTCCATCCGAATACGAAGAACTATTGACAGTTGGCGAATTACTCATTATATATTTAACGTATATAAAATATTATAAATAAGGTAAAATATTTTATACATAAACTGTTTATTTTGTTAAATTATTAAATTATTACACAACGGTATTAGATAATTATGTAAGTAATAACTTATAATATATCTCTGCGTTTATCACGGATTGAAACAATCCTCTTATACTCGTCGGTATTTATTATTTCCTTTACAACTAAATCTAGATCATCTATATTTTTAATTTTCCTATTTTTACATTTACTAATTACTAAATCAATTAGGTTTTGAGATGTTTCAACATAATTTGATTTTTGAGTGAGCCATATTTTCTGTAATATAGGTGAACTAAACCATTGAATTCCGTTTGCTAACCATACAAACTCACCAGACTCGTCAAACGTACTTGATGTCATCATATCTTCCACGCTTTGAAAAATTAAACAAGTTATTAAATTTACAGCATGCCAATCATCTTGACCTTTAAAACTATCAAGGGTGATATCACCACCAAATGCTTTTATTTGCCAATCAAAAAATAAACTATTGATGAGATTAGGACAACTTTTATAAGAGTCATTCATTTCCCTATTAATACCGGTCCATGCTCTATCTACAATTTGAAAAGTTGTTTCTATAGATGCTTGTTCTAAATTACGTCGAAATACACTATATGTTAATATAACACCAATTACTGCAAATATTCCTATGATTATATCTAATTTATCTACGAATCTATCAAGCATGGAGTGTTTTTTTGCTATAGACGACGTGTATATTAATATTAACATTATAATAACACCGATACCTACTATAATATTAAAATATTCGAGTATAAAACTAGCCATATTATATATATAATTATTGATATTTTATTTGTATGATTATATATATTAAATAAATTATCTGTGATTATACACTAAAATATTTCATCTATGCATACATTAATTTTATAGGATTGTAATTATAGTTATGTTCTAAACCTAAATGTGATATACCATGAATACCTATGCCAATTGAAAAAATCAATGTTAAAATAATCAATTTGTATGGCTCTAACATAATAACCTTTGAATAGTTTTTGTATAATATAAGAGTGGCTAGTAATATAAGAAGCCCGTTTATAATATGAGCATAAATAGATGGTATGAAATAATTCATATATATATGTTTTATATTATAACTTTTTATTATGTGTATGTCTTGTATATGTGTGTAAAATATTGTAAATAATATAAATACACTTGTTTATATTATTTATAAAGATGAATAGAGTTGAACAAATGAAACAAATTCAAAAAGAAGGATTAGATTTATTTACAAAAAAAAATATCGACTATGGTGACGCATTCGCTAAATATGGATTTATCGGTGTATTGATGCGAATAGAAGATAAAATACAACGATCTCTATCTATAACAAAAAATGGAATAAATTTAGTTAACGATGAAGGAATTAGAGATACGTTGCTAGATTTACATAATTATTCAGCAATGGCATTGATGTTATTATATGAATAATTATATTTTACACGCGGTTATCATGTATATAAAAACAATTTAACGTCGTCTATGGCTTTTGGAATGTGTAGAAGCCTTCTTGTTTCTTTGGCTTCTCTTTTGCCACGCAAAAATTCCAAATGGAACGATTGCCTCTTGTAGAATCGCTCCAAAACCAGCACCCATACCGCCTTTTTTGGCAGTTCTTCTGTGAGAAGAATGAGCACGTCTAGATTTAGATTTTTTGGAGGAACGACGTCTTTTTCCGCCCATCATGGGTGGTTGTGAATCACCAACAACTGAACGCATATTACCACCCATACCACCTTTTTTGGATCGGCGCTTTTTTCCACCCATCATGGGTGCTTCTGAATCTCCAACAACTGAACGCATATTACCAGTCATGATTAGTATTATACTAGATGGTTAGAAAATAATATTACTTAAGAGCCATACTTTTTAAATTGGTCCGCAATAATAAATAAAATATGCCTAAAATTAATAAAAAACTAATAATTACGAATATAAGTGATAAATAGATATATGGATATATTTCTTGAACTATTAAACTGATTACTGGTTTGAAGAATTCCTTTACTTCTTTTTTAACATCATCTCTTGCCAATACTAATAGACATTGTTCTATAAATTGTTCCTTCATTAATTTATCTTATAAAATAAAATAAAATATTTAGCGTGTTATTTCACTATATTTTATCTGTAATTTTTTATAATGGACCAAAACATCTACTTTACGAATACAGAATTTGATTTTTCACATATTTCTATAACGCAACCAGTTTCAGTTCAAGGCGGTGCCTATTTTACTAAAATCAGATTCAATGGTGAGCCTCTGTATATCCAACCATCAAAATGTTCTACTAAACAAGGTTTAAACGAAACAAACAAAAAAGCATATATAGATTTGATGTTTACAAATGAAGACGAAGAGGTTATTGAGTGGTTCGAACATTTAGAGGAAAGGCTTATTAATTTGATTTTTGAAAAGAGGGAACTGTGGTTTCAGAATGAAATGGAAAAGGAAGATATAGAGAACTTTTTCAATCCAGTATGTAGGGCATTTAAGGGAGGAAAATTTCATTTAATTCGAGTGAACATTCCTAAAAACAAAACTATTAGCAATCAGTATAATTGTAATGTGTATGATGAAAATGAAAATGTTATTCCTATTCAAGATTTAAATGATAGCCATTCGATAATTCCATGTGTAGAAGTTCAAGGAATTAAATTTTCTGCTCGAAATTTTCAACTTGAACTTGTTGGGAAACAATTTCTATTGCTCAACAATAAGCAAATATTCAATTCTTGTGTAATTAAGAAGGATTCGAATAAAACTAAAATGTCGAATGTGGAAACTGTTAGTGAAAATAAAGTAGCAAATGTAGGTGCTGCTGCTCTAGCAAATGTAACTACTTTAGCAGTAGAAGCGCCGTTGGCAGAACCAAGTATCATGCCACCCGTAGATATTGTTTCACCAACCGTAGATATTGTTTCAGCAACAGTAGATATTGTTTCACCAACAGTAGATATTGTTAAGGAACTTCAAATTCCATCTATTACTCAAACAACCAGCGTAAGTGATATCAAAGGATTACATAAAAATATTATAAGTGCTTTAGTAGATGATGAAGAGCTCGATGATGACAACCATGAGGACAAACATGAGGACAAACATGAGGACAAACATGAGGACAAACATGAGGACAAAGATTATACCATAGCTACAAAATCTACTGAAAATGATCCACAGCCACAACCACAACCTATAAAGGTAAAACATTTAGAAGAAACTGCGCCGATTAGTCGAGAAATGACTTTAGAAGATATAACGAATCATTTAAACATTAGTAATAAAACAACAATCACTCTTAAAAGACCAAATGAAGTTTATTATGAAATATATAAGATAGCAAAGGATAAGGCGAAACAACATAAAAAAGCAGCTATTACTCATTATTTAGAAGCAAAACAAATAAAAAACACATATCATTTAGAAGATTTAGATGATAGTGATACGTCGTCAATACTAGATGATAGTGATGATAGTGATGATAGTGATAATAGCGATAGTGAATCAAACGAAATTAAAAATCAAATAAATGAAATTGTAGAAGAAGTATAATTTAGTAATCTTTAGAACTATTGATTTAATGTAAAATATGTTTTTAATTATGAAAAAATATTTTATCCTTTATTTTATATAATGGACATGATGAAGAACTTAAAAAAGCTCAAGGTAGAACATGCGATTCTCTTTTTAGTGGGCGCCGTATTTTTATTCTACTTAATAAAGTCGTATAGCACAAGCAAGGTAGTTGGAGCAGAATCGATGAATGGTCGCAAAACCCAAGAGATGTACAACCAATCTAATGCTTCCCAATCTGGCGGAAATGTTGAGCCCTCGCAACCTTTAGGTCAAAATGAGACATACGCATCCGCTACTGGTATGTCTACATCCACACAAGGACTTCCTCCTTCTTGCTCCAGATCCCCCGTAGCTGATCCTTCTGAGCTCTTACCCAAGGATACCAACAGTCAATGGGCTCAATTGAACCCCACTGGCTCTGGTGACTTACAAAACGTTAACCTTCTTCGTGCTGGTTACCACATGGGTATTGATACTATTGGTAACACATTAAGAAACGCCAACTTACAACTTCGATCTGAGCCCGCAAATCCTCAGTTGAACGTTGGTCCTTGGAATAACACAACTATTGCTCCCGATACCATGAGAACACCTCTTGAGCTCGGACAAGGCAGTCAGTAAATACTTAACTCGGTATTAAATGTTAAATATTAGAGTTAAATATTAGATATTCGTGTACTCTACTGTTACATGAAAATCAATAAATTATTATAATTTATATTATATTAATTTATTATAGATGAAGATACGTATCAATATGTTTGGGTTTATTATTATGTTATTTATATTTCTTATTGCTCTTAAAATGTATTATGACTCGGACGAATTTAATCTGAGATGTATTGTTTCTACGATAGATGGTAAGAAATATTGCGTTAGAGAGAGAAATAACATTCAAAACGCATCCAATCTTCTTGCCAGAACGACAGAAAAATTGGAGTATTTAGTTGAAAATGTTGGACAGAGATACCCAGATCGCGAAAATGTACAAAAATTGGTAAAAAACTTTAACCCAACCACAATTAAAGAAACATTACCAACTAGCGAATATACTGCTTATAGTGAAAACAAGGGTGAGAAAATAGCGTTTTGCTTGAATAAAAAGAAGACGGATAATGATAATCTGATAGATTCAAATACACTCATGTTTGTAGCAATACATGAAATTGCGCATATAATGACTACAAGTGTAGGACACACAGAAGAGTTTTGGAATAATTTCAAGTTTTTATTAGAGAACGCGGTAGAATTAAAAATATACACACCAGTTGACTATAAAAAGGAACCGGAAGGCTATTGTGGTATGGATATAACCGACAACCCATATTACGATTTATAATTTCAATTCTATATTTGAATTTATTGTTTGAATTTCTCTCCCATCACCATCAACAAGAGTAAAATAATACTTTGGATAAACATCACAATGAATACCAATTACAGTGTATATATTATGTTTGTATATTACACGCATACCCTTTTCTATCCGTTTTAGAACAGTCATATAAGTATCTTTTCCATTCGCCGTTCTTTCAGTTAATAGTTGTTTTTTAGTAAGAAAATATGTCTCTGGTATGATTGGGAAAAAAGTATCACAATTAAATGCTTCATCAATCAATGTGATATGTAATTCATTCAGTAAATTTAATTCTAAAAATTTTTTATATATTTCATGTCCGCCAATAACCCATACTTGATCATAATTTCTACCTTGTATGAAATTCAATAAAATATTTATATCTGAAAATGTTTTAACTAATCGTTCATCTTGAACATATTCCATTGAAAGTGATGTTGATAATATTAAATGGTCACGGCCTTTTAAAAATTTTATACTATTCCAAGTATTTTTACCAACTATGATAGCATTATTTCGTTTTCCAGTTGTTAATTTCTGGAACCGTGATAGATCGACTGGTAAAACCCATGGTAATTTGTTATTAAGACCAATTCCTTTATTTTTGTCCATCGCTACAATTCCATTAATAAGCATTATATATATATATAAAATAATATTTAGATTTTACACCCTTGAACATTTAAAATGGCACGCTTAATGCCAAAATAAAAATTTTCAAAAGTGTAAAATCAATAGTTGTGCTTACCGCTTCTCTTCGGCTTTAACAACGATGGTCTTACTTTTTCTTGTTTCTTTGCCTTCGGCAAAACAAGTGAAAGACGATGCTCTTGCTCCGCATATAAACTCTTCTGGTCTTGTTTGATTTTTTATCCAACAAGTAGTTAAGTTCATTATATTTACTGCGGAATTCGCATCTCGGGTTCTAAATACGTTTTGTTTGTTTTGGCAACTCACGCAGTTAGAACACACGAAAAGACGATATACTTCCTTATTCTTTTTATCTCGGTAATGTTTCATTTCATTATAACAATCACAACATTTCTTACTTGTGTTGAATTCATTGATTGTAATAGTATCATATCTTTTATGGATTTGTTTTCTTAATCCTTTATTCATCGTAGGCATAAAATGTTTCATTTGCGTATCCCTACTCCAATTTCCATAACCAATTAGGATATTAGAACCAAATGTTTCTTGGATTTTATTAAGGAATCTATCAATGCTTTTCTTACCATAACTATATTGTCTAAATTTCATTTTTCTCCAAGTTTCGTTTCTGTAAAATTCACCAACTTGTTTATTTAGTTTATCTTTTTCAACTAAATATGCTTTGAACTTGATATAATCAACCGAATTGCTATTTTGAACCGATACATGAGTTTCTTTTTCAATAATCTTATGCTTTTTCTTTTCTTGTAATAATATTCGTTGGTTTCTTTTTCCATAACTTTCTATTTTTCGCTGTGATGCTGTATATTGTAATTTGTTGCCATTCTTATCCATCATATACACTAACGAATGCTTACCTGGGTCGCAACCAACTATATTCCTATCTTTCAATGTATCTAATTGTTCTTTGGATAAATCTTCAATACCATAAAAATCTTGTTCTGGAATGCTTGGAACACGACTGCCCCATTTCTTATCTTTCAAATCTTTTCTAATAAATAACAAGCAACAACTAATTCCGTCAGTTTGTATTTGATGATGAAATTGGTAATGTAGATTTCTAAATATTTTATGGTTCAAGTTCAAAAAGGCATTCCAAATATCGTGTTGGTTTTCTTTGAGGTTTTTATGTAATTCGCCCTTTTTTATTCCATCAGTTTTATTTGCTGGACAGAATAAACTAACCAAACTTGCGGTATCCAAAAGAATATGTTTTGGAACAATATTGGTTCGTAGTGGTAAGGGTTGGAATAATTTACTTTCTTGTTTTTCCAACACTTCATTCATATACAACATTCCTTTCAAATATTCAAATGGTCTAACTTTCACATCATAATAAAGAGACTTTGTAATGTTGGTTGGTAAAATATTATGTAAATGAGTTGTTTTCCATTCATTGAATATTTCATCGGTTTCATTATTCAAAGTCATTAGTTGATGTTTCAACTTGAATAAAATGGATTTATCTTCTGTTATGCGTGATGTTGTTTTATTGATAAACCTCAAAAAGTGCTGAATAAAATGTTCTTGTGCGTTATTGGATAAAGAAGTATGAATTTGTGTTGCTAAATAAGGTAATAAAAAAGTGGTGTTTTTCAAATTAGTTTTCTCGTGATTTGCTGATGGTTGATATTCTTCCAAATAAAACTTTTCCAACTTATCCAGTAGTTCGGTATTTTTACTTTTCACACCTTGATTGCTTCGTGTTCCTAATGATTTGATACAATACAAAATAAAAGTGTTATCAATTTCAGGTAAAGCAAGTTTATTGGAATAGCAATTCAAAACATACAACCGAATAAATTGATAAGAATGTATCATCAAATCGTTCATTTCAAAAACAAGATTGTTTATTACAGGTTGGACTAAATTACGATTGAGTAAAACAGATTTGAGTGGTATTTTGAGCGTTTTGTAAGCAGTTTTATCATTATTCCTAAACTCTTTGAATTCGTCTTTCAACTTCTTTTTCACCATTCTATATTATACATACAGATTTTATTTTTAAGTAATTTTACGAATTAATATTCCTAAATGTTTTCGTTGTCTTGTTTTTCGTTCATTTCAAGTTTCAACTTCTCCTTTCTTTTCAAATATTCACGTTTATTATATTCCCTTTTTTGTTCTGGTGTCGGTTTGTAATCACTTTTATAATTTGTTTTTTGTTGATATTCTTTAACCCGTTGCTTGTGTAATTCTTTGTTGTTCTCATAATATTTTATATTTTTTAATAAATATTTATTTAACTGAATTGTTTTATCTTCTAATTCCTCTTTTAATTTTGTATTTTCTTCCTCTGTAATTTTTAATTTGTGTATTAATTCATCAACATTCATAGTTAGTATAGTATGATAAATATTATTTATGTAATTTATCATAATATTTATTTTGGCATTAAGTGTGCCATTTTAATTTCTCAATGGTATTATATATAAATGTCCGATTCAACTAAATTGATATATTTGGACCAAGATAATATTAAAAAAATGATAGTATTTTTCGGTGATAAAGGGGCCGATATAAATGAATTATTTGTTAAAGACAATCAAAATTCTCTATTTGATGGATTATTTAGTAAAGAGCAATTGAATACGATTGTAACGCAAGCTGTAAATGTTCATTTTACAAAGCAATTTATTTATATAGACGACACTATTGAAACCATCAAAAAAAAGATAATCGGTGTATTTGTCGATGAACTTTTAACACCTATATCATTTGATGAAATATATCTGTTCTCAAAACAAATACAAACTCTCAATAATTCGCAAATATATGATAGTCTTACCCAAAACGGAAAAATGACATTGACTCAAGATATTTTATTTCAATTTCTCTCTAACATTAACAATATCGATGTAGACAGACTACCTATTAAGGATACATACTCATTCAATGATATTATAGATTTGAACTTGGCTGAGAAAAAACAGCTAGTGAATATATCGCTAGGTCAACGATTTATTATTGGCGAAAATATATACAGCTTCGCAATTAATCCATTCAAATTAATAGCGTTTGACAAAATGCTAAGAACTAATGCCGACAATATAATTACGACTACGAACAAGGATTTACTTTTGTCGAACGGGTTTTTATTTGAAAACACCATTTATTTATGTTTAGCATATGATGTATTTAAATACTCGGCTTCAAAAGGTATATCAGAGTCGATAACCAGTAAGGTATACTATCCATTTTTAGGCGGTAAGAAAATTCTTGATTTAAAACAATTACAAGAGAAAAAGTTTGAACTATTGGATGAAAACAATGATTTACTTAGCGTAAATTTCAAGAAACATGTTGAAAATATCCAGATGTTTCATACAGTATATAATACACGAAAAAGTGAATTGAAATATATCGAACAAGGTGTTCAAAGTGTAGAATTTGTATTATCGCAAGATTTCGAGTTTAATGTTCCATTAGAAGTAATTTTCAAATTAATTCATGCCACGCGAACAATTCCACTTATCAAGCTGAACCCATCAAAAAAGCACGAAAAAATATACCGCTTATATTGTAATAAAAGTGCCAAAAATGGCAAGAAAATACCATACTTATCAAAAGCGGTTGTTTTTAAATTGGCAAAAACAATTGGCGGATCGAAAAGAGTATCGTGTTACATGGAATATGAGGACAAGTCGACTACTACGACTAAAACAATACCCATTGTTGTCGAATTTGATAATTTTGCCAACATATATGTAAAGGCCGAATTTAAAGAAACGAAATCAATCTCTGATATTGAAAAAATATTGAGCGACGCGATCAACCCATTAATTGAGGTAATTCGAAATTATTTGGTAACAAGTGGATATTCTATGAATCTATTCAAGAATTTTTACGATAAAAATATTGAGATTACAAACCTTAAATATTTTTCATATATTTCCATTGATAAGAATATAAATTTAAATAATTTACTCGGATGTGTTTCAAGCATATTTAATGTATTAGTAGGTGAATTGAAAAATGGCATTGTAATGCGCTATAAACGCGTTTCAAATTTTAATGAAATGGATAGTCAAGAAGCATTTATTGTCGAATTATTGAACCGCGCCAATGAAGATGAAGATATTGTGAAATTATTAATGGATAATTTTCAGCTTAGCGAGAGTGACGCTCAATTAAAAATAGCTGATTTATTAAATAGTTTACAAATGGTCCAGACATTGAATAAACGCCGAAAACTAAGAATAAAGAATAATCCTGGGTTTTTAACAAAAATTACACAAGACCCATTCAAACAAAATATTATGATTGAAATGGACAATATTAATGATATTTTTTATATGAATGTTATTCCTATTTATATTGATTCTTTGATTCGAATCACACAATCCCCAGAGACATCTAATGTGGATATATCTACAATTGATGGTCTATGTAAAACAAAACAAATAGACGATGTAGAACAAATAAATGAGATTATTGCTCCATCGGAAAAAGGATTTACTGAAAATATACCAGTCGCAATTATAGCCGAAAACTTGGCATTCGGTGATATGGCATCGGCTGTAAAAGATAAATCGATTAATGTATTGGACTTTTTATATGACGATGATGATGATTTGGATGATATAGAAGTAGATGATGGTATTGAAGTGGAATTAGACGAAGAAGAAGAACCATCCGTAAATAAGACAGTCAATGTGGACAAATCAGTTGATGAAGGCATCGATGTAGAATTAGATGATGAAGGTATCGATGTAGATTTGGACGATGAAGGCATAGATGTAGATTTGGACGATAATCTAGAAGGCGGTACAAACTCAAAGGAAACTATTGACGATGAGCCAGCGCTAGACAAACCAGATACTGTAGCCAAGAAAATAAAGAAGCCTATTAAATTAACCATAAAGGGAGATGAGAAATTGGAAAAAAATATTACTGGTATGAAAATAGCGGATCCAAACCCATTCTTTACAGCAATGTATAAAAAAGATCCGGCATTATTTTTGACGGAATCAGACGGTAAATTCAGTGCTTATTCACGTACATGCCCATGGAATAAGCGTCGTCAACCCGTTATTTTAACAGACGAAGAGAAGGAACTCATTGATAGGGAGCACCCCGGATCGTATAATGGACACGCCATTAAATATGGTTCTGACCCGGACAAACAATATTGGTATATTTGCCCTAGGTATTGGGATTTAAAAAATAATGTTAGCTTAAATATCGATGAAGTAAAAAGCAGTGATATTATTCCACAAGGTGATAAAACAGTACCCGCTGGAAAATATATATGGGAGTTCACTGATCCAGTATATCACATAGACAATTGTGGTAATTATCTGGATCTTTCCCCCGGATTTTTAAAGAAGGATGTACATCCAACTGGATTACGCGTTCCGTGTTGTTTTAAAATATGGAAGGATCCTAAGACTGTTATAGAGCAAACACAAGATATAGACGACTATATTAAAGGCCCAGACAGATTTCCTTTAGAGGAAAATAGATTTGGATACCTACCTTTTATTGTTCAAAAGTTTATAGATACTGACAATAAAAAATGTCAAGTTAGCGCTACAAATAAAAACCTAAAGAAGAATGAACCGTGTTATTTGAGAAAAGGTACCGAAAACAGTAAAAATAAATCTTTTATCGCGGCTATATCGGACATTTATTCGGAGAAGAATAATGATAAGATACTCAAAATTGATAATTTTATAAATGAAAAATTGATTCCCATGTTAACAGCCGATACTTTTATATCACTTCAAAATGGGTCGTTAATTAATGAATTTCAGAGTCCATTATTAGATAATGTAGATATTGAACAAATAAAAGATTCGGTCGTATATTCAAAGCTAAAATCGTCGAATCCAATTCAATTACAAAAAATAACGAGTGCGTTATTTAATTTTATCGATTATTTAAAATCTCCAAGCTCAAATGTAGACTATACTTATTTATGGGATTTAATATGTCAACCCAATGAACGACTATTTACAAATGGTATAAATTTAGTTATACTTAATGTACCAAGCGACGACAATACATCTAATATTAGTATAATGTGTCCAACAAATTACTATTCATTGACGAAATATGATCCTACTAAAGAAACGGCTATTATTATGCAAAAATACGAATACTTCGAGCCGATATATATTGTAATAGACCAATCTAAAAAAAACAAAATGAGTATTGTAACAACCAAGTTATATATTCCAAATTTAATGACAAAAATTCCAAATATGAAAAAGTTGGCCAATACTATTCAAGAGATATATAGTACCATGTGTAAACCACTATCTAGTTTGCCGAAGGCGTATAAGTATAAGGAGATCAAGTTTAAACGGAATATTACCCTAGAAAGATCGGTTGAAATTTTAACTAAATATGAGTTTACCATTCAAAGTCTGGTTGTGAATTATGATGATAAGGTCATTGGTTTAAACATAGAGAAGCGAGAGCAATCCGGATTTATTCCTTGTTTCCCATCTGGTATAATATCATCGTATGAATTAGTAGATATAGAAAATGAAGGTCAACAAAAAAATTTTGAGGAAACGATTCAGTTTTTAAAAATGGTGACAGATGAAACAAAGGGTGAAATTTTATGTAAGCCGATTGTAAAAATACTAGAAGATAAATTAATAGTTGGTCTATTGACAGAAACAAATCAATTCATTCCTCTAATTGAACCAGAACAAGATACGGATCAAAGTATAAAGTATTCGGTTGACGATGAAAACTTTATCCAAGTGGATAAAATAACTCAAACTAGTAAGAAAATTGACAAGACGAGGGAGGAATTTGTAAAAAAAATCAAATTAGAAACCGAGCTGTATAATGCGTTTAGAAATAAGTTGCGCACAATGTTAAATAACTTTATAAATAAAAATGTACGCGACGAAATAGAGATGGTGGCGAATTCTGTACAAATGGTCTATTTTTTACAGTTGGAACGGCTTATAATGTTAATAAAAAAATTATTATACAATGATGTTAATTTTATACCAGTAAGTTCGGAGAATATTAAACATATAGAGAATAATTTGAAATCGGGTGATGTGTTATTGGTACCAAAAACTAATTTATTAAGTAACTTGGACAACGAAACTATTTATTTCAGTAAAATAGCAGACGAATTAATACGGTATAATCGCATTAAACAATTCATGTTCAAACCAAAAATGTTTTTATCGTTCACCGACTTGAAGTATGATTTGAATATGGACGAAATTATTTTGTTACAATCGTTAATGACCAATGAATATTTTGATGATTTAGTACCAGCGGTTACTAGTAAATATATTTCATTTAATACATATGACACAACCGAGCCAAGTATAACACAAAAATACGATAATGAATATATGATTCCCGTCGAAAAAGACACACCTACACCTACGGTAGCCAAAGAAGCACCTACACCTACCGTAGCCAAAGAAGGACCCAGAGTCGAAAAGGTAGACGACTATATAAAACGCATGCCAGTGGAAAAAAGACCATTCAAAATATATAATAATTGCCCGGTAGCAATAAAGGAAATATTTTCAAAGTTAAAAATGAAGTTTAGAGGCGGGTACAAGGATCTTAATTTTTCATTTAATACTCCAAATTGTACATTTGATGTTGCTTTAACTATGATTAACAATATTATATCTACTCCTATCGATATTATTGGCGTAAAGCAGCAATTGATTCAAAAATATCAAGAGTTGTTTTCCAGTTATCCGAGAGAAATTGTAAATATGTTTGATTATTATGGATATATGACCGAGTCAAAAGAATTGGCTACTGGACGTTTATCAATCGAAAATATGATTATGAGTGAAAATTATTACATAACAAATTTTGATTTGATGATGATTTCATCAATGTATGATATTCCATTAACATTAATAGCACCAAGAGTGTATAGAGAGAATAACAATGAATATTTATCCATGAATGTTAAGACTGGATATACTTTTATTATACGAACATCTGGTGTGAATAAGTATAAGCCTGGGTTGCCCAAATTTAAAATGATTATAAATAAAAGTGGAGATGGCATGTTAGATATTATAAATTTACCCGAACAAAAAATACGCGATGAAATTAATAGTCAAACTAATAATATTGTTGATTTATTAAAAACATATAATACTATGATTTCAGATGAACCTATAGGCGATGAAAATGAGGCGGAAGATTTACCAGTTCGTCAAGATAAGCAAGAAGAAGAAGCCCTAGCCATAGCCATAGCCATACCTTTAAAAGAAGATAAACAACCAACAAAACTAAAAATAAAGACCAAAAAGCTTAAACTAGTAGATAACGAATAATTTCACAAATAATTTAATTATGTATGTCAATTAATTAAATTATGTATATCGATTATTATTACCTATCGTCATCTACCAATTGTAGAATTGAACGTATTATATGTTGATAATCTTCTTCATTTGTTAATTCGTTTCTTTGGAAATAATCAAGGCGTAAGATAAGTGTATGTCTTGCTTGTTGGTTTAAATTTACAGCATTTGTATTAATATCAACGATATTTTGAGAACTATCTACACTCGAATCATTAATATGTACATCAGCTGTATGCTCTTCAAAACTATTTATACTAATATTATCATCCATTATATCATCCATTGTATCAGTATCCGAATCAATAGATATATCTGGTTGTTCGATTATAGGATAAATAACGGTTTCATCCATTTCATCGCTATCATATGTATCTTCTGTATCATATGATTGATCTAGTATTTGGACGTTATCAGCCGTAACATTATTAGTCACTTCATTATCGATAATATCATCAGTGTAAGTATCAGTGTCTTGGTCACTATCGGCCTCATCTGTCAGCACATTTGGCGTAATATTACCGGAGTTTGTTTGTTCGCAAGCAATGGAATAATACTTTTTCTTTATAATATCAAGTTGTGTTTCATTAAAAGTATACTTTTTTATTATAGGAGACAGTTCTATTATTTTTTGTTCTCGATAATCAGATTGACTAGTAGAATCAAATATTGGAAAAATGGAATAATTATTACTTTCACTATGGTCAACTAGATAGCACCGTTGGTCTAAAATTATCATATCTGGTTTTGGAAAATATACATTATCTGGTAAAAATATAATATTGTTTTCTTCATAATATAATCGACTCATATAATATAATTTTTTTACAGATAAGCTAACAATTCGTCTACCGAAATACGGGTTTTCTTTATTGAAAGTTCTCAATCGTTTCATTAGAATCGATTTATATTTAATTCTCAAATCATCTTCATATGAATATATAGCAAGTAAATACAGTTTAATATATTTATCCATGACTTCTATTAATCGTTTCACCGGAAAACGCGTATCTATATTGATCGCCAAAGTTCTATATTTGCTATTATAATAGTCAAGCATAACTCGTATATAAATAGCCTTTTTATTTTCATCAAATAGGTGACAATTTTCAATAATATAATTCTTTATAATAAATTGATTATATAGTTCAAAATGTTTCAAACAAAAATTGCTCTCATAAAAACGAGAGAATAAAATAGACATGTTGATATTAGCAGTATTTTTTATAAAAAAATAAATGTTATATAAATTAGCTATAGAAAATGGTTTGTTATTCCATGGATTTTTTATTTTGTTTGGCTCTGGAAAAAAATTGTATTCGTATGACAATGATGTATTTATAATACGTGTCAAATCAAATATAGAGAACTGTTGTCTAATTTTATCTTGAATAATATCAATCTTATATCTAGATGACATTTCACTTAGAGGGTTGAAATTTAAATCCATTTGATCATCTAAGAAATTCTTTGTTTTAAATAAACAAATATTTTTGAATTTATACAATGCTAATAATTTTTTCTGTGTAGTAGAAAATATATCAAGCAAATGTTCCTTTTTAACTGCATCGAAATTGTTCGCACATAAAAAGTTTTTTAATACGAAATACTTATATTTTAAGTATTTTTTCCAAGTATACTGTTTCTTTTTTTTACATGAACATGATGTAAAATTACTTGTAAAAATAAAAATATTATCTATCCAATCACTGTTAATCGGTTTATTACATTCATATTCAAATATTTTTTCAAATAGATACATAACTTAATATACAAATATCAAGTTATGTTTAAATAAAAATTTATCTTATACTATTTAATCGTTATTTATATTATTGCTTTTGCTTTTTATTTTGTTTTAAAATTCAATATCATAGTCATCATCAGTTTTACCCAAATCAACTTCTTTAATGTTTATACTGTTACTGTCAATGGTCAAGTTAGCAATACTACATTTATCACCAGATCCGTCTGTACCGACAAAGGCGCTATCAATGATCTTTTCGCCATCCTCATCGTCATCGTCTACTGGTTCTTGTTCCATCAAAGCATTGATATCCGCTAACACTTGGAACGCAGATGTTCCAAAATATCCTTGTTGACCACACATCACATTTGCTGATACACCACGCATGGGATCCAATTCTGCGTGTCTAGCAGCCTTCAAGAACATCTCGGGTGTCTCCTCAAAAGATGCCTTGGCAATAGGACCGATATCATCATTATTAATACCATGTCTAAAGATGGAAATCATGCTCGACTTGTAACACATTCTATCGCAAAGCATACTGAGATGATGATAATTAATATATGTGCTATCAAATTCAATCACCTCTGTAAGTTCTTGGAAAATGGCAGTTCTAGCAGCCTCAATACCAAATGTACGATATACTTCTTGAATGTCATTACTAATAGTGCGATTTACATCGATATAATCCAATGCCAAAATGTCAAGCAAATTTGTACCTACTGTATCAAGAACCCAACTTTCCTTCTTGTTGTATCGTCCGTCTTCTTTAACAACATTGTCGGTAATCTTGCGCAAGTTTACCTTTACAATGTTTTTAACACCACTTAGAACAATGTTATTGAGAAGATTATCTTGGAAATTTTTGAGCAAGTAAATTTCATCTGACTGATCAAGTGGATTTACTTTACCGGCCTTCTTTTTGTTGGAAATCATATTTTTAAGGCGAAGTCTAAAGATTAACTTGTCCGAATTATAATCAGAGTATACACAATGAACTTCGTCATTAAAACTATTGCTAATCGCAAAATTTATGTCATCCATTGTGATATTCTTATCCAACATAGATTCCTTATCCAATTCCATGCGAATAATCCATTTTGACTTGTCCTTGGAATCAACGACTTGATGTCCACCACATTGATCTACCAATCGTTCAAATTCGTAGTATTGTGTTAAAACATCTACATCTTCCTCCACAAGACTTTTTAAATCATCCGGATCGAAACAAATATCAACCGAGCTAACAATTTCATGTAACTGTGTATGTTCAATTGAGGGAATAAGCTTTTGCGCACTTTCTCTACTGCCTTCTTGGTCCTTTGGAATGTAAATGGTTACCGAGGGATTCTTAGGATTTTCAGATAGAGATAGAATCTCTTCAATTCTAGGCACACCACGAGTTACATTTGACTTGGATGCTACACCAGCAAGATGGAATGTATTCAAAGTCATCTGTGTTGTCGGCTCACCAATGGATTGAGCAGCAATCATTCCAACCATTTCACCGGGTGCCACAATCGCATTCTTGTATACAGTGGTTATCATCTCCAACAAAGTAATCAATGTCTTTCGGTTGAAACGCTTGACAGTTAGAAGTTCAGTTGGCGATAGGTGAAAGTAATACATTACTTTGAATAGCTCTGTGGGAGGAGCATACACAATCTTCTCGAGATTTTGGAATGTATTTTCAATTAGCGCGAATGCCTCGAATGGTGTGATGTCAACCATCGAATTCTTATTGATGTGCTGTAACCCTTGAATATTATTGATAATATGTTGGAATGAAACCGGAATATGAACCATTTTTCCGTCAGTATCCTTGAAGATATTTTTAACAATCTTCTCACGCATTTCAATCATATACTCAATATAGAACTTGGATTTTGCGGTCAAGTCAGCTTGTTGCTTTTTCATACGACCAGCAGCGCCTTTGGTATACGGCGTCATGAATACACTTGTGCTGTCACTGTCACTTGGGAAATGGAAATGAGCATATATTTCTTCCAAGCTCATTCCTACAAGTGGAAGCAACTGATTTTCTACACGAACTGTATCCACACCATCATCGCCATATTGAAACTGAACAATTCGTTGTTTGTTATTTCTAACAGTCATATCGTATTCAACCTTTAGATCCTCCAAACCTTTAATCAATCTGCGTTGAATGTATCCAGTTTGAGAAGTTTTCACAGCAGTATCAATCAAACCAACACGACCACCCATTGCGTGGAAGAATAATTCGTCGGGTGTAAGTCCAGAAATAAACGAACTTTCTACGAAACCACGCGCCTTTGGCGAATCGTCAAACTTGGTATAATGAGGCAATGTTCTGTTTTCAAATCCATATGGAATTCGCTTTCCATCAAAGGTTTGTTGACCCAAACAAGAGATCATTTGTGAAATGTTGATATCACCACCCTTTGAACCGGCATTGACCATAATAACAAAACGATTGCTCTTCTCCAAACTTTTGCGTCCAATCTTACCCGCTTCATTGGTAGCATTATTCAATATATTTGTAACTTGTGTTTCAAATTCCTCTTCATTTGACTTGCCAGTTTTATTCTCGAAAATACCAAGATGTGTCTGGTCAATTAAATTCTTCACCTCCTTCTTCTTGGAAGTAATAGTCTGCGCAATTTTCTCATTTGTTTCCTTGTCTGCAATCAAATCGCTAATACCAACGCTGAATGCGCTAGTCTTCATGTATTCGGTTACTATATTTTGTAAATTATCCACGAAATCAGCGGAAGCCATGTTTCCGTAATAATTACAAATTCGTTGGAGAAGACCTTTGCCTCCACCACTCAACACGCCCTTTTCTAATTGTCCGCGAACATATTTTCCAGCGGAAATTTCTAACACATTGTTGGACTTGTTAAAGTCTTCTTCATCGCCAAATAGCTTGGTCGCATACTTAATAGTAATGGGTGGCATGATTTGGGATAATATGTCGAAACTGGTCAACTCTTTATTTTTCTTAAGAATAGATGTGTCTACTTTGTTAAATGCCATTAGCAAGTTCATTGCTGCTCTTTGGTCAAACTTTATATTTGGTCTTGTGAACCTATATGATCCTAGCAATGAATCTTGGAACACACCGATAATCGATGCGTTATTTGCTGGACTAATTATTTGATACGGCACTGCTGCCAAATTTTTCAATTCTGCCTCGGACTCCTCGTCTTGGGGCATATGTAAATTCATTTCATCTCCATCGAAATCGGCATTGTAAGGCTTTGTCGGCCTAATCCCAAAGGTTTCCCAGTGGGCCGGACTGTATCTTAAGCAAACTCGGGATAGCTAATCCTTCATAGTTCACCAACACCCGTTCAGTCTCTGAATGCCTTCCATAGTCTGCTAAACGACATTAGGAAGTAACACTGCGGATTACCCAATCCTCCACATTATTACCATACCCGAGTTCTA
>Ga0164292_10000329_pt1 | contig 35830 bp, 35 predicted proteins | sample GEODES117metaG_FD_111486 | JGI IMG/M metagenome (GOLD analysis project Ga0164292, IMG submission 111486) | Eutrophic lake water microbial communities from Lake Mendota, Wisconsin, USA - GEODES117 metaG | ecosystem: Environmental > Aquatic > Freshwater > Lake | place: USA: Lake Mendota...
AAGAAGTACGGCTTGAAGAAGACGCGCAAGGCGCCTCAGTACACCAAGCGTTAGGCGCGTACTGCGCGACGTGTTCGCGCAGGGTGCACATGTTGCGTTTCGGAACCGATGGGGTCCGCGGCGTTGCGTTGCGTGAACTGACCGAGGACTTCGTCGCGACGTTGGCCATGGTGGCCGTCGACGAGTTGGGATTCACCACAGTCGTCGTTGGCCGTGACACGCGCGAGTCGGGCCCCGCGTTGGCCGCCGCGGTGTGCCGAGGGCTCCACCACGCAGGGGCAAACGTCATCGACCTCGGTGTTGCCCCCACGCCGACGGTGGCCGCAATTGCGGCAGCGACGTCGGCGGCAGCGGTCGTTGTCACCGCGTCGCACAACCCCTACACCGACAATGGCATCAAGATCTTCGGCATCGGTGGCGGGAAGTTGAGCGATGACGAGCAGACACGCATCGAGGAACGTCTCGCGCGCGGCGACACGGTCGCAGCCACTGCAGCTGCTCGCCACACGAGTGATGATGCGCGCCGCGAAACACTGCTTGCCAGTTATCGCAACGCAGTGGTAGCCGCGGCAGGCGTCGGGGCACTCCATGGACTCACCGTTGTCGTTGACTGCGCCAATGGCGCTTTCAGCGAACTTGCGCCGCAGGTACTTAGTGCACTTGGCGCGAACGTGACGGTGATTCACGATGAGCCCAACGGGCGCAATATCAACGATGCGTGCGGTGCAACGCATGTGGGTTCGTTGTGCGAAGCAGTGCGGCTCCACGGTGCCGACATGGGCCTCGCTTTCGACGGCGACGGCGACCGCGTGATTGCCGTTGATCACCGCGGGACACCAATTAGCGGCGACCACCTGTTGGCGCTGTCGGCAATCGATATGGCCGAAGCGGGAACGTTGACGAACAATGTCGTTGCGGTGACGGTGATGACGAATGCAGGATTTCACGTCGCCATGCGCGAACGCGGCATCGGTGTGGTGACGACGCCAGTGGGTGATCGTCACGTGCTTGCGGCGATGGACGAGCGTGGGCTTGTCCTCGGCGGCGAACAAAGCGGACACATCATTCATCGTCGATTCGCCACAACGGGAGACGGACTGTTGGCCGGCGCACTGGTTGCCGCGCTCGTGGTGCGGCGCGGTCGATCGTTGCATGATCTCGCCAACGACGCGATGACGGCGCTGCCGCAGGCACTCATCAATGTGGCGACGCCGACACGAATTAGTGATCCGGCAATGACGTTCGCCGATGACATTCGCCGCGTCGAGGAGTCACTTGGCGGCGTGGGTCGGGTGCTGTTGCGGGCAAGCGGGACCGAATCGATGGTGCGCGTAATGGTGGAAGCGGCAACCCAGGAAGGCGCTGATGCAGCCGCACGCCTGCTTGCGGAAACCGTGGAGAGGCGACTCGGTAGCCTGTAGGTATGTGCGGCATTATCGGTGTCGTGTCGCGTCCGTCGACGCGACCCATGCCCACTTCGGCCGAGATCGTCGCGTTGCTCGACGACGCGCTGCGGCTAGTTCGCGAACGCGATGTGGTGGCCACCGCTCGGCAGCTTGCAGAGGCCGATCGTTTGCTGCGCGGTGAGCCGGGGCTTGCGGCGCTGGTGGACGCATTGGAGTTGTCCGCGGCAATCACGAGCCGGCTCGACCAACTGGAGCCCCTGGTGGTTGCCATCGAACAGGAACTGGAGTCGCTCACCGGCGTGAGCGCCGCGGTGCTCGAGCGACGGGGCAACGACGTGATTGCAGTACGCGATGCAATGTGGTCGTTGCGTAACGATCGCCTGCGCACAGCACGTCTCGTCGGCGAGTTGGCCGGCAAGTCCGCGAGTGCATCGTCGCGCAACGCCTACTTCACGATCCAACAGGCGTTTTCCGCGCTTGATCGCATGGAGGTGCGCGGCCGCGACTCGGCTGGCGTCCACGTGTTGGTGTGGGGGCATGGACTGACGGCCGACGACTCGCGGGTCGCGCCGCTGCTCGCGGGGCGTACGGAGGATCCGTTGTTTACCTCGGGTTCGGTGCGTGTGGGCGAGGGCGACCGCGCGTGGTCGTTCGTCTACAAGGCGGCTGCCGAGATCGGCGAACTGGGCGACAACACCCGCGCAATGCGCAACGCGGTGATCAACGACGCATTGCTGCGCACGCTGTTGGGCCAGTCGAATGCGCGCGTGTCGGTAATTGGCCACACGCGGTGGGCGAGCGTGGGCATTATCTCCGAGCCGAACGCGCATCCCGTGAATAGTGAAGAGACGACCGCAACCGGCGAGGCGCCGTATTTGATCTCTGTGCTCAATGGTGACGTCGACAACCATGCCGACATCAAGGTGCGCAATGCCTTGTCGATTGCCGAACCGATCACGACCGATGCAAAGGTGATTCCCACTCTCGTTGCGCGCCGACGCGCCGGAGGCGCCGAGCTCGAGACAGCATTTCGCGATTCGGTGGCGGAGTTCGACGGTTCGGTGGCGATTGCGACGGCGAGTGCCGATGAGCCCAACGTGATGCTGCTCGCATTGCGCGGCAGCGGTCAGGGTCTCTACGTCGGCGTGGCAGAGGATCGTTTCATTGTTGCCAGCGAGCCGTATGGTCTCGTGGAAGAGACGCTGCAGTACGTACGGATGGACGGCGAGGCGCTCGCCGATCCGCAGAACCCATCGAGTCGCGGCCAAGTGGTGGTCATGCGTGGCGACCGCGCAGGAAGCCTGGACGGGTTGCAGATGACGGCCTACGACGGCAGTGCGATTGCGCTCACCGATGCAGACATGACCGTGGCTGAGGTAACGACGCGCGATATCGACCGCGGTGAGCACAAGCACTTCCTGGCCAAAGAGATTGCCGAGGCGCCGGCCAGTTTCCGCAAAACCCTGCGCGGCAAGATTGCCGAGCGCGACGGACTCCTGCGGCCGTCGTTAGACGAATCGGTGTTGCCGGCCGCACTGGTCGACATGCTGCGCACGGGACGCATTCGACGCATTCGGGTGATCGGCCAGGGCACGGCGGCGATTGCAGGTCGCAGCCTGGCGCAGATTCTGCGCACGATGGTGGACCATCGCGTGTTTGTCGACGCGCTGGTGGCCACCGAATTGTCAGGTTTTCAACTCGACCTCGATATGAGCGACACGCTGATCGTGGCGATCAGCCAGAGCGGCACCACAACCGACACGAATAGGACCGTCGACCTTGCGCGCACGCGCGGCGCTTCGGTGTTGGCGATCGTCAACCGTCGCGGCAGTGAATTGTCGGCCAAGGCAGACGGCGTGTTGTACACCTCCGATGGGCGCGACGTGGAAATGAGCGTCGCCAGTACGAAGGCGTTTTATTCGCAGGTAGCCGCCGGTGCGGTCCTCGCGTGTGCGTTGTCTGAGGCGTTGGGGAGCGGGTCCGACGAAGATCGTCACCGTTTGCTCGGTGCGTTGCGTGCGGTGCCGGAGGCGTTGACCACGGTGTTGTCGTTACGGCCGCAGGTGGCACAGGCCGCGCGACGGTTCGCGCCGGGTCGTCGCTACTGGACTGTGGTGGGTAACGGTTTTAATGCGGTGGCGGCTGAGGAAGTACGTATCAAATTATCGGAGCTCTGTTACAAGTCGATTGCCTGCGACATCACCGAAGACAAGAAGCACATCGACTTGTCGTGTGAGCCGATGATCATCGTGTGTGCGACCGGATTGAACGACGGCACGGCACTCGACGTAGCCAAGGAAATCGCGATCTATCGCGCGCACAAGGCGTTACCAATCGTCATCGCCGAAGAGGGCGACCAGCGTTTCGACGCTGCGGCGGCAGTGCTTGCCGTGCCGCGCGTAGACCCGAGCGTCGCGTTCATTCTGTGCGTGATGGTCGGACACCTCTTCGGCTACGAGGCGGCGTTGGCAATTGACTCGCTTGCCCTGCCGTTGCGCGGCGCGCGCGAGGTGGTGGAGCATGCGGTCGAGCGCGGCGGCGTGGGCTCGCGCCTGCTCGACAAGGTGCGACAGGACATTGGCGTTCCTGCGAATCGGTTCTTCGACTTGCTCGCAACGGGTGATTACGACGGCAATCTCGAGGCCTCCACCGCCGTGCGCGTGGTGTCGATGTTGCGTGACGTGATGTCGTCGGATCCACTCCAGGCGTTTCAGGACCACACGGGCAAGGTGTCGTCGCCGGAGGCATTGCTTGACGATCTGACGAGCGCACTTACGCGTGCAATCGACGAGCTGACGCGCCCGGTGGACGCGATTAAACATCAGGCCAAGACAGTGACGGTAGGTATTTCGCGCAGCGACGAAGGTCTTCTCGATCGCCCGCTGGTGCAAGCCGTGTTGCAGGCGGGCGCATCGCGCGACGGGTTGTCGTACAAGGTCTTGAAAGTGGTTGCCGATCTCGATCCCGCGGTCGCCCAGGTTGCAGGATTCACGCGGTATCGCATCGAAGGCGACCCACAGTCGGCAACGGTGTCGATTGTCGATCGCGGCGGTATCTCGCGAGAGCTCGTCTCGCGCGCGGAGAGCAGCACGCAGTTGGTCGGCACCAAGCACCGTGTGGCAATGGATGGCAATGTTTTGGTGGCCCGCGGTCGCCGCGATGGACGCACCGTGATCTTCGTGCCCGAATCCAAGGGCGCGCAGGTCGTGGGCATCACCTTGCTGCACGTCGTGTTTCACGATCATTTGCCGGCCGCGACAATGAAGGCTGTCTTGCAGGGTTACGACAATCGCTACGACCGCCTCGTCGACTGGGTTGCGGAGACCGAAGGGTCATTCCGCGAGGATCGACTCGCTGAGATGCGTGTCGATGACCTGTTGATTCTGCCGATCAGCGATACGGCCAATCGCTGGCTGACCAAGACGCCGCGGAGCTAACGCGGTGCGGGGGATCGGCATCGATGCGGTCGATATTGCCAAATTTCGTCGCGCGCTCGAACGCACGCCATCGCTGCGGCAACGCGTGTTCACTGCTGACGAACTGACGAGCATCGGCGACCGAGACGATACGGTGCCCGGCCTTGCCGCGCGGTTTGCCGCACGCGAGGCAACGATGAAGGTTTTGGGCGTCGGCATCGGCGCGTTCGACCTGCATGACGTATCAATCGCGCGGCTTGACGGCGGACAGCCACAACTCGTCGTAACAGGGCGCGCGGCGACGCTTGCACATGAGCAGGACATTTCAACCTGGCACGTGTCGCTCACGCACACCGACTCGGTGGCGATGGCCGTGGTGTCGGCGCACTGACGTGGCCAACGACAAGCGCTGGGCCTGGGCGGAAATCGACCTGCAGGCGTATCGACGCAACGTGGTGGCAATGCGCGAGCGTGGCGCCGTGGGCGACACCTGGTGCGTGGTGAAGGCCAACGCATACGGTCATGGCGCCGTCGCGTGTGCCGGCGCCGCCATGGATGCGGGGGCAAGTGGATTGTGTGTTGCGCTCGTGGGTGAGGGCGAGGAGCTGCGCGTGGCGGGAGTCGCCGCGCCAGTTTTGGTGATGAGCGAGCAGCCACCCGAGCAACTGGATGATCTCGTGCGCTTCGGGCTGATTGCCACCGTGTACCACGAGGGATCAATCGACGCGTTGTCGCGCGCCGCGGCACGAGCCAACGTCGTGGCATCGGTACACCTCAAGATCGACACGGGGATGCATCGCGTGGGTGCGTCGCCGGAGCACGCCGTCGCGTTGGCGACACGCATTGCTAGCGACCCGTGGCTGGACCTCGACGGTGTCTACACCCACCTCGCACGAGCCGACGAGCCAAATGGTGATGCCGACACGCAGCGTCAACGCGATCGATTTGCCGGCGTTCTCGCACAACTCGACGAAGTTGGCCTACGCCCGCGGCACGTGCATCTGGCCAACTCGGCTGCCACCTTGCGCGCGGTTGCACGGGTGCCGGGCGTGACCATGCACCGTGCAGGCATCGCGACCTACGGCATCGCCCCCGATCCGCACGACACCGCGACGTCGCTTGAGCCGGTGATGGCGTTGAAAGCGCGTGTGTCGCATGTGCAGGTGGTGCCCGCTGGCGAAGGCGTGTCGTACGGCTTACGTCGACCGCTTGAGCGCACGTCGACCGTGGCGACGTTGCCGCTTGGCTATGCCGACGGCGTGCCGAGGCGACTGTGGGAGCGCGGCGAGGTGCTGATCGGCGGCAAGCGCCGACGCTTCGCCGGCATGATCACGATGGATCAGGTAATGATCGACTGCGGCGACGACACGGTACGCATCGGTGACGAGGCGGTGCTGATTGGCCAACAAGGCTCGGCGATTATCGCTGTCAACGACTGGGCACGCGTGCTGGACACGATTGGGTACGAGGTCGTGTGCGGAATCTCGTCTCGTGTGCCCCGTAGATATCTACGCTGAACCCCGATGTTGCACCTGCAGGCGCGCGCTCCCGAGGACACTGCACGCATCGCTGCAGCCATTGCGCGATTGATACGACCCCGCGACATGGTGGTGCTTGTCGGCGAAATGGGAAGCGGCAAGACCACCTTCACCCAGTCGTTTGCTTCGGCACTTGGGGTGAGTGAACCCGTAACTTCCCCGACGTTCAATCTCGTGCATTCGTATACAGGGAAGGACTTGTCGATTCATCATGTTGACCTGTATCGCCTTGAGCGCACGGGCGAACTTGAGGACCTCGGGCTCGACGACATGCAAGATGTGGGCGGGGTGATGATCGTGGAGTGGGGCGACGTCGTTGGCGATGCGCTTGGCGATGGGCTGATCGTGACACTCGCCCACGGCGAAGAGGAGTCGTCGCGGACCGTAACGGTGTCGCGCCGCGGCCGCCAGTGGGAATCGCGTTGGCCGCAAGTCGAGTCGGCCTTGCGAGACTGGATGGTCGCATGAACCTGTTGGCTCTCGACACTGCTACCGACACGGTGAGCGTGGCCGTCCACGACGGCGATGGCATTGTTGCGGCTGCAGTTGCGTGCGGCGAACGTCGGCATGCCGAATTGCTTACGCCCATGGTTCGCGATGTGGTGAGCCGAGCGGGTATCGCACTCACCGATATAGGTGCAATCGCTGTCGATATTGGCCCTGGGTTGTTCACGGGTATGCGCGTGGGTATTGCCACGGCGAAAGCAATGGCCGAAGTGCTGGACGTGCCGGTCGTACCGGTGTCGAGTCTTGAGACGTTGGCGCATGCCGCAGATTCAACCGAGATGGAGGTCATTGCCTGCGTACTCGATGCCCGTCGTGGTGAGGTGTATTGGTCCCTCGCGCGGGCGAGCGATCGCGTGCAACTGACCGAACCGCGCGTTGGGCCTCCCGAGTTATGCGTGGCCGATATTGCTGCGCGCGGCCAGTCGGCTGCGGTCATGGGCTCGGGCATGGAGCGTCATCGCGAGGTGTTTGCCGACCTCTTGCGATTGGCCGTTCCGGCACACACGCTCGGCGGACCGAGCGAGCCGACGGCCGAGTCGGTGGCTGCGCTTGGACACCCGCGGGCGATGCGTCAGATGACGAGCACGGTTGACGAGGTGGTGCCGCTGTACTTACGCGCGCCCGATGCAGAGATCAACTGGTCCACGAGGTCGTCGGCATGAGCGTGTTGGATCGTCTATTGCGCAGAGACGACACGTCGTCAACGGAGTCCGCTAACCCGGTCTTGGTCATCACGCGCATGGAGCGGCGCGACCTGCGTGAAGTGATGCCGATTGAGAACGCGGTGTACCCCAAGCCATGGACGGACCGCGTCTTTGCCGACGAAATCGAAATGATGCGCCGCAATCATCGTCTGTATCTTGTGGGCCGCGTGGGGCGCACGCTCGTTGGTTACTGCGGGCTGTTGTTCGCCGATGATGCCGCACACGTCACCAATATCGCCGTGCACCCTGATTGGCGCTCACGTGGTATCGCCACCGAGTTCATGCTCGAGCTCGCCGAACGCGCCATTGCGCTGGGCTATGTGTCATTCACGCTCGAGGTGCGTCATACCAATGCTGCTGCCCAGGAGTTGTATCGCCGATTTGGTTTTGTTCCGGCGGGCGTGCGCAAGAAGTATTACGAAAATACCGACGACGCAATCGTGATGTGGTGTCAGGACATTCAGGGGGACGAGTTCGCTCAGCGCCTGCGCGCAATCGAAGCCTCGCGACCGCGGAGGTCCCGGTGATCGTGCAGGCGAATGAGTCCACGGTGGTGCTCGGTATCGAGACGAGTTGCGACGAAACCGCCGCCGCGGTTGTGATGGGTGGCAACGACGTGTTGTCGTCGGTGGTGTCGAGCCAAATCGACGAGCACGCTCGGTTTGGCGGCGTGGTGCCGGAGATTGCCTCGCGGGCTCATCTGGAGTCGATGGTGCCCGTGATTCGCAAGGCGCTCGATGATGCGGGAATCGGATTTGAGCGCGTGGACGCGGTGGCCGCCACTGCCGGGCCCGGCCTGATTGGCGCATTGTTGGTGGGTGTGTCTGCAGCCAAGTCGATTGCGCTGGCCATCGACGCACCATTCGTTGCGGTCAATCACCTTGAGGCGCACCTCTATGCGGCGCTGCTTGACGATCCGACGGCGTCGTTTCCCATGCTCGTGTTGTTGGTGTCGGGCGGCAACACGTTGCTCGTGCACGTGGAACGACACGGCCACTACCGCATCGTCGGCCAAACGATTGACGACGCGGCCGGCGAGGCGTTCGACAAGGTAGCGCGGTTCCTCGAACTGCCTCACCCTGGTGGCCCGTCGATCGACCGCGAGGCGCGCAACGGCAACCCGCAGGCGATCGCATTTCCACGCGCCATGTTGCACGACGGGCTCAACGTGTCATTCAGTGGATTGAAGACCGCAGTAATCAATCACGTGCGTGCGCACCACGATGTTGCTACCGCCGACGTGGCGGCATCGTTTCAGCAGGCGGTCGTCGATGTACTCGTGGCCAAGACGGTGCGCGCCGCCAACGAAACCGGTGCGCGCACCATTGCGCTTGGCGGAGGCGTCGCAGCCAACTCGTTGTTGCGCGAAGCGATGGCGCAAGTCGCTCACGAACATGGGTGGCATCTCGTATTGCCAAGCAGGGCGATGTGCACCGACAACGCCGCGATGATTGCCTCGGCTGCATGGTTCCGTCTGCGTGACGACGGAGCGAGCACGCTCGACGTGGGGGCGTATCCGAATCTCAAGTTGGGAGATCCCATCCAATGATGCGGCAGTTGGCGCCGCTGACGCTCGGGGAGCGCCAGGTGTGGCCGCCGGTGGTGCTTGCACCAATGGCGGGGGTGACGAATCAGCCCTTCCGATCGTTATGTCGTGAGTTCGGCCCGGGTCTCGTCTATGTCAACGAGATGATTATGGCGACCGGCCTGGTGCATGGCAGTCGCAAGACCCGCACCATGTTGCATTTCGGGCCCGACGAGTCGTTCCGCTCATTGCAGTTGTATGGCAGCGATCCCGAGATGATGACGCGCGCGGTGCACCTCCTCGGTCGTGAGGGTCTCGTTGACCACATTGATATCAACTTCGGTTGCCCTGCGCCCAAAGTGACTCGCCGTGGCGGTGGCGCGGCAGTGCCGTTGAAGAAGAACTTGTTGCGCGCCATCGTGTCGGGTGCGGTGGAAGCGGGTGCGCACTACGGCATTCCCATCACGTGCAAGTTCCGGATGGGCATCAACGATGATCTGCTCACCTTTATCGACACCGGTCTGATTTGTGAGGAAGCGGGTGCCGCGGCAATTGCGTTGCACGCGCGCACTGCGACGCAGCACTACGCACCGTCGGCGCGGTGGGAGGCAATCGCCGAGTTAAAGCGCGCGGTTACATCAATTCCTGTGCTGGGCAACGGTGACATCTGGGAGGCGCCAGACGCGTTGCGCATGGTCGAACAGACGGGCTGCGACGGCGTGGTGATTGGTCGCGGCTGCCTTGGTCGACCGTGGCTGTTTCGCGATTTGGTGGATGTGTTTTCGGGCGCTGCGCCGAAGCCGACACCGCCACTCGGCGACGTGCTTGCCGTCATGCTTCGCCACGCCGAAGCGCTGTGCGCACATCTTGAAGAAGATCGTGGCATCCGCGACTTTCGCAAGCACACCAGTTGGTATCTCACGGGCTATCCCGTGGGCGGTGAAATGCGTCGGCGATTCGCCGAGGTGTCGTCGCTCGCACAACTCGCCGAACTCGCTGGCATGCTCGATCCGGCTCTGGTCATCGTGGAGGGCGGCGAGCGCATCGCGCGCGGTCACACGAACGGACCGATCAAGGTGGTGTTGCCCGAGGGCTATCTCGATCACCTCGACGACATGACCGTGCCCGACGACGCGGCGGTCGTCGCGCTCTCGGGCGGCTGAGCGATGCAGGTGATCCTCGCGTCCAAGTCGCCGCGTCGCGTGGAGTTATTGCAGCGACTGCTGGACGAATACGGCGTGACGCGCCCCTTTGTGATCGAGCCCGCCGATATCGACGAAACGCCGCACGCGGCGGAGATCCCGCGCGCGATGGTGCTGCGCCTCGCCGAGGAGAAGGCCCACGAGGTGGTCGGGCGTCATGATGACGACTGCGTGGTGATCGCCGCCGACACGACAGTGGATGTAGATGGTGAGAGCCTCGGCCAACCGCGCGACATGGACGAGGCCGCCGCGATGCTGCGGCGCCTGTCGGGCCGCACGCACTGGGTGCATACCGGCGTGTGCGTGGCACATGGCTCACGTCGCGCCTCACGCGTGGAATCCGCCCAGGTGACGATGGCGCCGCTTACCGACGAGCTGCTGCGGAGGTATCTGGAGACGCGCGAGTCCCTCGGCAAGGCCGGGGCGTATGCCATCCAGGGGGAGGGCGCGCTGCTCGTCGAGCGGGTAGCGGGCAGCCTGACCACCGTGATCGGCCTGCCCGTGGAGGCCCTGGCCGACCTGCTGGGCGACGTGGCGCCCGGTTGGAATTTGCCGGGCTGAATCCCTATCCTTAGCACTCGCACCTTCAGAGTGCTAACGATCGAAACCATAACCACACCGCACACCCACACGGGTTTGCGCCCAACGGAGGACCAACCCCTATGAACCTGAAGCCACTGGACGACCGCATTGTTGTCAAGCCGAGCGAGGCCGAGGAGCGCACCGCGTCCGGTCTTGTCATCCCCGACACGGCCAAGGAAAAGCCGCAGCAAGGCACCGTCATGGCCGTCGGCCCGGGCCGCTGGAGCGATGACGAAGGCAAGCACTTCCCTCTCGACATCAAGGTGGGCGACGTCGTGCTGTACAGCAAGTACGGCGGCACCGAGGTCAGCCACGGTGGCGACGACCTCCTCATCCTCACCAGCCGCGACGTACTCGCTGTCGTCGGCAAGTAACTCACTCGATCGAACAAAAGGACTATTTGAATCATGGCTAAGCAACTCAAATTTGATGAAGAGGCGCGCCGCGCACTCGAGGCGGGTGTAAACAAGCTCGCCGATGCAGTGAAGGTGACGCTGGGACCAAAGGGTCGCAACGTCGTACTCGACAAGAAGTTCGGTGCGCCGACCATCACCAACGACGGTGTGTCGATTGCTAAGGAAGTCGAGCTCGAGGATGCCTTCGAGAACATGGGCGCACAGCTCGTGAAGGAAGTGGCCACCAAGACCAACGACGTGGCCGGTGACGGCACCACGACGGCAACCGTGTTGGCCCAGGCAATGGTGCAGCACGGCATGCGTAACGTCGCCGCTGGCGCCAACCCGATGGGCTTGAAGCGCGGTATCGAAAAGGCCGTCGCCGCGGCGGTGGAGTCGATTCACTCGCAGGCCAAGGAAGTGGACGACAAGGGCGATATCGCCAACGTCGCCACCATCTCGGCTGCAGATGCATCGATCGGCAAGGTCATTGCTGACGCAATCGACAAGGTTGGCAAGGACGGCGTTGTGACGGTTGAGGAGTCGAACACGTTCGGCACCGAGCTCGAGTTCACCGAAGGTATGCAGTTCGACAAGGGTTACTTGTCGCCGTACTTCGTCACCGACCCCGATCGTCAAGAAGCAGTGCTCGACGATCCGTACATCATTTACCACTCGGCCAAGATCTCGACCGTGCAGTCGATGCTGCCGCTCCTCGAGAACGTGATGAAGACGGGCAAGCCGCTCGTGATCATTGCCGAGGATGTTGAGGGCGAGGCGCTCGCCACGCTCGTGGTCAACAAGATCCGTGGCACCTTCAACTCGACCGCTGTCAAGGCCCCTGGCTTCGGCGATCGTCGCAAGGCGATGCTCCAGGACATGGCTGTGCTCACGGGTGGTCAGGTCATCAGCGAAGAGGTCGGCCTCAAGCTGGAGAACGTGACGCTCGACCTGTTGGGTCGTGCGAAGCGCGTGATCATCACCAAGGACAACACCACGATTGTGGACGGCGCGGGCAACAAGGAAGACGTCAACGCCCGTATCGCCCAGATCAAGACCGAAATCGACAACACCGACTCCGACTGGGATCGCGAGAAGCTCCAGGAGCGCCTCGCCAAGTTGGCCGGTGGTGTTGCAGTCATCAAGGTGGGCGCCGCGACCGAAGTGGAGCTCAAGGAAAAGAAGCACCGCATCGAAGACGCCGTGTCGGCAACCCGCGCGGCTATCGAAGAGGGCGTCGTCGCTGGTGGCGGCACCGCGCTCATCCGCACGCGCCCAAGCGTGTTGAAGGTTGTCGAGTCGCTGCAGGGCGACGAGGCCACCGGTGCACGCAGCGTGTACGACTCGCTGGTTGCTCCAGCCCGACACATTGCCGACAACGCCGGCCTGGAGGGCGCAGTCGCCATTCAGAAGGTGGAGTCGGAAAAGGGCTCCGTCGGTTTGAACGCCGCAACAGGTGAGTACGTCGACCTCGTCAAGGCTGGCATCATCGACCCCGCCAAGGTGACCCGCGCCGCGTTGCAAAACGCTGCGTCGATCGCCGCACTGGTGATCACCACCGAGTGCCTCGTTGCCGACAAGCCGGAGAAGAATGCTGCTCCGGCCGGCGGCGGCATGCCCGGTGGCGGCATGGGAATGATGTAACCCACGTTTCCTGTTTTTCGACGATGCCCCGGGCACATGCCCGGGGCATCGTCGCGTCTGGGCATGCGTGCGACCCCTAGGGTTGGGCGCTATGTCGGCGCAAGGACGAGGGTTTTGGTTGCACCAACTGGTGGAGTACGGCATTGCCGGTGGACTCATCATGATGTCGGCGCAGTCGACCACGCCGGTGGCGCCGATCCTCGTAAGCGTGGCCGTGTTGCTCAACGCCGCAGTGAGCGACGGCCCGGTGAGCGCGTTTTCATGGTTTCCCCGAAAACTGCATCGCGCGCTCGACTGGGTCATCATCGCCGTCGCAGTGGTGTGCATGGTGGTGCTCGACCTCGATTCGCGGGCGCGATTGGCGTTGCTTGCAATTGCCGTGGTGATGGCAGTCGTCGCACTCGGCACCAACTACGCAAAGCGCGTTCGGTGAGGCTGCGCTCGGCAGGTACGCCAGTTGCGTCGTTAGGCTGACGGCATGGGTTTCACAACGCCGCTGCCGGACATGGACAAGATTCGCACCGCATGGGAAGTGTGGGAGCGCGGTGAAGAGCAGCCGGGCAAGACACTGTCGAACCTCAAGACCGCCGGCCTCGACGAGGTGATTCGCCAGTTGATCGACTCGGGTTGGCAGCCGCGCGCCTCGGCGTGAAACGCCCCGGCGGCGACCAGGTCATTCCCCGGCCACCCCAGGTGTGGGTGAAGCCGTTCAATCCATGGTCGAAACTCGATCTGTCGAATCTGCGCTCGTTGGATTGCGTGGTCGAACGCGTGCGCCGCTTCACGCAAGACCTTGCCGTGCTGCCGCCGGCGCCGGATGCGCGGGTATCGGCGGTGCTGGTGGGCTTGCTCGATAGCCCCTTAGGCCCCGAGGTCATTCTCACCAAGCGATCGAAGTTGTTGCGCAGTTACACCGGCGAGATCTCGTTTCCCGGCGGGCGATTAGATGCCGACGAGTCACCCCGCGAGGCGGCGATTCGCGAGGCACACGAAGAGATCAATCTCGATCCGCGTCATGTGGAAGTGATTGGCGAGTTGAGCGCGGTGACCACCAACTTCAGCACGACACACGTGGTGCCGATCGTTGCGCTGATCAAGGAGCGCCCCTCACTCGACGTGGTCAACGACGAAGTAGAGCGCGTGTTTACTGTGCCGCTGATTGAGTTCACGCGCGAGGATACGTATTGGGAAGAGCTGTGGGGCGCGCCGCCCGACCAACTGCAGGTGCACTTTTACCACTTGGACGATGAGACGGTGTGGGGAGCAACAGGACGCATGCTGCACCAGTTGTTGTCCATTGCTGTCACGCGCTAGTTAGAGGCCGCCCATCGCGCGCACCGAGGTATAGAACACCTCCGCCCAGGCAAGGCAGCGAATCTTGTAGGTGTTGCGCCGCGGTGCGCACGACTCCACCATGTCGAGGTGAAATCGTTCGTCGATGGCGTGGCGCATCGGTTCGTCGAAGGAGCCGAGCCGTTTGGTGTTGCGGTAGCCGAAGTCGTGGCGCACGCACGCTCGTCGAAAATTGAACGAGCGCCCTGCGCTGCCCACGACAGGCGCCGAACAGCCGTCGGTGGTCCAGTCCAACTGGGGGTGCGCGCGTCGAAGACTCGTGCGCTGCCGCGTAAACGTGGCGAGGTCGATGTCGAACAGAATCGAGTCGACAAGGTGGTGATCATCGATTGCGGGCGGCGTGGCAACCACGAGCGCCAGCGCAAGCACGACTGCGTGCATGCACACTCCATGGGGTCGGCGGGCGAGGACCCCGCCGATGTGTGCGCGTTAGTGACGTAACTGGCGCAGCACTGTGGCAACTTCGATCGCACCGACCGCGGCCTCGTCGCCCTTGTTTCCGGCACCGGGGCCTGAACGCTCGACCGCTTGCTCGACGTTTTCCACGGTGAGCACGGCAAAGCCAATTGGCATGCCCGTTTCCAGTTGAATTGCCACGATGGAGTCGGCGCATGGGCCGGCGACGTATTCGAAGTGGGCAGTTTCGCCACGAATCACTGCGCCAAGCGTGACGAGCGCGTCGTAGCGACCCGTGGTTGCCATTGCCTTTGTCACCACGGGAATTTCGTAGGCACCAGGTACCCATGCCACGTCGATGTCTGCCTCGCGTACACCGCAGCGCTCGAGCCCGCGTCGCGCGCCGTCCAGAAGTGCTTGCACGATGAACTCGTTAAAGCGCGAACAGACGATGCCCACCTTAAGGCCGCTGCCGTCTTGTGTTCCTTCAAAGGTGTTCATGACACGATCCTTTCAGATCTTGCGCCGTTGATGTCCGAGGTGTCGAACACGTGGCCCATACGGTCACGCTTGGTTTGCAGATAGGCCGCGTTCTCGGGCGTCGGCTCGATGGCGAGCGGGATGCGCTCGACGATGCGCAGGCCATACCCGGCGATGCCGCCATACTTGGCCGGATTGTTGGTCATCAGTCGCAGTTCGGTGACGCCGAGGTCGGCAAGAATCTGCGCGCCGATGCCGTACTCGCGGCTGTCGACGGGTAGGCCGAGTTCGGTGTTGGCATCTACGGTGTCGAGGCCGCCGTCTTGCAGTGAGTAGGCGCGAATTTTATGGCCGATGCCAATGCCGCGACCCTCGTGGCCGCGGAGATACACGATGATCCCGCGACCCTCGCGCTCGATCAGCGCCATTGCCGCATCCAACTGCGGCCCGCAATCGCATCGGCGACTACCGAACACATCGCCGGTGAGGCATTCGCTGTGCACGCGCGTGAGCACAGGCCCGGGTTGGGTGACGTCGCCCTTCACCAGTGCCAGGTGTTCGATGCCGTCGACCATGCTGCGATACGCGACGCCGACAAATGAACCATGTTCGGTGGGCACGTTGGCCGACCCAACGCGCTCGATGAACTGTTCGTGGCGGCGCCGGTAGTTGATGAGCTCGGCGATCGACGACAACAGGAGTCCGTGTTCGGCGGCGAAGAGACGCAACTCGGGGAGACGCGCCATCGTGCCGTCGTCATTCTGGATTTCGCAGATGATGCCGGCCGGTTCGCAGCCCGCGAGTCGGGCTAGGTCGACGGCTGCCTCGGTGTGGCCGGCGCGGCGCAGCACGCCGCCTTCGCGGGCACGCAATGGGAAGATGTGCCCGGGTCGCGCGAATGCCGAGTGGCTCACGCGAGGGTCGGCGAGCGCGCGCAGTGTGGCCGCGCGGTCGGCCGCCGAGATGCCGGTCGTGGTGCCCTCGAGGAGGTCGACCGAGATGGTGAACGCGGTGCGATGGCTCTCGGTGTTGTGATCGACCATGAGCGGCAGGCGCAGCTCGTCACAGCGCTCGCCGGTAAGCGGGGCCACCACAACACCAGAGGTGTGGCGCACGATGAAGGCGAGCTTGTCCGGCGTGGCGAATTGCGCCGCCATGATCAGATCGCCCTCGTTCTCGCGATCCTCATCATCCACCATCACGACCATCTCGCCGCGAGCAATCGCGGCGATCACGTCTTCGATGGGGGCCATCGCGCCAGGGTTCGAGGGTGTCGACATCAGTTATTCCTTCGTGCGTCGATGGGTTGGAGGGAGTTGCGGGCGAGCACGACTTCGAGGTCGTCGCCGAGACGGGTGACCGATTCGATGTGGCCTCGCCACATGTCGCCGATAGAGGCGGCGGCGTCACCGGCAAAGACCGATGGCGCGTTACTGCCACCGCTCAGTGCGGGAGCGACATGAAAGACGTATTGATCGATGAGCCCGCGATCGTGAAATGAACGGGCGACGTGCGGCCCGCCTTCGACCAGCAACTGAATGACATCTTCTTTGCCCAGATGGTCGAGGAGCGCTTCGAGCGAGTCGCGCCATTCAAGACATGGCTGCACACGCGCTTCGGGATCAACTGCACCCAATACCACGCGCCGCGGCGAGGGGCCATCGACTTCGCGGGTGGTGAGCGATGGATTGTCGGCGCGCACGGTTCCCGCGCCCACGCAGATCGCATCACTTTCGGCGCGCATCTCGTGCACGCGTCGGCGCGCATCGGCGCCGGTGATCCACTGGCTTGAGCCGTCAACAGCGGCGATACGACCATCGAGCGTCGTGGCCATCTTCAACACCACCCACGGACGACCTGTGCGGCGGTGGTGCAAATACGGCGCGAGTTGTGCGGTCACGTCGTCGTGGCACACACCGACGGCCACTTCGATGCCGGCTGCGCGCAACAGGGCGATGCCCGCGCCGCGCACACGTGTATCGGGATCTTCGACACCAATCACTACGCGGCGCACGCCGGCGTCGATGATTGCCTGCGCACATGGACCAGTGCGCCCAGTGTGGCTGCACGGCTCGAGCGTGCAATACAGCGTGCTGCCGGCTGCCGCGTCGCCGGCTGCAGCCAGTGCCACCACTTCGGCATGCGCGCCGCCCGGCGCTTGCGTGGAACCGGTGAACTGGTGACCGTCGGCACTCACGATGACCGCGCCAACCCACGGGTTGGGGCGGCTAATGAGGCGCGCGGCGCGTGCGCAGTCGAGCGCGATACGCATGGCAGCAACGTCGGCCGCGTGGTGAAGAGGAGAGGAATGGTGCGTCATGGGTTGTTCGTCACGCGAGAGCATCGCGCAGGGACGTGAACCAGACGGCACAGGACCTCACGCTACGGCGAGATCGCCACTCAACCAAGCGACCGTTAGGTTGCCTGGACGCGCGTGTCCTATGTCGTTCTTGCTCCCATCCGGACTTTTACCGTCGGCCTCGGAATTTCACCGAGTCGGCCCCGTCACTACTGACGGGGTTCGCGGGCTATACCGCCGGTAGGGAATTGCACCCCACCCTGCAAGAACACTCACAGTGCTATGTGACCTTCAAGGCTAGGGCCTGGGTGGGCCTCGTCCACGCGGCGGGCTTCCGATCGGGTGAGCAAAATGACGCCGCCCAGAATCAGGCTGGCGCCCAGTATCTGGCGGAACGTCAGCGATTCATCGAGGAACACCAAGCCCATCGTGACGGTCACGAGCACTTCGAAGGTCTGAATGATCGCGCTCTTGGATGCACCGATGCGGTTCATGCCGGCAAAGAACGCACCCATCGCCAGGATCGTGCCGACGACGGCGATCTCGAGCGCGCTCCACAACACCGGCGCGACCCACGGCAGTGTGGAGGGCATCCCCGGTGGATCCACGAGCCACACGACGACAAACGAAAACGCCGCACCGGTGAGCACGAACCACAGTCCGGTGAGTACGTCAGTCTGCGGCATGACGCGCGCACCGATAACCGAGTACACGGCGTACACAACCGCGCCGGACACGATGTACACCACGCCGAGCACCTCGCCACCCGACACGTCACTTGCACTCAACACGACGCCACAGATGGTGGCCACCAAACATGCCCACACCACACGGTCGGGCTTGTGTTGATACAGCATCCATCCAAGTAACACGACGACCATCGGGTAGAAGAAGAACAGCGCCATCGCCAGCCCGCTATCCATGCGTTGAATGGCATTGAACACGAACACGCTGTTGAGGTAGAGCCCAATCGCACCGAGAAGAAACAGGCGCAGCGCAACGCGGCAGGTGGGCCAGTTTCCCCGCCCAACACGAACGAGTCGAATGGCGAGCAAAATCACCGATGCAATGGTGTACCGGGCGGTCATCAGTCCATACGGATCGGCGCCGTTGTCATAGGCGGTGTTCACGAAGAAGGGCGTGATGCCATACAGCGTCGCACTCGCGAGTCCGAAGACGATCCCGGTCAGACTGCGATTCACGGTGCGTGGGTCAGTCGCGCGGAGACGTGTCGGTTGCTGGAGTCGCCGCAGCGTTGCGTATTTTGTCGCGCGATACCACCGCTCGCCCAATGCGCAATGCAATGACCGCGAGTGCGGCGATCAATACACCGAAGGTGGCTATCTGCATGGTGCCACCGCGATCACCCGACAACACGGGTTCGGTACCGCAGCCAGGTTTCTGGAGTAGCCCGATGCACTGCTCAAGATTTTTGCCGCCGAGCGGATCGGGCAGTGTGCTGTCGCTCACAAGAAACACACCATGCATCGTCACACCTCCCGGGGTGGTGAATCCAGTCTTCAACTACAGTCTCGGCAGGTGAACACCAAGCAGCGCGCCGAGACAGTGCTCGTCGTCGACTTTGGGGCCCAATACGCCCAGCTCATCGCCCGCCGGGTACGCGAATGCAACGTTTTTTCGGTCATCGTGCCGGCCACCATCTCTGGCGCGCAGGTGCGCGAGATGGCGCCGGCAGCCATCGTCCTGTCGGGTGGCCCTGCCAGCGTGCATGCAGAGGGGGCCACGCTGCTCGACCCCGCGATCTACGAACTCGGCATTCCGATGCTGGGCATCTGTTACGGCTGTCAGCTCATCGCCCAGCAACTGGGGGGCGAGGTGTCGCGCGGTGGCCGCGGCGAGTACGGCAAGACCACGCTGCAACGAACGGCGTCATCTGCGCTACTCCCCGAGGAAATGGGCGAGTCGGCGACCGTGTGGATGAGCCACTTCGATGCGGTAACGACACTCCCCAGCGGGTTCGTTGCGACGGCATCGACACCCGACGCGCCGATGGCGGTCATCGAGAACGCCTCACGACGCGTGTGGGGCGTGCAGCATCATCCCGAAGTTGTGCACTCGCAATTCGGCCAGGACGTGATCGAACGGTTCCTTCACGAACTCGCGGGCATCGGCCGATCGTGGACGATGTCGTCGATCATCGATGATCAAGTTGCTGCGGTGCGCAAGCAAGTTGGTGACGCACGTGCCATTTGTGGTCTGTCGGGCGGCGTCGACTCAGCGGTGGCGGCAGCGCTCGTGCATCGCGCAATCGGCGCTCAGCTGACGTGCGTGTATGTCGACACCGGATTGATGCGCAAAGACGAAAGTGCACAGGTGGTCGAAACGTTTCGCCGACACATGGGAATGGAACTCATTCACGTGGATGCGGGGGAACGGTTCTTCGACAAACTGCGCGGCGTCACCGATCCCGAAGCCAAGCGCAAGGCAATCGGCGAGTTGTTCGTGCGCATTTTTGAGGAACACACCGGCGGTTTGAGCGACGCAACGTTTCTCGTGCAGGGCACGCTGTATCCCGACGTCATCGAAAGCGGCGGCACGGATGGCAAGGCCGCAGTGATCAAGAGTCATCACAACGTGGGTGGCTTGCCCGAAGACATGACGTTGACGCTTGTCGAGCCGCTACGCGAACTGTTCAAGGATGAAGTGCGCAAGGTGGGCAGCGAACTCGGCCTGCCCGACGAGATCGTCTGGCGCCAACCGTTCCCCGGCCCCGGACTTGGCGTGCGCATCATCGGCGAGGTCACCCCCGAGCGCGTGGCCATCTTGCAGGAGGCCGATGCCATCGTGCGCGAAGAGATTCGCCGCGCGGGACTCGAGCGCGAGATCTGGCAGGCCTTCGCGGTGTTGGCCGACATTCGTTCGGTGGGCGTCATGGGCGACGAGCGCACCTATGGACACCCGATCATCATTCGCGCGGTCACGAGCGAAGACGCAATGACGGCCGATTGGGCGAAGTTGCCCTACGAGCTACTCGAGACCATGTCGTCGCGGATTATCAACGAAGTGGTCGGCATCAACCGTGTCGTCTACGACGTGACCTCCAAGCCCCCCGGCACGATCGAGTGGGAATAGGGCTTCTGCGCCTGAAACACGGTGTTTTCAGGAGTCAAGGCCTGACTGAAACAGAACTGTAATACTTCGCTAGGCTGACGCCCATCATGGTTCGCACCGCCTGTGGGCGCGTTTGCCGATCCGCTGTCGCCATTTCGCTGGTGCTTGCGGTATTCCTGGTGGCCGATGGCATTGCCGCGGCTTCCCCGCTGGCCGCCGCCCGAGTACAGACGGGTTCCGAGGAACAGTTGCGCCGGGTGAATCAGATCATCGCCGAACTGGATCGCCTGGGCGAGCAGATCGATGCGTTGGCTGAGAACTACGCGCTCGCGGTCAACGACATGGAAGACCTTGAAGTGGAGATGGCGGCAACCGAAAAGCGCATCGCAGAGAAGGAAAAGGAACTCGCCGCGATGCAGGGCGAGTTAAAAGATGTGGCGCTCAAGGCACTGATCCGCGGCGGTTCGTCGGGCAGCCTGTCGAGCATCTTGAGCTCCACGAGCTCATTGAGCGACATTGTGCGCAAGCGGTATCTCACGTCTTCGGCGTTGAATACGGGCGCGGGCAACGCTGATGCGCTGCAGGGCGTGATTGAAGATTTGGCCAAGGAGCGCGCAAAGTTAGAACAGCAGCGCAAGAAGGCCGAAGACGTTGCCGCGTACACCGCGAGTCGCCTGGATGCTGCTGAGTCGATGGCCGCAGAGTACGAGGCGCGTCAGTCCGCTGCCGAGGCGCAGTACGGCGCGTTGTTGCGTTCGGAGCGTCAGCGTCGCGAAGACGCCGCCCTGGAGGCAGCGAAGTCGCAGGCAGCCAAGTTCCTCGGTTCGAAGTACGCCAACGTGGCGGCGCCATCGTCGAAGGCGGGGCTCGCCATCAAAGCGGCTCTGTCACAGTTGGGCGTGCGGTATCGCTTCGGCGCCAAGTCACCGGGTGTGGCGTTCGACTGTTCGGGACTCACGTCGTATGCATGGGGCGCAGCGGGAGTCGGCATTCCACGTACGTCACGGACCCAGTACGCGGGTCTCACCCGCATCCCGACGGCGGCCATTCAACCGGGCGACCTCGTTTTCTCTGGATATCCCATTCATCACGTGGGCATGTATCTCGGTGGCGGACAAATTGTGCATGCGCCACGCACGGGTGATGTGGTGAAGGTATCGGCCATCTACTGGTCGCGCGTCGTCGGCGTGGCCCGACCGCGCTAGACAACATGGCCTCAACCCCTCGACTCGACGGATGGGTGAGCGGATCGTTCACTGCAGCGTCCATCACGCACGAGACGTATCGCCGTGGAACCGGGCCAGCGGTCATCATCGTGCATGAGATCCCCGGAATTACACCCGCGGTGGTGAGTTTTGCTGAGCGCGTTGTGGAGCGCGGCTTCACCGTGGTGATGCCGCTGCTGGTGGGCACGGTGGGCAAGGCGCCGAGTGCGTCGTATATCGCGTCGTCAATGGCCAAGGTGTGTGTGTCGCGCGAGTTCACCACGATGGCGCTGCGCAAGAAGTCGCCGATCGTCGACTGGCTGCGCGCGTTGGCGCGAAGTCTGCATGCCGAGTTGGGCGGGCCAGGTGTCGGCGCAGTGGGCATGTGCTTCAGCGGTGGATTTGCACTTGGGATGATGGTTGACGACGTGATGGTGGCGCCGGTGTTGTCACAGCCCTCGTTGCCGTTTGCCGTGGGCAAGGCGCGCGCTGCCGATCTCAACCTCGATCCATCGGATGAAGCCACGATTCGTCGTCGCGCTGAGTCGGGGTGCTCGGTGCTTGGCCTGCGCTACACGGGCGATGGGCTTGTGGGCACGCGCTTCGAAGCGCTGCGCGCGCTGCTCGGCGATGCGTTCGTGGCGGTCGAGTTTCCGTCGACGACGAAGCGTGACCACTCGGTGCTCACCGAGCAGATTCAAGACGAGGGTGTCACGCGCGTGCTCGATTTTCTCGCCGAACGACTGCACTAACGCATTAGTCGATGCGCGCAACAAAGCGCGGATCGCGAAATGACGCAATCGATGCACGCGCCTTCGATGCCGATGTGCAGGTAATCAGCACGTGTCGTGCAAGTCGCCCCTTGGCCGCCTTGGCATCGTGGCCACCCGCCTTGCCTGACTTCTCAAACAAGCCGACGCGAATGTAGTCACCGAGTCGCTCGGTATCGGGGGTGAAGGCGCGGCGGTGTTCGTTGGGGAGGAGATCGATGACCGTGCGCCCGACGAATGCCGTGTTGAGCACTTCCGACAGATGGTCGTGCCACCAAGCAGCAATCAGTCCATATGGCGCGAGTCGCGCACCCATCTTCAGGCGATAGTCGGGGATGCGATCGTCGGCGCGCACCGCGCCGAGCAATCCCGACACCACGACGATCGACTGCAGCGCGCGCGTGCGTTGCGCGGCGGTGAGTGACGCAATGTCGAGGTGATCCCAGACGACGCCCGTGTAGCGCTGCCACGCTGGCATCGTGCCGGCGCCCGTCAGCGTGCGATTGGCCTGCTTGGCACGCGCGAGGTGGTCGCCGCGCACACCGAGGAGTGCCTCGGTGCCGCCGCCTTGGCGGGCAAGTGCGGACGCGAGATCGGCGCGTTGTCCGGAGAGGGCCCGACCAAAGGTTCCCTGCTGGGGCTTCCACGCCCCGCTGCCGCCCGCGGCCTTGCCCTCCGAGGGGGGCAGCAGGATGACGACGGGGGAGGGACGCACAACTGAAAAGTCTGCCCTACCCGTGGGTAATGTGTGGCCATGCAGGAAGTCGCAAAAGTCAGCGACTGGGCCACGGATTTCGATCACGCCCATCCCGACTACAACACCAACGTCCACCAGATCTGGGACCAGTTGCGTGGCACATGCCCCGTGGCGCACACCGATCGCTACGGCGGCACTTGGTTGCCGGTACGCCACGAAGATGTGTCGGCCATTGCCCGCGACACGGACAACTTCTCCTCCGAACTCGTCATCGTGGCTAACCGTCCGCCCGAAGAGGAGCGCATCTCAACCAAGCCCATCGGACCGGCGCCACCCATCACCTCCGATCCGCCGTTCCATCAGCACGCGCGTCGGTTGTTGCTACCTGCATTTGCGCCGCAGGTCATCAACAATTGGGAACCCGAAGTGCGTCGCATGTGCAACGAGCTCATCGACTCGATGGGCGATGCCGACGTCGTCGATGCGGCGGTGCAGTACGCGCAGCACATTCCTGTCAACGTCATCGGTCGCATGCTCGGCTTGCCGCTTGAAGACAGCGACTACTTCCGCGAGGCCGTGCACGTGGTGCTCGAAAACATTTCTGCCGAGGCCAACGAGCGCATTGCGTCCGTACAGACGCTGTTCGAGTATCTCGGCAAGCATGTCGAAGATCACCGCGCCAACCCACGTGAAGACCTCATCGACTATTTGATTAATGCCACGATCTTCGATCAGCCGTTGACCAACGAGCACGTGGTTGGCACCATCGTGTTGCTCCTCATTGCGGGCATCGACACGACGTGGAGCGCCATCGGCTCGTCGCTGTGGCACCTCGCCGGCAACGCCGACCACCTCGCACGGTTGGTCAATGAGCCCGAACTCATGCCGACGGCAATTGAAGAGTTGCTGCGTGCATATGCGCCGGTGACGATGGCGCGCGTCGTGGCCCAAGACACCACCATCGGGCAGTGTCCGGTGAAGGCGGGTGACTGGGTGTTGCTGCCTTTCCCGGCTGCCAACCGTGACCCCGACGTGTTCGAGGATGCCGATCAGGTCATTATCGATCGCGAAGAGAATCGTCATGCCGCATTCGGCCTCGGCATCCATCGCTGTATCGGCTCCAACCTCGCGCGCCTCGAGTTGCGCGTGGCGGTCGAGGAGTTCGTGAAGCGATTCCCGAAGTTTGAGTTGGCCGACGCGTCGGCCGTGACATGGAGCCTCGGTCAAGTTCGTGGCCCGCGCAAGTTGCCCGTTCGCGTGCTGCAGCGCTCCTAGGCGGTGACGCACTCCCAGCCGCCAGCGGCCCTTGATCTAGACGGGTTAAATCCCGACCAACGCGACGCGGTACTGCATACACAGGGGCCGCTACTCGTGGTCGCCGGCGCGGGCTCCGGCAAGACGCGCGTGCTCACGCAACGCATCGCGTATCTCATAAGCCGTGGGGTGCATCCGATGCACATCCTGGCCATCACGTTCACCAACAAGGCGGCCCAGGAAATGCGCGAGCGCGTGGCGGCACTCGTCGGGCCGGTGGCCAATGCCATGTGGGTGAGCACCTTCCACTCGGCGTGCGTGCGCATCTTGCGCGCTCAGGCAGAACACATCGGGTATCCCAAGAACTTCTCCATTTACGACCAGGCCGATTCGAATCGCTTGGTCGGCTACGTGATTCGCGACCTTGGTCTCGACCCCAAACGTTTTCCGTCGCGCGGCGTGCAGGCGCGCATCAGCTTGTGGAAGAACGAGTTGCTCATTCCTCACGACGCGGCGCAGCGGGCCAATAACTCGATCGATGAAAAATATGTGGACGTGTACCGCGAGTATCAGCGCCGCCTGGAGCGCGCGGGCGCTATGGACTTCGACGATTTGCTCACCAACACGGTGCGCCTGTTTCGCCAACATCCCGACGTGTTGGCCACTTATCAGGAACGGTTTGCCCACATCCTGATCGACGAGTATCAGGACACGAATATGGCGCAAAACGAAATCGTGGTGCTGCTGGGGACGAAGCATCACAACGTGTGCGTGGTGGGCGACACCGATCAATCGGTTTACCGTTTTCGCGGTGCCGACTATCGCAACATTCTGCAATTCGAAGAGGCGTTTCCCGAGGTCACCACCGTCGTGCTCGCCCAGAATTACCGCAGTACGCAGACGATCTTGGATGCCGCGAATGCAGTGATCTCCAACAACCTGCAACGCAAACCGAAAAACTTGTGGACCGATCAGGGTGAAGGCGACAAGATCATTCGGTATTTCGCCGACGATGAATTCGACGAGGCACGGTGGGTGGTCGAGCGACTGAAGACTATTCACGATGACGATCACCGCTCGTGGAACGACCTGGCCGTGTTCTACCGAACGAATGCGCAAAGCCGCGTGCTCGAAGAGGCGCTCACCTATGGCGGCGTGCCGTACAAGGTGATCGGTGGTACCAAGTTCTACGACCGCCGCGAAGTCAAGGACGCACTCGCATATCTACGCATCGCGGCCAACCCGCTTGACGAGGTGAGCATCAAGCGGGTGCTCAACGTGCCCAAGCGTGGCGTCGGCGACACCAGCGTTGCCAAGATCGACGCATACGCCAACGAGGCGGGTATTTCCTTTGCGCTCGCCCTGCGCCAGGCCACGGTGGGCGGTGCGGCGGCAAAGGGCATCGCATCGTTCGTTGCCCTCATCGATACTTGCAACGCCATGCTGGAGGAGGGCCCAGGTGCGGTGCTGCGCCACGCGCTCGAGTCGAGCGGGTATTTGGCTGAATTGGCAGCCGAGGGCACGGTCGAGGCGGCGGGTCGCGAAGAGAACCTCCTCGAGCTCATCAACGTGGCGAGTGAATTTACGACAGTCGACGAGTTCCTTGAACAGGTTGCATTGGTTGCCGACACCGACGATCTCGACGAGGCGAATCATGTGACGTTAATGACAATGCATTCGGCTAAGGGCCTCGAGTTTCCCGTGGTGTTCATCGTCGGTATGGAGGAAGGCATCTTCCCGCACTCGCGTGCATTGAACGATCCCGTTGAACTTGAAGAGGAGCGTCGCCTTGCCTATGTGGGTATCACACGTGCGCGCGAACGGCTGTCGTTGTCGCACGCCTGGAGCCGAAGCCTGTACGGCAACACGCAGTACAACCCGCCGTCGCGATTCTTGAATGAGATCCCTGACGAGCTGATCGAGCGCGAGGGCAATTCTGATTCGGGCGAAGACTCGCGGCGCTACGCCTACAAGTCGCAGGCCGAGCGCGGCTATTCGCCACCGCCGATGCGGCACACCATGCCATTGTCAAGTGCGCAGCCACAGACACCGCATCATGGCTTGAAATTGGGCGACGACATCGAGCACCCGACGTTTGGCGAGGGCGTCATTCTCGAGATTCGTGGAGAAGGCGAGAAGGCGGAGGCGACGATTCGATTCCGACTCGTGGGCACCAAGCACCTATCACTGGCGTGGGCGCCGCTCAAGAAACTGTGAGCTAGTCGCGCAGGTCGATCAACAGCGTTGTGCGATTTTCGACGATTGGTCGCACGTCGAGTGGCGCAGCGAGCTGGTCAACCTGCAGCGTGCGCCCGTCGCAGTCGAGAAACTCATGCGTGTCGGCAATCTGGGTGACGAGGCAGGTGGCGTCGCGGTCTGCCGGGTAGGCGTAGTACACCTGCCACCCCTTTGCCGGGTCGTCGCCGAAGTGTTCAATGATGATCGAGCGGGTACCGGTGGCGTCGCGCAGATCGGGGTACAGAATCGGCCCGCTTGCGGCAATGGATTCGGCAATGTCTTCGACGTTGCCCACGACGAACGTGCCGCTGCGTGGGTTGGTATCGGTGCGGGCGCGATCGGTGGCAACGTCGGCAAAGAACCACGTCACCGCAAACAGTGCGGCAAAAAACGCCAGTCCGCCGAGGACGGGTACAACGGCTCGGGCCAGTGGTGAGCGCAGCGGCTTCATCGGGGGAGCCGCGGGTTGGTGTCGATCACGTCGGACAGCGTAGGGTTTCGGGATTGTGAAGCGTCCGTACCGCATCGTGGTTGCTAAGCCGGGGCTCGATGGCCACGACCGTGGGGCCAAGACCATTACCCGCGCGCTGCGCGACCATGGCTTCGAAGTCATCTATACCGGCCTGCATCAGACCCCTGAGCAGATTGCCGTGACGGCACAGCAGGAGGACGCCGACGGCGTTGGTCTGTCGCTGTTGTCCGGCGCCCACCTGACGCTCTTTCCCCGGGTGATGGAGGAGTTGCGTGCTCGCGACCTGGGAGACGTATTGGTGTTCGGCGGTGGGGTCATTCCCGACGCCGACGCCCGCGCGCTCAAAGAGCAAGGGGTGGCGGCGGTGTTTGGGCCAGGGACGTCGCTCAACGACATCGCTGCCTGGTTAGAGCAAGCGCTTGATAGTCGCGAGGCCTGACGCTCTACAGTTGTCGATCGTGCCTACGGGCTGAAGAAGGAGAGAACGCATGGACTTATTCGAATATCAGGGCAAGCAGTACTTTGCCCGCTTTGGCATTCCGGTATCGGCCGGTGACGTCACCGAGACAGTTGACGGCGCAGTGTCCATCGCCGAGTCCATCGGGTATCCCGTTGTCATCAAGGCACAAGTGCAAGTGGGTGGCCGTGGGAAGGCTGGCGGAATTCAACTTGCCAACGACGCGGCTGCGGTCCGTACGCATGCAACCAACATTCTCGGCATGGACATCAAGGGCCATGTTGTCAAGCGCGTGTGGGTGGAGCGCGCGTCTGATATTGCCGAGGAGTACTACGCCTCCTACACGCTTGACCGCGCCGCCAAGGCGCACCTGTTGATGTTGTCGGCGCAGGGTGGTGTCGACATCGAAGAAGTGGCGGAGAAGGATCCCACTGCGATTGTCAAGTTGCACATCAACCCGATCGAAGGCATAAGCAAGGATCGCGCGAAGCAGGCCGCGCAGGAAGCACGAATTCCTGTTGCAGCACTTGACGGTGTGGCCGACATTCTCGTCAAGTTGTACGACTGTTTTACTGCTGGCGATTGCGATCTTGCCGAGATCAATCCGCTGATCTTGAAGCCGACCGGTGAGGTGCATGCGTTGGATGCGAAAGTCAGTTTGGATGCGAACGCGGCATTCCGTCATCCCGAATGGGATGCTTTTGCCGCGACGGTCGAACTCGACGATCGCGAGAAGCTGGCCCGCGAGAAGAACTTGCAGTACATCGGCCTCGATGGTTCAGTGGGCATCATTGCTAACGGTGCCGGCCTGGCCATGAGCACACTGGATGTCGTCAATCAGGTTGGCGGTACCGCGGCGAACTTCCTTGACATCGGCGGCGGCGCAAACGCCGAGTTGATGACCGCTGCGTTGGAAGTAATTAACTCGGATGCGAACGTGCGCAGCATCTTCATCAACATCTTCGGTGGTATCACCCGTGGCGAGGAAGTGGCTAAGGGCATCGTCGAGGCCGTCAAGCGCGTCAACCTGCGTGCGCCGATCGTGATTCGTCTCGACGGCACTAACGCCGAAGAGGGTCGCTCGATTCTCGCCGGGGCCGGTATTCCGGACTCGCAACTCACCAGTCGTCCCACCATGCTCGAGGCCGCCAAGGTCGCCGTCGAGCTGGCCAAGTAGGAGGTTCTCGCCATGGCGATTTTCGTAAATGAACACACCAAGGTGATCGTGCAGGGCCTCACGGGTGGCCAGGGTCGTTTCCACGGCCTGCGCAACCGCGCATACGGCACGCAGGTAGTTGGCGGCGTCACGCCGGGCAAGGCGGGCCAAGACGTCGAAGGCATTCCCGTGTTCGACAGTGTCGCCGACGCGGTTGCCGCGACGGGCGCGACTGCATCGTTTATTGCAGTGCCGCCGAAGGCAGCACCCGCGGCGATTCTCGAGGCAGCACAGGCCGGCGTCGAGTTCGTGGTGTGCATTACCGAGGGCATTCCCGCTCAGGACGAAGCACGCACGTACGCAACATTGCAGCGCGACTTTCCGCGCACGCGTCTACTCGGCCCGAACTGCCCCGGCATCATCAGCCCGGGGAAGTGCAACATCGGCATCACCGCCGGTGAGATTGCGCACCTGCCGTCGGCGAGCGGTCCAAACGTCGGCATCGTGTCGCGCTCGGGAACGCTCACCTATCAGGCGCTCTACGAGCTCAAGCAGCAAGGCATCGGCGTGAGCACATGCGTGGGCATCGGCGGCGACCCGGTTCCAGGTACGTCTTTTGTCGACTGTCTTGCGCAGTTCCAGGCCGACCCGGAGACGCACGCGATCATCATGATCGGCGAAATTGGCGGCTCGGCCGAGGAAGAGGCTGCAGAGTTCATCACCAAGCACGTCACCAAGCCGATGAGTGCCTACATCGCCGGCGTCACTGCTCCCGCAGGCAAGAAGATGGGTCACGCGGGCGCCATCGTCTCCGGTGGCAAGGGCACCGCGCAGGGCAAGATGGACGCGCTCCGTGCGGCAGGCGTGCGCGTGGGACTCAACCCCACCGAGGCCGGTGCGCTGATGGCCGAGATCGTCAAAGGTTTGCGCTAACCCGCCGACCACGTGCCCGAAAGGGCGGTGGCTAGCGTTGTGCGCGATCCACCCATGAATGCTCCGAGCGGTATCCGCTACCTCCCCGGACTCGATGGCCTGCGCGCGTTGGCAGTCCTCGCGGTCATTATCTACCACGCCAACAAATCGTGGCTTGGCGGCGGCTTCCTCGGCGTCGAAGTGTTCTTTGTCATTAGTGGATACTTGATCACCACGCTGTTGATCGCCGAGTCGGACGCGACGGGAATGATCAGTTTCCGGTCGTTCTGGATTCGCCGCGCGCGGCGCCTGTTGCCCGCGCTCTGGACGATGATGCTGGCGGTCGTTATCTACGTATCGATCTTCGAACGTGAGGTGCTCGGCCAATTGCGCGGCGACGTAATTGCTGCGTTCTTCTACGTCTTCAACTGGTTCCAGATTTGGACGGGTTCGTCGTACTTCGGTGAACTCGGCTTCGTCCCGTTGCGACACCTGTGGTCGCTCGCGGTAGAGGAGCAGTTCTATCTGGTGTGGCCTGTGGTGATCGCCGTATTGTTGCGCACGATCGGTCGCAAACCCGCCGTGCTCGGGGCGCTGTTGATGACCGCATCTGTCGCGGTCGCGTGGTACGTCGCGGCAACGTATGTGCCGGGCGTGCCGGGCTCGGTGGTGGAGACCCCCGAGTACTACATGTCGTTGTTCGGCCATACGGTGTTACGCCTCGACTTCCTCTTCCTTGGCACCCTTGGGCGATCGGGTGGCCTGTTCATGGGGGCCGCGCTGGCGTTCTGGTTCCGCCCCTCGATGTTCAACCCCAAGCACCCCACATCCGAGCGTCACGTGGTGACGGCCGTGTCGCTGGCGGGACTCGTTGCCTTGGGCTATTTCGTTTGGACAATGCGCGACGTGGTGGAGGGCAACCTGCAGGGTGGTTCGAGCGGCTACGACCGGCTGTATCAGGGTGGCTTCTTCGTGGTGGGACTGGCCAGCATCGCGGTGATTTGCGGTGCGGTGCATCCCACCACGCCGGTGAGCAAGTACCTGCTGGGCAATCCCGTGTTCGTCTGGATCGGACGACGCAGCTACGGCCTCTACCTTTACCACTGGCCGGTGTTTCAGTTTTATCGGCAGGTTGCGGGCCGTGGACTCACCGTTGTCGAATTCGTCGTATTGATGGCGATCACGCTGGTGATCACCGAACTGTCGTATCGATTCATCGAGATGCCGATTCGCACGGGTTCGGCAGGGCAGTGGTGGCATGCGATTCGTTACCCGCGCATGGATCGCGATCGTGCGCGATCGCAAGGCATGGCGGTGACTGCGCTGGTGGTGGCAGTCGTGCCGGTTTTTGCGCTGGTCAGCCTGTTCCTCGCGCCGGTGCAACTGGACGAAATTGGCCAGAGCCTGCAAGACAACGAAGACAGCGTGGAAAACATCTTGGGGCAGACCACAGTCGTGGCGACAACCATCGCGGGCGCCACCACGATTCCGGCTCCTGCAACGACGACGCTCGACGGCCAGATCATCCCGCTGCTGGCAATTGGCGACTCGGTCATGCTGGGTGCCGCCGACATACTCACGTCACGTGGCGTCACGGTGGACGCGGTGAAGAGTCGGCCGTATCGACAGGCGCTCGAGATTGTGAACTACTTGAAGTCGGTCAATCGGTTAGGCGACTTCGTCATCATTCATCTCGGCACGAACAACTACGTGGATGAAAAGACGTTGGATGAAATCATGGCACCGCTCGCAGACACCGAACTCGTGTTGTTTCTCACTGCACACGTGCCCGACAAGCCGTGGCAGGATCCGAACAACGCGTTGATTCGTGCGCTGCCTGATCGGTATGGCAACGCGAAGGTGTTGGACTGGTATCAAATCGCAAGCGAAAACCTGAACTATCTCTATCGAGACAAGGTTCACCTCAACAAAAACGGCCAGGTCTTCTACGCGGATCTCATCATGCAGGCGGTCGGCAACTAGCATTTGATGCCATGACATCACCTGTTCGCGTTGCAGTCACCGGCGCCGCCGGCCAAATTGGTTACAGCTTGCTCTTCCGTATTGCCTCTGGCGCCATGCTCGGCCCCGACACAAAAGTCATCCTCCAGTTGCTGGAAGTGACGCCCGCGCTCGGCGCATTGGGCGGTGTGAAGATGGAACTCGACGACTGCGCGTTTCCGAATCTCGTGGATGTCATCACCACCGATGACGCCAACGTCGCCTTCGGCGACGCCGACGTGGCGCTGCTCGTGGGTGCCATGCCACGTAAGGACGGCATGGAACGCTCCGATCTGCTGTCCGCCAACGGCGGCATCTTCAAGCCACAGGGCAAAGCCATGAGCGATAACGCCAAGAAGGACATCAAGGTCCTTGTCGTGGGTAACCCCGCCAACACCAATGCGTTGATCGCTATGCACAACGCGCCCAACATCGACCCGAAGCAGTTCACCGCGATGACGCGACTCGATCACAACCGTGCGATCAGTCAGTTGGCAATGAAGGTAGGTAAGCCGGTTTCCTCAGTACGCAAAATGACGGTGTGGGGCAACCACAGCACGACGCAGTATCCCGACTTGTCGCACTGCGAGGTAGACGGACGCAACGCGCTCGAGTTGGTCAACGATCAGCAGTGGATCGAAGAGACCTACATCCCCACAGTGGCCAAGCGCGGCGCCGCAGTCATAAAGGCGCGAGGGTCGTCATCGGCAGCTTCGGCGGCAAACGCCGCCATCGACCACGTGCGCTCGTGGGCGCTCGGCACCCCGCAGGGTGACTGGGTGTCGATGTCGGTGCCGTCCGACGGCAGCTACGGCGTGCCCGAAGGCATCATTTCGTCGTTCCCGTGTACCTGTGCAAATGGCACGTACTCAATCGTTCAAGGCTTGGACATCAGCCCATTCAGCCGCTCACGCATCGACGCGACGGTGGCGGAGCTGCAGGAAGAGCGTGACGCGGTGCGTGCGCTCGGCCTGATTTAACGCGATCTTTTGTGACGCTCAGTGCGCTGGGCGATGTCCAGTGCGTGTTCGTCGGCGGCAGCGTTGCAGGCGTTCGGAAACTCGGCGATGCGTGCGTTCTTTTCTGGGCGCGGGGAGAGTTGTTCGCCACGCCGCCACGCCTCGAGGTAGCGCTGTGGCCAAATTTCGCCCTGCAGCAAACGTGTCTCGGCAAGCGGGCACACACGTGACAGACCGAGATGAAGGTGGCAGCGAGTCACGCGTGCGTTGCCGGATGAGCCGATAGTGCCGATCCATTGGCCAGCTTCGACTCGATTGCCCGCGTTCACCTTGACGCGGCCCAGATGCGAGAAGAAGTAGCGCACGGTGTCGTCACCGTGCAGGATGATCGTCTTACCGCCGCGCGTACCGGGTGCGTCAACGGCCGGATCCCACTTATCCTTGCGCCGCACTTGCGTGATGATGCCGGCAACCGGTGCAAGCACGCGCGCGTAACACCCCTCCACGTCGACAGCGGGGTAGTGGAGGTGGTCGGCGGGCCAGGAGACCTCGACCTTGTTGAAGGGAAAGACGTAGCGCGGGCGCTTTGAACTGCCCGCGTCCGGTGTTTCGGTCTGCGATGTTTCGGTCTGCGATGTGTCATTCTTTGTGGAGTCGGCTTCGGCCAGGAGCGGTGCAGGCACGAGCAGGCCCGCGATCACCGCTGCTCCCACACTCCATGCGGCCGTCCGTGACACGGCGCCCCCCTCTTCACTGCCCTTGGTTCGTCTCCGATGTTACGGTGATGCGCCATGTCCACGTCCAATCAGCGCCCACTGTTCATCGACACCGACACCGCGAGCGACGATGCGGTCGCCCTCGTTATGGCGCTGCGTTACCCGTCGGTACGCGTCGTGGGCATCGGCATCGTGGCGGGCAATGTGCCCCTCGCTATGGGTGTGCAAAATGCCCTCTACACACGGGAGCTCTGCGGCTCATCGGTGCCGATCTATGCCGGCTCGTCGCGTCCGCTGGCCCGCGACTTGCGCACCGCGCAAATGGTGCACGGCGAAGACGGCATGGGCGACATTGGGCTCGCGCTCGCGGGCCGCACGCCCGAGGCTGGTCATGCGGTGGATGCGCTCATTGCCGCTGCACACGAACACGCCGGTCAACTCGAGCTGGTCACGTTGGGGCCACTGACGAACGTGGCGGCGGCGCTGCGCAAGGATCCTTCAATTGCGACACATATTGTGCGTTGCGTCATCATGGGTGCGGTCGCCGATCACGTGGGCAACGTCACGCCTGTCGCCGAGTTCAACATGTGGTGTGACCCCGAGGCTGTCGACGTGGTGTTGCGCTCGGGGATGAAGTTGGAGTTCGTGGGTTGGGATCGCTCACGCTTCGACGCGTTAATTACGTCCGAACTTGCCGCTTCCATTCGCTCGATTGGTACGCCACTTGCCGAATTCGCAATCGACATTCAGCGGTGCGTGCTCGAGTTCTGTCGGACGGAAACCAAGCTCGATGGCTTCGACTTTCCTGATCCGATCGCCATGGCGTACGCGCTCGATAACACTGTTGCGCTCGAGACGCGCGATCTGTACGTGGAAGTGGAAACCGGCCCCGGCCCCGCCGAGGGCATGGTCGTCATGGATGTGCTCGGCGTGTTGCACCGCGAACCAAATGCACGAGTGGTGACCAAAGCAAGCCACGATCGCTTCGTGGCGATGCTGCGCGAAGCAGTCGCGTGACGAACTAGGCGGTGTACGAGTCAGCGATCGACAACACGTCGTCGATGATCGCCAAACCCTCGCGCGCCTCGTCGGCCGTGATCGTGCACGGTGGCACGACATGCATGCGATTGAAGTGCGTGAACGGCCACAGGTTGCGCTCTTTGCAGGCATTCGCAAGCTCGAGCATGGGCTTGGCCGCCGGGCCTGATGCGTTGTAGGGCACGAGCGGTTCGCGCGTCTCGCGGTTGCGCACCAGTTCGATTGCCCAGAAGACACCCAGTCCGCGCACGTCGCCCACCGACGGGTGCTTGGCCTTGATCTTTTCCAGTTCGGGGCCGATTACGGTTTCGCCGATTGTGCGCGCGTTTTCGACGATGCGCTCTTCTTTGAAGATGCCGATGGATGCAACCGCGGCCGCGCACGCCAGTGGGTGACCGCTATAGGTGAGTCCGCCAGGGAACATCTTGTCGTTGAAGAATTCGGCGATCTTCGGGCCGATGACTACGCCGCCGAGCGGCACGTATCCGGAGTTGACACCCTTGGCAAAGCAGATGAGGTCGGGTTCGACGTTCCACTTGTCGACGGCGAACCACTCGCCGCAGCGACCGAAGCCGGCCATGACCTCGTCGCACATCATGACGATGCCGTGGCGATCGCACAGGTCGCGCACGCCCTGCAAGTAGCCATCCGGTGGCACCAGAATGCCGTTGGTGCCGACCACCGATTCGAGCGCAATCATCGCGATCGTGTGTGGGCCCTCCATCATCAGCACATCCTCGAGATGCTGGAGCGCACGCTGGCACTCTTCGCGCTCGTTCGTCGCGTGAAATGCGGAGCGATAGGGGTACGGACCCCAAAACTTAACTGCGCCCGAAAAACCGGTCTCGTTGGGCCAGCGGCGCGGATCGCCGGTGAGCGCGATCGCTCCCGCTGTGGCGCCGTGATTCGAGCGGTAAGTGGTGAGCACTTTGTGCCGACCGGTGGCGAGGCGCGCCATGCGCAGTGCGTTCTCTGCGGCCTCGGCGCCGCCATTGGTGAAAAACACCATGTTCATGTCGCCGGGGGCGAGTTCGGTGATGAGTCGCGCCGCTTCGCTGCGGGCATCATTGGCAAACGACGGGGCGATCGTGCACATCTTGGCCGCTTGTTCCTGAATTGCCGCGACCAGTTTTGGATGTTGGTGACCGATGTTGACGTTCACGAGCTGGCTGGAGAAGTCGAGGTACTTCTTGCCGCTCGAGTCCCACATGTAGCAGCCTTCGGCGCCGACGATGTCGACGGGATTCAGCGCACCTTGGATTGACCACGAGTGAAATACGTGTGCCCGGTCGTCGAGCCAGGCCTGGGTCTTGGAGTCTTCAAGCGTCATGGCTCGAGCCTAATGGGGCACCAATTGGGCCGTCGTCTGCGGTTCAGGCAAGCGTCGCGGCGATGCGTGTGCGCAATTGCGGCCACGCGGCGGCGAGTCCGCCGTG
>Ga0164292_10000335_pt1 | contig 35712 bp, 43 predicted proteins | sample GEODES117metaG_FD_111486 | JGI IMG/M metagenome (GOLD analysis project Ga0164292, IMG submission 111486) | Eutrophic lake water microbial communities from Lake Mendota, Wisconsin, USA - GEODES117 metaG | ecosystem: Environmental > Aquatic > Freshwater > Lake | place: USA: Lake Mendota...
AAACCGCTTCTGGCTGTCCGCCGATCCCTGGGGCTGGGCCACCGATCATTATGGCCGCTGGGGCTTTGATGAAGCCGTGGGCTGGGTGTGGGTGCCCGATGTGACCTGGGGGCCAAGCTGGGTTGCCTGGCGCGAGGCCGATGATGTCGTGGGCTGGGCGCCGATCCCGCCGCGCGTTTCCTGGAGCGTGGGCTTCGGCTTCGGCTCCGGCTTTGGCTATAACAATTTCAACAGCTGGTACGGCCCGTCATGGGTATGGGTGCCGCGCGGCAATCTTTATGCGCGCGGCTTTGGCGGCCGCATCTATCCGTGGAACACCGGCATCAACTGGTGGGGCCGCAGCCGCTGGCAGCATGCGCCTTATTGGGGCTGGAACCAGCCGTGGGACCGCAGCTGGGGCTGGCGCGCGCCAAACCGCGGTTATGGCGGCCAAAATTGGGCGTATCAGAACCGGGGCAACCAGAACTGGAACAACAACCGCGGCTGGAACCGCAACGATGGCCGCTGGGACAACAGCCGCGGCTGGAATGATACACGGAGAGGTCAGCAAGGTTGGGGTCAGCCCGGCAGCGTGGGTGATCGCATCGGCCGCGACATGACCGGCCAGCCGCCACGCCGGAACGGCAACTGGAACAATGGCACCGGCCAGCCGCCCGTTGGTGGCTGGAACGGCAACCGACCGCCTCGCCGTGCCGATGTCAATCCCAATGCCGGCGGTGTTCCCGGTGGCGGCTGGCAGGGCCGGGCTGGGCAAGGCGGTGTGTCCGATCGCGTTGTCGGCGGCATGACACCGCCACCACGCGGCAATTGGCAGGCACCGCAGCAGCAGGCGCAAGCCCAGCCGCAGTACCGACCGCAGCCGCAACCTCAGCCGCAGCCCCGCTCTGACGGTGGCCGGCCAGAACGGGGTAATGATCGGGGCAATGATGGCAGCTGGCGTGGCCGCAGTGACAACGGCCAGCAGACGCGCGGCAACGGCCCGCGTTCAGGCAACGGCCGGAATGAACGGCCGCAATAAGGCCTAACGATCCTGCCACCAGGCAAAGGCCGCCCGCTGCTTTTCGGAAACGAAGGCGCGGGCGGCTGGCCCGGTCCAATCGGCGGGCGTATCGCGGCGGCCCACCCACCAGCCCTGGCCGGGCAGGCGATCGGATTCGCGCACAACCAGCACTGCCAGTTCCGGTTCGCCCGCGGCGCGGCTAGCCTCATCAATGGCATCAAGCAGCCGGCACAGGCTGCGCATCTTGGGGCGCGAAAAGCGGTAGCCCAGCGCCAGCAGCATATCGGAATAAGACAGATCGCGCCCGACCCGCGCCGCCGCAATCAGCAGCGCCTTGATTTCGGGCAGATCGGCCGGCGTCACCATGGCGCCTGTCTGCCACGCGGCTGCGGTATTGGCCACCGGCCGGTGGGGGCACCGGCCGGCAGCTCCCCAACTCAACTGCGCGGCGGTTCCGGCGGCGGTGCGGGCGGCGCAGGCGGGGCCGGCGGCGCGGGCGGGGCCGGCGGCACTGGCGCCGTCCTGTCGGTTGGGGTTTCGGGTGGCGGCGGCGGCTTGCGCGGTTGGGCCAGGGCCGGCCCGGCAAGGGATAACAGCAAGGGCGCCAGCATCAGGCCAAGAGCGGTCTTCATTTTTGCAACTCCTTGACGTTGTTACAGTCTGTCGTTGCCCCGCCCCTGTTGATTGGTCTGGCCGGCACCGCTTTAGGGGGGCAGTGGTGCCGGCCAGTGACTCCAACTTGCGCCGCCAACATGAACCTCAGCTTTCAGCCTGGCCGCCACCGGGACGGGCCGTAGACGCAAGCGGGACGAAGCGTTCACCGCCGCCCTTCCGCGCCCTTGAATGCCCCTCCCGAATCCGGTCACGGCGGATGACAGCATGGCTGCACCCTGCTAACGCACAGGCCATGACCGTATATCTTCACGAAGGTGATCTTCCCGCCGGCATCCTCGCACCCGGCCCGGTGGCCGTGGACAGCGAGACCATGGGCCTCAACCCGCACCGCGACCGGCTGTGCCTGCTGCAGATCAGCGATGGCCACGGCGATGAACATCTCGTGCGCTTTGCTCCCGGCCACTATGACGCGCCCAATCTGAAGGCGGTGCTGGCTGATCCCGAACGCCTGAAACTGATGCATTTCGCCCGGTTCGACGTGGCGGTGATTCACCAGTTCCTGGGCGTGTGGGCCACCCCGGTGTTCTGCACCAAGATCGCATCGAAACTGGTGCGCACCTACACGGATCGCCACGGGCTGAAGGATCTGCTGAAGGAAACGCTGGCGGTGGAAATCTCCAAGCAGCAGCAGTCCAGCGACTGGGGCGCCGCCGAGCTTTCCGAAGCGCAGAAGGAATATGCCGCCAGCGACGTGCGTTACCTGCACCGCGCCCATGAAGTGCTGGAACGCCGCCTCGCCCGCGAAGGCCGCACCCACATCGCGCAGGCCTGCTTCGATTTCCTCGCCACCCGCGCCGAACTCGATCTGGTCGGCTGGGCCGAACAGGATATCTTCGCCCACCTGTGAGCCGCTTGTCGAAAGCCTGAACCACCGTGGCCAACACGCCTGTCCCGATCAGCCGCCCGCTTTCGCCCCCGGCACTTTCACGGCGCCAGCAGGCCGCGCTGCCGGGCAGCGCGCATGATCGGCGCATGACCGTGCTGAAATGGGTCTTGCCGGCGTCGGCCTTCCTGATCGGCATGACCATCCTGATCTGGCCACTGATCGGCGTGCAGGAATTCTCCTTCCTGCTGGCGAAAGACCAGGTGGCAGTGTCGCGGGAACGCCTGCGCGTGAACCGCGCCGAATATCGCGGCAAGACCGCCGCCGGCGAGGCGTTCTCCATCTCGGCCGGCAGCGCCGTTCAGCGCACCAGCGCCGAACCGGTGGTGGTGCTCACCACACTCGCCGCCCGGCTGGAGGGCAAGGATGGCCCGGCCACGGTTTCCGCGCCGTCGGGCCGCTACTTCCTGAATGAAGACCGGCTGGAAGTGGCCGGCCCGGTGAAGCTGCGATCCGATGGCGGCTACACGCTGGATGCCGAGACCGTGGCCATCGATCTGAAGCGCCGCACCGTGAAAACCGATGCGCCGGTTTCCGGCCGGCTGCCGATGGGCACATTCCGCAGCAACCGCATGACCGGCGATCTGGCCGGCAATCGGGTGAGCCTGATCGGCAATGTCCACTTGCGCATCAACCAACGCGGCGGCAGAGGATGAATATGCGCGCCCTGATCGTTATTGCCCTGCTCGCCGCCAGCCCGGTAGCGGCCCAACGCTTTGACAGCAACGCCCCCATTGATGTCGATGCCGGCCGCATCGATATTGCCGATGATGCCAATGAAGCGATCTTCTCTGGCGCGGTGGTGATCCGCCAGGGCAGCATGACGCTAAACGCTGATCGCGTGCGCATCACCTATAGCAAGGACAATGCCGGCAGCCCGCAGGTACAGCGGCTGGACGCGCTGGGCAGTGTGCGGCTGCGGCAGGACACGATGCGCGCCACGTCAAACAGCGGCGTGTACGACGTCAATCGCAAGCTGGTGACGCTGATCGGCAATGTGAAGCTGGATCGCGGCACCGATCATCTCGAAGGCGCCCGCGTGGTGTGGAATCTCGCCACCCGCACCACAAGCTTCGACGCGCGCACCGCCAGCAACCCCGGCGGCCGCGTGACCGGCCGCTTCACCGTTCCGCAGAAGAAGCAGCCGTAACCCGCTCGATTGCGGCGCGCACCCGTTCGGGGCGTTCCAGTGGCAGGAAGTGGGTGGTGCCGGGTAGACGTTCGGCACTGATGCAGTGTGGGTGCGCCGCAAACGCCGCCAGTTCGACATCGCGTACGGTTGATCCATGCTCTCCGGCCAGCAGGACGAACGGGCAGCGCACGGCACCCAGCGCCGGTTCGACATTGGGCGACACGGCGCGGAAAGTTGCCGATTCAAACTCCGGAGCGCAGGCCAGTTCCACGCCTTCATCTGTCTCCAGCAATCCGCCGGCCAGATAGGCATCAAGATCGGCATCGCTCCACGTCTTGAACACGCCGCGGCCATGGTACGCCGCGCGGGCATCGGCGCGGCTGGGGAACATCCCGCGCCGCCGGGCCGCCTGATCGGCCATCGGATTGGGGATGATGGCGCCCGCCCGCACCTCCCGCGCCACATCGAACGGCAGCATGGGTGGGTCGAGCAGCACCAGCCCCGCGACACGATCAGGGCGCATGCTTGCGGCCAGCAGCGACACGGTCGCGCCCATGGAATGGCCCGCCAGGATCCAGGCGCTGCCGCTGTCGATCACATCCAGCAGGTGCGTGAGATCGAACGCGAAGTCATCCCAGCTCTTGAGGTGCCCCGGATCCCGGTCCAACCCGGAGAAGCCGTGCCCGCGCGCATCGCTGATGGTGATGGCAAAGCGATCCGCCAGCGGCGCCAGCACGGCCTCGTAAAGCTGCGCGTTCATGCCGGTAGCGTGGGCGAAGTGCAGGCGGGGGCCAGCGCCCGCCTGCAATGCTGATACCGGCCCAGCCGGGGTGGAGATGGTGAGGCGGTTCATCTGCCCTCGATAGCAGGGCCAAGGGCTTCAGCCAGTGCGCCCTTTTGTCAGCCACCTGGCCAGGATGGCGCTGTTCTTCGCTTGGTTGGCCGGGTCGCGCGCATCAGGCGCGGTCATGATGGCGGTATCGAGCAGCGTATCGATCGGGCTGGCTGCCCTTGATTTGGGCAGGCTGGCGCAGAGTTTCACGATCATTGCTCGGGCCATCGCCGCATTGCCATGCATCACCGCCATGATGTCGGTCACGTCAACATCCGCGCCGTCGTGCCAGCTGTCGAAATCCGTCACCATGGCGACCAGCGCGTAGGGCAACTCCGCCTCGCGCGCCAATTTGGCTTCCGGCATCGCCGTCATGCCCACCAGGTCGCAGCCCCAGCTTTGATGCAGGCGGCTTTCGGCCCGGGTGGAAAAGGCCGGGCCTTCCATCGCCAGGTATGTCGCGCCGTGATGCACATTGCCTCCAACCGCCGCCACCGCATCGGCCGCCAGCGCGGAAAGCCGCGGGCAGACCGGATCGGCCATCGGCACATGCGCCACCAGGCCGGTTTCGAAGAAGGTGGAGGGCCGTCCCTTGGTGCGGTCGATGAGCTGGTCCACCACCACAAAATCACCCGGCGCCATGGCGGCATTCAGCGAGCCAACCGCCGACACAGCCAGCACATCGGTGCAACCCAGGCGCTTCAGCGCATCGATATTGGCGCGGACGTTCAGTTGGTGGGGCGGGATGCGGTGGCCGCGGCCGTGACGAGGCAGGAAACACACGTCGATGCCGGCAATGCGGCCGGTCAGGATCGCATCAGATGGTTCGCCCCACGGTGACTCCACGCTGACCCAGCGCGCATCCTCCAACCCGTCGATGGCGTAGAGGCCGGAGCCGCCGATGATGCCGATCTTCCAGCTCAAAGGCTCGCCCGCCGCCCATCGATGGCCCAGCGCTCCAGCCGGCCATCCTCATCCGCCACGAAGAACGCATCGTGCAACGCGACGGTGGGATCGACATGGCCCGGCTGCAGCCAGACGAAGTCGCCCTCCCCCACCCCATTCGGCGGCACGATCGCGCCATGTTCATCGCCCATGGGCTTGTAAGCGCTGCCCGCCGGCTGCACGACGCGGCTGACTGGGCCATTGGAATGCAGCGCCTTGTGCCCGGCATCGCAGGTCACGTGGCTCACGTGATTGGCCGAAACCACGGATGCGGCCAGAAACAGCGCCGGGGCGAACGGCAGATCACCCAGATCACCATATTCCACGTCCATCACCGCATAGCTGCCGGGCTGCAACTCGGTATAGACGCCCGCCGCCAGGTCCATATACGCCGTGCCAGTGCCGCCGCCAGTCACCTGCGCCGGTGCCAGCCCGGCGGCCTCCAGCTCAGCAACCAGTACGCGCAGCCGCGCTGTCCATTCAGCATGCGCCGCCGCGCGTGAGTCCGGCAGCATATGCTGATGATGCCCGCAGTACGCCTGGATGCCGGCATAGTTGAGGCCCTTGCTGCCATCGATCAGTGCCGCCAGCGCCGCCGCTTGCTCCGGCGCCACCCCGGCGCGCGCCATGCCGGGATCAACATCCACATAGGCATCAAGCACCACGCCCGCGGTCAGTGCGGCAGTGGCAGCTTCCGCCGCTTGCGCCGCACTGTCGATCACCGCGCCCAACCGCGCAACGCGGGCCAGCGCCGCCAAACGCAGCCAGCCCCACGGCGGCACCGGCGCTGTCACCAGCACATCGGGGATGCCACCGTGCACAAAAGCTTCCGCTTCGCCCACCGTCTGGCAGCACAGGCCCACGGCGCCCTGCCGCACCTGCTCCAGGCCCATCGCGCTGCACTTGTGCATCTTGCCATGCGCGCGCAGCCGCACGCCCTTGGCGGTGCAGGCCGCCTGCATGGCCGCCAGATTGTCCATCATCACCGCGCGCCGCACCACAAGTGCCGGCGTGATCGGCGGCTTCACCTTGGCCAGGAAATCATCTCTGCTCTGCATGGTGGCCGTCTTGCCGTGCACCGGTGTTTAAGTCAAAAGCCCTCACAATCGGGGCCACATTACGGAGTTTCCATGTCAGTCCAAGCTGCTGTTCAACCAACGGCGATCATCACTGGCGCTTCTTCTGGCGTGGGCCTGTGGGCTGCCAAGTCCTTGGCGGATCGGGGTTGGCTGGTGATCATGGCATGCCGCGATCTGGCCAAGGCGGAAGCCGCAGCCGCTGAGGTTGGCATCCCGGCTGATTCGCGACGGATCCTGCATATTGATCTGGGCGATCAGGCAAGTGTGCGCCGCTTCGCCGATGAATTTCACGGCCTTGGCCTGCCGCTCGATGCGCTGCTGCTGAACGCCGCCGTCTATCTGCCGCGCCTCGAAGCGCCGATGCGTTCCCCCGAAGGCTATGAAATCAGCGTTGCCACCAATTATTTCGGCCACTTCCTGCTGGCGCATCTGTTGCTGGATGATCTGAAAAAGGCCAAGGGCCGCCTGCCCTCGCCACCCCGCCTGATCACGTTGGGCACGGTCACCGCCAATAGCGAGGAATTCGGCGGCAAGGTGCCAATCCCGGCGCCGGCTGAACTCGGCGATCTGGCCGGGCTGGCCGCAGGCTTCAAGGCGCCCATCGCGATGATCGACGGCAAGCCGTTCAAGCCCGGCAAGGCTTATAAAGACAGCAAGCTGGCGTGCATGATCATGAACCGCGAGTTCCACAAGCGCTGGGGCGATACCGGCATCGTGTTCAACACGCTTTATCCCGGCTGCGTCGCTGATACCGCGCTGTTCCGCGACACGCCGCAAGCCTTCCGTACGATCTTCCCGTGGTTCCAGAAGACCATCACCAAGGGCTATGTGAGCCAGCCGCTGGCCGGGGACCGCACCGCGCAGGTGATCGCCGAACCCGCCTTCGCCAGCCAATCCGGCGTGCACTGGAGCTGGGGCAACCGCCAGAAGGAAGGCCGCATGCCGTTCGCGCAGCCGTTGTCGGCGCGCGGCACCAACGAGGCGCGCAATGAGCGCCTGTGGGATCTGACATTGAAGGCGGTGGGGCTGGCCTGAGCCGGCCCTTCACCCTTCTTTCGTCTCACCCGGCTCGGGGATGAGCCCGTAACGCGCCACCAGTTTCCACACGTGCGGCGGGATCATGTTCTTCATCATGCCCGGCGCTTCGCGGCGCAGGTGCAGGATGGTCTCGATCGCCTTCATCTCGACGCGCGTGCGGGCGAATTCCTTGCCCTTGGGGCCAACCAGCGGCATCAGCTTGCCCACGATCGGCCGCACCCATTTCGGCATCCGGCGCAACGGCAGGCCGCCGGCGGCGCGCTCGGTGTTGGCCATGAAACCCTTCACCGGCCCGGCACGCTTTGACCCATCGGGTTTGCCATTGTCGTCAGGCTCGGCCAGCGCCACTTCATCGCCCAGCAGGCCGAGCAGTTCGGCGCCGCGATCATTGCGGATCAGCAGCCATTGCTCCCCGGTGCCGCCCATATAGCCCACGGTGATATCCGCCAGGCTGTTGGTGTAATCCACGCAGGTGCGGCAGGTGAGCGGGAAGAAATCCGGCCGCAGATCAGACAATGGCAGCATCAGGAACGGCACTTCCTTGCGCTTGCCGTCATCGAACCGCAGCTCGACATGATAATTCGCCTTGAATTCCAGATAGGTGATGCTGTCCGGCTTGTCGGAAAGCAGCGCCAGGAACTCATGGAAATTCTCGGTCGTGGTGTTGTCGCTGCACGGCGTGCCGATCACATAGATGCGCTCGAAGCCGAGCTTGGCCTCCAGCCGGCGCAGCGCGTGGATCTGGCACGGGATGCCGATGATGCCGATGCGCTTGAAGCCAGCGGCGCGCGCCGGTTCCAGCAGCGCCAGCAGCGGCGCATAGCCCATCCGCATGCCGCGCACCTGGGCCATGGCTTCGGCCTTCGTCACCAGCACAGGGCGCGGCTTCCACTTGTCCTCCGGGTCGGGCGCCATGGTGAGGATGGCTTCGACCGCGCCCGTCTCCAGCAACCGCTCGCCCAGTCGGCTGGTGATGCCGGTCCACTGTGCGCCCTCGCTCGGCTGTTTCAGCCGGGCTTTCGCCATGCGCTGGAACGGGCCGAAAAACAGTTCATCCGGCCGCGATTCATCGCGGGCGCGGCCATGCACGGCGGCTTCCATCGCGGCATAATCCGGCTTGATGAACTGGCAGGCGGTGCCGCAATCCGTGGGGGTGGACGTGCGCGACACACCGCAATCGGTGCACAGCCCGCGCGGGGCAGCGAGCGCAAATTCAGGCGCGATCAGGCCGGTTTCAGTCACTTGGATCCCCACGATAAACGGCACCCCTGCCTGTGCGGCTGTTAGCGCCTGAAAGCTCACATCCGCAACATCACATTCTCAACGGCGCTGCATAGCCCGTCAATTCGAGATAGCCGCGCCCGCCAGGCACCGTCACGGCGCCTTCCCAATAGACCGGCCCGCCACTCATCCGGCTGTCCAGCTCCTGATCCGCCATCATTGGCGTCACCGGCAGTTCGCGCCATTTGCCCCCAACCCGCAGCCACACCACGGGCCGCACTGGCCAGCGCGCCTTGCTGCGCGGGGATTGCCACCAGCCGCCAGCCTGCCAACGCACGTCGTCCGGCTTGAGCACGCTCAACACGCCACTCTTGCTGCGGTGGCTGCCGCCGGCCCACAGCGCCGCGCCAGCCTTGTCACGCATCCGAAACAGCGTGACGGCGCTGCCATCATCCATGTTGAGGCCCAACCAATCCCAGCCCACGGCGCGGGCGTTCATCAGCGTGCTCGACCATTCGCGGTCCAACCAGGCGGCGCCGGTCACCGCCTGCCCGTCCAACCGCCCGGCGACAGCCAGATGCGGCCAACTGTAATAATGGCTGGCCTCGCCCACGCCCGGCCCCTTGCGGCTGAAGCCGGCCTCCCCTTGCAGGATCACGGGCTGCGTTGGCGTGAAGGCCAGATCGAAGGCGAAGCCGTCCCCGGCCAGCTTGGCATGCAGCTTGCCATCCTTGCCGCGCCACAGCCGCCAATCATCCAGCGTCACATCCATGTCCCCCACGCGTGCATTGGCGAGGCCAAAACCGGCACGGGCGATGCGGGCGGCGTGGCGCAGCTTGCCGCGTGCCGGATCAGCGAGCGCCGCATGCGCAAAGATCACCTGGCGCGGCACAAAGGCCGAAGGGTTGGCCGTGTCGAGATCAGGGCGGGTGCGGAAGAAGGTGATCTGAAATCCCTTCTTGCCCTTCGCCGTGTTCAGCCAGCCGGTGACATACCACCATTCGGTGCGGAAGTCGGGATGCGCGCCGTGATCAACCGGGAAGCGCAGCGGCACACCCGGCCGCACCGGCGCGAACGTCGCCGCCAGCAGCAATGGGGCCAGCAGAAGGAGCAGAAGCCGCATCACCAGTCCGCCCGCACTGCCAGGAGAGCGCGCCGGCTCAGCGCGCGCCGCCCGGCCACCACCGCCGTGCCGCCCGCGCAGGCCACCAATGCCGCCACCAGCCCGGCCAGCAGCGGCCACGGCAGCGCCAGATCCATCGTCCAGTGGAAGCTCTGCGGGTTGACGACGCGCACCAGCACCAGAGCCATCACCAACCCCAGCGACAGGCCGGAAAGCGCCCCGATCAGGCCCAGCCCGGCGCCTTCCAGCCCCAGCATCTGCAAGATCTGGCGGCGCGGCACGCCGACATGGCGGAGCATGCCGAACTCGCGCATCCGCGCCAGCACCTGCGCCGAAAAGCTGGTCGCAACGCCTATCAGGCCGATGATGATGGCAATGGCTTCCAGCGCATAGGTAACGGCGAAACTGCGATCGAAAATGGTCAGCGCCACGGCCCGCATCTCCGCCGGGCGACCGAACTGGGCCTGGCCCTGCACGGCCACCGGCAGCGCCGCTTGCAAGGCCTCCTGCACCGCGCGCGCGTCGGCGCCGGGATTCAGATCAAAGGCGGCTTCCGTCGCGGTCGCATCCCCGGTGAAACGGCGATAGTCCTCAAGCGGCACGACAATCGCCCCCCATTGCCGGGCATAATCGCGCCAGGTGCCGGCCACGAACAGCCGGCGCGGCACACCACCGATCACCAGTTCATGCACCTCGCCCTGCCGCCAACCATAAAGCCAGGCCAAAGGCTCCGAAATCAGCGCGCGGGTCGTGCCCGCCGGCGCTGCGGCGTCTGTCTCGGCAATCAACGGCACCGATGCATGGCCGCCCTGCGCCATCACGGCGACGGCCGGCCGCGCCGGATCGATCCGCACCGAAATCACCCGCTGGAACTGCACATGCGCCAGCCCCGGCACCGCCGCCAGCCTCGCCTGCGCTTGGGGGTCCAGACCGCCCGCCTCCGCCCCTTCCAGATGCAGATAAAGATCAGACGGCAGCACCGCCACCAGCCAATCATCCACGCTCTGTCGGAAGCTCGCGACCATCACCGCCATCGCCACCATCAGCGCTGTGGACGCCACAATCCCGGACAGCGCCAGCCCGGCGGCCTGCGGCACACCCCACAGCCGCCGCACCGCCAGATCGAGCGGCAACCATGTGGCTCCGCGCCGGGCCAGCGGTGCCAGCAACAGCCGCGCCAGTGCCGGCATCAACGCCACGCCCCCGGCCAACAGCAAGGCCATCGCGGCATAGCCGAGTAACGGCAGCCCAAACACCGGCGGCCCCAGCGCCGCCAATCCGCCCGCCGCCAGTAGGGCAAGGCTAGGCAAGGCGCGCGGCGCCTTGGCTGGATCAGGCGCATCGCCCAGGCCCTTCAGCGCCTGCGCCGGGGCTGTGCGGGCGGCGGCCAATGCAGGCGAAATGCTGCCGGCCAGTGCCGTCGCCAGGCCCAGCCCGCCAAACAGCAGCGCCGCGGGCAGATCAAAACCCAGTCGGGCCTGCGTTCGGCTGAAATAGCCGCCACCCAGATCACCGCCGAACTGTTCCACCACCAAAGTCGCCAGCCCGTAACCCAGCGCCACGCCGATCACGGCGCCGGCCACACCCAGCAGCAGACCCTCGGCCAGCAATTGCCGCACCAACCCCGCCTGCGGTAGACCCAAGACGCTCAGCAGCGCAAATTGCGGCCGCCGCCGCGCCACGCTGAGCGCCTGCGCCGACCACACCAGGAACCCGCCGGTGAGCAGCGCCACCAACGCCAGCATGCCCAGGTTCACGCGATAGGCGCGGCTCAGCGCATCGGCGCGGCTGGCTTCAGCTTCCGGCGTCGCCAGCACGGCATCGGCCGGCAACACCGCCTGCACCGCCGCGCGCGCGCCGGCGCCTTCCGCCAGTTTCAGATCAAGCCGGTGCAGGCGCCCCATCTGGCCAAAGCGCCACTGCGCATCCGAAATGTCGATCACCGCGATCTGGGCGTCATCGCCCGCTGCCGCCAGCCGTCCCATAACCCTGAACTGCGCCTGACGCCCGGCCGCCGTGAGAGTGAAGGCGTCGCCCGGCTGCAACCCGGTGGCACGCTGCAACGCCGGCGAGAGCCAAACGGCATCGCCTTGCCATGCCGGGCGGCTGCCCACGCCCGATTGGCCCGCGCGCGACAGGCCCACGAGCCCCGGCGTCACGCCCATCGCCCGCAGCGGATCAAGCCCGATCAGCGTGAACCGGCCGCCTTTTGCGTTCGATCCCGGCCGCGCCAGCTTGCCCCAGCTGGCGGTCAATTCCACCACCGGGCTGATCGCCTGCACTTGGGGCAACCGCGCCAGCTTGGGATAAAGCCCCTCTTCCAGCCCGGCCGCTGATCGTGCCCGCACCGCCACATCGGCCCGGCCCTGCACGCTCGCCACCGCGCGGCCGAAACTGGCCAGCGCCGCACTGTTCACCATGTGCACCGCAAAGCCCAACGCCACGCCCACCGCAATCGCCAGCACGGCCAGGCCCATCCGCACCGGATGCGCGCGCCATTCGCCGGAAAGAATCCAGAGCGTTGGCAGCCAGCGGGTTGGCACCCAGTTTTGCATCAAGCCGGAACGAGGCCGCTGGCCGAAAGCCGCAACACGCGATCGGCTGCCGCCGCCACCATCTCGCTGTGGGTGACGATCAGCACGGCCGCCTGGCGATCACGCGCCTGCGCCAACAGCAAATCGAGGATACGGCCTGCGGTTTCGGGATCGAGATTGCCGGTCGGCTCATCGGCCAGCACCAGCCCGGGGCGATGGACCAGCGCCCGCGCGATGGCCACCCGCTGCAATTCCCCGCCCGAAAGCACCGCCGGCCAGTCACCGCCGCGCCCGGCCAGGCCCACTTCGGCCAGAGTCGCCTCCGCCCGGGCCAGCGCATCGGCGGCGTTCATGCCCGCCAGCAAGCACGGCAGGGCCACGTTGCGGGCCAGTGAAAGGTGCGGCAGCACATGAAAGGCCTGGAACACGAAGCCCAGCGCCGATGCGCGCAAACGGGCCCGGTCCGGCTCGGCCAGCGCAGCGACATTTTTGCCGCCGATCAGCACCTCGCCGGCATCGGGCGCATCCAGCCCGGCGATCACGTTCAACAGAGTCGATTTGCCCACTCCGGATTCGCCGGTGATCGCCACCACCTCACCCGGTGCCAGCGCGATATTCACCCCCGAAAACAGGCTGCGCCGCCCGCCACCGGCCAGGGGCACGGCGCGGACAAGTCCGGTGGCTGCCAAAACAGAGGTAGCCACCGCCGGGCCGGCGGAGGGAGTGTCGGGTCGCATTGGAAGGGTTTTAACCCAGATGCCTGCGATTGTTAGCCGGGTGTGGCGACGTGCCCTGCTCCGGCCATCACCTCACGCCTGCTTGGTGAACAGATTTTCCGGGTGGCGCATCGCCTTGAATTCCAGCGCGTTGCCGGCTGGATCAAAGAGGAAGAACGTGCCCTGCTCACCCGGTTTGCCGGCAAAGCGCACATGCGGTTCCATTTCAAAGGCCAGGCCGGCGTGGCGAATGCGGTTGCCCAGCGCTTCCCAGCCGGCCCAATCCATCACCAGGCCGAAGTGCGGCACGGGCACGCTGTCACCATCAACCGGGTTGCGGTGGATCGCGGATTTCGGCGCCTTGTGCACCACCAACTGGTGGCCGTGGAAATCGAAATCGATCCAGGTTTCCGAAGACCGGCCTTCGGGGCAGCCCAGCACGGCCCCATAGAATTGGCGGGCAGCCGCAAGATCATCAACCGGGATCGCAAGGTGGAAGGGGTTCAAGGCGTTTCTCCATTCAATGCGGCAAGCTGGTGGGCGCGGGCTAGCACCTTGCGGCTGGCCAAAGCAATCGGGCCGCCATCGGTGGCCAGCAAGGGGTGATCGGCGGGCAACGGCGGCAGTTCAGGGCAATCGATCGGCCCCAGCACCGTCACCTCGCCATTATGGTCAGGCCGCAGCAACCAGTTCATCACGGCCAACAATCTTGTGGTGACGCCCAGCGCCTCCATCGATGCGGCCAACCGCGGCCCAGGCGGCAATTCCTCGCGCCACAGCCGGCCCGGCCCGTCAAACCAGCGACGGGCGGCTTCAGAAACCGCGATGGTATCGCGATACAGCGCATCAAGATGATCGCGCAGCGGCACCACGCGCCGTGATTTGCGGCCTCTTGAAACCGCACCAACGCTGCCCAAATTGACATTGCCGAGGCTGCCAGATGGGGCGTCGGCGCCTCCCGGCCCATGGTGGGCGGGATCAACGGCATCATTGCTTGAAGAGGATTTTGCCATGCGTGGATTTGATATCTCTCCCTTGCTGCGTTCGTCCATCGGATTCGAGAATCTGAACCGATTGGTGGAATTGGCCGGGCGCGTCGAACCCGGCGACGCCTACCCCCCGTACAATATCGAAAAGCTGGGCGAAGGCGCCTATCGCATCCAGATGGCGGTGGCCGGTTTCGGCCGCCATGAACTGGACATCACGGTGCAGGAAAACATGCTGATCGTGGTCGGCCAGGCCGCGCCGGAAGCCGATGCAAAGGAACGCCTGTTCCTGCACCGCGGCATCGCCAAGCGCGCCTTTGAACGCCGTTTCCAGCTGGCCGACACCATCAAGGTGATCGGCGCCGGCTTCGAGAATGGCCTGCTCAACATCGAGCTGGTGCGCGAGATTCCGGAACACAAGAAGCCACGCAGGGTAGAAATCTCTGCTGCCGTGGATGCGCTGCCGGTAACGGACGAAACCCACCTCGCTGCGGAATAATCAGCCCCTCAGCACCTTCCGGCGCTCGACGCGGAACCGTTTCAGTTCCTCGGCGGGCGCCGGCCAGCTTGGATCGGCTCTGGCGGCGGCGGCATAATCGTCCATCGCTTCCTTCAGCCGGCCGGCCACTTCCAGCGCCTGCGCCCGCGCGAAGAACGCCCGCGCCGGCTCTTTCGGCCCGATTTCGATGCCGTGGCTGATCAGCGCCACCGCTTCGGCCTCGCGGCCGGGCTGGCGGGCCAGCACAACGCCCTTGTTGATCCAGGCTTCAGCAAGGCCCGGCGCAGAGCGGATGGCCAGATCGAAATCACTTTCCGCCTTGTCCAGCTTGCCGGCGCGCAGCAGGGCGATGCCGCGATTCATCAGCATGGCAAGGCGCTGCGGCGCCGGCAGGTCGGGTTGCCGGATGGCTCTGTCACAGCGGACAAGCTGGCTGCGACCAGGCCGGTCGGCTTGCGCGGCAGCAAGGCACGGTTCGTCACTGGCGGGCACCTCCTGCGAATACAACGGCGCTGCAACCAGGCAGAGCAGGAACAGCACCTGGCGCACCGGATCCCTCCGTCAGGCGATGATATCGGGGATCAGCAGATCCTCGAGCATGGCGATTTCGTCCTTCAGCAGCAGTTTCTTCTTCTTGAAGCGCTGCAACTGAATCATGTCGGGCATGGGCAAAAGGCGCAGGGCGTCGATCGCGGCATCAAGGTCGCGATGATCCTGCTTCAGCATCTCGATCCGGTCGCGGATCTCGACTTCATCCACGCTGAACGCTCCTCCACCGCTGCCATTGCGCCAGCGGGCCTGTCATCATGCGTTAACCGGTCTTGCGGCCGGCCGGCAAGGGGGGCCGTGGCGCCGGGATGAAAACATCCCAAACCGGCTGTGAATTTCCGTTTCAGGCATGGACAGGGCAGCGGGAACGTGATGCACTCTCTCATCCCGCTGCCAGGCATTGCTGGCAGGGGATACAAAAAGGGAATGTGCCAATGGCCAATGCCCACCGGGAACAGTTGATTGCCCGTCATGCCAGGCTGGATGCCAGCCTTACCGCCGAATTGAATCGGCCCCTGCCCGATCCGACGACCTTGCACCGGTTGAAGCGGGAAAAACTCAAGCTCAAGGATGAGATCGGCACCAGCCACTGAAGACTGGGCAATGATGGCATAACACCGGCCGCGCCCCGGATCTTGCACAGGGGCCGCGGCCTTTTTTCTTACTCGTCGCGGCTCACCTTCTCATCACGTTCGTGCCGTTCCTGGGCATCGATCGTCATGGTGGCAATCGGGCGGGCTTCCAGCCGCTGCAGGCTGATCGGTTCACCGGTCATTTCGCACCAACCATAATCGCCGGTTTCGATGCGGCGCAGCGCGGCATCGATCTTGGAAATCAGCTTGCGCTGGCGATCGCGGGTGCGCAGTTCGATACCCCAATCGGTTTCGCTGGCGGCACGATCGGTCAGATCGGGTTCGCGCAATGGTTCGGCCTTCAGGGCTTCCAGCGTCGCTTCCGATTCTTTCAGAATCTCGTCTTTCCAGATCAGCAACTTCTTGCGGAAATACGCCAGCTGGCGCGGGTTCATGAACTCCTCGCCTGCGGTTGGACGATAGTCTGGCGGCAGATCATCACCGTCGGCTGGCACGATCAGCACCCCATCATCGTTGGTACTCGGCCCGGAAAACGCACCATATGATTCGCTCTTCATACCAACACCCCATAATCGGTGCCGGCCTGCCGCCCTTCACGAACAACAGCCAGTCCCGAACCTCCGCCCCGCCAGACCCCTCTGGCAAGACCTCTCCCTCGGCGCCCCTTAAACCTGTGAAGGCTCAGCGGCAAGCGGTGAAACGGGCCCAAAAAGACTGTCACGAAACTTTCGTTTACTGCGATTGCCGGGCATTCGCGCATGGGGACTGGCTCAGCCCTTCAGCCCATCGATGCGGGACTGGATGGCGGCAAGTTGTTCCTTCAACTGGGCCACTTCATCGGCCGCGGGCGCCGGCTTCTCGCCGAATTTTTCCGCCGGCTTGCCGCCCGCTTCGCGCAGCAGGCCGCCGGTCATCATTTCGGTTGCGGCCTGGAACATCGCCAGATTCTGCCGCGCCAGTTGTTCAAACGGCTTCAGCGCGGCACTGCGGAACATCGCCTGATTCTCCGCAAAGGCCGCCATCGAGGCTTCGAGATAATGCGGAACCATCGATTGCATCGAATCACCATAGAGCGCGATGATCTGGCGCAGGAACGACGTGGGCAGCATGGTCTGCCCCCCGGCTTCGCCTTCCATCACGATCTGGGTAAGGACGGATCGGGTGATATCATCTCCGCTGCGGGCATCGAACACCTGGAAATCACGGCCATGGCGCGTCATTTCCGCCAGATGATCGAGCGTGATGTAACTTGAGGTTTCGGTATTGTAGAGGCGCCGGTTGGCGTATTTCTTGATAATCACAGGCGCCTGGCTGGATGTGCCGGCCTTGGCGCCGGGGGAGGAAGAGGCATTGGCCATGGGAGCTCCCGAAATGAATTATCCATACTGGCGTAGCAAATGGCATGTTGCGGTGCAATGCCGCATCCCCACCCCATGACTCGCTCCCCCGGACCTCACCCGCTCCCCATCTTCCTCGCCACGCTGCAGGCGGCCTGCGCCGATGATCCGGCGCGACTCGCCACGGCGCTCGCTGGCCTTGCCCGCTACCAGCAGGCCCCGCGCCCGGCCTCGCCGCCCAAGCGCCCGGAGGTCGCCCGCATCGGGGAAGTTTCCCTGCGCGGCACGCCCGGCCCGCGCCCGGTCGTCATCGTGCCGTCGCTGATCAACCCGGCGCATGTGCTCGATTTGCCCGGCCGCAGCCTGATGGCACACCTCGAATCGGCCGGCCTCAACCCACTGATCATCGATTGGGGCGGCTCGCCGGAACCGCTTGGCCTTGCGTCGCTGGTCAATCAACGCCTTGCACCGCTTGTGGAGAAACTGGGCCAACCCGTTGCCATGTTGGGCTATTGCCTGGGCGGCACGCTGGCGCTGGCACTTGCGGCGCACATACCGATCACCCGCCTGGCGCTGATCGCGACGCCGTGGCACTTCGCCGGCTATGGCGACGGCCAACGCGCCGCCCTGGCGGAGTGGTGGGCCAGCGCGCAGCCACTGGCGCAAGCCATGGGGCAATTGCCGATCGATCTGCTGCAACCAGCCTTCTGGTCGCTCGATCCCGCCGGATTGGTGGCCAAATATGTGCGGCTCGCCACGGCCAATACCCATGATCTGGCTGATTTCGTGCGGCTGGAAGATTGGGCTAACGGCGGCACGCCACTCAGCCTGGCCGCCGTGCATGATCTGGCCGCGCTGTACGCCAGTGGCCGGTGGGACGGCGTGGACGCCGCCGCCATCACCGCCCCCATCCTGGATGTCATCGCCGGCGCTGATCGCATCGTCCCAGCGCAAGTGGCTGTGTCCGCGCTGGGCACCGTCACGGCACTGCAGCTCGATGCCGGCCATGTCGGCATGGTCGTCGGCCGCCGCGCGCGCGATTTGTTGTGGGAACCGCTGGCGGATTTTCTTGGCGGCGCGTGATGGTGCAGCGCAGCAAACCGGCCTAATGTGCGTTAAACGAATCGCTCAGCCAGGGAACCTCCATGACCAACATCGTCATCACCGCCGCCCGCCGCACTGCCGTAGGCAGCTTCATGGGCAGTTTCGGCAGCACCCCGGCGCATCTGCTCGGCAAGGCGGCGATCGAAGCAGCGCTGGCCGATGCCGGCGTGGCCCCCGGCGAAGTGAGCGAAGTGATTTTAGGCCAGGTGCTGACCGCAGCGCAGGGCCAAAACCCGGCGCGACAGGCCGCGATGGCCGCCGGCATCACGCTGGAAGCGCCGGCTTACGGGGTCAACCAGGTTTGCGGATCCGGCCTGCGCGCCGTGGCGATGGCAGCCCAGGCGATTGCCAATGGTGATGCAGGCATCGTGGTGGCCGGCGGCCAGGAATCGATGAGCCTTTCCACCCACGCGCAAGCCCTGCGCGCCGGACAGAAGATGGGCCACATGGAACTGGTTGATACCATGATCAAGGATGGCCTGTGGGATGCCTTCAACGGCTATCACATGGGAATCACGGCGGAAAACGTCGCGGAAACGTATCAGATCAGCCGCGCTGCGCAGGATGATTTCGCCGTCGCCAGCCAGAACAAGGCGAGCGCCGCCCGCGCCGCCGGGCGCTTTGCTGCCGAAATCGCGCCGGTCACCATCAAGGGCCGCAAGGGCGACGTGGTGGTGGATACCGACGAATATATCCGCGACGGCGTCACGCTGGACAGCGTGTCGGGCCTGCGCGGTGCCTTCAAGAAAGACGGCACCGTCACGGCCGCCAATGCCAGCGGCCTGAACGACGGCGCCGCCGTGCTGGTGCTGATGAGCGAAGAAGAAGCCAACCGCCGTGGCGCTCCCATCCTGGCCCGCATCGCCGGCTTTGCCAGCGTTGGCGTCGATCCCGCCGTGATGGGCATCGGCCCGGTGCCGGCCAGCCGCAAGGCGCTGGCCAAGGCCGGCTGGCGCGTGGCTGACCTCGATCTGGTCGAAGCCAACGAGGCGTTCGCGGCCCAGGCGCTGGCCGTGGGCCAGGAATTGCGCCTCGATCCCACCAACCTCAACGTCAACGGCGGTGCCATCGCCATCGGCCACCCGATCGGCGCGTCGGGCGCCCGCGTGCTGGTGACGCTGCTGCACGAAATGGGCCGCCGTGATGCCAAGAAGGGCCTGGCCACGCTGTGCATTGGTGGAGGAATGGGCATCGCCCTCGCCGTCGAACGCTGAGCCCCATGTTGATCCGCGAAGCCACGCCCATCGAGCGGCTGTTTGCCGGCCATCGCCCCGAACATCCCAACGGGCGGCTGCTGGTGCTGGGCCAACCGCCGGAACGGGTCGGGCTGGCGCTGGAAGGCTGGGAACATGTCGCCTGTGTGGCGGCGAGTGACGAGGAACTGCGCCCCGGCACCGTGCGTGCCGATCCGCATCACCTGCCCTTCCATGAAGCCCTGTTCGACAAGGTGCTGCTGTCGGCTCCGTTGATCCAGCCGCGACTGATGCTGCGCGAATTGTGGCGCGTGCTGTCGCCGGCTGGTCTGGCTGTGCTGATCGTGCGGGCGCGGCGGCCGTGGCACATCAAGGATATCGGCTGGCTGCGCGAGCCGCTGCAACTGCGGCTGGATGAAACCATGTTCGAAGTGCTGGACTGGCGGGTGGAGAGCCTGCCCGAACGCCACCACGTCGTGCTGGTGGCCAAGACCGATTGGCAGAAGCCGGTGCTGGTCGGCGCGGCCGATCCGGCGATGGTGCCCCGGCTGATCAACTGATAGACGAAGCTGCTCTCGCCGCCGTTGTGCAGATGGTGCCATTTGCCGCCCATCTTGATCTGACCATCGTGGAATTGGGCAAGGACCGCGTTGTCGTCCACGCGCTCATCAAACCCGAATACTGCACCAGCGGAGGCACCGCCCACGGCGGCTTCTTGATGGCACTGGCCGATTTCACCGGCGCGGTTGGCGCGATCCAGGTGCTGCCCGAAGGCGCAAAGACCACCACCACCATCGAATCAAAAACCAACATGATGGGGGCAATTCCGGTGGGCAGCACGCTGGTCGCCACCGCGACGCCGTTGCACGTGGGCCGGCGCACCAGCGTGTGGGTGACGCGGGTGGAGAGCGCCGAAGGCAAGCTGGCCAGCGTGACGACGCAAACGCAGATGGCGATCTAGAGCGACAGTTCTACCGTCACCACATCCCCCTCGCCCACGCCTTCCTTATTCCGCACGGCCGCCTTCACCGGAAGCAGATAGCCTCCCACATCTTTCGACGGAAACACCGACGTCGCCCAACTGGTGCCGCCCAGTGTCACCTTCACATACACCGATCCCCACGCCGCCGAGCGCCCGGGTGCGGCCGCGCGGATGCCAGCCGCCACATCGCCGGTGATGGTAAGGAAATGCCAGCTCATCGGGGACGGCTTCCCGTCTGCCGCTTTGCCCTTCCAGATCCACAACGGCCCTGTGAACGTCCATTCGCGGCCTGTGGGCACATCATGCCCCAGCTCTTCGCGCAGGAAGCGGATCAGTTCGGGATCAAGATCGTCGTCCACGCCTCACGATAGCCTATCGGCGCAGGACGAACACTCCGGTATCCGCAAGCAGATTGGGCCAGGCCGCCACCTGCCTACCTGAGTGCAGGCCCGCGCGGCGCTCCACCGTCAGCCCCATCTCCACCACCAGCGCCTCGAAATCGGCGATGGTGCAAAAATGGATATTGGGCGTCTCGTGCCAGCTCACCGGCAGGCTGCGGGTGACAGGCATGCGGCCAGACAGCGCCAGGCCCAGCCGCACCCGCCAATGGCCGAAATTGGGGAAGGAAACGATGGCGCTGCGCCCGATGCGCACCAACTGCGCCAGCACATCCGCCGGCCGCTGCATCGCCTGCAACGTGTTCGAAAGGATCACCACGTCGAACGCGGCATCAGGATAATCGGCCAGATCGGTATCGGCATCGCCCTGCACGACGGCAAGGCCACGGCCCACGGCAGCGGCCACATCGCTCGCATCCAGTTCGATGCCACGGCCTACCACGCCCTTGGTGTCGCGCAGCCAGGCCAGCAACTGGCCATCGCCGCAGCCGATATCCAGCACGCGCGCACCTTCCGGCACGGCGGCGGCCACGGCGGCCAGATCCGGGCGCAGCAGAACCGGTGTCATGCGGTGAGGAACCCGTTGATGACGCGGTTCATTTCCGGCGCGTCGAGCAGGAAGGCATCATGGCCGAACGGGCTTTCCAGCTCCACGAACGACACCGGTGCGCCCGCCGCATTCAGCGCCCGCACGATACGGCGGCTTTCGGCGGTGGGATACAGCCAGTCGGAGGTGAAGGAGACCAGGCAGAACAGGCTCTGCACCCCGGCAAAGGCCCGCGCCAGATTGCCGTCGTGCGGCTGCGCGAGATCGAAATAATCCATGGCGCGCGTGATGTAGAGGTACGAATTGGCATCGAACCGCTCGACAAAGCTCAGGCCCTGGTGGCGCAGATAGGATTCGACCTGGAAATCCGCATCGAACCCGAAGCTCACCGCATCACGATCCTGCAGGCGCCGGCCGAATTTCTCGGTCAGCCCTTCTTCGGACAGATAGGTGATATGCGCCGCCATGCGCGCCACGGCGAGGCCCGCCGCCGGCGGTTTGTCGGCAACATATGCTCCGCCCGCCCATATCGGATCAGCCATGATCGCCTGCCGGCCAACTTCGTGAAACGCGATATTCTGCGCGCTGTGGCGGGCCGCGGTGGCAATTGCCACAACCTTCTTCACCCGCGCCGGATGGTTCACCGCCCAGGTCAGCGCCTGCATGCCGCCCATCGAACCACCAATCACCGCCGCCAGCGTACCGACGCCGAGATGATCAAGCAGCCGCGCCTGCGCTTCCACCATGTCGGCGATGGTGATCACCGGGAAATTCATCGCGAACGGTTGGCCAGAGCGCGGATCGATGCTCGACGGCCCGGTGCTGCCCATGCAGCCGCCCAGCACATTGGCGCAGATCACGAACCAATGTTCGGGATCGACCGGTTTGCCCGGCCCCACCAGCCGCGTCCACCAGCCGGCCTTGCCGGTGACGGGGTGGGCGCTGGCCAGATATTGATCCCCTGTCAACGCGTGGCACACCAGAATCGCGTTAGTGCGATTGGCGTTCAGCTTGCCATAGGTTTCATAGGCGATGGTGAGTTCGGGCAGCACACCGCCGCCCGCCAGCGGGAAATCCCCGGGCAGCGTCACGCGGCGATCAAGGCCAAAACGTTCGTCCATTGCGGCGCGGGAATAACGGCGAAGGGGTGACTGTGCCAGCGATATTCGCTAACGGCGCTTCATGACGATCGCCGCACCCCAGATGAAACCGTGGATCGAAGCCATGCACGCCTATGTGCCCGGCAAATCAAGCGCCGGCGCGCCCGTAGTGGCCAAATTGTCGTCCAACGAAAATCCGTGGGGGCCATCGCCCAAGGCCATTGCGGCGATGCAGGCGGTGATTGCGGAAGGCCATCGCTATCCCGATCCAGCCTCCACGAGCTTGCGTGAGGCGCTGGGCGACAAATATGGCGTGAACCCGGCCCACATCATCTGCGGCACCGGCAGCGATGAAATATTGCACATGATCGCCAGCGCCTTCGCTGGCCCGGGCGACGAGATCATCCACGTGCGCCACGGGTTCGCTGTTTACGAAGGCGCCACCCGCCGCGTCGGCGCGACGCCGGTGGTGGTGCCGGATGTGGATTATACCGGCGATATCAATGCCATATTGGCCGCCGTCACGCCGGCTACCCGCGTCATCTACATCGCCAATCCCAACAACCCGACAGGCACATTGCTGCCCGCCGCCGACATCCGCCGGCTGATCGCGGGCGTGCCCAGCGATGTCGTGCTGGTGCTCGACTGTGCCTATGCCGAGTTCGTCGAAGTCGACTATGAAGACGGTCTGGCGCTGGCGCAGAGCCTGCCCAACCTGATCGTCACCCGCACCTTCTCCAAGATCCACGGCCTTGCCGCGCAGCGCATCGGCTGGGCGGTGGCAGCGCTGCCGATCATCGCCGCGCTCGACCGCGTGCGCGGACCGTTCAACGTGACGACCACCGGCCAGGCCGCCGCCGTCGCGTCGCTGGCGGATGATACCCACCTCGACATGGTGCGTCGCGAAACCATCCGGCTGCGCGCCTTTCTGGAGGGTGAAATCGTCGCCTTGGGCAACGCCGGCCTGCGCGCCATCCCGTCGGCCTGCAACTTCATCCTGATCGAATTTCCGGAAAGCGGCCCGGTCACGGCGGCGGGTGCCAACAAATGGCTGCTCGATCACGGCATCATCTGCCGCTATCTCGCCGTGCAGAACATGCCGCGCTGTCTGCGCATCTCCATCGGTACCGAAACCGAAACCCGCACCGTCGCCGCCGCCCTGCGCGACTATGTGGAAGGCGCGGCCTGATGCTGCCATTTGCGCGCGTCGCCATCATCGGCATGGGCCTGATCGGCTCAAGCCTCGCGCGCGCCGTGCGCGACGCCATGCCAACGGTGCAGCTGACAGTGAGCGATGCCAGCGCGGCCGTCCGCGAGCGCGTGGCGGAACTGGGCATCGCCGATGATGTGGCCGACAATGCCGGCGCCGCCGTGGTGGATGCCGATCTGGTCATCCTGTGCGTGCCGGTCGGCGCCATGGCCGAAGTGGCCGCCGAAATCGGCCCGGAACTGGCGCCCGATACCGTGGTGAGCGACGTCGGTTCGGTGAAAGAAAGCGTGCTGAAGGTGCTGGGCGCCGCCCTGCCCGGCGTGCACGTCATCCCCGCGCACCCGGTGGCCGGCACCGAAAAATCCGGGCCGGATGCCGGCTTTGCCAGCCTGTTCCATGGCCGCTGGTGCATTATCACCCCGCCGCCGCGCGCCGATGAAGTGATGGTGGAGCGCTTGTCCGAATTTTGGCGGCGGCTGGGCGCCAAGGTCGATCTGATGGATGCGCCGCATCATGATCGCGTGCTCGCCGTCACCAGCCACCTGCCGCATCTGATCGCTTATTCGATCGTTGGCACTGCCAGCGATCTGGAACAGGTGACTAAGGCCGAGGTGATCAAATATTCCGCCGGTGGCTTCCGCGATTTCACCCGCATCGCCGCGTCTGATCCGGTGATGTGGCGCGACGTGTTCCTCAACAACCGCGAGGCGGTGCTGGAACTGCTGGGGCGCTTCACCGAAGATCTGGTGGCGCTGCAACGCGCCATCCGTTGGGGCGAAGGCGACACGCTGGAAAATCTGTTCACCCGCACCCGTGCCATCCGCCGCCAGGTGATCGACGAAGGCCAGGACACCGATAAGCCCGATTTTGGCCGGTAAACCGGGCGGCGCCTGGACCGTTTAGTACAATTCTCACACTTCGTATTTTGCATTGCAACCATGTGATAACTTCGTCCAAAGTAATGGGGTCGCGTAACTGCGTGGGAGGCCGAAAATGGCCGCTGCGCAACCAGAGCCTGTTTCGGGGGATCTCATGACGAAGCGTTTCATTCAGACTGTGGCCGCGATGTCCGCCGCCGCCGTGGCCTTCACCGCCGTTCCGGCCGCTGCGCAGATCAATGCCGGCCGCAAGGGTGGCATTGAAAAGGCCCGCGCCGCCAAGACCGCCGAATTGCCCCGGTGCACCAAGGCGCTGGGCACCATGGGGATCAGCGATCCCGAAACCCGCTGGTGGGAAGGCCTTGGCCTTGGCTCACCCGAAGCCTTGCTGCGCGTCTATGCCCAGAAATCCGGCTGCTTCCGGCTGGTCAACCGTTCGCAGCGCGGCATGGCCGCCATGCAGCAGGAACGCGCCCTCGCCGCCGGTGGTGAAACGCGCGGCGGCGGCACCATTGGCAAAGGCCAGATGGTGGAAGCCGATTTCACCCTGATTCCCAACATTGTCACCGCCAATCGCAACAAGGGCGGCATGCGAATCGGCGGCCTGCTCGGCGCGTTCGTGCCAGGCGTTGGCGGCGCCCTGCTCGGCGGGCTTGACGTGAAAAAGCGCTCGGCCAACGTCACGCTGGAAGTCGTCAACAACAAGTCGTCGGAAGAATTCGTCACCGAAGGCCAGGCCACCAAAACGGATGTGGGCTTTGGCGGCGCCGGCGGCATCTTTGCCGGCGGTTTCCTGGGGGCCGGCAGCGCCAGCGGCTATGCCGATTCCGAAATCGGCCAGGTCATTGCGCTGGCCTATCTCGATGCCTTCACCAAACTGGTCAGCGATCTGGGCGGCCTCGAAGCCACTGCTGGCGGCCCGCAGGCCGAACGCGCCGTGGTGATGAAGAACCCGGGCCGCATGTTTGCCGGCCCGGCGCTGAACGCCAAGGTGATCAAGCCGCTCGACGGCGGTGCGATGCTCTATCCCACCGGCAACAAGGAAGGCGGCTTCTGGGAAGTGGCCGACGAATTGGGCACCAAGGGTTGGGTGAGCGAAATCGCCATCGGCATTGCCAAGTAATCAGCGACTGACCCAACAGCACGGCCACCCGCCAGCCTGGCGGGTGGCCGTGCTGTTTACCGCAAAGGATCAGCGCAATCTGGGACAGGCCGGCACCTGGCCGCGCCGCGCCCGCGTGGCGAGATCGGCCGTGATGCCCGACAAGGCCACCGCCCCGCCCGCCGGCAACGACGTTTCCAGCGCCAACCGCACCGCGCTGCGCAACCGCTGTTCAGCCGGCGGCTCGGTGCCATTCAGCGCCGCCTGCACGGCCATCGGGCAGACCGTTGTGATGGCGCCCGCCAGCCGAGTAACTGTTCCCAACGGCACGATGGTGGCATCAAGCTTGAAGATTTCGCCCGTGGCGTCGCTGCCGGTCATCACCAGATCAAGGCTGCCGGCGCTTGAGGCCCAGCGGCGATAATCGTCCATGCGGCCGGCGGCACGCGCCGTCACGTCGGCGGCCAGGCTGATCGGGGCGCCCTGTCCCAGCGCAAAGCCAGTGGCACCGATCACCAACTGGCCATGGTGGGCCAGGCGCGGACTGGCAAGCTGGGCAGGAAACACTTCGCGAATGTGCAGTTCAAGGCTGTCGGCGCGGAAATCCGGGCCAAGGCCGCTGTTGCCGCGCGCGCCGGGCAGCACGATCGACAGGCGGGCCAACCGGTTCAAGCCGGCCGCATCCGGCGCAATCTTCAGGCTCGCCGTGGCCGTTGCCGCCGCCACCCGGGCCTGCAAGCCGACAGCCCCCGCCATCAGCGCCACGCCCTGAGCCTGCAATACGGTCAATTCCGGCCGCCATGGCCCGCGGTTGAGCCGCAGCTTGTCCACCGCCATCGCCACGCTGGTTCCCCCATCGTGCGCCAGTGTTACCCCGGCCAGTTCGGCTTCCATGCGATAGGGAAAACCCGTCACCTGCACTTGCCGGCCGGGAAACCAGCCGGCCAGCGTGGTTTCGAAATCCGCCGCCCAGACGCGCCAGAGATAGCCATAGGCCGCCAATCCCACCAGCAGCGGCAACAGACTGAGCAACAGCGGCCAGCGGCGTTTCATGTGCGACCCTCTGCTTGCAGCGCATTGATCGCGCTGTGCACCTTGCGCTCAACCTCGTCACGCGGCAGGCCGGGCGGGATCGGCGCTGCCACCTTCATGTTCACGGTGCCGGGATATTTGATGAAGCTTTTCGGCCAGACGCTGCCACTGTCGAGCGCGATCGGCACCACCGGCAATTTCAGCATCTTGTAGAGCCCGGCAAAGCCAGCGGCGAGCGGTGGGGTTTCGCCCACCTGCACCCGCGTGCCTTCCGGGAAGATCACCACCGGCCGCCCCTTGGCCACGGCCGCCTGCGCCTGCCGCATCATCTCGCGCAACATCCCGGCCGAACCGGATCGATCGACAAAGATGGAACCATGCCGGGCCGACGCCAGGCCCCAGATCGGGATCTTGCGCAGTTCCTGCTTCATCACCACCGCCGGTCGTTCGAACCACCACAGGGTGAGAATGGCTTCCAGCGCACTTTCATGTTTCAGTGCAAATAACTGCGGGCCCAGTGGAATTTCGCCGTCGATCTCGATCCTGATGCCGGTGATGGCGCGGCTGCATAGGCGGAACCAGCCCGCCCACAGCTTCGGGCCGATATAAAGGCCGGCCCCCGAACCCAGCAGCCCCAGCAGCAGCGCCAGCGGCACCAAAATCAACGATCCGCCCAAGAACATGATCTGGAAGATGATGGTGCGAACCAGAGCCAGCAGCATTGCCAGCGGGTTATGCCGCATCACGCCGCCCCCGCCAGCAGCGCACCCCGACGCAGCAGCCACTTCGAATATTCGAACGCCAGCCCCGGCGCCTTGGGTTCCGATGGCACCGCGTCTGACAGCACCTTCACGTGCGGAGGCAGCACGCGCGACAATTCCAGCCGGGCGCGGCGCATGTGGCCGGCGCTGGTCACCAAGCGGATCGATTTATACGCGTGCTTTGCCACCCAGCGCGCGGTCTCTTCGGCATTGGATCGCGTGTCCACCGCTTCATAGCCCAGATCGGTGGAGCGCAAGCGGCGCGTTGCCACCCCGAAGGCCGCAGCGAGTTGGCGGCGGCTGGTCTTCTCGCCCACACCCGATACCAGCATCCGCCGCGCCGCGCCGGCTTCCACCACCGCCAGCCCGCGCCGGAAGCGCCCGGCCCCGCCGGTCAACACCACCACGCCATCGCTTTTCACGGCGAGCGGCGCCGGCCCCGGCAGGGTAAGGCTGAACCAGATCAGGCCCAGCGTCCACGCCAGTACCGGCAGCGCCGCGATGCGCGCCAGCCACATCAGCGGCCCGGCCTTGCGGCGCTTCGGGGCCGCCCGGCGCGCGTTGTTCGGAAATGAGCGGGGGCTCACATCTCACCGCGCTGGCGGCGCAGGGCAAACCAGCGCGCCACATTGGCGTTGTGTTCGGCCAACGTCTTGCCAAACACATGGCCGCCGCTGCCATCGGCAACGAAATAGAGCGCATCGGTTTCTGCCGGATCGAGCACGGCCATGATCGAGTCCCGCCCCGGATTGGCAATCGGGCCCTTGGGCAGGCCGGGCTTCAGATAGGTGTTGTAGCCGGTATCGCGGCGCAGTTCCGATTGGCGGATGCGGCGGCCCAGCGGCTTTCCGGCGGTGATGGGGTAAATCACCGTGGGGTCGGCATCCAGCTTCATGCCTACCGCCAACCGATTGCTGTAAACCCCCGCAATCGTTCTGCGCTCACTGGCCTTGCCGGTTTCCTTCTCGACGATGCTGGCCAGCACGACGGCTTCGGCCGGGCTCTTCACCACGGCGCGCGCTGTGCGCTTGGGCCACAGATCAGCCAGGGTCTTGGTCATCGCCTTCTGCATGCGCTTCAATACCATGCTACGGTCTTCACCGGGCTGATATTCGTACGTGTCGGGCAAGATGCTGCCTTCCGCCGGTACGGCGGCCTTGCCGTTCAGGCCCGGCACCGCGTTCAGCCGCTCTGCCACCAGCACCGCAGGCCAGCCTTCGGGAATGGTGACGATGAAGCGCTCCACCTCGCCCTTCTGCAGCGCGACAAGCATGTCGCCCCATGCCGCACCGGGCTGCAACCGATAGCGCCCGGCCTGCACCGGCGCATCGCTGCCCAGCACACGGGCGAGCAGGCGGAACTCACCGGCAGACGAGACGAGACCGGCCTCTTCCAGATCGCGTGCCACGCCCGCCAGGCTGGCACCGCGCTTTACCTCGAAGGATTGCGCCGGCCCCGGCTTGCTTCCCCAACCGAACCACGGCGACAACGCCATTGGCACGCCCAGCAGGACAGCCAGGGCGACAAAAGCCAGGACAGCGCGACGCATGGCGTCAGACGCCGCGCATCACCAGTGTCGCGTTGGTACCGCCAAAGCCGAACGAGTTGTTGAGCACGGCGCGGATGCGGCGCTGCTTGGCGACATGCGGCACCAGATCAACCCCGATGCAGGCGTCCGACGGGTTGTCGAGGTTCAGCGTCGGCGGCGCCACCTGGTCACGCAGGGCGAGCAGGCAGAAGATCGCTTCCACTGCGCCAGCCCCGCCAAGCAGGTGGCCAATGGCCGACTTGGTGGACGACATCGAAACATTGTCGATGGCGCTGCCGAACAGCCGCTTCACCGCGCCCAGTTCCAACTCGTCGCCCATCGGAGTGGAGGTGCCGTGGGCGTTGATATAGTCGATGTCTTCCGGGTTCAGCCCGGCCTTGCGCAGCGCCATCTGCATGGAACGGAAGGCGCCCGAACCTTCCGGATGCGGCGCGGTCACGTGATAGGCATCGCCGGTCAGGCCATAACCGATCACTTCGCCATAAATCTTGGCACCGCGCGCCTTGGCCCGCTCATATTCTTCCAGCACCACCACGCCGGCACCTTCGCCCATCACGAAACCATCGCGATCCTTGTCATAGGGGCGGCTGGCGCGGGTGGGATCATCATTGAAATTGGTCGAAAGCGCGCGGGCCTGGGCGAAACCGGCGATGCCCAGCGGGCACAGCGCACTTTCCGAACCACCGGCCAGCATCACATCGGCATCATCCAGCGCGATCATGCGCGCCGCGTCACCAATGGCATGGGCGCCGGTGGAGCAGGCGGTGACGACCGCGTGGTTGGGGCCCATCAGGCCATATTTGATCGAAACCTGGCCCGAGATGAGATTGATCAACCGGCCATGCACGAAATGCGGCGACACGCGGCGCGGGCCCTTTTCGTGCAGCACGATTGATTCGCTGGCGATGCCCGGCAGGCCGCCGATGCCGCTGCCAATGGAGCAGCCGGCGCGGAAGCGTTCTTCCTCGGTCATGTCGGTTAGGCCGGCGTCTTCAATGGCCTGGCCGGCCGCATCGATGCCATAGACGATGAACGGATCGACCTGGCGCTGCACCTTGTAATCAACACGCTTGTTGGCATCGAAGGTGAGCCCGGTGCCGTCGCCGGCCTTCACTTCGCAGGCGATGCGGCACAGCTGATCGGATGCGTCAAAGCGCGTGATCGGGCCAGCGCCCGATTGTGAGGCCAGGATGTTGGCCCAGACGGTTTCGACATTCGCACCCAACGGGGTGACCAGGCCCAGACCAGTGATGACGACACGGCGCATCGGCAATCCATTCTTCTGCGCGACCGGCCTGCCCTGCCGGCGCTTGGGTTTGGGCCGTTCCTTACGGAAAACTGAGGCCCATTTGGCACGAAACGGCCCGCCGCTTGTGTTCAAGCGATGGGCCGTTCCCTGTTATCGCCGGCTCAGCCGGCCAGCCCTGTCTTGTTGGCATGAGGGCCGCGGCAACCGCAGCCCTCAGGCAATCACTTGCCGTTGGCACCGATGAAATTGATCGCATCGGCCACGATGAGGATCTTTTCGGCGGCATCGTCGGGGATTTCCACGCCGAATTCTTCTTCGAAGGCCATCACCAGCTCGACGGTGTCAAGGCTGTCGGCGCCCAGATCGTCGATGAAGCTGGCGGCTTCGGTCACCTTGTCGGCTTCGACGCCCAGATGCTCGACAACAATCTTCTTCACGCGCTCGGCAACGTCGCTCATCGTTTTCTTCCCTTGTTATCGCGGCGAAGCATCGCCGGTGGTTGGCTTACAGTTACCCGGCGGCAGTAGCGTGATGGCGAAATTGTGGCAAGAGCGCAGCGCGGCCTGCGCGCATGGCGCAGCCAAGCGGGCGGGCCCGGCGGCTCTGCCGCCGGCCCGCCCATCAAGGCATCGCCATCCCGCCATTGATGTGCAGCGTGTGGCCCGTGACATAGCTGGCTTCCTTCGACGCCAGATACACCACCCCGGCCGCAATATCCGCGCCTTCGCCCAACCGCCCTGCCGGAATCCGCCCCGTCAGCGCATCCTTCTGCGCGTCGGGCAGCGCATCGGTCATCGCCGAAAGGATGAACCCCGGCGCCACGCAGTTCACCGTGATGTTGCGCGACGCCAGTTCCTGCGCCAGCGCCTTTGACATGCCGATCAGCCCGGCCTTGGACGCGGCATAATTGGCCTGGCCCGGGTTGCCCGTCACGCCCACCACGCTGGTGATGGCGATCATGCGGCCAAAGCGCTGCTTCATCATCGGCTTGGCGGCGGCGCGATAGAGGCGAAAGGTCGCTTCGAGGTTGATGCGGATCACATCCGCCCACTCATCATCTTTCATGCGCATCGCCAGATTGTCGCGCGTGATGCCGGCATTGGCGACCAGGATATCAAGCCGGCCACCCAAGGCCTCCACCGCCTGCGGCACCAGCGCATCAACGGCGGCGCTGTCGGAAAGATTGCATGGCAGGATCACGGCATCGGGGCCGCATTCGGCTGCAACGGCGGCCAACGCTTCGGCGCGGGTGCCCGACAGCGCAACACGGGCGCCGCGCGCGGCCAGCGCCTTGGCGATGGCGCTGCCGATGCCGCCAGAGGCGCCGGTGACAAGGGCGGTCATGCCGGTGAGATCAAACATGCTTATCCTCCTTCAGGCGATCGCAGCAGCGATGGCTTCAACGCCAGACATGTCGGCGGCGGTGATGGTCGGAACGTCGGGGGTGATGCGCCGAATCATCGGGCCGAGCACCTTGCCGCCCAGTTCCACGAAACCGGTCACGCCCAGTGCGGCCATGGCCAGCACCGATTCCCGCCAGCGCACGGTGCCACACACTTGTTCCACCAGCAGGCGGCGAATCTCATCCGTGTCGGTCACTGGCGCAGCGGTCACGTTGGCGACCAGCGGCACGGTCGGCGCGGCCAGCGGCGCTTTGGCAAGCGCCTCAGCCATCGCATCGGCCGCCGGCTGCATCAACGGGCAATGGAACGGCGCCGAAACCGGCAGCAGCACCGAATGGCGCGCACCCTTGGCCTTGGCGAGGTTCATGGCGCGGGCCACGGCCTCGACATGGCCGGATACCACCACCTGGCCCGTCGCGTTGTCATTGGCGGCTGCGCACACCTGACCCTGGGATGCCTCGGCAGCGATGGCCGTCACCGTTTCGAAATCGAGGCCCAGCAGCGCCGCCATGGCACCCACGCCCGGCGGCACCGCGGCCTGCATCGCCGTGCCGCGCAGCCGCAACAGACGAGCGGTATCGGCCAGGCCCAGACTGCCGGCGGCGCACAGGGCGGTATACTCACCAAGGCTGTGCCCGGCCACGAGCGCTGCCTTGTCGGCCAATCGCACCCCGGCTTCGTTTTCCAGCACGCGAAGGCAGGCAATGCCCACCGCCATGATCGCCGGCTGGGCGTTGGCGGTGAGGGTCAATTCCTCTTCCGGCCCTTCCCACATCAGCCGCGACAGGCGCTCGCCCAGCGCTTCGTCAACTTCTTCGAACACGGCGCGGGCGTAGGGGCTGGCATCGGCAAGGCCCTTGCCCATGCCCACCGATTGGCTGCCCTGGCCCGGAAAGATGAAAGCGCGAATGGTCCCTCTCCCGATGGATCTCGTTGTGCGCCGCCGATTAGGCGCTTCATCGCGCCCATGCAACCGCCCGGCCCGAACGGCTGCGACACTGAGGTCAACCGGGGCGTTTTGCCCGCTTGCACGGCGCAAAACTTCCAGTATGGGCTGCTCTTCGCGCTCAGGGAGGGGCCAAGGGGATTCGCAGCGGCCATTCATCGGCCCGTAACCCCCTGTAGACCATCTTGGTTCGCGGACTGGTGGCCACGCAGGCTGCCGGTTCTGAGTTTTGGAACGAGAACAGCCAAGGATCGCCAATGAAGATTGATGCCCGCCTGTTGATCGCTGCCAGCCTGTTGGCTGTCGCCGCCCCGGCTGCGGCTGCCGTGTCGCCTGCCGTGGGCAAGGCGCTCAACGCCGCGGCCGCTGCCGCCAAGTCGCGCAATGCGGCTGGTGTTGCCGCCGCCATTGGCCAGGCCCGCGCCGCCGCCAGCACCGCTGAAGAGCGCGAAAAGACCGCCCAGATGGCCGGCTTTGCCTTCACCGCTGTCGGTCAGTATGGCCAGGCGGCTGCGGCGCTCGAACAGGTTGGCGCCCCGTGCAACCAGCTTGGCCCACTTTACTATCGCGCCGGCCAGATGGACAAGGCGGTGGCTATTGCCCGCAAGTGCCCCGGTGAAGCCAGCCAGATCATGGTGGCGCAGGCGATGACCCGCCAGGGCAACCACAAGGCCGCGATCGCCGCCTACAACGCGCTCATCAAGAGCAACGGCCCCAAGGCCATCTATCTGGAAAATCTGTCCGGCGCCCAGTTCAAGGCCGGCGACAAGGCTGGCTATCTCGCCACCACCACCCGCCTGATCAAGTCTGATCCGTCACCGAACCGCTGGAAGGTGCTGCTCACCGAAATGCAGGGCCAGAACATGCGTTCGGAAGCCAAGCTGGCGCTGTATCACCTGATGTTCACCACCGGCACGCTGGCGCGCAAGGAAGATTATCATGACTTCGCCAAGCTGGCGATGATCAACGGCCAGGCCGCTGTTGCCAAGGCCGCGCTCGACAAATCGGGTGTGACCAGCGATGCGATGGACCAGAAGCTGGCCGCCGCTGCTGCTGCCGCGGTTGCCAGGGAAGCCCCGGAAGCGCTGAAGCTGTCGGCCGCGCCGGCCACTGCCTTCAAGGGCGGCAACGCCTATCTGGGCCTGAATGATTATGCCAAGGCCATCGCCGCCTATGACAAGGCCATTGCCGCGAAGGGCAACGATATCGATTACGCCCGCGTGTTCAAGGGCATCGCGGCCACCCGCGCCGGCCAGAAGGCCGCCGCCATCGCCACCTTCAAAACGGTGGAAGCCAAGAGCGGCATGAAGGACATCGCCGATCTGTGGAGCCTTTACGCCTCCACACGCTGAGGCTGCGAACCGCACAGCAAAAGGGCCGCCGTGGAATGCCACGGCGGCCCTTTTTCGTTGGATCGCGGCGCCGGCTCAGTCGCCAGCAGGACGCGATTGCAGCTGGATATAATTGGCCAGGCCCATCTGCCTGATCATTTCCTGCTGCGTCTCTATGAAATCGACATGCTCTTCCTCGGCGGAGAGGATCTCGGCAAACAGATCGCGCGACGCGAAATCGCGCACGGATTCGGAATGCTGGATGGCATCCTTCAGCAGCGCGATGGCTTCGAATTCCAGCTCCAGATCCGCCTGCAGCACCTCTGCCACCGTCTCACCGATGCGCAGGCGATTGAGCGCCTGCATGCCGGGCAGGCCTTCCAGGAAGAAGATCCGCTCCATCAGTCTGTCGGCATGCTTCATCTCGTCGATGGATTCGTGCCGCTCGTAATCGGCCAGCTTCTTGATGCCCAGATTGTCGAGCAGGCGATAATGCAGCCAATATTGGTTCACCGCCGTCAGCTCGCCCTTGAGCACGGCATTCAGAAATTCGATCACCTTGGCGTCACCGCGCATGGCCTATCTCCCTTTGTTGGGTTCACCATAGCGCAAATCTTGATCTGAGTCAAGAAAAGTCGTGGTTTTTCTGATACTTATTACTGCAACGCACTTGCATTAGCAGCGGCAATTCAGGCGAAGCTGCGCGCGTCCGCCAGGATTTCCTTGGCAAACGGCAGGCACTGCCCGCACTTCACCTTGCAGCCCAGTTGCGCATAGGCCGCCTTCGGGCACGATTTGCCGGCCACCCGCGCGGCTTCGCGGACATCCCGTTCCTTCAGCGCATTGCAGACACAGACGATCACGTTTCCCTCGCGAGCCGAGTGGCGTTACTGCGAATCGTTATCATCCAAGTCTGCTGCTAATGCAAGTGGTTCGCAGTATCCGGGTGCGATTCCAGGCCGATTTCGCCGCCAATGGGGATGGACATCAGCGTGACCTGCAAATGGCGGCCACTCCACGCGACCGCGCGGTAATCATTATTCTCGATCGCTGATCGTTCGATATCGAACGACTGTGGCGCAGGGCCCGTATCTTCGATTCGCATGTCTTCGCTGGGCATGGCCACTCTCCTGCAGGAGGGCAGCCTAACGCGGGCGGCGCGGGCAGATAGGTTCGGAAACCACTCATGCCGGGCCGGCGGGCGGGGTTGCAGTGGCGCGTGCCACGACAGGGAGGGGGCTATGTCCGGCTGGCCACTATTTCGCGGTTCACATTGGCCGTCATCACCGCGACAGTGGGTGTGCATCAATCCAAGGAACTGCCCGCATGGAAACGACCAACCTATTCCGCCTCGACGGCCGCATCGCCCTTGTCACCGGTGGCAGCCGCGGCATTGGCAAGATGATCGCCGCCGGCTTCATCGCGCAGGGTGCCAAGGTTTATATCTCGTCGCGCAAGCCTGCTGCCTGCGCCGAAGCCGCAGCAGAGCTTGGCCCGAACTGCATCGCGCTGCCGCAAGATGTTTCAACCGTCGCCGGCTGCCAGGCACTGGCCGCGCAATTTGCCGCGCTCGAACCCCGGCTCGATATTCTCGTCAACAACGCGGGCGCCGCCTGGGGCGCGCCGTTCGAGGCGTTTCCGGAAAGTGGCTGGGACAAGGTGATGGACCTCAACGTCAAATCGCCGTTCTTCCTGACCCAGGCCCTGCATGACCTGCTGAAGGCGTCCGGCCGCCGTGAACAACCGGCCAAGGTCATCAACATCACGTCGATCGATGGCATCCGG
>Ga0164292_10000337_pt1 | contig 35630 bp, 33 predicted proteins | sample GEODES117metaG_FD_111486 | JGI IMG/M metagenome (GOLD analysis project Ga0164292, IMG submission 111486) | Eutrophic lake water microbial communities from Lake Mendota, Wisconsin, USA - GEODES117 metaG | ecosystem: Environmental > Aquatic > Freshwater > Lake | place: USA: Lake Mendota...
CATAACGGGTCAGCACAGCCGAGGGCCAATCGAGCCGCAGCAATTGCGCGGACTGGATATCGGTGATCCACAGGCACGACAGGCGGTGGTCCCAGACCGGCCCCTCGCCCAGCACGCAGCCGGCCGGGATGTGCGCGACCAGTTCGATTTCTGCCAGTTCCACGCGCATCCTCCCGTTCTTCCGCGCCGTTGTTGCGTTGGCGGCGCGATTAGGCAACAGCCTGCGTAAGATGCGGCGGGGACTTTGGCACGAAACATGACCCAGACAATCGAAGGCAGACTGCCGCTGGTGGCGATCCTGCGCGGGCTTGAACCCGAACGCGCAATCCAGGTGGGCGAGGCGCTGGTCGAGGCCGGGTTCGACATCATCGAGGTGCCGCTCAATTCGCCCGAACCGCTCGTAAGCATCGCCGCACTGGTGGAGGCTTTGGGCCACCGCGCGCTGATCGGCGCAGGCACAGTGCTGGCCGAGGCCGAGGTCGATGCGCTGACCGCGATCGGCGCGCAGCTGGTGGTCTCGCCCAATTGCAACCCGGCGGTGATCCGCCGCAGCGTGGAGCATGGTATGGTCAGCCTGCCCGGCGTGCTGACCCCGACCGAGATGTTCGCGGCGATTGAAGCCGGCGCAAGCGGCCTCAAGCTGTTTCCCGCCGACATGGCTGGCCCCGCCGTGATCAAGGCGGTGCGCGCCGTGCTGCCGCCCGCTGTGCCGATACTGGCGGTGGGCGGGATCAGCGCGGCCAATATGGGCGATTACCTCGCCGCAGGTGCCGCCGGGTTCGGGATCGGCGGCGCGCTGTTCATGCCCGGCAAGCCGCTCGATGCCATCGCAGCCGATGCCCGCGCCATTGTCGCGGCTTACAAGGCGGCGCGCGCCGTCTGACAGAGGCGGGGCCTAGACCCGCCCTGCATCAACCACGAAATGCTGGTTGGTGATCATCCTGCTATCGTCGGCAGCGAGAAACAGCGCCAGATTGGCGGCATCGCGCGGCGTGATGCGCTCTTTCAGGCAGACCGCGTCCATCCATTCCGCCTCGGCCGCGTCGGTCAGCCAAAGATCGCGCTGGCGCTGGGTGACGACCCAGCCGGGCAGGATCGCGTTCACGCGGATATTGTCCGGCCCGTATTGGCGGGCAAGCGCCTTGGTCATGCCCAGCAACCCGGCCTTGGCGGTGACATAGCCGGGCATGTCGCCCGGGCCGAGCAGCGCGGTGATCGAGGAGAAATTGATGATCGCCCCGCCCGTGCCGCCCGCCAGCATCAGGGCGATCGCGCGTTGGGCGGCAAAGAAGGCGCTGTCGAGGTTCACCGCCATGCAGGCCCGCCAGCTTGCCTCGGTGGTGGCGAGCGTATCGTGGCGGGTGTCGTTGGCGACATTGTTGACCAGCACATCGACCCCGCCCGAGGCAGAAGCAAAATCGCCGATCGCCTGCTGGAGCGCGGCCGTATCGGTGACATCGACGCAGGCGAACCACGGGGCGGCTTGGCCTTGCCTCACCACTTCGGCGCCCAGCGCATCGGCGGCATCTGCGGCGAGATCGCAGTAGCCGACCACCGCGCCCTGCTCGCTGAAGGCGGTGACCATCGCCGCGCCAATGCCGGTCGCACCGCCGGTGATAAACACCCGCCGTCCGGCGAGGCTGGGATAGGTGGCAAAATCCTGCATCAGTGGCTCTCCCGTGTAACCTCGTCCCCGCTGCTCCCGACCAGAAAGTCGAGATCGGCGCCGAGGTGGGCCTGCATCACATGGCGGCGGTGCAGCGCGACATAGCCGCGGGTGGTGTCATAGGCTTCGGGCGGGCGGGCAGCCGCGCGGCGGGCGAGTTCCCCCTCACAGACCAACAGGTTCAGCGTGCGCGCTGCGGCATCCAGCTCGATCTCGTCGCCGGTCTCGACCAGCCCCATCGGCCCGCCAACCGAGGTTTCGGGCGAGACGTGCAGCACCACCGTGCCGAACGCCGTGCCGCTCATCCGCGCATCGGAAATGCGCAGCATGTCGGTCACGCCCTGTTCGAGCAGCTTGGCGGGCAGCGGCATATTGCCGACCTCGGGCATCCCCGGATAGCCCTTCGGCCCGCAGCCCTTGAGCACCATGATCGATGTCGCATCAATCTCGAGCGCAGGATCATCCACCCGCGCCTTGAAGTCCTCGATGGTCTCGAACACCACCGCCTTGCCGCGAGCTTTGAGCAATTGCGGCGAGGCGGCGCTCGGCTTCATGATCGCGCCATCGGGAGCAAGATTGCCGCGCAGCACCCAGATACCCGAGGCCGGTTTGAACGGCGCGTCCGGGGTGGCGATCACGGCGGAATTGAAGATTTCCGCGCCCGCAATCTGCTGGCCGATTGTGGCGCCCGAGACGGTCTCGACCTCCAGATGCAGCTGCTCCGCCATCGCCGTCATCAGCGCGGGCATGCCGCCGGCATAGTGCAGGTCTTCCATCAGATATTCGCCCGAGGGCATGATGTTGGCGAGCAGCGGGATGTCCCCGCCCAGCGTATCGAAATCGTCGAGGCTCAAGGGCACGCCGACACGGCCCGCCAGCGCCAGCAGGTGGATCACCGAATTGGTCGACCCGCCAATCGCGGCGTGTACCTTTATGGCGTTCTCGAAGGCTTCGCGGGTGAGGAAGTGCGAGAGGCGCTTGTCGCCGCGCACCAGTTCGACAATCCGCCGCCCGGTCGCGTGCGCCATCGCCTGGCGGCCCGCCTCGACCGCGGGGATCGTGGCATTATATTTGAGCGCCACGCCGAGCGCCTCGGTGATCGCGGCAAAGCTCGAGGCAGACCCCATGGTGTTGCAGGTGCCGCGCGAGCGCGACATGCCGCTTTCGGCGGCGAAGAAGGCTTCGGGCGTCATCTCGCCTGCGCGCACCGCTTCTGAGAATTTCCACACATCGGTGCCCGAGCCGATGTCGCGCCCGCGATACTTGCCGTTGAGCATCGGGCCCGAGGAGATCACCATGGTCGGCAGGTTGACGCTGGCCGCGCCCATGATCTGGCCCGGCGTGGTCTTGTCGCAGCCGCCCAGCAGCACCACGCCGTCGATCGGATTGCCGCGGATCGATTCCTCGACCTCCATCGCCAGCAGGTTGCGGAACAGCATCGCGGTGGGGCGCATCTGGGTTTCGCCCAGCGACATCGCCGGAAACTCGAGCGGCAGCCCGCCCGCTTCCCACACCCCGCGCTTCACGTAATCGGCAAGCTCGCGCATATGCGAATTGCACGGCGTCAGTTCCGACCAGGTGTTGCAGATGCCGATCACCGGGCGCCCGTCGAAGGCGTCGGCGGGGAACCCTTGCGCCTTCATCCACGAACGGTGGATGAACCCGTCGCGATCAAGCTTGCCATAGGAGTGCGCGCTGCGCCGCTTGCCGTAATCGTCGCCCATGCCGCCCGTTTGCCCCTCGCCTCTTATGCCGCAGAGTGAACCATCGGCTGCATCAGGCCGTCCTGTCAATTCGCCGGAGCGAGCGCGGCGCGGATCATGGCGACGGCTTCGGGGCTGTTCCATTCGTAACCGCCCGCCACCCGCAGCACTTCCTTGCCCTTGGCATCGAACAGGATCGTCAGCGGCAGCGCGCCCTCGGGGCTGAATTGTGCGGACAACTGCGTTTCGGGATCGAGCCAGGGTTCGAGCCGCGCAAAGCCCTTCTCGGCAAAGAACGGCGTCACCGCCTCGGCGCCGCGCAGATCCTGACTGACGGTGATCACCCGCACCTCGCCATTGAGCTCGCCCGCCAGCGCGTCGAGCTGCGGCATTTCGACCACGCAAGGCGCGCACCATGTCGCCCACAGATTGACCAGCACCGGGCCGTCCTGCGCCGCCAGATCAAGCACCTTGCCCGCCGGATCGCTGAATTGCAGCGCCGGAAGCGGGGTGCCGGCGAACTTGCGGGTCGCCTCGCCCGCCGCCGACTTGGCGCCTGTCGCCTCAACCGGTTGCGCCGGGGCGTCGCCCGCCCTATCGCATCCCGCCAGCAGCAGGAACGATACGGCGAGAATGAAGGGCGAGCGGGACATGACGGGCTCCGATACGGGTGCGACCAACGCGATGTGGGGCGGCCGCTTCGCTGACGGCCCTAACGCGATCATGCGCGAAATCAACGCCTCGATCCCGTTCGACAAGGCGCTGTGGCGGCAGGATATCGCCGCGAGCAAGGCGCATGTCGCGATGCTGGGCGCAGCCGGGATCATCGCCGCCGCCGATGCCGCGACCATCAGCGCGGGCCTCGATGCGGTCGCGGACGAATATGCGGCGAACGGCGTGCCCGAGGACTGGGATCTCGAAGACATCCACATGACCACCGAAAGCCGGCTCGCCGAGTTGATCGGGCCGGTCGCGGGGCGCCTGCACACCGCACGCAGCCGCAATGACCAGGTGGCGACCGATTTCCGCCTGTGGGTTCGCGAGGCTTGCGCGCAGATGGACACAGGCCTCGCCGCGCTCCAGCAGGCGCTGGTGACCCGCGCAGGCGAGCATGCGGGCAGCATCATGCCCGGCTTCACCCACCTGCAAACCGCGCAGCCGGTCACCCTGGGCCACCACCTGATGGCCTATTGCGAGATGTTCCGGCGTGATCGTTCGCGGCTGGCCGATGCGGCCAAACGGATGAACGAGTGTCCGCTCGGCTCGGCGGCGCTGGCGGGCACCGGCTTTCCCATCGACCGCGAGATGACAGCGCGCGCGCTCGGGTTCGACGGCCCCACCGCCAACTCGCTGGACGCCGTGTCCGACCGCGATTTCGCGCTCGATTTTCTCTACTCCTGCTCGAGCGCCGCGCTGCACCTCTCGCGCCTGGCCGAGGAGTTGATCCTGTGGGCGAGCCAGCCCTTCGGATTCATCCGCCTGCCCGACAGCCTGTCGACCGGCTCCTCGATCATGCCGCAGAAGAAAAACCCCGACGCCGCTGAACTGGTGCGCGGCCATTCGGGGCGGGTGATCGGCAGTCTCACCAGCCTGATGATCACTATGAAGGGCCTGCCGCTCGCCTATTCCAAGGATATGCAGGACGACAAGCCGCCGGTGTTCGAGGCCGCCAGCCTGATGGGCCTTTCGATCGCTGCAATGACCGGGATGATCGCGGGCGCGACCTTCAATACAGCCCGGATGCGCGCCGCCGCCGAACTCGGCTATGCCACCGCGACCGATCTGGCTGACTGGCTGGTGCGCGTCCAAGGCATACCGTTCCGCGAGGCGCACCACATTACGGGGAGCGCGGTGAAGCTGGCGGAATCGCGCGGAATTGCGCTCGACGCGCTGCCGCTCGCCGACCTCAAGGCGATTGATGCGCGGATCGATGAAAGCGTCTATGCTGCGCTCTCGGTCGATGCCTCGGTCGCGGCGCGTAGTTCCTACGGCGGAACCGCGCCCGGTCAGGTCCGTTTGCAGGTCGCCCGTGCGCGCAAGGCGCTGGGGATGGAGGAATGATGCGCTTTGTGATTGTCATCGCTGGTGCCGCGCTGCTGGCAGCTTGCGGATCGCGCGCGCCGCTCACCCCGCCCGAAAGTGCGAGCCTGCCGGTCGCGCCCGTTGGCGCAATCGCGCCGCCCAATGCCGACGAACTGCTGCGCCGCGAGGCGCTCGCCGCGCCAGAACGCAGCGTCGAACTGCGCCGCCGCTCGGAAGAACGGCAGGATGATCCCTTCGATCTGCCCCCCGAATAGCCGAAACGGAAGATGGACCACTTCGCTCACCTTGACGGCGTGATGCACGCCGAAGATGTGCCGCTGCCGCAGATCGCGGACGCAGTCGGCACCCCTGTCTATGTCTATTCGCGCGCCACGCTGGAACGCCATGCGCGGGTGTTCCGCGAGGCTTTGGCCGACGTGCCGGACAAGCTGATCGCCTTTGCGGTCAAATCGAACCCCAATCTGGCCGTGCTCAAGGTGCTGGGCCGTCAGGGCATGGGCGCCGATGTTGTTTCTGTGGGCGAGATGCGGCGCGCGCTGGCGGCGGGAATCGCACCCGAGATGATCGTGTTCTCGGGTGTGGGCAAGACCGCGGCCGAGATGGTCGCCGCGCTCGACGCCGGGATCGGCCAGTTCAATATCGAGAGCGAGGAAGAGGGGCTGGAGCTGGCCGCGATTGCCTCTGCCAAGGGGATGACCGCGCAGTGCACCCTGCGGATCAACCCTGACGTTGACGCTGGCACCCACGACAAGATCTCGACCGGCAAGGCCGACAACAAGTTCGGCGTGCCGATCAGCGAGGCAGGGCAGATTTTCGGCACGCTTGCGGGCCTGCCGGGGGTAAGCTTGCGCGGGGTGGCGGTGCATATCGGCAGCCAGCTCGCTGATCTCGCGCCGCTCGAAGCCGCCTTCGAAAAGCTCGGCGCGCTTGTCACCGCGCTGCGCGGCGCGGGCCACACCATCACCCATGTCGATCTGGGCGGCGGGCTCGGCGTGCCTTACCGCGTCGGCGAGGTGCTGCCGGCGCCGGCCGAATATGGCGCGATGGTCGCCCGCGTGACGAAGGACTGGGGGGTCAAGCTGATCTTCGAGCCCGGCCGCGTGATCGCGGGCAATGCCGGCGTGCTGCTGACCCGCGTGGTCAGGGTCAAGCGCGGAATCAATGATCCCTTCGTGATTGTCGATGCGGCGATGAACGATTTGGCGCGGCCCGCGCTTTACGGGGCCTATCACCACTTCGAGGCGGTCGCGCCGACGGGCGCGCAGATGGTGGCCAACATCGTCGGCCCGATCTGCGAGACCGGCGATACCTTCGCCATGGGCCGCGCCTGCGACAGGCTGGAAGCGGGCGATCTGGCGGTGTTCCGCACCGCGGGCGCTTATGGCGCGACGATGGCCTCGTCCTACAATTCGCGCGGCTTTGTCGCCGAGGTGCTGGTGGATGGCGACAAGTTCGCCGTGGTCGCAGACCGGATCGAGGCAGGCGCGATCATGGATGCAGAGCGCGTTCCCGAATGGCTCGCCTGAGCCTGCGATGAGCCGTATCGCCAGCCTGCCGCTGTTCCACCAGATTGCGGGGCAGCGCGTGCTGGTGCTCGGCGACGGTCCGGCGGCCGAACCCAAGCGGCGGCTGGTTGAACGCGCCGGCGGCGTGATCATCGACGATCTGCCCCGCGCGATTGACGAGGGCGTGCGGCTGGCCTTCATCGCCTATGCGGACGCGGCCGCCTGCGAGGTCGCGGCGATTAATGCGCGCTGCGCCGGGATGCTGGTCAATGTCGTCGACCGGCCCGAACTGTGCGATTTCACCACCCCGAGCATCCTCGACCGCGATCCGCTGCTGGTGGCAATCGGCACCGGCGGGGCGTCGGCAGGGCTTGCCAAGCATGTGCGGCTGCGGCTGGAGCGGGTGTTGCCCGAAACGCTGGGAGCATTGGCGAAGGCGCTGGAGGCCGCGCGGCCGGCCTTGCGGACGCGCTTCGCCGAGGGGGCCGAGCGGCGGCGTGCGGTGGATGCGGGCTTGCGCGAAGGCGGGCCGCTCGATCCGTTTGACGCCTCAGCGCATATGCAGGTCGAGGCCTGGGTGGCAGGCGACATGTCGCCGCGCGCTGGCGGTGTGATCGAACTGACGCTGACCAGCGCCGATCCCGAAGATCTCACCCTACGGCAGGCGCGGCTACTCGGCGAAGCGGATGTGGTGCTGCTCGATGGCGCGGTGCCGCCCGCGATCCTCGCCCGCGCCCGCGCCGATGCGGCGCGTCAGGAGTGGGACGGGAGCGCGCCACCCTCCGGCGGCGCAGGCCTGAGGTTGGTCCTGCGCTATCGTCCGGCGGATTAGGCCGCGAGCGTCAGCGGCGCGCGCAGGCTGGCGAAATAGCCCGCCATTGCCGTCAGCGAGCGATCGCTCAGCGCGATGAAGGCGCGGCGCTTGTCGGCCGGATCGGGCACACGGTTCAAGAGCCCGCTTTCGACCATCTGGGTCAGCCAGCGCAGCGCCGTCGTTGCCGGAACGTTGGCCGCGATGCACAGCGAGGTGCCCGAGACCTGCCCGCCCTCGCAATGCGCAGCGGTGAGATCGAGCAGCATGTCCCATGCGGGATTGCCGAAAAGCTCGGCATCAAAGAACCGCGCGCGCGCCTGACGGTTGGCGATCAGCTGGCGCACCATGCGCGGATCGGGCAGCTGTGACTGGCCCGCGCCGCTGAACGCCATCGGGACCGGCTCGGCTGCGCGCTTGTATTCGACAAGCGAGGTCGCCCCCGACAGGCCCGCCTGCGCTTCGGGCTGCGTCAGACGGTCAATCGAACGGGCAATCGCCTCGACCTGCTGCGACAGGCGCAGCAGCGCCAGCCGGTCATCCTCGGACATCTCGCGCACCCGCGCCGCGCCCGCCTCGCCCATCACCCGGCCGACCGCGGCCACCCGCTCGGCCCGGCTGGGCGCAACGAGGATCTGCGGCGCGGACTGACCGAGCACCGCGAAGACATCATCAAGGCCTGATTTCGATCACCGTGCCATCGCGCACGATCCGCCAAAGCTCCTCGATTTCGGCGTTGGAGAAGGCGATGCAGCCGTCGGTCCAGTCGCCCGGCATCCGCCCGATTGGCAGGGCATTGGGCTGGCCGTGGAGGAAGATATCGCCGCCGGGAGAGCGGCCATATTGCGCAGCATAGGCGCGGTCGGCGGGGGCGGGATAGGACACCTTGAGGCTCAGATGATAGGCGCTGCCGGGATTGCGGCCTTCGATCACATAGCGGCCTTCGGGTGTGCGCTCGTCGCCCTCGAAGCGCTTGTGGCCGACCGGTTGGTCGCCGAACTGCAGATCGCGCCACGCCTTCACCGGCTGGCCCCCGGCATAGGCGATCATCAGCCGTTCGGACTTGTCGACCAGCAGATATTCGACTTGGCTAAAGCGGCGCTGGGGCGCAATCCGCGCCGCCTCGCGCTCGAGCGAAGGTTGCGACGGCGCGCCCTCGGCCACCTTGGGCGGCGGATTGGCGCAGGAGGCAAGGCCCAGCACGGCAAAGACAGCAAGGCGTTTCATGGCCACGAGAATAACCCCGCCCCGCCCCTGCTATCAATCCACAAACGGATCCCGCATCAGGATCGTGTCGTCACGCTCGGGCGAGGTCGAGACCAGCGCGACGGGGCATTCGATCAGCTCCTGGATGCGCTGGATATACTTGATCGCGTTGGCGGGCAGATCGGCAAAAGAGCGTGCGCCGGCAGTGCTTTCGTGCCAGCCGTCCATTTCCTCATAAATCGGCTCGCACGCGGCCTGATCGGCGGCGTGGCTGGGCAAGTAGTCGTAGACCTTCCCGTGCAGCCGGTAGCCGGTGCAGATCGCGACCCTCTCCAGACCGTCGAGCACGTCGATCTTGGTGAGCGCGATGCCGGTCACGCCGGAGATCGCGCAGGACTGGCGCACCAGCACCGCATCGAACCAGCCGACGCGGCGCTTGCGGCCGGTCACCGTGCCGAATTCATGGCCCCGCTCGCCGAGCCGCTGGCCGATTGCGTCCTCGAGCTCGGTCGGGAAGGGGCCGGAGCCGACGCGGGTGGTGTAGGCCTTGACGATGCCGAGCACATAGCCGGTCGAATTGGGGCCGAGACCGCTACCCGAAGCGGCCGTGCCGCTCACTGTGTTCGACGAGGTGACGAAGGGATAGGTGCCGTGATCGACATCGAGCAGCACGCCCTGCGCGCCTTCGAACAGGATCTTGGCGCCCGCGCGGCGCACTTTCTTCAGCCGCTTCCACACCGGCTGGGCGAACCGCAGCACGAAGGGCGCGATTGCGCGCAGGTCTTCCAAGAGCGCGGCGCGATCGACCGGCGGCTGGCCGAAACCGGCGCGCAGCGCATCGTGATGCGCGCAGAGGCGATCGAGCTGCGGCTCGAGCGTGTCGAGATGCGCCAGATCGCACACGCGTATTGCCCGGCGGCCGACCTTGTCCTCGTAAGCCGGGCCGATACCGCGCCCGGTGGTGCCGATCTTGCCCTTGCCCGCCGCGGTTTCGCGCAGGCCATCCAGATCGCGGTGGAGCGGCAGGATCAGCGGGCAGTTATCCGCAATCGCGAGGTTCTCGTCGGTGATCGAAACGCCCTGCCCTTCAACCTTGGCGACCTCGTCGCGCAAAGCCCAGGGATCGAGCACCACGCCGTTGCCGATCACCGAGAGCGTGCCCGAGACGATGCCTGAAGGCAGCAGGCTGAGCTTGTAGGTCTTGCCGTCGATCACCAGCGTGTGGCCGGCATTATGCCCGCCCTGAAAGCGCACGACCACATCGGCGCGGCTGGCGAGCCAGTCGACGATCTTGCCCTTGCCCTCATCGCCCCACTGGGCGCCGATCACGGTGACGTTGGCCATTTCTATCCTTATCCGGTGGCGACAAAACCGCGCGGGGCCTAGGCGGTCGCGCGCAAGGTGGCAAGCGCGCGCGAAGGCCAAAGCGAAGGGTTGCAGGCCCCAGCCCGTTGCAGCAGGGTAACAGCACGCCCAGAGGAACCCCGATGAAAGCCGTCACCAAAGCCCTGCTCGCCGCCGCCGCCACCGCTGCGCTGGCCGCACCGATCCTTGCCCAGCAACGCGGGGGCGAGCGCTTGCCCGCCGAATGCCGCGAGGAAATCATGCAGCTGTGCGGGAGCGACCGCGCGCAGCTGCGCGCCTGCCTGCGCGAGAAATATGCCGAATTGTCGGAAACCTGCTCGGCGCAATTGCGCGAACGCATGGCAGCGCGGCGCGGCGGCGGCCAGGGCGCAGGTGGCGGCGCGCGCGTGGGCGGCGGCATGGGCCAATATGCCAGCGCCAAGATCAGCAGCACGGTGGTCTATGGCCAGGACGCCCGCCAGCAGGTCGATCTCTACACCCCCGATGATGCGGTGGGCGATGCGCCGCTGGTGGTGTTCGTCCACGGCGGCGGCTGGCAGATCGGCAACCGCAGCCATGTGCAGGCCAAGCCGCAGCACTTCAGGGATGCAGGTTATGTCTTTGCCTCGGCCGGCTACCGCTTGCTGCCCGATGCGCCGGTCGAGCAACAGGCCGCCGATCTCGGCGCCGCGCTCAAGGCCTTGCGCGCCCAGGCCGAGACCGGCGGGTTCGATCGCGACACAATCGTGCTGATGGGCCACAGCGCCGGCGCGCATCTCGCCGCGCTGGTGGCGAGCGATCCGCAATATGCCGGCGATGCCTTCGGGGCGATTCGCGGCGTCGTGCTGCTCGACGGAGCGGGCTATGACGTGATGACCGCGGCCGCGACCCCGACGATGGAGCTGCCGACGCTCTACAAGGATGTGTTCGGCACCGATCCGGCGCGGCAGAAGGCGCTCTCGCCGATCACGCACGTGGGCGGCAAGGATGCGCCCCACTGGCTTGCGCTCTATGTCGCCGAGCGTCCGGGCTCGAAAATGCAGTCCGAAGCGCTGATGGGCGCGCTCGCCAAGGCGGGGAAGGATGCCAGTGCGGTGGCGATCACCGGCACCGACCATGGCCGCATGAACCGCGAACTCGGCACCGAGGCGGGCAAAGCGCAGACCGAGGCGGTCGATGCCTTCCTGAAGCGGGTGCTCGGCTAGAGCGCCCGCGCGAGGCCTCAGACGGCCGCGATCACGTCGATCTCGACCATCAGCTCGGGCAATGCCAGCGAGCGCACCTCGAGCGTCGTGTCGGCCGGGTAAGGCGGCGTAAACCAGCGCTGCCGCGCCTCCACTATCTTGGGGAAGTTGGCCATATCGGTGAGGTAGATCGTGACCTTGACCACTTTGGACAGGTCGCTGCCGCCTGCGGCCAGCACGCGCGCGATATTGGCGAAGGTCTGGGCCAGCTGCGCGTCGAAGTCACCCTCGCCCACGATGCTGCCGTCTTCGCCGATGCTCGCCTGTCCCGAAAGGAACAGCAGATTGCCCACCTGCCAGCCGGGCGCGATGAAATAGGGCGCGAGCGGGTCACTATCGAGCGTGATGGGCTTGGCCGGACCTGTCATGAGTTTGCCTCAAGTGCGACGGGCGCACCGTCCTTGATGATGTGCGTGCAGCCCAGCGCCTTGGGGTCCTCGCCCTCGGCGAGCTGGGCCAGCGTGCGCGCTCCGCCGGCGCGCAGGGCTGCCGCCATTTCGCGGTCATGGCCCAAGGGCAGCCAGATCAGCGGCTTGGCCTCCGGCTGCGGCGCGGCTTCGGCCAGGCGATCGAGATAGAGGGTGAAGCCTGTGGCCGGCTCGTTGCTGCCCGCAATGCGGTAGGTGCCGCCCCGCCCGACCGCGCGGCGCAGGCCTTCGGCATAGAGCGTGAAGCCGAACCATGACTGGTATTCGAACCCGTGGCGCTCGGTCGGATCAAGCGTGATGCGCGCGGCATCCCCGATGCTGGCCGCAATCGCCTCCAGCCCGTCGAGCCGCGATTTCAGCGCGCCGCCGGCGTCAATCGCGCGCATCGCGACCAGCGCTTCGGCGAAAGCCCCGGTGGCGTAGAGCAGCGGCAGATAGGCCGCCCCGCCCGCGCTGCGCAGTCCGCCCGCATCCTTGGTATCGAGCTCGCGCCGCACGGCTTCGATCTGCTCAGGGAGAAGCGGGAAGGCCTTGGCGCTCAACGTATCGACCAGATCGGGCAGCGTGAAATCGACAGATATGCCCGTCAGTCCCGCCGCTTTCAGCGCCTCGACGCTAAGCATAACCGCCTCGCTCGCCGCCGCGACAGTATCCGCCCCGATCAGCTCGGCGCCCAGTTGCAGGCGTTCGCGCGCGGGATCGAGCTGGCTCGCCTTGATCACCACCGTATCCCCGCAATAGGCGAGGCGCAGCGGACGCGGCGCGGCGGCTAGGCTCGTCGCCGCAATCCGCCCGACCTGCGGGGTCATGTCCGAACGCAGCGCGAGGGTGCGAAGGCTCGCCGGATCGACGAAGCGGAACATCGCGCGCGCTTCGCCCGCCACGGCCCCTGCCATGCGGCCCGCCAGCGAGGCCTCGAATTCAAGCAGCGGCGGGCGCACGCGGTCATAGCCATGCGCGCCCAGCACATCGAGGCACGCGCGCATCGCCGCCGTGATCCGCGCCGCCTCGGCAGGCAACCGGTCCTCAAGGCCTTCGGGAAGGAGATCGTTGGGTTGGGTCATGGTGCAGGCTCACTACCCAAATCGTCATCCCGGTGAAAGCCGGGATGACGATCTTGGGAGTGGTTTCAGAACCCCAGCGCCGTGACGGTCTTCACGCCTTCGACCTTTTCGGCTTCCGCCACCACTTCGGGGGTCAGGGCTTCGTCGAGGCTGAGCAGCAGCACCGCTTCCCCGCCCGCCTCGCGGCGGCCGAGGTTGAAGGTGCCGATGTTGATGCCGCGCGCTCCCAGCAGCGTGCCGATCCGGCCGATGAAGCCCGGCTTGTCGTCATTGACGATGTAGAGCATGTGCCCGGCCAGTTCGGCTTCGATCCCGATGCCGAAGATCTCGACCAGTCGCGGCGCGTCATTGCCAAACAGCGTGCCGGCAACCGAGCGCGGACCAGCGGCGGTCTCCACCGTCACCCGGATCAGGGTGTTGAACGCGCCTTCGCGTTCGTGGCGGATTTCGCTCACATCAAGGCCGCGCTCCTTGGCGAGGAACGGCGCGTTGACCATGTTCACGCTGTCCGAATAGCGGCGCATGAAACCTGCCAGCACGGCGGCGGTGATCGGCTTGCCGTTGAGGCCAGCCGCCGCGCCCTCGCGCTCGATGCTGATCCGGGTGAGGTTGCCATGCGCCAGCTGCCCGACAAGGCTGCCGAGCTTTTCGGCGAGCGCCATATAGGGCTTCAGTTTCGGGGCTTCCTCGGCGCTCAGCGACGGCACGTTGAGTGCGTTGGTGATGCCGCCGTTGACGAGGTAATCGGCCAGTTGCTCGGCCACCTGCAGCGCGACATTTACCTGTGCTTCGTTGGTCGAGGCGCCGAGGTGCGGGGTGCAGATGAAGTTGGGCGCACCGAACAGCGGATGATCGGCTGCGGGCGGTTCGGTTTCGAACACGTCGAGCGCAGCGCCGGCGACCTGGCCGCTGACGAGGCAGTCCTTCAATGCCGCTTCGTCGATCAGCCCGCCGCGGGCGCAATTGACGATGCGGATGCCCTTCTTGGCATTCTCGAGCCGCTCGCGGCTCAAGATGTTGCGGGTCTCGTCGGTCAGCGGCGTGTGCAGCGTGACGAAATCGGCGCGGGCGAGGAGCGTGTCGAGATCGACCTTTTCGACCCCCATTTCGACCGCGCGGTCTTCGGTCAGGAAGGGATCAAAGGCGACCACCTTCATCTTGAGGCCGAGGGCGCGGCTGGCGACGATCGAGCCGATATTGCCAGCGCCGATCAGGCCGAGGGTCTTGCCGGTGACTTCCACGCCCATGAAGCCGCTCTTGGGCCACTGGCCGGCCTGCGTCTGGGCGTTGGCTTCGGGAAGCTGGCGCGCCAGCGCGAACATCAGCGCGATGGCGTGTTCGGCGGTGGTGATCGAATTGCCGAACGGGGTGTTCATCACCACCACGCCCATGGACGAGGCGTAGGGAATATCGACGTTATCGACGCCGATGCCGGCACGGCCGATCACCTTGAGATTGGTCGCGGCATCGAGGATCGCCTTGGTCACCTTGGTCGAGGAGCGGATCGCGAGGCCATCATATTCGCCGATGCGGGCGATCAATTGCTCGGGCGTTTCGCCGGTGATGACATCGACGTCGCAGCCGCGCTCTTCGAAAATGCGCGCGGCGTTGGGGTCCATCTTGTCGGAAATGAGAACGCGAGGCTTCTTGGGGGACTGGGTCATGGGGATTTCCTTCCACTCGTCGTCCCGGGCTTGACCCGGGATCGCTCGATACTGGCGGCTTGGGAACAGGGGAAAGCGGCGCCGGCTCGGTGGCCGGGGCGACGCGGTATCAGCTGAAAATCAGCCGTTCTTGACCTTGTCATAGGCCCATTCGATCCACGGCAGCAGGCGCTTGACGTCCTCCTGCTCGACGGTCGAACCGCACCAGATGCGCAAGGATGGCGGCGCATCGCGGTAGCCGTTGAAGTCGAAGCCGACGTTACGCTCTTCGAGCAGCTTGACGATCTTCTTGGGCACGCCCGCCTTGTCGTCGTCCGAGAGGCTGTCGTACCAGTCGCCCTGGAACACCATGCAGACGCCGGTATTGGTCTGCTGCGCGGGATCGGACGCCATGTTGCGCAGCCACGGGGTGGCCTCGATCCAGTCCTTGACGATGGCCGCATTGGCATTGGCGCGCTCGACCAGCGCCTTGCGCCCGCCGATCGACTTGGCCCATTCCAGCGCGGCGATGTAATCCTCGGTCGCCAGCATCGAGGGGGTGTTGATCGTCTCGCCGGCGAAGATGCCGAGATTGATCTTGTTGCCCTTCTTCATGCGGAACAGCTTGGGCAGCGGCCAGGCCGGATCATAGCTTTCGATCCGCTCGACCGCCTTGGGGCTCAGGATCAGCATCCCGTGCTGGGCTTCGCTGCCCATCACCTTCTGCCACGAATAGGTGGTGGCATCGAGCTTCGACCAGTCCATCTCCTGCGCGAAGATCGCGCTGGTGGCGTCGTTGATCGTGATGCCCTCGCGGCCCGGCTCGAGCCAGTCGGTATTGGGGATCATCGCGCCGCTGGTGGTGCCATTCCAGGTAAACACCACGTCGTTGCGCTGCGGGATGGTGGTGAGATCGGGGATCTCTCCGTAATCGGCGGTCAGCACCTGCAGGTTGGGCAGCTTGAGCTGCTTCACCGCATCCTGGATCCAGATATTGCCGAAGCTCTCCCACGCAGCGACCGTCACCGGGCGCGCGGGATCGAGCATCGACCACATGGCGGCTTCGATCGCGCCGGTGTCCGATGCAGGCATGATGCCGATCAGGTAATCATCGGGGATGCCGAGCAGTTCGCGGCTGAGGTCGATGGCGTATTTGAGCCGCGCCTTGCCCAGCGCCGAACGGTGCGAACGGCCAAGCGATTCGGTTTTGAGTTTGTCCAGCGACCAGCCGGGGAATTTTGCCGTGGGACCCGAGGAAAAGAACGGGCGTTCAGGCTTTAGCGTCGGCTCGTGCTGGAGCCCGCGGGTGTACTCAGTCATGTATTCTCTCCTTGCAGAGAGCTCGCGCGGCGTTGGGACCGCGTGGCCCGCTGGCCGCTCTAGTGTGGGCGCGTGACAAGTCAATGAATGATTCCGGTCAATCCACCGGTTGCGCCGCAAAGCATAGCCTCTCGCCAATTGCGTCCGGCTAACCTAAACGGGCGCTTCCATGCAGATTTCCGATCTTCGCATTGCCCTGTTCAGCGGCAACTACAACTACACCCGCGACGGGGCCAATCAGGCGCTGAACCGCCTGGTCGGCTCGCTGCTGGCCAAAGGCGCGAAGGTGCGCGTCTATTCGCCCAAGGTCGCCAATCCCGATTTCGAGGCCACAGGCGATCTGGTCGGCCTGCCCAATGTGCCGATGCCGGTGAAGGGCCGCGGCGAGTATCGCCTGCCCACCGGAATTGGCGCAGCGGTGAAGCGCGATCTGGAAGCCTTCCAGCCCAATATCGTTCACGTCTCCTCGCCCGATCCCTCGGGCCATGCGGCGTTGCGGTGGGCGCAGGATCATAACATTCCGGTGCTCGCCTCGGTCCACACCCGGTTCGAAACCTATCCGCGCTATTACAACATGGCCTTCCTCGAACCGCTGATCATCCGCCTGCTGCGGCGCTTCTACACCCGCTGCGACGCGCTGGTCGCCCCGTCGCAGAGCATGATCGACGAGCTGCTGGCGATGGAGATGCACGCCGATATCGGGCTGTGGAGCCGCGGAGTGGATCGCACGATCTTCTCCTCCGCGCGCCGCGATCCCGAATGGCGGCGCTCGCTCGGGCTGGCCGAGACGGACGTCGCCATCGTGTTCCTCGGGCGGCTGGTGATGGAGAAAGGCCTCGACGTGTTCGCCGAGACGATCGTCCAGCTGCGCGCGCGCGGCGTGCCGCACAAGGTGCTGGTGATCGGCGACGGCCCGGCGCGCGGCTGGTTCGGAGCCAATCTGCCCGGCGCGATCTTTGCCGGGTTCAAGACCGGCGAGGCGCTCGGGCAGGCGCTCGCCAGCGGCGACATCTTCTTCAACCCCAGCGTCACCGAGACCTTCGGCAATGTCACCCTCGAAGCCATGGCGAGCGGGTTGCCCGTGGTCGCCGCGGGCGCGACCGGGAGCGCCAGCCTTGTTGCCGAGGGTGTGACCGGGCGGCTGGTGGTGCCGACCAGCAAGGAGGCCGACGCCATCGCCTTTGCCGAGGCGCTCGCCCCCTATTGCGTCGATCCCGCGCTGCGCGCGGCGCATGGCGCGGCGGGCGAGACGCGGGCGTGCGACTATAGCTGGGAAGCGATCAACGCGGTGGTGGCCGACACCTATGTCCGGCTGGTCGAAGCGCGGCGGTCGGCGCCGTCGGCCGACGCAGCCCGAGCCGCGTGACGGAGCGCTAACGCAGCACGCCAGCCTTGATCATGCTGCGGGTGTAGGCGAGCAGGAACAGCGTCACCACCCAGATCGCGGCATCGAGCCCGGGCGACTTCATATCCGCCGGAACCTCGATCAGCGCATAGTTGTAAATGGTGGTGCCGATCAGCCCGATGGTCGCGACAACCATCGCCGGGAAAGCCAGCCGCGAGCGCAGCAGCAGCAGCAACGATCCCGCAAGCGCCCCCCATACGCCCAGCGCCCAGAACGCGGTCGCGCCAGACGGATAGCTTTCCATGAAGGCAATTTGCGCAGGCGTCATGCCCATATCAGCGAGTTTGCCGAGCACCGTCATCACGTAACTCAGCACGCCCATGGCGTTGAACAGCAGAGTGAGAATGCCGATCAGCCAGAGATGCCACGGCGTCTTGGCACGCGGGTTCAGGATGCTACTCACGGGACGGTCCTCCCCATCCGATGCGACCCGGACGGGGAGGAAATACGCCTTTAGCGCAAGCGCTGCAATCGTGAAGGCTTAGAGCCGCTCGATGCGCTTGGCCATTTCGTCGATCATGTCGACGATCTCGTTGATGGTGCGCTCGTCGAGCTTGCCCGCACGGGCGCGGTTCTTGAGCACAGAGCCAAGATTGCCCATCGCGCGGAACACATCATGCGAGCGGACCGTGGAGGTGCGTTCGCCGTGCCGGCCAAGGCGGCGCATCAGGGCCTCGACCTCGTCCTTGCGGGTGGCGAGTTCGGCGCGGCCCTGGTCGGTCGCGGCAAAGGGCTTCTTGGCCCCTTCCGCCTCGGCCTCGGCGATCGCGCCTTCATCCTCGAGCAGTTGCAGCGTCGGGTAGACCGCGCCGGGGCTGGGCGCATAGGCGCCGCCGGTCATTTCCTCGATCGCCTTGATCAGCTCGTAACCGTGGCGGGGATCCTCGTCGATCAGCGCCAGGAGCGCGAGGCGCAATTCGCCCTGGCCGAACATCCGCCCGCGGCGACCACGGCGACCGGGTCCGCGAAATTCGTCGCCGCCCTCGCCCTTGAGTTCCTCGGCATCCTCGCCGCCGAACGGGCCGTCTTCGGCAAAGCGCCCGCGCATCTTCCAGCCCGGGCCGCCGAAGTTGACATTGCCGTTCATCGCCATCGTCGCCATCGCCTCGGCCAGCTTGTCCCAGCCGTTGCCGCGACCATATCTATTCCAGCTCATCGCACTTCCTCCATGGGTTGTGATACATCCAAGATATATCTTAGACCTATCTTCGCAAGGGGTGAGCGCCGGGAAGTTTCCCTTTTCCGCCGGCAGGCCTATCACGCCCGATGAATGACTGATCTGTTCGGACAAGATGCATCCCCGCCCCCGCCCGGCGCGCCCACCGCTGACGCGCCGCTGGCCGACCGGTTGCGCCCGGCCTCGCTAGGGGAGGTCGTCGGGCAGGAACATCTGACCGGCCCCGAGGGCGCGATCGGGCGGATGGTGGCGGCGGGCAAGCTGGCGAGCATGATCCTGTGGGGGCCGCCCGGCACCGGCAAGACCAGCATCGCCCGCCTGCTCGCCGACGCTGTGGGGATGCGCTACGTCGCGATCAGCGCGGTGTTCTCGGGCGTGGCGGACTTGAAGAAAGCCTTTGCCGAGGCCGAGAAAATGGCCGGCGCGGGCCGCAAGACGCTGCTGTTCGTGGACGAGATCCATCGTTTCAACCGCGCCCAGCAGGACGGCTTCCTCCCCTATGTCGAGCGCGGGGTGGTGACGCTGGTGGGCGCGACCACCGAGAACCCGAGCTTTGCCTTGAACGCCGCACTGCTCTCCCGCGCGCAGGTGCTGGTGCTCAACCGCTTGGACGAAACGGCGCTCGCGGAATTGCTGGCGAAGGCGGAAAGCCTCGAAGGCCCCCTCCCCCTCACCTCCGAAGCCCGCGATGCGCTGATCGCGCAGGCCGATGGAGACGGGCGGTTTCTGCTGGGTCAGGCCGAAACGCTCTATGCCGCAGGGCTGACCGAACTGCTCGATCCGGCAGCACTCGGCACCTTCCTGCAACGCCGCGTCGCCGTCTACGACAAAGACCGCGACGGGCACTACAACCTCATCTCCGCGCTGCACAAGGCGGTGCGCGGTTCTGATCCTCAGGCCGCATTATATTACCTCGCGCGGATGCTGACCGCGGGCGAGGAGCCACTGTTCCTTGCCCGGCGGCTGGTGCGCATGGCGGTGGAGGACATCGGCCTCGCCGATCCCCACGCGCTCCCGCAATGCATGGCCGCGATGGAGGCCTATCGCTTCCTCGGCAGTCCCGAAGGCGAACTCGCGCTGGCGCAGGCCTGCCTTTACCTCGCCACCGCGCCCAAATCGAACGCGGTCTATCTGGCGCAGAAAGCCGCGTGGAAATCCGCGAAAGAGACCGGCAGCCTGATGCCGCCGATGAATATCGTCAACCCGGCGACGGGCCTGATGGAGAGCCTCGGCTACGGCAAGGGCTACACCTATGATCACGACACGCCCGAGGGCTTTTCGGGCGACAATTACTGGCCGCAAGAGATGGCGCCCGAGCAGTTCTACACCCCGGTGGAGCGCGGGTTCGAGCGCGAGGTGAAGAAGCGCCTCGAATACTGGAACAAGCTGCGAAGCGAGCGGGGGTGAGCGAAATGTTGGACAGCTGGGAAGCGGCACGCGATTTCGCGCTGACGCTGGCAGGGACGCAGTTGTCGACCAGCTATGGCCAGCCCGCAGTCAAAGTGGCCGCCAATGGCCACACCTTTCTCAGCACAGGGCGCGAGAGTGACACCGCGTTTGTGCTGCATATCGATCTTGGCACGGTCGAAATGCTCAAGGAAACCGAACCTGCAACCTATTGGCAGACCGCGCATTATGAAGGCTATCCTGCGGTGCTGGTGGGCTATGCCAGCGGCGATCCGGCGCGGGTGCGCGATGTGATCCGGCAAGCGTACCATCAGGCGGCCGCGATGAAGCCGGTCGCCAAACGGAAGCAATGAGCGGGCGGTTTTCCCACTTCCTCGCGGTCGACTGGTCGGGCGCGAAGGGCACGCGGCAAAAGGGGATCGCGTTGGCGATGGCGCGTGCCGAGGGCGGCGCTCCGGTGCTGCTGCCTGCGCCCGAACCCAAAGGCTGGGCGCGCAGTGAGGTGCTGGCTGTGCTGCGCGATCTGCCGGGAGCAACGCTGGTCGGGCTTGATCTCGGGATCGGCCTGCCTCACGCCGATGCGGGGGCGTTCTTCCCCGGGTGGGACGCCTCGCCCAAGGATGCGCGCGGGCTTTGGGCGCTCATCGACGGGTTATGCGCAGGTCATCCGCACCTTGAGGCAGGCGGTTTCGTCACCCATCCCGAGGCCTCGCGCTATTTCCGTCACGGCAAGGACGCGACCGGTGACCGCTTCCTGCTGCCCGGAGCCGCCACGCGCGAGGGCCGCTTCCGCGTGGCCGAGACGGCCCAGCGTGCGCAAGGCGTGCGGCCGGTGAGCAATTTCAACCTCGTCGGCGCAGCGCAGGTCGGCAAGTCGAGCCTGACCGGGATGCGGATGCTCAACCGCTTGGGCGGCAAGGTGCCGGTGTGGCCGGTCGATCCCTTGCCCGACCAAGGCTCGGTGGTGACCGAAATCTACACCTCGGTCGCCGCTCGGCTCGGCGGGGTGACGGGGGCTGCCACCAAGGTGCGGACTTATGAGGCGCTGAATGATGTGCTGGACGCACTCGCCTCGCCGCCGGTTGCAGGCAGCGGGGCGATCGACGATCATTCCTCCGACGCGCTGCTCACCGCCGCATGGCTCCGGCACGTCCATAGCCAGCGCGACCTGTGGCATCCCCCCGCCCTCACCCCCGATGTCGCCCGCACCGAGGGGTGGACTTTCGGCGCGTTCTGAGATTATGGCGCAGGCGGAAAGCCGGCTTAGCTCAGTTGGTAGAGCACCTGATTTGTAATCAGGGGGTCAGGGGTTCGAGCCCTCTAGCCGGCACCATATTTTTCAATGACTAAGGCTTGTTTCTAGTGTAAATTGAGCGAAGCTCGGCCCGATAGGTTTCACATAGGTTTCACCGTCACGGCGACGGAAGGAACGCCTAACCGTCTGACTACCAAGTCAAGTGAACGGCGACTGCTTCTTTTCGAATCAACACGCCCACCCCCATCGAAACTCTGAACAGCAACACCCCTACCCCGGAGGCACCCCCCATTTCCATCAGATGGGACCCACGCTTCCTCTATGCATACGATTGTGCGCGCTTGATGGCGTGGTTTGCACACATAGGGATTGAGGCTCGGAGAGCCGGCTTTCGGGGTGTGGAATGTCACGCAGGCGACTTGAGGTCGTCGCCCGATTTCCCCACGGTTTCGGGAAGTACAAGCCATATCCATGCGGCAGCCAGGAAGCTGACCGAAGCGAGCGACATGACCGGCCCAAGCCCAACCGCCTCAGCCAGCGGTGCGGTGATAAGCGGCGCGGTCATGCTGATCACCCGGCCCCAATTGTAGATCGAGGCTGCAGTTGATCGCAGGTGCGGCGGGTAAAGCTCGGACAGCCAAGGTCCCCAGATTGCCGATGCGCTGAGCATCACGCCATAGATGAAACCGACCAGTTCCAGCAGCCCTAGCGACAGCGGAACAAACAGATAGACCGGAATGATGGCGGCGGCGATCATGAACCCGGCTGCGCCGCTCCTGCGTCCCAGCCGGTCGCTGATCCAGCCCCATAACAGCCCGCCCAGCGCCGCACCGATGAATTGCCAGCCCAGCACATCGCCGATCACCGTGTCCGGGATCCCCCGCTCGGTTCTGAGGTAGGTGCTCGCCCAGCCGGTGAAGGCCTGGTAGGCAAAGAAGTTGAGGCCCGACATGGTTGCCAGAAGCAACGTCTGCCGTGCGACACTAGGGCGAAACAGTTCGGCAATCGGCAGCTTTGAGGCCGCGGTCGTGCTTCCGCCCACCGGGCCGCCAAAGGGCACCAGCTTGCGGTCGTCCGGCACCAGCAGAAAGGCAAAGACCGCCAGCACCACCGGCACCGCCCCTGCCCATAGCAGCACCTTCCAGTCGGCTCCCGCACGAAAGGCAGCGGCCGACAGGAACCCCAGCGCCGAAACCGCGACATTGTAAGTGCCAAGCACAAAGCCTGCGATTAGCCCGCGCACGCTTGCCGGAAACAGCCCGGAATAGATGCCGACCGCGATTGGATACATCGCCCCCATGAAGAAGCCCATCAGCACCCGCTGGCCGACAAGCGCGGCGTAGTCCGCCACCACCAGCCCGGACAAAAGCATCCCGCCATAGCCGATCATGGTGATCACCAGGGCGTTGCGCCGCCCGATCTTGTCGGCAACCTGCCCCATCACCACCGCGCCAAGAATCGCGCCCACGGCCTGGACCGTGTAGAGCGAGCCTGATTGGGTGAGGGTCAGGCCGAGATCGTCCTTGATGTAGGGCCGCAGGATATCGACCGTGTTCCACGACCAGGCGTAGAAGAAGTAGCCGATCAGCAGAAATATGAGTGCGGCAATCCGGCGCGATTGACTAATATCTTCAGCGCGTTGCATGAATGCCCCCCGTGTGCCAGCCGCTCAGGTCGCAAACCCGGCCGCGCGGGCGAGGCTGGCTGCCCCTTCGCGCAGAAAGCCGTGATCCGATCCCAACAGGAACAAGCTTGCGCCTTGCGCCTGCCAGTGCTGCACATCGGCATGCCGGGGCGTAAACATCCCGCAAGCGCGGTTTGCGGCGCGGCAGGCGGCGAGGATGCGTTCCACCGCTGCGATCACCTTGGGATCGTCGGGCGATGAGCATCCCAGCGCGATGGTGAGGTCGATCCGGCCGATGAACAGCGCGTCGATGCCGGGGACGGCAGCAATGGCGTCGATGTTATCGAGGGCTTCGAGATCCTCGATCTGGGCGATCACGACGCTGGTTACCGCGCTGGCGGTGAGATGTTCGGGGATGGGCTTTGTGCCATATCCTGCCGCCCGGCTCGATCCGGCATAGCCGCGCCGGGCGGGGCCGCCGCCCGGGCCGTAATGGACGCTGGCCGCCACCGCCTCGGCCTCGGCGGCAGAGCGAATGTGCGGCACCAGCACGCCATCCGCCCCGCAATCGAGTGCGTTGAGGATTTCATGCGCCGCTGACGATGCGGGGCGTACCAGCACCGGCATTCCTCCGGCGCGCGCGGCCATGATGCAAGCATCGAGATCGCGGCGGTCGAATGGCGCGTGTTCGCCATCAAGGCACAAGCAATCAAGCCCGGTCCCCGCTAGCACTTCGACCACGTGGGGATGAGGCGTCTTGACGAAGGTGCCGAGCAAGGGCACGCCACTGGCGAGACGGGTCTTGAAGTCGCTCACGCCGCCACACCGCGCCAAAGGCGTTCGCTGGCCAGCGCCGCGCCCTCGGCCAGGGTCTTGAGCTTGGCCCAGACGATGCTGGGATCGACCACGCCGAAGCCCGCGAAGGTCGAAAAGCCGCAGTCGGTGCCCGCGATCACCCGCTCGCGCCCGATAATGCCAGCATAGCGCTCGATCCGTTCAGCCACGACGCGGGGGTGTTCGATGAAGTTGGTGGTGCTGTCGATCACGCCCGGAATCAGGACCTTGTCGTCGGGGATGATGGCCGCCATTTCGGCGAAATAGGTCCAGTCCGCCTGGTGGCGCGGGTTGCTGGTCTCGAATAGCAGGCCTGCGGGCTTGGCCGTCATCAGCGTCGGCAGGATCACGCCCATCTCGACATCGCAGCAATGCGGGCCTTCGTAATTGCCCCAGCACACATGCATTCGCACGCGGTCTGCCGGGACATTGCGCAGGGCATGGTTCAAGGCCTCCACATGCCCGCCGATGAGGCGCAGATAATCCGCGTCGCTGCGGTCCTTGTACATCATGTGCCGGCCCAACCCGAGGTCGGGGCTGTCGAGTTGCAGGATGAGGCCCGCCGCGACAATCGCCTCGTATTCCGGCCGCATCGCTTCGGCGAGGGCTTCGAGATAGGCGTCCTGCGAAGGGTAGAACTCGTTGGGCTGGAACAGCGCTATCACCCCCGGCGAGGCGCTGTTCATGAAGCCGCCTGCGGGCCGGTGCCGCGCCACCGCAGCGGCCATGTGGGCAAGGTCAGCTTCCAGCGGCGCCATCGACTTTACTTCGATGGGCCCGATGCACTTCGGACGCCTGTAGGTCGGAGTGCCGCCGCCCTTGGCCTGCCGTTCAAGGAAGCTCGGGAACATTTCGAGGTCCGCAGGGGGCGTGCGCGGGCTGTCACCATCAAAGCCGGTGATGCGATCCTTGATATAGGTCGCATAGCTGATCTTCGACATTTCCCCGTCCGAGACGAGATCGATGCCGACCTCGACCTGCAGCCGCACCACCTCGTCCACCGCTGCGCCGATCACCGCATCGAACTGCGCCTGATTGATGGCCTCGCCGCGTTCCTGCGCGAAGACGAGGTCGGTGACGTCCGCGGATCGCGGGAGCGATCCGACATGCGTGGTCAGGATGCGGTCGGACATGGCGATTTGCGTTCCTCTCTCTGGTCTGCGCCCGGCACGGCGAGCCACGCGGCAAGTTTTTCGGCGAGGGCCAGGGGCGCTTCGAGCGGGACCATGTGGCCGGCCGGTTCGATGAAAAGCCGGGAGTGCGCCAGCAGACCATGCCAGCGGCGGTGCCATTCGGGCGGGCAGAGCGCGTCTTCGCTGCCGCCCATCAGGAACACCGGACAGGTGATCTGGGAAAGGGCGCTGACCCGATCAACGCGCAGCCGCAGCGCCTCGCTTTGACGGATGAACACATCGGCTCCCATCGTCATCCCCATGTCCCGCAGCAGCGCCAGCAGGTCGGCGTTCCCGCGGCTGGCGACGGCGAGGTAGTTGGGCTTGAGTTCCTGGGTGAGCACGCGTTCAAGCCCGCCGCTGCGCACTTCGGCCTGCTGCACCGGGCGATGGGCCGCGCGTTCGGGAAGGTCTGCGGTGGCGTTATAGCCGATCAGGCCCAGCGCAGCGATGCGTTCAGGCGCTTGCACCGCCATCTCGACGGCGATGATCGCGCCCATGGAAAAGCCGATCGGAATGAGCGGGCCGGTGATGGAGGCCAAAGCGCGGTCGGCCATGGCGGCGATGCTGGTATCCTGTGTGGTATCGGCATCCGCCGCCGCGCACCCTGTGGCGTTCTCAAGGGCCGCGCGGATCGCACCGTCTGCACCGTCCCACAGCCGCGCATCGCACATATTGCCGGGGATCAACAGCGGAAGGGATGCGGCGCTCATCCCATCCGCGCCGAACGGCCGGGCAGGAACTCGCCGCCGAACAACCGCTGTTCTGGGATCATGCCGGGCTGTTCGATACGCTCGATCAGCATATCGACCGCCGCCTGTGCCATGCGTTGCACTGGCTGACGCACGGTGGTGAGCTGGTAGCCGCCCCAGGTCGCCGGGCCGACGCCGTCAAAGCCGACGATCGAAAGTTGTTCGGGGACACAAAGATCATAGGCCCCGCGCGCGCAATCGATCGCGCCCAGCGCCATCGCGTCATTGGTCGCGATCACCGCGTCGAGCTTGCCGCCCGCGGCCTCCATCAGCGCGTGCAACCCCGCCTCGCCCGAGCGGTAATCGAACCCGCCGCGATAGACGAACGGCTCGATCCCCGCCGCCGCCAGATGCCGCCGCGCGGAATCGAGACGTTCTTCGCCGACATAGCTGTCTTCCGGCCCAGCGATGATCCCGAACCGCTGGTGGCCGGCGGCAAGCAAGCCCTTAATCAGCTCGCGGGTGCCCGCCGCGCTGTCGCAGGCTACGCTTGCGGCAGGCTCTGCATCGCCGACACGATTGTAGAGGATAATGGGAATCCCGCGGTCGTTGAACTGGCGGATCTGGTCGTCCTTAAGCCGCGCGGCGATGATCGCGCCATCGACGCGGTAGGGCCAGATCAGGCCGAGCATGTCGTCGATCTCGGATTCGGACGCGAGGCTGAACAGCAGCACCCGGTGCCCCTGGGCGGACAGGCGCTGGGTCAGCTCGGCCAGCATTTCGGGGTAATAGAGATTGGTGAGGTTCGAGATCACCACTGCCACCAGATTTGTGCGCTTCGTAATCAGGCCGCGCGCGAAGGCATTGGGCTGGTAGCCCAGCTGCTTGGCTGCGCGCATGATCTTCTCGCGGGTCTTGGGCGCGATGGAAGCACCCTTGCGGAAGGCGCGGCTGACGGCTGACTGCGATACTCCGGCCAGCTCGGCGACATCATAGGATGTCGCGCCCGAGCCGCCCGGCATCGCCTCAGACAGCTTCTTCTTTGGCATATCGTCTCACCCGGATGTCGGCCTGCTCTTTGTGCCCGGCAAAGCCTTCGATGGCGCACAGGCGCGAACAATATTCCCCCACCATCGCGCTCGCCGCGTCGGTCAGCACCCGTTGATAGGTACACGTCTTGATGAACTTGCCAACCCACAGCCCCCCGGTGAAGCGGGCATTGCCGCGCGTGGGCAGGGTGTGGTTGGTGCCGATCACCTTGTCGCCGTAGGACACATTGGTGCGTTCGCCGAGGAACAGGGCTCCGTAATTGGTCATGTGTTCGAGGAAGTAATCGGGATCGCGGGTCATTACCTGCACGTGTTCCGACGCGATCTGATCCGCGATTTCGACCATCTCCTCGTAGCTGTCGGCCACGATCACCTGCCCGTAATCAGCCCATGCCTTTGCAGCGATGGGGGCGGTGGGGAGGATTGTCAGCTGCCGCTCGATCTCGGCCATGGTTTCGCGGGCGAGGGTTTCGGAATTGGTGAGCAGCACGGCCGGAGAATTGGGGCCGTGTTCGGCCTGCCCCAACAGGTCAGCCGCGCACAATTCGCCATCGACGGTGTCATCGGCGATCACCAGCGTCTCGGTCGGGCCGGCGAGGAGATCGATCCCGATCTTGCCGAACAGCTGGCGTTTGGCCTCGGCGACATAGGCGTTGCCGGGGCCGACGATCATGTCGACAGGGGGGATTGTCTCGGTGCCGAGCGCCATCGCGGCGACCGCCTGCACCCCGCCGACGCAATAGATCTCGTCCGCGCCGGCCATGTGCATCGCCACGACAATCGCGGGATTGGGCTTGCCCTGATAGGGCGGGGCGACCGAGACGATGCGCTTCACGCCAGCGACCTTGGCTGTGACGACGCTCATATGCGCCGATGCGACCAGAGGATATTTGCCGCCGGGGACGTAACAGCCGACCGAATTGACGGGGATGTTGCGGTGGCCGAGCACCACGCCGGGCAGCGTCTCGACCTCGACATCTTTCAGGGCATCGCGCTGGATCTGCGCGAAATTGCGCACCTGCGTCTGGGCAAAGCGGATGTCTTCGATGGTCTGCGGGGCAAGCTCGGCATAGGCAGCCTCGATATCGGCCTCGGACAGGCGGAAGTCGGCGGGGTTCCAGCTGTCGAACTTGCCGGACCAGTCGCGCATCGCCGCATCGCCGCGTGCCTTGATGTCGGCGACGATCGTTTCGACCGTGGCGCGAACCTGCGCATCGGCTTCGGCGGCGGCATCCTCGGTGATGCCGGTCTTGAGGTAGCGTGCCACGTCGAATCTCTCCCGCAGGCGAGCGGCGCACGGAGCGGCTCGCGAATGAGGCGAACCTATGCATGTGTGACTTCGGATGCAATACGAATCGTGAACTGCCTCTCTGCATTTTTCGGTAAAAAGACCCAGTTCACATGGCATTTCTGCAACATTCGGCAATTGATGTACGTCAACTTCCTCGGCAGAGCACGATTAGGGTTGCATCCGAAGTCAAAAATGGCATTTCTGTCATTTGCCAACGCAATCTGAGGGGAAATCACATGGCCGGTCACATCAAATCTGCTTTCGCCGTCGGCGTCAGCATCATAGCGATGGGGGTCGCGCTGCCGGCTCATGCGCAAGACAGCGCGCCGGATTCTCGCGACGCTGCCGACAAGGGTGGCATCAACGAAATCATCGTCACCTCGCAGCGCCGTGAGGAAAACCTGCAGGATGTGCCGATCTCGGTGTCGGCCTTCAATGCGGAACAAATCCTTGCCCGCGGGACATTCGATATCGGGCGGCTTGAGGGGTTTGTGCCGGGCTTCACCTTCGGCCGTTCGGGCTCGGATGCCCGTCCGGCGATCCGCGGGGTGCGCACCGAAAATGTCGGCGTCAATGGCGACACGACGATCGGCTTTTTCGTCGATGGCATCTACCAGTCGCGCGCCAGCCAGGCGACCACCGGCTTTGTCGATATCGAACGGGTCGAGGTTCAGCGCGGGCCCCAGGGCACGCTCTATGGCCGTAACACCTTCGGCGGCAATATCGAGATCCGCTCCGCGCGCCCTAAGCTTGGCGATCTGCTCGCCGGGGCCGACATTCACGTTGGCGAGTTCGGGCGGTTCCGTACCGATGCCTTCGTGAACGTGCCGCTGGGCGATACGCTGGCGGTGCGCGTTGCCGGATCCTACGAAACCTCCGATGGCTGGGTCGAGAACGTCAATCCGCTCGGCAACAATCTGTTCGACGACAACAGCCGTTACCTTCGCGCCGGGATTCAGTGGGAGCCGAACGACGATTTCTCGGCCTATCTCAAGTTCGACTATTCGACCCGCAAGGGTGCAGGCGGCTCGGCCTTCGGGTACAAGATCATTGGCACCTATTTCGACGTCGGTTCGCGCCAGCAGCTCTACAACGCGACCCCTGTGACCACGCTCAACACCCGTCCTGGCAACCGCGACGCGGTCAACGATGCGCTGCCGGGCGGCACAGCGACGAGTGATCTGGGCGTTCCGATCGTCGCGCCGGGCGATGGCTACACCATCGACACTGATCAGCCGACCATCCTCGATCTCGAGAACATCGCCTTCACTGCCGACCTCGCCTACGACTTCGGCGGGGTGAAGCTGCGCTCGATTACCGGCTACACCGATTTCGGCGCGGTGCGCACCTCGGACACGGATTTCTCCGGCAACCAGATCGGGATCGATTTCCAGGACACCCGGGCAGAAACCTTCAGCCAGGAAATCCAGCTGCTGTCCAGCGACGCCACCAGCCGCCTCGACTGGGTGGTGGGGGCCTATTATTTCAAGGACGACCTGACCGGCATCTTCATCAACCAGCAGCTGCCGCGGATCATCCGCAACGTCACTCCCAACCTCAACCTCGCCCAGAACGGCGGGGGCTTCTATGACCAGCAGCGCGCCTCTACCGAAAGCATCGCCTTCTACGGGCAGGCGAGCTACGAAGTTGCTGACAATCTGCGCCTGACCGCCGGGCTGCGCTGGACCGAAGACACCAAGGACTTCGCCTTCGCCAATGCGAACGCCGTGCTGCCCACAGCCGGCACGCCGCCGGTGCCGCAGGGTACGGCGATCACGCTGGCAACCGGGCCGATCCCCGACAGCGCTTTCGGAGTGCAGGGCGCGGCCACCAATTGCACCTTCACCACCTTCCCCCCGCCGCGTCCGGGCTTCCAGTGCCTTGCGGCCAACACCACGGTGCTGACCGGCGCGACCTATGACACTGCCAAGTTCCGCAAGGCGACCTGGCGGCTCGCGGTCGATTATGATCTGACCCCGGACAACCTGCTCTATGCCAGCGTCTCGACGGGCTTCCGTTCGGGCGGGTTCAATTCGGGGCAAGGGCCTGCGGCCCTGCAGCCGACCTTCGATCCCGAAGAGGTGACGGCCTATGAAATCGGGTCGAAGAACCGCTTCCTCGATAACACCCTTCAGCTGAACCTTGCAGCATTCTACAACCGCTTCAGCGGCTTGCAGGAACAGCGGCAGGTGCCGCAGGGTGCGACCACGCTTTCGATCATCGAAAACAGCGCCCGCGCCCGGGCCTATGGGGCCGAGGCCGAGCTGCTCTGGCGTCCGGCGCCGGGGTTCGAGATCGGGACGAACGTGGCCTATCTCAATGCCCGTTACTCCGAATATGACCAGGTGCCCGCGCCCTTCGGCACAAGCATTCTCGTTAATGACCCGGCGCAGCTGACGCCTACGGTCGTGAACGGGGTGACCATCGCGCCTGCCGGGCAGCGCCGGGTGTTCGCGCCGGGCTATGATTGCGCTCTGATCCCGGGCACCGGCGGCACCGGCCAGCCCGCGGCAGCCTTCGGCTGCGATATCAGCGGCAATGCGATCCCGCACTCGCCCGACTGGACCGGCGCGGTCTTTGCGAGCTACGAGATCGATCTCGGCAGTCTCGGCAGCCTGACGCCGTTTGCGATCATGAACTTCTCGTCGAGCTTCTTTGGCCAGCCGTTCAATTCGGTGCTGGAGCGGCAGGAATCCTTCCAGAAGGTCGACCTGCGCCTGACCTGGGCCTACAACGAGAAAATCTCGGTACAGGCCTTCGTCAACAACGTCACCGACGAACAGACGCTCACCCGCTTCGTTTGGGGCGGCGGCGCGGCGCTTCAGGCAAGCTATGCCGCGCCGCGCCAATGGGGCGCGATCCTGAGCCTACGGTTCTGATCAAGAGCCCGCTTTTCAGGGTCGCAAGTAGGGGCGGGGTCATTCCCGCCCTTTTTTGTGTCCGCTGACGATTAGGCGGGCGCGCTGCCGGAAATCTGGCGCAGCACGGCGATATCGTCCCAGATGGTGACCTCCTCGCGCACGCGGCCACCGATCATCCGGAAGTGGCTCACCCCCATGATCAACAGCGGCGCGCCCGTCGGAGCGCCATAGCGCCCCTCGCCCTCGTGCCAGCCGGCCAGTGACCAGCGCACCGCGACATCGCGCGCTTCGCCGAGATAGGGCAACTCGGCAATGTGTTCGATCCTCAGCCGCGCGCGCGGGCCGAAGGCGGCGCGAATGGGGCTGCGCCATTCGGCGAGTTGGTCGGGGCCGTAAAGAAAGCGCCCGCCCGGAACCCAGGCGGCCAGCCGGAAGTCCGATAGTACCCGAGCCCGATCGTCATCGCTGTCTTGCCAAGTGGCCCGCAGCAGATCGACCGCAACCTGCGCCGCTTCTGTCTGCGGCGCGGCATCGGTCGCAGCGAGCGCTTCGGCATGATAAGGTGCCAGCACTGCCACCAGCGAACGCCCCCGCGCCGCATCCGCCGCCGCCTGCCGAGCGGCCACCGCCTGCGGATCAAAGCCGAGCTGCTCCACCAGCGCCAGATTGTCGCGCACCAGCCATTCCTCGACCACGCGGTTATCGCGGCACAGGCAATCAGCTATGGTGCGCACCAGTACCCGCTTGCCCGTGGCAGGGCCAAAGTCGCTATCCCCGAGATTGGTCATCTTCGACGTGATGAGATGCGATGACAGGAAGCTGCCGTCCCCCTCGTCCGACCAGATGACATTGTCGCCGTCCAGCCGCCGATCGGGAAAGGCGGCGAGTGTTGCCCAGGTATTGTCCACCACGGTCTGCGCGCCGGTGATCGGACCGGTCAGCGTGTGGATCGCGCAGTCTTCCGAATACCACCTGAGGCACAGATCAACCTCGCGGCCGTGCCAGATGCGTTCGGTGATGCGGATGATGTAGTGCGGGAAATCGACGAATTCGGGGTCGAAACCGGGCATCGCCATACGCCGTTCGGGGCCGGGAGCCATCATCTCGGTTATGTCGGTGGTGGCAACGCGCATCACGGGCGGCGGCATGGCAATTCCCCAGTTATTGTGCTGTCCACCCGCCGTCGATGACGAGGCTATGGCCCGTGATCATCGCTGCTGCGGGCGAGGCGATATAGACGACGGCGGCAGCGATATGTTCCGGCGTCGCGAGTGCGCCCAGCGGGATCATCCGATCAACGAAGGCGGCAAAGGCCGGATCGGCGAACATGCCGTCGGTCAAGGGCGTCTTGACGAAGGTTGGCGCGATGCAATTGACCCGGATACCGGCGGGCGCAAGTTCGACCGCCATTGCCTTGGACAGCCCCTCCAGCGCGTGCTTGGTCATGCAATACACGGTGCGGTTCGGCGATCCGACATGACCCATCTGGCTGGTCATGTGAACGATGCTCGCTCCTCGTTCCATCCGCCGTGCTGCCGCCCGTGCGATCCGAAAGGCGGAACGGACATTGAGATCCAGCATCAGGTCGAGCGCTTCGTCGGTCACTTGCGCAAAGGGCTGCGGGCGGTTGGTGCCGGCATTGTTGACCAGCAGATCGAACGCCGGTGCCGCGTCGATGCGGGCAAGCACCTCTTCGCCAGTCACGTCATAGGGCCACGGATCAAACGCGGCGCCAAGCTCCGCGCTGAGACTGCCGAGTTCGTTGGAGGCCCGCGCAATGCCGGTCACCAGAGCGCCCTCGGCAACGAGCGCGTGGCAGATCGCGCGCCCGATCCCCTTGCTCGCCCCGGTTACCAGCGCGCGCTTCCCTTCGAGCACCCCGACCATGGTTCAGGCCATTTGGGGGACGGGGAGCGCGTCGCCGCCGCGCACCTGCACCATCCGCGCCGCAGTGCTGCCGTGGTTGGCAAGCGAGCGCGCTGCGCCTTGCGGCACGGTGATGGTATCGCCTGCGCTGCAAGCGGCTGTGAAGCCGTCGATTGTAACGGTAACATCGCCGTCCTGAACGAACCACACATCCGGCACCGCCAGCCGGTGCGGGGCAATCGCGGCCGCGGGGCCGAGCGTAACTTCGCAGACGGTGAAGCCATGAGGCCAGTCGATCGGTGCAGCCCCTATCAGCAGGCGCTCGCTAACGCCCGGCGCGAGGGTGTAAATCGCGGCGGGGCGCAGCATATCGGCAGGGATGACGCACAGTGCGAGCGCCGGGGAATCGACCTGCGCTAAAGCGGCCACCTGCTGCGCCGTCGTTTCCGGCATGGGCCGTGCGCCCGGCGGCACGGCCTCGCCTTTGGTAGTGTCTATCAGCGTGCCGTCTTCCAGCAGGACCAGCCCGTAATCGCGCGCCATATCGAAGACATAGGGAGCCCACAGCACATGGCCGGCATCATCGCCGCCCAGCACCGCCCACAGGAAGCCCGTATCCTCGCCGACGTTCTCGAACCCGCGGAACAGCCGGGTCGGGATCGAGATCAGATCACCCGGCCCCATGAACACCTCGCCATCGGTGCCGTACTCACCGGTCATGAAGCGCCAGCGGCCCGAATGGACATAAAACACCTCAGCCGTATCATGGCTGTGCTGCGAATTGAGGCAGCGCGGCGGTTGTCGGGCTCCACCGATGTTGAAGCCGTGGGGTTCCGATATGTGGACATGCTGGTTGGGGTTTTCGGCCACGCCGGGGCCGATGATGGTGAAATTTTCCTTCTGATCCGACCCCGGCGAACGAGTGTCGATGAAGGCGTCCCTGCACGGCACCAGATCAGCATAGCGCACGATGCGTGCCTCGATCGAAGCAGCGACAGGCGTGGGATCGGCGCTCATGGCATGGCTCTCCGCTGCGCTCACAGGCTGATCCGAGGGTGGCCGCGCAGATGGGCAAGCCGGGCAAAAATATCATATCCCATCTGGCGCAGCAGATCGATGATATCGAGCGGCACCCAGTTTTCGGCGATGAGGCCGTTTTCGCAGCGATAGAAGTCCATCACCCGCATGCCCACCGGCCGGCCCGTAGCAGGCACGCCGAGCCAGCCATCGCCGGCGTGCGTGGCCGTGACGCTCGGCCAACCGCCGGTGACAACGAAATTGCCGTCACCGATCCGCCCGACATGCTGGCCGCCGCGCCGGTCGGGAAAGGCGGTCAGGAAGGGGATCTGGTGGACGGTGCGAAACCCGTCTAGCCCGAAACTGGTGCCGATCCCGGCGGGGCCATACCAGGCGAAATCTGGCGTCCAGTAAGGCGCAAGATCCATCGATTCCAGGGTGCGCCCATCAAAGGTGCCAAGTGCCGCGTGCATGGCAAGCACCAGGTCGAAACTGGCGCTTCCCGTTTCAGCATCGACCGGGCTCAATGCGCGCGCATTGCCGCCCGGTGCGGGCCACATCCCTTCCGCGCCAAGGCTGGGCGCCAGGGGCCAAATGCCTGCCTGCCGTATAAGATCGAGCATATCGGGCAGCATCCAGCTTTCTGCGATCCGTCCGTTTGCGATGCGGTGGATCTCGCCAAAGCGCAGCCACACCGGCTTGTGGATTGCAGGGATGCCTACGAGGTCTTGCGTAAAAGTGCCACGGTAGTGCCCCATCACCGCGACCATCACGGCGTCATTGAACACGCCTGCTGCAACAATGGCATGGGTGCGGCCGCAATGATGCAGGGCGCGCTTTATCGGGGCGAAGAAGGTTTCGACCCCCTGCTCCAGACCATCAAGCTCGTCGAAGGGGTGGGCAATGTGAAAGCGGCAGTCGGGCGCAAAGACTGTCGCAGCGACGGCTGTCAGGTCGGCAGATTCGCATGCGGCCAGTCGGGCAAGCCCGGCATCGACCATGCGCTTGGCAGCGTCGCAATCCCCGCCCTGAAATGCCACGGAACAGTCTCCTCCAACAGCCATGATAAAGGGGCAATTTGCATTCGCAGTCAATCAAAAAACTTGGCCTTCGCGATTTCCGATCGCCCTGGCTTGCTGCAGCTTAGCTATGATAATAGGCCCGGAAGCAGGCAGCTTGAGGCATAAGCTCGATGCGCCTATTGTCACAGGGAGGCGCGGGTTTTTCAGCCCGTTCATGCATTCGCATTCAAACCTTCGGACCTGCCCATGCTCTCGATCCTGAACCTGTTCCGTATCGGCATCGGGCCGTCGAGTTCGCACACGGTCGGGCCAATGCGGATCGCCCGGCGCTTTGTCGCCAGTTTGGCCGAAGCGCGCAAGCTTGCCGATGTGCGCCGCATCGGGATCGAGCTGCAAGGCTCGCTGGCGCTGACCGGCGTGGGCCATGGTTCGGTCGATGCCTGCGTGCTGGGCCTGATGGGCTGGGAGCCGGAAGCGATCGATCCTGACGCAGTGCCTGCGCTGCTGGCGCAGGCGGGCGAAGCAAGCATCCGGCTGATGGGGCTGCACCCTGTCGTCTTCAGCCCCGCGCGCGACATCGTGCTGGCTTGCGACATCATCCCCGAACTCCACCCCAATGGCATGCGCCTGAAGGCGTTCGGAAAGGGCGAGGTGCTGCTGGCGGACGAGACCTGGTATTCGACCGGCGGCGGTTTCATCGCCTCGGCCCGGCAATTGGCGGCGCCTAACGATGGCGATCTTGTCCCCAGCCCGGTGCAGGCGGCCTTCCCCTACTCCTCCGGCGCGGAGCTGCTGGCGCTGTGCGATACCCACGGGCTCGATATTGCCGTGGCGGTACTCGCCAACGAAGGCGCGTGGCGACCCGAAACCGAAACGCTCGCCGGAATCGACCGGCTGCTGGACGCGATGATGGCCTGCATCGAGCGCGGCCTTGCCCATGACGGCGTTCTTCCCGGCGGCCTCAAGGTGCGCCGCCGGGCG